>Ga0164313_10004488_pt1 | contig 12400 bp, 11 predicted proteins | sample GuaBasSedimGuay4_FD_113735 | JGI IMG/M metagenome (GOLD analysis project Ga0164313, IMG submission 113735) | Subseafloor sediment microbial communities from Guaymas Basin, Gulf of California, Mexico - Guay4, Core 4569-4, 0-3 cm | ecosystem: Environmental > Aquatic > Marine > Hydrothermal vents... | reverse complement strand
GTGCTGTTAACTGGAAAAGTTATACTTGTAGCCTTTATCACCGGGCTGATTTATCTATTGATAAAAGGCCAGCAAAAACTACTTAAGACGATCACATGGGCACTGTTTGCAAGCGTGCTTTTTTTCTATTATGCTGACCTGGTGAAAATTTCTATCGAATATGTGCATTTTATCCAGTATTGCCTATTAACGCTTTTGCTATGCAAAATCTATTCAAAAAAATTGGTTATTGCATTTTCATTAGCATTATTTGCTGGTTTGATGGATGAAGTATATCAGGCGTACCCAAAAGGCCCGATGAATTGGCGTGATACCATGCTGAATGTTACAGGTGTTATTTTGGGTGGCTTACTCTATTGGACTATGCTGAACAATATTGTCGAAGAATAGCCTCCGACAATAAAGCTGCACCCTTGATTATTGATGCGCTTCGTTCCTCAGCACATCTATGTATTGCATGGGTTATTTGAGCTGAATTTCGTTTTCGGCACACCACTCTCTCAATACCACCTCTTGTGCCTGCTGTTCAAAAGCATACCATTTATCAAGGGCATCCCTACTGTCAAGAAAGTCTTTAAATCTTGCGTACGCCCCTTTTTTGTTAAATATTTTCCGAATAGTTTCAACATCATCAACCAAGTGCTGCTCAGCAAAATCTATGACCAGAGCAGAGCCTAAGTCAAATTCATTTTTATGGGGTATTTCGATATATTTGTCACTCCCTACATCATCAGGCAATTGCTCAGGCTCCTCATCGAAGAAATCTGATTGTAAATATATCTTCCCGGTTTCAGTGCATAAGTACGCCTCAACCTCACCCATTTGGGCAAAGCTGACAAAATCAAACGCATCTTCAATCTCTTGATAATCTATTAATAGTTCCATAAGTATTCGCAGTATCAAGTTCAGTATGTGGGGCGCTGGCTTTAGCCTGCATTGCTATTGCCCCGTGTAGGCTAAAGCCTACTCCCCAATAGTAGTGTGCAATGATTAATACTAATCTGCACTAGCATAGGTGTTTAGTACTCTAACTTAGGTTTAGTCATTTTATATTTTCGGAAAGTCCTTCAAACAACATCTGCCAGAAGGGTTACGTATGGCACAGGCGCAGACATGCTGTCTGGTTTGCTCTATAACAAATGTCTTTGCTTCAGGATTGTTAATCGCCTCGTTTATACTGACACCAAAGCAATAACAAACCAGCGCATCTTTTGCTTGCGACTTTATACCAACAGTTGTGCGTAATTCATCGGTGTTAATTACGCTATTATCCTGAGCAAAATAAACCACATCACAACCAGGGTTAGCACAAAAATAATACCCCTGATCCTTCACCGTCCAGAGCCAGGGAGTTTTAATATGCTGCAAGATGGTAGTAACTGAAACCTCCAGGTTGTCCTGTTTACATACAGGACATCTCTGTTTCTTCGGTGTGGTTCCGCTAGATGAACAGCAATCAGACATAAGCACTCCTTAAGGGTCCAATTGAAAACCTTATTCGGCTGAAGCCAGCATCACTTCAACATACTTGCCTCTGGTAATTAAATCCCAGGCATCTTCATAACTCATCACCTGCTCATGATGTGCACGCCAATGTGTGTCTATACCATCCCAGCCATGCGTTGAAAAGACATGCCCACATTCAGGGCAGACTTTATGCTGTAATGCATCCCAGGTCGCATCGGCAACGGCCTGCTTGTCCAGACAATGCACTCGACTTGCTTGCATATGCTTATAATAACTGCCTACATGAATACACGCACATACCCAAAAACCACCACCTTCTTGCTCGGTAGCTGGATAGACCTCTACTTTTGTTTTCATCGTTTACTCCCAGTGTATATATGATGGCCCAGAACTTGTGACTCTATTCTACTATTTCCGACTTTCCTGTAGCGCTAACTGTAATTCCATACGTTTTTTATCTAACTCCAGCAACTCAATTTCTCTGCGCAGATAGATGTCAGAATTAACCTTATTCTTGTAATTCTGCTTCTGCAACTCCAGTTGCAATTGCTCTTCATGTGTTTTATTGGCAGCCTGCATCTCTAGTTTTGATTGTTGTTGCCGCCGCTCCATTTCAATCTGCTGACTATGCGCCTTATCCTTTGCCACTACCCAGCGAGCCTGTTTTTGCTCATAAGCCTCTATCTCGGCTTGTAACTCTTGTTCTTTTAACAAAGCCTGGTGCTGGGTTTTTTCTGCCTGCAATTTCTGCTCGGCTGCTCTAGTACGATTTTCCTGTTCTTGCTTAGACTGCAGTTCAACATCCAGCGTAATTTCATTCAAATAACTATCATGCTGGGTTTTTTCTGAGTGCAAACGTGTTTCTACCGCCAGTTGCTCTTGCTGTTGCTGTTGCTGGTCTAATAACAATTGTATCCGATGCTGCGCATCTTGCGCCTGTTTCTGACGATCAAATTCAGCATCATCCTCCCTATGCTGCAACTGCTTTTGTTTATGTGCCAGTTGTTGCTGTTGTTGCAACTGATCCTGTCGAAAACATTCCTCTCTTTGCTCTTCGGACACCTCGAAGCTCTTTTTAAGAACGCTCAGATAAACGCCTTCTTTACCTAACTGAACATCGGGGAATTCTGTAAATTCTGCCCTGATAGTACACCGTGTTTGCGATTGAATATTTTCCAACACCAGCATTTCATTAACCGCTATGACTATCGCTTTCTCTATATCACCCAGTCCATCACGCACCCATGAGTCATTTTGTAAATTGCGTAGCTCTTTGCTCATCAATTCACTAATCGCCCGATAATAAGTGTTTTTTATATGTTCATTAATTTCAGACAAGATTTCCATGTGCCTTTGAGCATATTCTAATGTTGCCTGAAAACGAATATCCAGCTGAACATCAACACGACAAAAATCATCGTAAAGCTGCACTTGTTCAGTAATCTGCCAATCTTCAACCTGTAGAACATATAAGGTATGATAAAATCGCTTAACAAACTTTTCCGGACGTAAATACAGCTTTTGATAGGGACCAAACTGAAAGAAAACCAGTTGCCGATCCTCATCAAAAATGACCTCCCAGACTTCAGGGCTAAGTGACTGCTCATTTTCCAGTGGGGCGTCTACCAGCCACCGATCCATTTCCGCACCCGAATTATTCATGTTCACCAGCGTCCTTCGCAAGCTTTGCCTGAGCACGTAATATCGTTATTCTATCGCCCATTTTTGCAGCTATCAAGGGGTATAGATTCGGTGCAAACTCTACTGTCTTATGGTCAATTTTCCTCAAGAAACCACGACTTAATAATAAGCCCACAGCAAACATTCTGGACCAGTCAGAATAGCGCCTGGCTTTTTCAAGATCCGTTTTTTCAATAATCATTTCCAGCTCATCATTTTCATTAATTCGAAACTGACTAAATTGGCGTAAACATTCAAAAACAAGCTCTTCTTCATCTGCGGTCAGTGGACCTGGCGCGGTAAATTCCAGTCGATATGAGAGCAGGACTGTAAAAAAATCAACCATGGCCGCACAGATAAAAGCAAACAGAGAAAACCCATTCCACATTGCCAGACTCGGGGTCACATCTTCAATAAATTGCTTATATGTCAGCAATAGCGGTGGTTCTGGCAATGATTGACCAAACTCACTTGCGAGCTGGTTAACCTTGAACTGCACATCCTGATAACTTGCCAGTAAGTCGTAATACGCGACCTCCACATCGTCAGCGACATCCAGCTTTGCCAGCTTAGACTGCAAGTGCAATACATTTTGATCCAGTTCAGAAAACTCTTGCTCTACCTCAGTCAGCGCCTGTTTTTTTGCCAAGTAAATTTCATTAAAACGTCGCCAGAAAGGCCCTTCTCCAACCTGGTTTCTATAGCCAGCGATTATCTCGGGATGGGTTCCAAAATAAGCCTGAGAGACTTCTTTAGAAGCATGCTCCAGGTCTGCCCGTTTTTCTGCCAGTAATTTGCTTTTAATAGGCAATACCTGATCAAGATACGTTTTTAAATCTGTTCTGATCTGATTTAAACGATTAATATGAATATTGTCCTGTTCGGAAATTTCATAAAACTTAAAATATGAAAAAGATACTGAGGCTGTTACTGCAACCAGTAATGAAAAAAGAACTGAAAAATACCGGCTACGATTAGCTCCCCAATGAATACCTGCAAGTTCCAGTGAGCATATGACTACGATAGATTGGATGGCTATAGTGATTACCAGAGCGATCCACGGGATTATGAAATGTGACATCCCATAAAAGGTGGTAAAACCAGAGGCCACACTGAGCATCAGGACGATAGGAATAGTCCAGATCCTTAACATACCGACAAATAAGGTCTGAATTCGATTAATTAAGAAACCGACACCAGCCGCTTTTATTTTTGTTTTTTTGGAGCTATTCATGTTGTCTAAATTAGTATCTGGTTAATCCTGAAAACTGCAGTTGAGCGCGAATTTTGTGTGCGCACAAGTCTCAGTATGCAAATGAACATATGAAAAATGAGTTTACTTTTAACATATTACACAGTATTGAGTCAAAACTAAGAGCCGCATAAAAGACAGAAGCAGGCAACAATAATAGCATTGCTATTCTTCTTTGGGACCAATCCAGAAAAAAGGGTTATGCGCAATCTCCCATAAATATCCGTCCAGGTCCTTAAAATAACCAGAATAACCGCCCCAAAATACCTTCTGAGCTGGCTTTGCAATACTTGCCCCGGCAGATAATGCTTGTTCCATTACTTGATCTACTTCAGCTTCCGATACAACATTATGCGCAAGAGTAAAGCCATTAAATCCGCTACCTTGCACTGAAACCAGCGCATCATCCGCTAGAGCCTTATAGTGAAAGACCTGATGTTCCTATTAAATCTAAGCCTCTAAACCAGCTTTTACTTGATGCTTAGTTCTCATTAGCGTGATATGAGGCACATGTAAAAGATCGGCAATTTTACGTACCAGGTATTCTTCATGCATATCTAGGTCACCATCAACAAAAGCAACCTTCCAAAGCGACTCAATTAATTCGGTTTTCTGTTCCAGACTGTAAGATTTATTGATCAGAGAGGTAAATTGATAATAATCAACTGCCTGTTTTCTTTGCTGTTCAGCTAGCTCAAATAAAGTAGTCGCTTGTTCCAGTGTTAAAGAAAAACACTGTTGCACCAATGACAAAACAGCCTCCTGCTCGACCGCCTCAATTTTATCATCCATAGTCACCATCTCTAATAGCAGGGCAGCACTGGCAATTTGCAGTTTTTCTTCTGAGACCTCTTCTGGAGCTGGAAGCATCATGTGTTCATCAAAGAACAATTTAATTTGGCTGAGCATAATTAATAAACCTGATTCAATAGAAATAATAGTTACCGTATCCATGCTATTTTAATATTTTTTAGCTTTATTCACGATCTTATTCTCTAAAAATATCGGACTTGATATATCTCCAAGATTATATTCAGTACCTGGCGTACCAACTTGGTAAATCAAATTATGCCGGCGATATTGAATTATCAAGATCTATGGCATCTTATTTTACTGATAATTGCTAATAAGCTGTGCCGCGTATAATTAGCAATCAAAAGTTACTAATGGAGATAGCTAAATTTGTTTAAAATGAACCGAATAACGAAAGCTTTCCGGATCAAAGTAATCTAATGCTTTGCCATTAATTTCAGCATAGGGATACATCAGGTAATTGACCGGTTTTGATTCTTGAGAAGCCTGTAGTTTAATTCCTCGACCACCTCTTTCAAGAACCATTCTATACTTATCGACTCCGCCAAAATAGTATTCCCTTAGCTCCTTTACATCGACTAGTTTTAATCCGTCAACAAGCATTGTTTTCCTTACATCTGCAGGGTCAACAGGAACCCAGCCAGTGCCAGGCAAATAAAACTCAGCCCAACAATGGTAGTCACCGGTTATATCCTGATCTGCCTTTTTTCCAAGCCTGAGACCAAACACCTCTCTAGCCGGAACCCCTATATTTCTTGCTAGAGCCACATAAACAGAACTAAGATCCGCACATTTCCCACTTCGTTTGGCTAAGGTAACTTCAACTATACCTAATCCACAGCCTTTTACACTCGGGTCTCTATGCGTGTTTTCAACAACCCAGTCATAAACAGCACGTGCTTTTTCAAGAACGCCGGTTTTATCTTTTTTTATATTGTTGGCAATTTCCATTACCGGCCCATCAGTAGGAATCCACCAATTAGCTTGTAGATATTTTTCTATTTCAACTGGAATAGCTTCGCCTGTATCTATCAAATTTCTGATTTTTCGTTCTTTGGCACTTACCTTAAATCCAAGTTCCAGTTTTTTCTCCTGGTTGATTTTCTCCCACTCAGCAAAAAAATACATAGCACCGCTTTCAGGCTCTTTATAAACAGCAGAATTTATAAAATTACCTTTGATACTCATGTTTTCAATCAATTGATAATTGTCAGAAAGCGGGTAAGGTATCCATATTTTTGCCGATTGTGTTATTTCAGGCGAATTCAAATTCACTTTAATATTGACTAACCCCTGTCTTTCTTCACTGACAGACACATCTATCATTAAGAAAAATAGTGCAAACAACAAAAAAATGGCTTTTAATTTCATGGATAACCTTATGATTTTAAACGTTTATTTTGCGCAGCGCCCATGCCAAGTGTGGGCAGTTTAACTACACCGTTATACTTCATGGGCTACGAGTTGAAAAAATACTGAGCGATAGCAAAGAACACAAGAGGGAACAAAGTTATTGATCTCTCTTTGACACATTTTAATTCTGCGCTTAGACTACTCAACCGTCACAGATTTAGCCAGGTTCCGTGGCTGATCGACATCTGTCCCTTTAAGAATGGCTACATGGTATGAAAGCAGTTGTAACGGAATAACATAAACGATCGGTGCAATGTAGTTATTGACCTTGGCAATTCTGACAATTTGTACATTGTCATCGTGTTCCGTGACAATGGACTCATCAAGAAAAACGATCAATTGCCCTCCTCTGGCGCTCACTTCCTGTATATTTGACTTTAGTTTTTCCAGTAAACTATTATTTGGGGCAACTGTGACCACCGGCATTTCAGCATCTATCAGCGCTAATGGGCCATGCTTTAACTCACCTGCAGGATAGGCTTCTGCATGGATATAGGATATTTCTTTTAGCTTTAATGCGCCTTCCATTGCAATCGGGTAATGCGTACCCCGACCTAAAAATAAGGCATGATTTTTTTCCGCAAATTGCTCCGACAAGGTCTTTATTTCATCATCAATTTGCAGAACCTCTTCTATAATACGAGGTAATTTAAACAGTTCTGTGGTAATTTCCTGCTCAGTTTCTACCGTTAATGAAAAGCGCCTGCCTATTGCCATGACCAATAACATTAGCGAGACAAGTTGCGTAGTAAATGCCTTGGTTGATGCTACCCCAATTTCTGGGCCTGCCCGGGTCATTAGTACCAAATCCGATTCTCTGACTAAGGAGCTTTCTGGTACATTACAGATACTTAAGGAATACCTGGCACCTAGCCTTTTTGCTTCAGATAGTGCCGCTAGCGTATCGGCTGTTTCTCCAGATTGAGAGATGGTAACAACTAAAGTATCTGCTGATAGAACGGGTTGGCGATAGCGAAATTCACTGGCGACTTCTACTCGACAAGGAACTCGGGCTAATTTTTCAAACCAGTATTCTGCGACCAGGCCTGAATGAAAGCTGGTTCCACAGGCCAATATTTGTACTGATTTAATCTTATCAAATATTCCTGTGGCATTATGTCCAAACGCAAAGTCTTGTAATTTATTATCTATAAACCGGCCTTCCAGGGTTTCTGCAATTGCATTCGGTTGCTCATAAATTTCCTTGAGCATATAGTGCCGATATTCTCCTTTATCTACGGCATCCGCAGTTAGACTGCTTTCTTTGATAGGGCGGTCAACAATCTGGTCATCTTGGTCATAAATAACCAGGCTATTTATTTTTAATTCAGCTACATCACCTTCTTCTAAAAAGATAAATCGCTGGGTAACGGGTAATAAGGCAGAGACATCAGATGCAATAAAGTATTCGCCTATGCCAACACCAATAACTAATGGGCTTCCCTTCCTGCAAGTAACTAATGTATTTTCATCATCCTTGCTGACGACACCTAGTGCATAAGCACCCTCTAATTGCTGGATAGTATTTTTTACCGCTTGCACCAGGGTATCGGTACTTTCTAGTTCATGATAAACCTGATGAGCTATGACTTCGGTATCTGTTTCCGAGGTAAATTTGTATCCCTGTGCTTTTTGTATATCTCGTAATTTCTGATGGTTTTCAATAATGCCATTATGCACCACAGCCACTTTGTTATTACAGATATGTGGATGAGCATTCTGGGTGCTGGGTTTACCGTGCGTTGCCCAGCGTGTATGGGCAATACCTATATTTCCTGAAAACGGTTCTGCCGCAAGTAAATCTTCCAGGCCTTGAACTTTGCCAATTTCTCGTTGTCGGTGAATTTGATTATCAGCAATGACCGCTAAGCCTGCTGAATCATACCCACGATATTCCAGCCGCTTTAAGCCTTCAATCAGGATAGGGACGACATTTCTTTGTGCGATACCACCCACAATTCCACACATATTATTGCTCCTTTTTAACTGGACGTTGCCAGCCTTGTATTGTGATCTGTTTGGATCTGGTTAAGGTCAACTTTTCATTAGCGGTGCTTTTAGTAATCGTTGAGCCCGCTCCAATCGTGGCATTTTTACCTACTGTCACAGGCGCAATTAACTGGGTATCCGAGCCTATAAAAGCGCCATCTTCTATGACTGTACGGAATTTATTAACACCATCATAATTACAGGTAATAGTTCCCGCGCCTATATTGACTTTACTACCAATCGTGGCATCGCCAATATAACTCAGGTGATTAATTTTGCTGCCCTTTGCTACCGTCGACTTTTTGATTTCCACAAAGTTACCGACATGCACCTGCTCGGATAACTCAGCCTGTGGACGCAACCTTGCAAAAGGGCCTATTCTGCTACCTGCACCGACGACGGCATTATCAATAATACTGTTAGCTAAAATCTCTACATTATCGGCAATAATTGAATTATTTATAATCGTATTAGCGCCAATGATGACATTATTTCCTATGCTGTTATCTCCTGCAAAAATAACATTAATATCCACTGAGATATCTTGTCCTAAAGAAACAAATGTACCACGACAATCGACTCTTGCAGGATCTAACAAAGTGACCCCTAATTCCATCAGTTTATCCGCCTGTAAGCTTTGATAAACACGCTCAAGATGACTTAGTTGCTTGCGATTATTAACCCCTAACACCTCATCTATAGATTCTGGCTGACTGGTTTTAATGGCGATACCCTCATTAACTGCCATTTCTATAACATCAGTTAGATAAAATTCCTGTTGCGCATTGCTATTATCTAATCGGTGAATCCAGCTTTTTAATTGTTCACCTTTGACAGCGAGAATTCCGGTATTAACTTCATTAATCTGCTGCTCTTGTTCTGTTGCATCTTTTTGTTCGACAATTTTAAGTACCTTTCCTGATGCATCGCGCACTATGCGTCCGTAACCGGCCGGATTTTCTAGCATGACTGTTAATAATGCCATGCTCTGTGATGTTACATTAGCCAGCAGGCTGTCAATTGACTGTTTACTCAATAAAGGTACATCGCCATATAAAATAAGAATGGTATCTTTATTTTCAATCAGACTGTCTGCCTGCAAGACCGCATGCCCCGTTCCTAGCTGCTGCTGCTGCTCTATCCACTTAGCTTCTAATGTAGATAATGTTTCCTTAACTAGCTCACCACCATGCCCATAAATAATAATAATTTCATTTTCAGCAATCAGTTTACTCGTGTCATAGACATGTTGCAGTAGACTACGATTAGCAATTTTATGTAACACTTTAGGCTGCAGAGAGCGCATACGAGTGCCTTGCCCAGCGGCTAATATGATAGTTTTTACGGTCATGGTGTGCCTTTTGTACCTATGGTGTTAATGAAGTTATCATGCTCGGGAGAGTAAACTTTGCCTTGTAACAGTCAATTTCTTTGTCTATTGATACCGCATCGAGATAGTCGCTAGTTTTATAGTGAATTGCGCATACATAAGTTATTCAGACGAGCGTAAAGCTAACGGCTCTGAAGACTCGACAAGCTGAAAATTCTAAATTTGAAAAGTATATCATATTGAGAATTTAATATAGTTAACAACATCTTCGTTGTTCTCTTGGCACACAATCTGTGCAGCCAACTTAGCTGCAATTTATTGTGTGTGCTCTGCATGGGCATGATCTTATGGCGTGAAAATCCCTTGTATATTATCCAGAAAGGGAGCATAGGCACTAGAGTCAATGCCGGCAAGTTAAGGATATTCCAATTTAATATCAGGCTCTTTTACTGCCCAACAAATAGTACCTGCTGTTTTCTGATTAATACCCGAAACAACACTTAATTCCTTAGCACTTGCGCTAAAAATTGCTTCGACACTAGCAAAATGATTGAGCAATGCTCCAGCCCTAGCTGGCCCAATACCTGGGATACCTTGCAAGATATACTGTTGAGTTTTTTGTTTAGCTTGCGGACGTTTATGTGAAAAATGTCGAGTATGGTTAGTCGAACCCATTAGTTTTTGTGACTGACGCACAGTGTACAATATCAAACGTGCGCTTTCTTCTGCATCTTTTGCACGTAACACTGGAATATTCAGAAATACACTGATTTTAATTAATAGCCCCTGAATTGCTGCCCTGTTCATATTTGATCCTCTTAGGCAGGCACTACTGCCTTCCAGAATAAACACCCCGCGCTGTGGTGCTGCAGCCAGACAACAAGCTTGCTTGAAAACACGACCATCTTTGATTGATGCGATTAAATCAGGTAGAGTCTTACGCTCAAATAAAAACATATCATTGACAGCATAATCTGCTATTGGCAAATGCTGGTAAGTAATATCAACCTCAGCGTATTTTTGTAAAAAATCGGCAACATGCGCTCGTGACTCGCGTGTATCAACCTGAATTTTAAATGAATGTTCGGACATTATTATTATCCTTGGAAAAAAGATTTATTCGCTATAAGACCTATGTTGTTAATACATGGGGTAGGAAAACTGTCCCTATTATCCCTACAACTTTTACCATTAAACCATTGTATTTATTAAGTTTCATTTTAGTGGAATTTAAGGGATGCTGCACTAGCCACACAACAGGGGTTAACTCAGTATTAGTTATGCTCATGATACTCTCCTCCTAATGCAATTTACTGCAACAATACAGCTTATTCTATTTGAAACTAAAGGCACGGCCCATATGGGTCAAATTTTAAAAAATACAACTTAGTTTAGACAGCTTCATCAATATCTTTTGCTCTGATGGCGGTACCCGCCAGGGGTAAGGGTCTTGCGGTGCCGCACGAGAGCCTTCGCAACAATATAGTATTGCAAGACCTTTTTCTGCATGACACCTTTTTGCTCCTATTTTTTCAATAGGCTTACTATATTGCTATAGTCGTCAGTCCAAAGGAGGTCTTCTTTACCTGATTTTTTCCATTCATCCAGGTAGGCTATTACTCTGGGGTGTTTGATAAACGATGAGTTTCTTGTTAATAAGACCCATTTTGATCTTTTAATACCTTTAGATTTATTTTTACTGCGGATAATAAGTAGAGGGTCAATCCCCAGGTTTTTACTTGCTGCACTAAGAACAGGCCTCAGATCAATATAAATATTTGAAATATGAAAGGCAAGAATGCCATCAGGAGCCAAATGTCTAAAGTAGAGGTCTATTGATTCTTTGGTTAATAGATGGACGGGGATTGAATCTCCAGAAAAAGCATCTATGGCAATAACATCATACTGCATCGACCCCTGTTCTTCGAGTTGATGTTCCATGACAATTCTTCCGTCACCTTGTAATACGTCTACTGTGCCATCAATATCTTCAAGGAAGGTAAAATACTTACGTGCAAGCCTTTCCACCTCGGGGTTAATCTCATAAAAAGTATAATGGTCTCTGTCCTTGGCATAGGTGGCAATCGCTCCAGCTCCTAGTCCGATAATTCCGACTTTCATCGGCTCGTGATTCAGACGTTTCGGGTGGCGCCGAATGGCGATTCCAATTCCGCTATGCTTTGAAAAATAGCTGGCTGGCTCTTTTCTCCTGTCTTTTTGCCAAAATTGAACGCCATGATTTATCCGGCCATGATACATTTTTCGACGGTGGTAATTCTTGCCTGGATCATCATCATAAATACGTAGAACGCCATAAAAATTTCTACTCATTTCCAGCGCATCTTCTGCCATATTAGTGACATCTTTTCTCAGGTATAGTGGGCCAGTAATCATAATTGCTAGCCAAAGTATTGTTACTCCGATTTTAATCGGGAGCATCTTTGTGAAGTCAGTAT
>Ga0164313_10004487_pt1 | contig 12401 bp, 9 predicted proteins | sample GuaBasSedimGuay4_FD_113735 | JGI IMG/M metagenome (GOLD analysis project Ga0164313, IMG submission 113735) | Subseafloor sediment microbial communities from Guaymas Basin, Gulf of California, Mexico - Guay4, Core 4569-4, 0-3 cm | ecosystem: Environmental > Aquatic > Marine > Hydrothermal vents >... | reverse complement strand
GCAAAATGACCCAAATGGTTAGTTCCAAATTGTAATTCAAATCCGTCCTTTGTTTTTGAATATGGAGGAATCATCACGCCTGCATTGTTTATTAGTATATCAAGCTTATCATACTTTTTAATATACTCCTTCACAAAATCTTTTACGGAAGATAAGTCCGAGAGGTCAACAATCATCACTTCTACGTCAGCATTTTCATTTTGATTTAGAATGTTCTTTTTTGCTTTTTCCCCCTTCGCTATATTTCTAACCGCAATTATAACTTTTGCTTCTTTGTTTGCAAGGACCCTTGCAGCCTCATATCCAATACCACTACTGGACCCTGTCACAACAACTGTTTTCCCTTTTTGGTCCGGAATATTTTCTGCTGTCCAATTTATGTTTTTACTCATTGTTTCCTCTATCTATTTATTTGCTAATTTATTATTTAAATATTTTTCCCACCATCTATCTGTGGTTAAGTTTTCATCTATTGTAATTGTCTCCCCTACTATCGGAGTAGAAAGTTTTATTCCTAAACTATCCGCGGCTTTAGTTACTCTAACTATTGGATCATACCAGGCGTGTAGCGCTAAGTCAAATGTTCCCCAATGCATCGGCTGCAGATATTTACCCTTTAAATCCAAATGCGCTTGAGCTGTCTCTTCAGGCATCATATGTACGTAGTGCCATTTTTTATTATATGCGCCACACTCAAGTAGTGTTATATCAAAGGGGCCATACTTTTCTCCAATCTCTTTAAATCCCTTGAAGTAACCTGAGTCTCCACTAAAATAGACTTTGTGTTTTGGCCCTTGCAAAACATACGATCCCCAAAGTGTTTCGTCTCTATCAAACAATCCGCGCCCAGAAAAATGTTGCGTCGGAGTGAATGCAATCATAAACTCATCATCAATTTGTACCTCATCCCACCAATTTAACTCAGTTATTTTTTCCCTTGGAACACCCGCTTTTTCCAACTCAGCACCAACCATTAACGGTGTTAAAAATCGTTTAACTTTTGGATGAATTTTCTCAAGAGTTGAAATGTTTAAATGATCGTAATGATTGTGTGAGATTATAACTACATCAATTTCAGGCAGGTCTTCAGGATTTAAAGGAACATCTCCATTGTATCTTGATGGACCCATGAAAACTGTTTTATTGCTAAAAACCGGATCGGCTAAAATTAATTTCCCATCAATATTTATTATTTGAGAAGAATGTCCAACCCAAGTTACTTTTAGTTCATCTTGTTTTACATTTGTGATGTTGGCGATATTAATTTTTTGAGTAGGCAAGTCTACTTTAGGCTTTCTATTGTTATCAGTTACAAGAAAATCCCACATTACCGGAAGCATTTTTATAAAATTCATCTCGGGACTTGGTTTGTAATTAAGAAATTTATGCTCTGTATATCGTTCTGCTTTATTTATTTTCTCCATTTTAATATCCTCTGGACTATATGTTGCTGATGAGCACGATTGTGCGATTAGCATTCCAGCTAAAACTATAACAGCAAGAGTTATTGTGCTTATTTTCATGATCTTCTTTATAATATTTTTCATAAATGAATGTTCGTTTAATTAATGTTTAAAATTTTTAGAGTTTAATGGCATCCCAAGCTAATGAAAAGCCTGTTTCAATTGTCTCTTCGTTTAAAACCAAAGTTTTGCACATTTTCGGATTAGACATAACCATTATTGGATAAAAGATAAATGTTGCCAAAATATCAAATGGAACATCTTTAATAACTTTTTGCTCAATTCCCTTTTGTAACACTGTTATTAATGGTTCGAAATGCTTTTCAAGTTCAGCATGATTTACCAAATCAGAATATGGTGAGTTGGAAAACTGTTCAGAATATTGATATAAAGATTGGTTTTTGCTAATAAATTTAAATCCTTTTTTCCAAACATTTTGCAAAATATCTCTAAATGGTTTAGAATCATCAAAACCCTCTAATAAAGCGACGCTCATTTTCTTTTTTATCTCAACATATGTCGAGACCAACAAATCGTCTTTATTTTTGTAATAAATATAGATTGTAGCTGGTGAAACGCCCGCTTTTTTTGCAATTTTCGAGACAGAGCTGGAGACAAACCCTATTTCGTTAACAAGCAAAACTGTTGCTTCAATAATTGCTTCTTGTTTATTTAAATCTTTAATTCTCATGCTTCTAAAATAAACGAACGTTCATTCATTGTCAAGTTTTTTTAATCATGCCTTTTCATAATAAATCATGATAATCAGCGTCCTATGGTTTTTGTTTTGTCCCTATGCTTTTTTTTCTAAATTTTTGAATCTTTGAATCTTGTAATTATATTTACAAATGGATAACGGAAAGAAAGAACATATTTTATCTCCACACCGACTAAAGCTTCACGAAATAATTTTTGAAGCTGACACCCCTCTTGGAAAACTTTTTGACATTCTGCTTCTTGTTTCAATATTGACAAGTGTCGTTGTAGTGATGCTTGAATCTGTGGGATCAATTAAGGCTGAGTATGGAAATTTCCTGACTGCGGCAGAATGGACTTTCACAATTCTATTTTCAATTGAATATATTTTGCGACTCTATTCTGTGGTGCATCCAATGATGTATGCCCGTAGTTTTTTTGGAATTGTTGATTTGGTTTCAATCCTTCCAACTTTTCTTAGTTTAATTTTTCCAGGGTCTCAATATTTTATAACTATCCGACTTTTAAGAATGCTCCGTATTTTTAGGGTTCTTAAAATTGTTCAATATTTGAAAGAGGCAAACCAGCTTTCGATTGCTCTAAGGGCAAGCAAAAGAAAAATTTTTGTTTTCCTTTTTACCGTAATAATATTAGTTATAATTGTTGGCTCACTTATGTATCTCATTGAGGGAGAAGAGAATGGATTTACAAGTATTCCTCTCTCAATTTATTGGGCTATTGTTACCCTTACAACGGTTGGATATGGCAACATCTCTCCACAGACACCGATTGGACAAATGCTCGCATCAATGATTATGATAATAGGATATGGCATAATAGCCGTTCCAACTGGAATTGTGACCTCAGAACTCGTAAAAAGTAAGAAAGGAATAATATCAACTCAAGTTTGTAGAAGTTGTTCAGCAGAAGGACACGACAGCGATGCAAAACATTGCAAATATTGTGGCGAAGCACTATAGCCGAATTGAGAGAACAAAAACAACGTTTTGTTTTTCTATTCAAATGAAAAATTGAATTGGATGGTAAAATTATACACTTAACATTACACTTATTGGTCCCCGCAATTGTAACATACTTATTCTTTCGAAAAGAGTGGGGGCCTGCTCTATTGATAATGATGTCTACAATGCTTGTTGACTTAGACCACCTATTTGCAAATCCAATTTATGATCCATCCCGCTGCAGCATTGGATTTCACCCGCTACATGGATTTATACCAATTGGTATTTATGTGTTGCTTTGTTTTCATCCCAAAACGAAATATGTTGGTATCGGCTTGGTAATTCATATGATATTAGATTCAATTGATTGTCAACTAACTAATGGAGTTTGGTTTGTTTAAACTCGAGGCTATTAAATATCTGGATATTTCTATTTAATGAGTTTGTTTGATATAATATTGATCTCCATTGGCTTAGCAATGGATGCATCCGCGGTTTCTCTTGTGGCTGCATCTTCGGGATATGCTGAAGACTCTCGTTCCAAATTTCGATTAGCATTTCACTTTGGTCTCTTTCAGTTTTTAATGCCGATTATAGGATGGCTGTTGGGAATAAGTTTTGTCTCATATTTCTCGCACATCGATCATTGGATCGCTTTTGCTCTCTTAGCATTTGTTGGTGGACGAATGATTCTTTCTGGAATAAATCCATCAGAGGAGAATTACGCTAAAGACCCTTCTCGTGGATTTACCTTGATAATTTTGAGTATAGCAACAAGCATTGATGCTTTGGCAATTGGCTTAAGCCTTGCAATGTTGGATGTGAATATTTGGTATCCGAGTGTAATTATTGGAATTATTACAGCGACCCTCTCTTTAATTTCAATTCGTATTGGAAAAAAGCTGAAAGCCTCTTTTGGCAAAAAAATGGAAACTATCGGAGGTATAATTTTAATTCTCATTGGTATAAATATATTAATAACACACTTATATTCTTAGCTTTTAATTCTTGCGTCTTGCGTCTCGATTCTCACCCTCTAAGTTTATCGAGCAGACCGTTTAATTCTTTTGCTTCCGATTTGGTTATGCTGCTTAAAAATGTTTCCGTCTCTTTTTCGTACTCGTCCATATTTGCAAGCAAACCCAAGCCTTTCTTTGTAATTAAAACATTGACTCTTCTTCTATCTTCTTTGCAATTTTTACGGGTTAATAGTCCTTTGATTTTTAATCGCTCTACAAGCCGAGATGCATCAGACATTTTATCCAGCATCCTCTTCTTAAGTAGAGATATAGGTGCAGAGTTTGGATGTTGTCCTCGCAATATTCTTAGAATATTATATTGGGAAGTTGTAACACCAAATTTTTTTAAGATTTTTGCATGTTTGGTAACTAACCAGCCGTGAGTATAAAATATATTCACGGCTAGTTTTTGATATTCGTTTCTAAATTTGCTCTGTTTAATTTCGTCTTCTAATTTCATCTGCTTATATTTTTATTGGTTCGGTCAGATGGTGCTCGCATATATAATCTTCTGTTTGTGTGAAATCAGGATTACATGCTCGGTTCATTATTTCTTTTTAATAAGTTCAATTTTAATGTCTAGTTCAACCTCTTTACTCACAACCAAACCACCAGCCTCAAGTGCTTTGTTCCAGTTAAGATTATAATCGAAACGATCTATCTCACCACTTATCTTGAAGCCTGCTCTTGTTTTCCCCCAAGGATCAGTTATAGTTCCATTATACTTTACTGCAAATGTAACTTCTTTTGTTATTCCCTTAATTGTGAGGTCGCCAACAAGATTATAGTTTTTGCCTTCACTCTTTGTAAATGATTTGCTTACAAATTTTAATGTTGGAAATTTCTCGGCATTAAAAAAGTCATCAGATTTTAAGTGTTTATCTCGTGAATTGTTATCTGTAAAAATTGACCCGATTTGGGCTTCAAACTCGATCTTAGCATTCTGGAAATCATCATTTTGTGAAACAATGGAACCGCTATATTCTTTGAAATTACCATCAACATCTGTAATTAGCATATGTGTTACAGTAAAACCAACTTTAGAGTGTGACTTATCAAACTTCCAGTTTGTTTGGGCAAAAAGTGTTGAGCTTAGCAAAGCTAAAACAACAATTAGTTTATTTATGTTTTTCATCATGTATCCTTTCGATTAATAAAAAATATTACAACAACAATATATGTTATAACATCTAATGTTGCAACATGTGTTTTTAATTCTAAAATTAGTCCGTTTGCAAGAATCATCAAAATAGAATACTTTTACAACAGTATTAAAAGTTATTCTTAAAATTAATTTTGGATTCAAAAATGAAATTGGATGGAAAATCATTAACCCTTGATGAAATTGAAAAGTTTCTATCGGGGAAAATAAAAGTTGAGCTCACTGCAGAGTCAAAAAAGCGAGTCAAAAAAGCTCGCGCAATGGTTGACAAATGGGTTGCAACGGATGAAGTGGTTTACGGAATAACAACTGGTTTTGGTGAGTTTGCTAATGTGAAAATATCGCAGGAAAACTTAGAGCAGTTGCAAGAGAATTTAATTATAAGTCACTCCGTTGGAGTTGGAGATCCTCTTCCACCCTTTATTGTAAAGGTGATGATGCTCTTACGTGTAAATGCGCTAGCTCGCGGCCACTCTGGAATTAGACTAACAACGTTACAATTATTAATTGATATGATTAATAATAATATAATTCCTGTTGTTCCATCACAAGGTTCTGTTGGCTCAAGTGGTGACTTAGCTCCCCTTTCACATTTAGTTCTCGCAATGATCGGAAAGGGAAAAGTACAAATATTCAAAGAGTTAACTTATCTAACTATCGAAAATCCTAAACCTGTTTTATCAAAATCTGTATTTAAACGGTTTGGATTAGAGGCGGTTAAGCTTTCGGCTAAAGAGGGTCTTGCATTAATAAATGGCACACAAATGATGACCGCATTTGCAGCATATATTTCAATCCAAGCAAAGAAACTTTTGAAGTATTCTGATATTGCAGCGGCATTAAGTCATGAGGCTTTGCGGGGAACAGATAAAGCATATGACAAACGGATCCATATGCTTCGTCCTTTCGAAGGACAAACCACAACTGCTCAAAATATGCTTAAATTAATTGACGGAAGTGAAATTCGTGAATCACATTTAACAAATCACAATAGAGTACAGGATTCATATTCAATCAGGTGTATTCCCCAAATTCATGGAGCATCTAAGGATGCAGTAAATTATGCAAGCTCTCGGGTAGAAATTGAGTTAAACTCTGTTAATGATAATCCATTAATTTTTCCGGAAGATGGGGAGCAACTTGTTGGGGATCATCTCGAGGGAGGAAATTTTCATGGACAGCCAATGGCGCTGGCAATGGACTTTATGTGTATTGCGCTCTCTGAATTAGCGAATGTTTCAGAGCGAAGAATTGAGCGATTAACCAATGGCTCGCTCAGTGATTTACCTCGCTTCTTAACTAAAGAGGGTGGATTAAATTCAGGCTTTATGATTGCCCAATATACCGCCGCGAGTTTGGTCTCTGAAAACAAAGTCCTTTCACATCCGGCTTCTGTCGATTCAATTCCAACCTCGGCAAACCAGGAAGATCACAATTCAATGGGCTCAATTGCGGCTCGTAAATGTTTTCAGGTCTTAAAGAATGTTCAAAAAGTAATTTCAATTGAGCTATTAACAGCAGCACAGGGCGTTGAGTTTCTAAAACCACTTAAGTGTGGAAAAGGAACAAACGCTGCATTTAAAGAAATCCGAAAGCATGTGCCCCCTTTAGGGAAAGATAGAATAATGTACATTGATATAGATAAAGTTTCAGAGTTAGTTGAAACAGGCTCCCTTTTGCAAAAAGTTGAAAAGGTTGTACGATTGGTTTAGTGGCTAACAGTTTGTGAAAAACATGTCATTTCGAATCCCGCAAGGTGGGGTGAGAAATCTCCCACAATTTTAAATGTTTCTTACAAACAAAAGGGGCTCGAAACGACAAATTTGTTGACTTAAAGACGTTCCAAAACTAAAAATGAATTTATTATGAATAAAACAAAATATTTACTTCTAGTTTTTATTGCTTCTTCTCTATTTGCAAATGTAAATATAATTGAGAAAAATGGATTAAAATATTTTGCAGATGTTGTTGTTGTTAAATTCAAATCGCAACATTCGCTTCTGAACAAACAAATATCCAACAATGCTCTTTCAAAACAATTTTCAAGATTTGGGGTTTCAGAGATTGTAAAGCATTTCAACCCACAAGAGAAAAGCGAAGAAAACCCGATTAATAAAATTTATCGTTTGAAAATCAGCTCCCCTTTTGATCCACTCTACGTATCAGCTAAGCTGGCAAAACTTTCAGAGATAGAGTGGGCTGAACCCCTTTATCTACGGGAGATTGTTCACACCCCAAATGATCCAAAGTTAACAATTCAGCATGGCCTTACAAATGTTCAGGCAGAGGCCGCATGGGATATAAGCAAAGGAAATTCAAATATTATTATAGCTATTGTTGATACTGGTGTTGATTGGAACCATGAAGACTTAGCCGCAAACATTTGGCTAAACGACGATCCAATAAATGGTGTAGATGATGATCAAAATGGTTTTGTGGATGATATAAGAGGATGGGATTTTGGTGGGCTTGATGGAACTGCCGACAACGATCCTGTTGAAGACACGCCGAGTCATGGGACGCATGTTGCTGGAATATCTGCTGCTACAACTAACAATTCTACTGGTGTTGCTGGACTTGGTTACAACTTAACAATTATGCCCGTTAAAACCTCGCGCCATGATTTAGGTGATAATATTATTGCATATGGCTACGAGGGTATTACTTATGCTGCTGATAATGGGGCTGATATTATAAATTGTAGTTGGGGAGGGTTTGGATATTCCAATGCAGAGCAAGAAGTTATAAACTATGCTGTTAGTAAAGGTTCTGTTGTTGTTTGTGCGGCAGGTAATGATGGGAAAAACGATGTGATATTTCCTGCTGCTTATGATGGTGTTCTCTCTGTGGGAAACACAAACAGAAATGATGAATTAAGCACTTCGTCAAACTATGGTCGAGATCTGGATGTCTGCGCACCAGGCAGTTCAATATACAGCACATGGCAAAGTTCAGCACAGCCTTACATTTATTTAAGTGGAACCTCAATGGCTTCTCCTCTCGCTGCCGGTCTTGCTGGATTAGTAATAGACCAATTTCCAAACTACACTCCTTTACAAATTATTGAACAGATAAGAATCAATGCAGACAATATTGATAATCTCAATCCAGGGAAGGAGAATTTGCTCGGCTCTGGAAGAATAAACGCCTATAAAGCTGTAAGCAATCGCAATGTTAAATCTGTTAGAATATTATCACATGAGTTTGTTGAGGCAAACAATATTGACGGTGTAATTGAGTCCGGGGACGAGGTTGAAATAAGGATTAGTTTTATGAATTATCTTAATCCCCTCTCGGTCTTTACTGCCCAATTAACTAGTGAAAGCAACGATGTAACAATCTCTCAGTCGCAGTTCTCAACTACTTCAAAGGGTACTCTTGAAGAGTTCAACAATTCGAATAATAAGTTTAAATTCACTGTAAATGAAAACTCAGCAAATGATAATGAGGTGCTATTTAAATTAACTTACTCTGACGGGAATTATTCAGATTTTGAGTTGATATCTGTTTTAATAAATCCAACTTATAGAACCCAATCTGGCAACAATATTTCATTTACAATTACAAGCAAGGGAACGCTCGCGTTTAATGATTATCCTACTAATCAGAACGGTGACGGATTTACTTTTATGAAAGGAAGGTCTCTTCTTTTTGAAGCTGGTTTAATGTATGGAATTTCGGAAACTAATCTTGTTAGTTCTGTTAGAGATGCAAATGCCGAGTTGCAATCCGCAGACTTTTCCCCTCTCTCCTTTGTGCAGATTAATAACCCTGGGGCAATTGCTGACCAAGAGGGTTTTTCAACTTTTAATGATAATAATGCGGGAACAAAAACACTTAATCTTGAGACCGAGTTACGAACTTTCTCATTTTCAGATGATGGAAATGACAGTTATATTATTCTCAAATACATTTTTAAAAACAACAGTGGCTCAGATTATTCTGATTTTTATACAGGTATATATTTTGACTGGGATATTGATGATGATGGCTATGACGAGAACGTAACAAAATATGATTCTCAAAACGGTTTTGGATATGCTTATCATACTGACATTGATAAGCCGTATATCGGTATGGCATTGCTTACAGATGGGACTAACGGATATTATGGAATAGCAAATGATGGCTTGGATGGTGGAGTTGGTGTTTATGATGGTTTTTCAGATGCATCCAAATGGCTGACTCTCACAAGTGGTTTAAGCAAGACTGATGCTGGTCCAAACGATATTTCTGCTGTTGTCTCTGCTGGCCCTTTTGATATCCAGGCTGACTCGACTTTGGTGGTCGCATTCTCTCTCTCTGCAGGAATTGATTTAAACTCATTACAAAATAGTGTGACGAATAGCAGAGATAGATATGATTCCCTTCTAGTAGAAACTCCTGATGAGCCTGATTTGCCTATAGAGTTTTCTTTATCTCAAAATTACCCGAATCCGTTTAACACAAGCACAACTATTGAATATGCAATACCATTAGTGGGCGCAGGCTATGCTTCCACAACGAAGCTGATTGTTTACGACATCCTCGGCAGAGCAGTTGCGATTCTCGTAAACAAAAATCAAGACCCTGGAATATATGAAGTTCTCTTTGATGCTGCTGGTTTAACATCCGGAATATATTTTTATACTTTGAAAACCGGTGATTTTACTGAAAGTAAAAAAATGATTTTAATAAAATAAGAAAAAGAGATGCATAATTTGCATCTCTTAAAAACATATTGGGTGTTCTAATAATTAAGACAAATCATTAATTCAAATAAATTATTCAAGAGGAATATTGCTTTGGTACTTCTCTAGCCAACCACTAAAATCCAGCAAAGACGAATTAAGTGATTTTGATAATTCCACACTTCTTGCGCTAACAAAATCATTATTGTAATCATGTTTAAATTGAAACATGTTTCCTAAATCATCAGCGCCCTGAAAATCAAAACCTCTGTACATGTCAAATGGGACAGGAAAATAGTTAACTTGTTTGCCGATTGAATTACCGAGAGCGTCAGCCATTGCTTTTCCTGTGATAATTTCTCCCGTAATTCCAATTCTCTTCCCTATAAATTTACTGCCGGCTTTGAAAACTCCGTAAGCACATTTACCAATATCTTCTGCGGCAATGCCAGGAAGAGGTTTCTCTCCCATGGGCAAGGCAAATGTGAAATTTCCATCCTCACCTTTTCCATCAAAATGAGGGACCTTGTATTTTTCGTTTAGGGTTGGCATTGATTCGTCATCAAGAGAAACCCATTTCCTGGTATCTTCAAGAGTAGACCAGACTACGTGTTCTACTCCGGTTTCTTTTGCTGCTTTTGCTATTGATTCGACTTGTGATATCTCCTTCTCTGGAGAAAAGTGCTCCCAAAAAAACGTTACAGCATATACCCCATAAGCTCCGGAAAAAGATTTAACAAGTGATTCGTAATTATCTAGGTCAACTTCAACAACCTCTGCGCCCATATCAGAAAGAGCTTTGGCGCTCTCTGAAGTTGCATTCCGAGTTAAAGCTCTCACTTTAAACTCACTAGTACTATCTTCTAATATTGATTTTACAAGTCCGCCGCCTTGAGCACCTGTAGCTCCAAGTACGGCAATAACTTTACTGTTTGCCATAATATATTCCTCTCAAAAACATTAATTGTTATGAGACGTTGTGTCGATTTTAATATACTAAAATAATATTGGAAAGTAAATCAATGAGTAATTGAACTAGGCTAAATATAATGGAAATGGTCTTTTCTTTTTTATGTTCTAATAGATAGAGAGCAATTTTCTCATAACTACTTATAGTTTTTAAAGTTGGATATTGCTTTTTTGTATGGCATAATAAAATAAAAATTAGCGATTACTCTTCCAGAAACGTATGCAATAGTAGCAGCCAACACTCCTACTAAATCAAAATAGCTTACACCAATAAAAAGAACAATCAATATTATAACAACTTCAATAATTGTAGCTGTTGTTAATGGAGAAGTGTTTCTTGAATAAATCAAAACTGCGCGTTGAACAGAAACCAAAAATGTTAATGCCGGAAAAATGGACATTATCGTTGCCGGAAGTATTGATAACTGAGCAAGCTCAATGGATAAACCCGAAATATTATGAAACCAAATGTTTGCAAGGGGTGTCGCTGTAATTCCCAACAACAAGAGAGTTGCTATCGAGCCGGCAATAAATCCAAAATTTCTAAGGGATTTGTAGCCTTCCCCATTTTCACCAAGCAAAGCAATAAATGCTTCGTGGAATGAAAGTCCAACAGCTCGAAAAACAAAAACTAACGAATTAATCACCGGAAGCACGGCTAGGGACTCAATTGACATCCTGCTTTGTCCAATTAAAAAAGTTACTATTGGGTGGACGCCTAAAGAAAGAATAGACGTTATAGCAAGGGGATAGTAAAACAAAAATATTTCTTTATATGTCAGATTTTCAACCGAATTGTTCTCTTTGCTCTCTCGAATTTTTTTCAAAATTTTTATGGCAAATATTTTACTCGCCACTGCTTCCACAATAACCCCTGCCGATAAAGCTATTGAGCCAATTACAGCACCATCCATATTGCTAAGAAAAAAGAGAATAATTGTTGTTGTAAGCATTGTGGTTAAGCGCACTATGGTTCCAAACGTTACAAATCGCGTAAGATTGTTTCTAATTAAAATACCTTGATAAAATCTGCGATATCCAATAGCTGCCGGCCATGGAAGTAGCGCAACAAAAGCCCAATAAGTTATCTCTTCAATTCGAGCAGGAAGCGCGATTAAATCAACTGCAATAAATTCAAATAAAGAAGGAATCAACAGAACAAGCATAAATAGGGTTATTGCACCATTCAAAAAGTAAGTAAAGTTCCTGAGTTTTTTGAATGAATGATAGTCCTTAACTAAGGCTGTAGATGCGCTCATTAACATAATTACTGGGGCTTCAACAATTAATGCAAATGAAAATGCAACTCCATATGCAGCAAGATTAAATTTAGGCTCTGACATTCTTGCAATAATTGAAGCCAAAAATGGCCCTTCTACAGACATTAACAACCACGTTAAAGCAAGAGGAAGCCAGAAAATCAGAATTGTTTTATATGTTAAAGTTTTTGTGTTTGGCAT
>Ga0164313_10004485_pt1 | contig 12403 bp, 12 predicted proteins | sample GuaBasSedimGuay4_FD_113735 | JGI IMG/M metagenome (GOLD analysis project Ga0164313, IMG submission 113735) | Subseafloor sediment microbial communities from Guaymas Basin, Gulf of California, Mexico - Guay4, Core 4569-4, 0-3 cm | ecosystem: Environmental > Aquatic > Marine > Hydrothermal vents... | reverse complement strand
GCGTTTGGACCTCTCCCTGATAGAGTTTCTGGTTTTTGACGAGGCAGACAGAATGCTGGACCTGGGATTCAGCGGGGAGATTTCCGCGATCCTGGATCTATTGCCAACCGAACGCAGAACCATGCTGTTTTCAGCCACCTACACCCGTCAGATCCGAGACCTTGCCGCAAGGATGCTGCAGGATCCGGAATATATCGAGGTGACACCCGAGAATACGGCGGCGGAATCAGTCGTCCAGAAGGTTCACCTGGTGGACCGGTCCAACAAGCGTGCCCTTCTCATCCACCTGATTACCCGGGGGGACTGGCGCCGGGTACTGGTGTTTGCACGTACAAAACATGGGACGAACAAACTCACGGAGAAACTTGTCGCAAGCGGGGTCGGTGCCGTGGCGATGCATGGCAATAAGAGTCAGTCTTTCCGTACACGTACCCTGAAAGCGTTCAAAAACGGTGAGATCCGCATCCTCGTGGCAACCGATGTTGCCGCGAGGGGGCTGGACATCAGCAATCTGCCCTATGTGGTCAATTACGATATGCCCACCAGCCCCGAAGATTATGTTCACCGCATCGGCCGTACCGGACGCGCGGGGGAAAGCGGCATCGCCATTTCACTGGTCAGCCAGGATGAAAAGCCACATCTTAAGGCCATTGAAAAATTACTTGGGCAGAAGCTGTCGGTGGAAATGGTTGACGGCTATACAGAGGAAAGCGATGTTCCGGATTATGTACTCTATCGCCCCAACAGCGTCTTGAGCGAAAAAAAGGCAGACAAGGCAATCAAGGCATTGGTAGCCAGGAGAAATGTTTTAAAACAGCGCTCGAAATCACGATCCGGCGGGAGAAACGGTAAGACAGTTAAGAAGCCATCCCGCAAAGGGTCACATTTCCCACAATCTTCGAAAAAAGGCAAACCCAGGCATAAAAGATAAGGATCGCCGGCATGAACCCAAGAGTGAGAATAGCGACAGCCCGGACGCCGGACGGAGGCGAAATGGCGCTTTTTAAGCATGACCGTGATTTTCTGATCGAGATCAACGGCCAGGCCTTGATGCACAGCCGCCAGCACGCGTCAGAGCTGCAGCTGGCACAGCTGGGTTGCGCCCACCTGGCGGGTCGCAAGGGGGCCAGAGTGCTCATCGGCGGCCTGGGAATGGGCTACACCCTGCGTCAGGCACTGGATGTGCTCGGCCCTGACACCCACGTGGTGGTGGGTGAACTTTTAGATGCCGTGATCGAATGGAATCGTGCGTATCTCGGGGACCTCAACCGGCATCCTTTGGGAGATCCACGCGTAGAACTCAAAAGAGGTGATATTGTCGAGCTTGTCTCACATTCCAGGGCCAAATTCGATACGATTTTACTGGATATCGATAATGGCCCGGATGCCATGACCGCTACATCGAACGACTACCTGTACAGCCGGGAAGGCATTCAGGTCTGTGGCCGTGCATTGCGCAAAAATGGATGTCTGGCTGTGTGGTCGGCCGAACCGAGCAGAAAATTCGAACAGCGTCTGCAGCGATGCGGTTTCCATGTGCGTCGTTTTCGGGTCCCGGCCTACAAAGGGGGCAAATCGCCAACGCGTTGCGTGTGGGTCGCATCCGAGGACAAAAATATTCTGCCAACCGGTGCCGGTGCACAGCGACTGGCTCTGGAGAGCGGGTTAAGGAGGCGTCGTGGCCGGCGACGGTAGCGTAAAAAAATGGGATTTAGGGTTTGCGCAGAAATAAGTTCGCAGATTTTCGGCGTTCAGGCGCCCGTTCAGCAAGGCGCAAAAATGCAGGAATATCGGGCATATTTCGAATTTTCGCAACGCCGCTGAGCGGGATGGATGAGCGTTGAAAATGTGAACCTGTTTTTGCGCGAGCCCTTAGCAGGCATACGGCAATTCCACTGCAGGGTAATGCATAACCATGCCCAAAAATAAGCTTAAAAAGTACGAACGCGTCAGAAATCTGCCCAATGTGACATTTTCTACATTCGGCGATTCACAACCGCCGCGTTCGTACCCCTGGTATACAAAACCGTATGAGGATATGGAAACGGTTCTCGAGTTGGGCTGCGGCAAAGGTGAGCACACGCTTGCCTTTGCCGCCGAAAATTCCCGCAAACTTTGTGTGGGGGTTGACTGCAAGAGCCATCGCATTTGTGTCGGTGCGGAAAAAGCGATTAACGAGGGCCTTGGTAATGTTTTATTCCTGCATGCGCGGATAGAGCGCCTGCGGGAATTTTTTACGGAACACTCGATAAACGAGATCTGGATGACCTTTCCCGACCCCTACCCGAAAACGCAGGCCGTGAAGTTCAGGTTGTCCGCCGCGCCGTTTTTAGATGCGTATGCGAAACTGCTTGTGCCGGGGGGCCATGTGCATCTGAAAACCGACAGTGATCTGTTTTACAACTACACCCGGGAATCTGTTGAGCTGTGGGGCGGGCGTATCGTCGGAGCGTCGGGCAGCATTCATGCGACCGGTTCCGGTTCGCCGGGTGTCGGCGATGTGGTTTCGGCGTACGAAAAGGCCGCAAGGGCACGCGGGAAGGCTATCAAATACATGGCATTCAAGCTGAACTGATGAAAGCCAATAGCGAAAAGCACCATTGCCCTCTGTGCGGCAGTGAAGCTTCGGTTCTGTTCTTTGTGGATAAATTCAGGTCCTACTTTCGCTGTCCAGGCTGCGAACTGGTTTTTGTTCCCCGGAGTTACTGGCTCAGCACTGCAGCGGAAAAGGCAACCTATGATCTGCACAAAAACGCTGCAGGCGATCCGGGGTATCGTCGGTTTTTATCCCGGTTGAGCGCGCCCCTGCTGGAAAAGCTGGAAACAAGACAAAAAGGGTTGGACTATGGTTGCGGCCCGGGGCCAGCGTTGCCGACGATGCTGGCAGAGCACGGCCATCACATGGACCTCTACGATCCGTTCTATTACAACGATCCTGCAGTTTTTTCTAAAACATATGATTTTATTTGTGCCACCGAGGTTGTTGAACACCTGCGGGACCCCGACAGGGAATTTTCTTCGTTGTTCAGGATGCTGAGACCTGGCGGACGGCTGGGCATCATGACAAAGCTGGTGATTGACCAGGAGGCGTTCAGCCGATGGCACTATATTCGTGATCTGACGCACATTTGTTTTTACAGTCGGAGCACCTTCGAATATCTTGCTCGGCGTTTCAATGCCGGGCTCGACTTCGTTGCCCATGATGTGATATTGATGAACAAAATATAATGATTGGGCTTGTAATACAGAAATGCTGAGTTATTTTAACCGCTCACCCTGTCGAACCGTGGCGGGGTGTTTTTTTATTTATCTAAAGCACCTAGGAGAAAAAAATGACAGACATTTCAAAAATTACAGTGTACAGCGGTGGCCACAAGGGAACTGAGGCGGAATTTGGCAGGCTTGCCGAGGCCTGGAATCTGCAGGAGGTGAACATTTCATTCGAGGGGCACAAGGCCGAGCGCACCCGAGGCGTCCGTCTGCTGGACCGGGAAGAACTGCGCAAGGGTGATGTCAGCATGGAAATCGTGTCCAAGCGCATGAACCGCACTTACTCCCGGACAGACAAAATCCGCAGTGTTATCCAGTCCATTTTTCACATGGTCAATAAAGGCTACCATGTCATTGCGGTGGGCTGGATTCAGGCGGACGACACCGTCAAGGGGGGCACCGGTTGGGGGGTCGAACTGGCAAAGCTGTTCAATCGTCCCTTGAGTGTTTACGATCAGGATCGCAAAGGGTGGTTTTCCTGGGAAAACAATCAATGGGTCGAGAGCACCCCGGTGATTACTTCCGAGACGTTTGCCGGCACCGGTACCCGCTATCTTTCCGATGACGGACGGCAGGCTCTGGAGGATCTTTATGTCCGTTCTTTTGGCCCGGCAAAGCAATAACCATATGAATCGGTGTATAAAATGGTGTTAGACGAATATAGGTTGGAAATTTAGAATTGAAATTTTGGCAACAGGCTCCGGGCAGGTTTTCGGGTTACTTTTTCGTAGATCGTCTGGAGCACAATTCCGGCTTTTTCGCTGATCAATAAATCGCTCATGGCATCACAGGGTGTTTCCGACAGGTTGATGATCGCCAGAAAGGCGCCGTTCTGTTTGGCGTACACGGGCATGTGGGCAGCCGGCTGTACCACAAGGGTGGATCCCACCACCATGAAAAAATCACTGTTCTGCGACAGTTCGAGCGCGCGGTTGACTTTGTCCATGGGCATGGACTGTCCGAAGGAGATGGTGTCGGGTTTCAGATAACCCCCACAATGGCACTCGGGGGCGAGATCGCCGTCCTTCAGCCTTTTGCGGGCGTCCTGAATGGGTGACACTTCACCGCAGGACATGCAGCGAATCCGGCGGGTGTTTCCGTGCAGTTCGATCACGGCTGTATCCGGCAGGCCGGATTCCTGGTGCAGGCCGTCTATATTCTGCGTGACCACGGCCCTAATCAGGCCCATGGCATGCAAGTGGGCGATGGCCGCATGACCTTTGTTGGGCCGGGCCGCCACGAGATCCGGGTAAAGCGTATCCCACCGTTCCCAGTAGGCAATCCGGGAAGCCTCGGAGGACATGAATTCGTCAAAATAGACAGGTTTGAATTTGTCCCAGAGGCCGCCCTGGCTTCTGTAATCGGGGATACCGCTCTCGGTTGAAATGCCGGCACCGGTGAAAATGACATTCTGACCGCCGGCCAACAGTTTTTCGGCGATTCTTTCTATTTCAGTGTTCATCGTATAGGCCTTTTTTTCATCTCGATCGGGACTTGGGTGTGACATCATGGTGCCAGATGCAAGCCGGATGATCAAGACCGAAAAGATCGGAAGGCGGGGGTCGGAGATCGCCTTTCCGGGTCATGTTGTCAAGGATCGGTTCAATAGGAGATTTATTAGCGTAGTCTTGAGTTCAGAAAGATTGATACAACCACAATATGTGGGACCGCCAGCATCTTCTTAAAAGCGGGGAATATCATCTGCCGGCTGCTCTGTTTTTAAGCCAATATAAACCGTATCTTATTGGCAAAAGTGTTTAGCAGGACAATGCTCTGAGATAAACCATAAACTGAAAGGTATGCCTTTAAAAAAACTTGACAGTATCTTGTTATATAGATTATATAGAATTGCTCTTACCAAAAACATGCGAAAGAGGTTTTTTTGTTCAGAAAATTAATGGATATTGTGTCAATCGTTGCCGACAAGGGGACCAACCCACCGGTGGATGATTGATCATAGCTCTGCAAAAAGCAAAACAAGCTGTTCAATGCTAAAACAGACCTGTTTCTCCAGGTCTGCTCCACAGCAGATTCCTATCTGAGATTCCGCCGTTGCAGTTGCCCCCTCAGTCAGCAACAATTCAGATCAATAAGATATTAATAAATTATTAAAATTACCGGTAGGCTGCATGTCCCGTCCTCGGTGTCATGCGCTATAAAATACCGACTATGATTAAAGGCAACAATAAGCGGAGATCAACAATGGTCACAAAGAAATGCGCATGCAGAATATATAAAAACGATACCACCCAACATCTTACACAGATGGGATGGACTTCCCATTTTCAGACCCAGCTGCAAGAATATCGCAGCGATGGTTTTATCCCGGCAAGAGTGGTCGGGGTAAGGAAAAATACCTTCCGTATCAGTAACGGAAAAAGAGAATGGCTCGCTACCATAGCTGGAAAGCTCAAGCACCAACCCTATGGTTTGTATCCGGTCACAGGGGATTGGGCCCTCATGGCCGATACAGTAATTGTTAGGGTGCTGAACCGAAAAAATGCCCTGTCCCGTGGAGCTTCGGGCGCACATGGGAAACGGGATTCAAAGCCAAGAAGAGAGCAGGTAATTGCGGCAAACCTTGATACAGTGTTTGTCGTTTGCGGTTTGGACCGAGATTTTAATCTGCGTCGCATCGAACGGTACCTAACTCTGGTCTACAACTGCGGCCTGAATCCCGTCATCATCCTGACAAAAGCAGATCTCCACCAAGATCCGATGCCTTTCGTTAGTGAAGTTGAAAGCGTTGCTCTCGGGGTTTCGATACACTTGGTTTCTGCACTGGATTGTAAGGGGTTGCCCTCTCTCGAAGAATATCTATCTCCAGGTCAGACCACCACCATGGTTGGGTCTTCAGGTGCCGGTAAGTCCACTCTGGTGAATCGGCTCTACGGGAAAACCATACAGACTACAAGTCCTGTGAGTGAAAGTATTAGGAAAGGCAAGCACACAACTACCTCGAGGGATTTGATAATGATGCCCCAGGGAGGAATGGTGATCGACAATCCCGGTATTCGTGAAATCGCCTTTTGGAGCGATGACGACGGGATTGATGTCGCCTTTCCAGAGATTGAAAACCTTGCCGGGGAATGCCGTTTTTCCAATTGCAATCATATGCACGAACCAGGTTGCCGGGTCCTTCAGGCGGTATCTGATGGAGAGATCTTTCAAGACAGATTGGAAAGCTACCAAAAAATGAAACGTGAACTGACATATCTATCCCACCGACAGCATAAGAGTGCCGACCGAGTGGAAAAGGAACAATGGAAAGAGGTGGCTTTGAAAATTAAAGCGATAAAAAAAAGGAGGCGTAATGGGTAATATTCTAAATCGGAAGACAAAGAACGGGATTAAAAAGTTGCAAATACGGGAGGCACTGGAAACAGATTTGAACGATGTACTGTTAGTGGAAAGGTAATTTGCGCAGACGCATTAAATAAACCTGAACATTGGAGGGAATAATGTGAAATAAATTAGTACAAACGTTGCAAGGATCAGCCAGGAGTAAGCTGCCGCACACTCTTGATATTGCACACTACGACCATTAGTATTCAGGCAGTTCAACAGATTAAAGACCGAGGACTGACAACAGAAGCCCACATTTCCTCTGTCAGTCCTCGATACAATATATTGTGTTTGCTTGATCTCACGAAAAACTGGAGACTACTGGCATAAATCAATAAATGGGACAGGTAAATAGTGTTCTATCGATTCGTGAAGATCGACGGCAGTCAGTTGACGGTTGGGGACCACACCATGGACCTCGATCGGTTCGAACACATTTACGCCATCGGAGCCGGCAAGGCGACCTATCTGCATGCCAGGCGCTGAAAGAGCATCTCGATCTGGCCTACGACAATCTGCTTTCAAGGAAAGAAAAAGGAAGGGCGATGTGATTTTGTCCATGAACCACAGGAAGCGTTCTCCGTTTTATTTTACGATTTTTTGCACGTCGAGATCCCCAGCATCGCATAGGGCGGACACCAGCCGATGATTCCGGTCGAGAGAGGCACTATACCTATAAGCCCCCAAAGAGATTGCGGGCCGACAACCGTTAAAGACAATATAGCAAGACCTACGACTATTCTTACAATCCGTTCAATATTTCCAATATTATTTTTCATGATTCTTCCTCCTTATAATCTCGGGCAAATCATATTTTGAGAGCATTCGCAGGATTCCCGCCTTCGCAGAAATAACTTCAACGAGATGCCCTGCGCATAATGAGGAATAGAACAGCTACAAGGATTGATAAAAGTAAAATGAAATACTGCAATGGTGCTGTATTATCTGTAATCGTGCTGCCAATGGTGCAAGCCCCGTAACGATCATCTGAATACTGAATTCCTTCATCGAGTTTTAGTCCTATAGCGTATTCGGACATATGATCGAGCAACAAACCGACGGTAAACGTTGTCAAACCTTCTTCCGGTGCATTCAACCGTTTGGACAGGATAGTTCCTCCCTGCGCTATGCCAATCTCCCGCCATTTGCCATTAACACCTGCAAGTGTAAGGATGCCGTCGGGTTCGAAATAGTAAACTAAGGGATGTGCAACACTGCTTGGAAAGACGGCCTCAAGGGTAACAAACATAGTGGCACCGCTTTTTATGCGAAGCAGAGAATCAGATCCGAACCTGAATTGTACGGCATCCATCCCCAATGCGTCGAGGACAATGTTTTCAGGAGAGACTTGCCGTGGCGGTAAGATGGCGCCGGTGTAGGGTGTCGGGAGATCTCGATCGTTCGTCACCTCTTCAAATATCAATCCCGGTTCCAGAAAGATTTTCATACTTACTTTACTCTTGTTGCCCATGCTCGTTAAGACGTTATCGTCTGTCGCTAAGGTTGTTCGTACCGGGACAAGGCCATCTTCTAATCGAACGATTTTGGTCGTGTTGATCGCACCCGATGATGCAGTGAGATTGATCGGATAATAGAGCTCGATCTTGGCTGCACTGAATTGGTTGTATTCATCTTCAGTGTTCACCACCTGGATATTGTAGCGTCCTTCTGGAAAGTCATCCGGCAATTCAATCACAGCCGTGATGGTGTCGGCATCAATCCAGGTGAATTCGCTTAACGGGGTTTGCATCCCGTCAGGCGCCACGAGGTTGGCGCCGGCGAGCGTTTCGCTGAAGTGGTCGCCCGTAATCGTCAGTAAGGTCTGCATGTCAATTGAGGCAATTTGTGGTGACACGAACCGGACGGCCGGCAGCGGTGTTTCTGCATCTGTTAGGGTGATCATTTCCGGGCCGAGAGAAGAAATCCCGTTTTTGTTCAGGACCCGGACCCGGTAAGTGCCTGTGGGTGTTCCCAACGAAATATATGCGGTTATTTGCTCATTGGAGCCCGGCTCGCTGGAGAATTCAAAACCAGTCTCATCGTTTTCAAAACGGACAAGGTTGCTTCCGGCAGCATTTAAATAATTTCTACCGCTGATCATTAATTCTGCCGATGCTGCATTATCTGTGGTAAGGCCTCCTTGTTTGAAAACGATATCTTCGATTTCCGGCACACTGCTGTCGGTCGTCACTGTTGCGACAATGTTCAAATCCGATACGTTTCCGGCCATGTCGATTGATTTGACGGCAAAAAAGTACTGCTCGCCATGAACCATACCGCCGATCACAAAAGTTTCTTCACTCCCTTCAGGCCCGGGATCAATGTCGCAGAAAATCTCAACAGCATCGTTCAGATTGTTTTCCGTTATTTCCGACCCGGAATACCAGACACGGTAGCGCCGTATCGCCTCCTCATCGTCGTCGGATGTCCATGACCATGAGAGCTTTACGGCCTTGGATGCCCCCGGTCTACCTTGGCCGAAGAAATTCTGATGTGCGTTTTCGGCAGCAAGTACGACGGGATTTGCGGGTGTGAGGTCCACACGCCATCGGTAACATGTCGCACTTTCTGTCGATGAAGTGCCGTCGTCGGAATCGTCCTGCCACATACCGTTGCCCAAAGCGTTGACGCAGATAGAGTGCTCTCCCTGAATCAATTTACCGATCTCTATGGGTTTTTCTATGTTGCCGTACCACCAGGTGTTACTGTAATCAAGGGTGTAGGCATAACTTTCGATCGGGATCCCGCCCGCCGATGGTTTCACACCGACGGCTATGGATATTTCCTGGGTCACCCGTTCCGGCAGGTTTTGCAGTACTGCAGTCGGAATGCGAGCGTCCACATTCCAAACGATCACCGTTGCGCTCTCCTCTGCCTGCCAGTTGTTTGTCGGGTCCGCTCCAACTACCTCGAGTGCATGATGGCCGTCCTGCAGTTCGGGGAGTTGAATCGGCATCGATATTGTTGAGATGGTGCTCCATTTCCCTTTGTCTACCCTGTACCGGTAGGCCAAGACATCGACACCGCCGACCCTTATGCCCACGGTCATAGAGCCGACCGTACCCGCTGGATAATTCCAGAGAATCGCCTCGGGCGGGGTCGTGTCGATGGTCCAAGAAATGACGGTTGCCTCTTCGAAAGCCTGCCAGGCACCCGTGCTGCCCTTGCCAAGTACCTGCAGCGTGTGTACATCCTCGCTGAAAACCTCAAATACAATACGTTCGTTGACGGGCAGCTCTTCGCTCCAGGCACCCTGGTCCAGACGATATTTGTAACTGACGACACCCATGCCGGCAATCTGCAGTCGATAGCTGGTTTGTTTGGTTCGCTTGGCAGGGGTGTTGGAAACCGTCGCCCGGGGAGCGGAAGCCGCGTTAGATGTCGTAAACGTCCGCTCCTCCCCATACACCGTGCCGGCCTCGTTGGTGGCGTATGCCCGGATATAGTAGGTCGTCCCAAAGGTGAGATCGGTGATGTCGCCAGTAAAAGCACCGGTGGCTGAAACCGCACCCAGGTCAATATGGCTGCCATCGACCGTGGGATTGCTTTTAATACCCCAGCAGAATCCGTGGGCGGTCGGGATGGTCACACCCAGATCGGTGATGTGTCCGTTACCGGTCGCCGTTGTCGAATGGATGCCTGCCACGGCCTGGGTGGTTACCGTTAGCGCCAGGGCATCAATGGTGGTAAACTCCACCTGATTACCGTAGGCGATGCCGATTGTGTTGGCGGCGTAAGCCTTGACATAATAGGTCGTGTAGGGAGCAAGGCCGGTGATGTTCGACGTAAATGCACCGGTTGTGGTCACCTTTCCTTCGTTGGTCGAGTTGTCGGACACCTTCGGGTTTCCGGTGCTGTTCCAGCAAAATCCGTGGGCGGTAGGCTTCGGAATACCCAGTGTCGTTATGTTGCCGTTGCCGACGGCCGTTGTCGTGGTGATATCCGTAACGGCCCTCGTTATAATGACCGGTTCCAGCGGGTTGGTCCTAAAGTCAATCACACGCCCATATGAGGTGCCGACCGTGTTGGTTGCATATGCTTTTACATAATAGGTCGTGAATGGCGACAGCCCGGTTATGCGGGATGTAAATTCACCGATTTCAGTTGCTTCACCCTCTTGGGTTTTGCTGTCGGCCACCGTTGGATTTCCAGCCGTATTCCAGCACACCCCGTGTTGGCTAGGATGGGGAGTACCCAGGGTGTCAATAGTCCCGTTGACGGTGGCGGAGTTCGTCCTTATTTGGCGTATGGATTGGGTCAATACAATTGGCGAGATCGGATCGGTGCGGAATGACACTTCTTTGCCATAGGCAGTATCAATCTTTTTGCCGACGGCATATGCCCTCACAAAATATCGGGTGTTGGGAAGAAGTCTGGTTATATGCGAAGTAAAAATGACGCTTTTTGAGGTTTTCCGCTCCTTGGTTTTGCTGTCGTCAGTTGTAGGTGTACCCGTGGTGTTCCAACAAACGCCGTACTGGTCAATTTTGAGCTTTCCCTCCACAACGATGGTTCCGTTGCCGGTAGCCGAATTCGCTGTCACATTCGTTACCGCCTGGGTCGTTACGGTGGCTGATGCAGCGAATACGGTCGTTTGGCTGACGAAAATAATTGCGGCCATGATTAAAATGAAATTAATTGACCTGAAAAAGTTCAATGGAGAGACTCCTTAATTATTTTCCTATTAGACCTTCAGCTAATCTGGAGGTCCATGCTTTGCGAATAAGGTGGTGAAAAAGTATTTCTCCGCGACTCAGTGAGCTCTGTGAGATATATAAACCCCTTTCAGGGACCATTATCATACCACCCCTTTTTACATGCAAAAATCATGCAATAATCATTACTTCACTTCATGCTGTAATTTCAACAGGTTTTGATTATATTTTTCGAACCCATTTTTAGTTTTATGAATAAAATTACATAATTAATGTGAAACGCCATTCATAAGCCATGCAGGTCTGGTTGAAAGGAAGGAATACCATGTCTAAGGGAGAACGATTGCCGGCCGTGGTGCTGGCCTGCCTGCTGTTCCTGACGGTGACACCGGCTGCGGCGAAAGAATGGACGCCGGTAACGGGTAAAGATGCGCTATGCCAATTGATGAGCGGCCTGCAAGCCGAGCGGCCTTTGCCCGGCGGAGAGGTGCATCGCGGAGAATACCTTAACATTGCCCCGGTGGTCAAGAACGGGCTCGCAAGTTTGTTCGGTTTAGGCGGTAAGTAAGGACCACGGCTAAAGCACCTTTGGGCATCGAAGTGAGCAAAACAAAGAAAACCCCAACGTTGGGGAAAATTGAAAAAAGGAGAGTTGAAAATGAAGAATTATTGTTGTTACGTGATGTTAGTTATGCTTATAGTGGCGCTGGTAATATAGAATCCGGTCCAGGCTGACGAGTTCAGCGAAACCCTTGAGACCTTCAAGAAGTCGGAGGCGGCAATTGGAGGACAGAAGTTCAGCTTCGAAGCCAAATAAGGGTTCATAAGATAAGAAGATTGAGTTTTCCATTGTAAATTAATTTCTTGAACAAAGAAAAGCAAGGTGCATTCTCCATCATCTGTAATTGATCGGGGTCCAACCACGAACCTGATTTCTTTATATCATCGTTAGCGGGCATAAAATGTTGAAAAGATACCCATCATATCCGAAATTATTGGGCGCATCACTATCCATTTTGATCATCATCCCGGTCTTGATAGCTAGCTCAGGACAGCTATTTGCGGACCAGACGGAATCAAATACATCTGCAATAACGTCAGAGGACTACAAAGATGCAATCCCAATTAGCCCT
>Ga0164313_10004484_pt1 | contig 12405 bp, 11 predicted proteins | sample GuaBasSedimGuay4_FD_113735 | JGI IMG/M metagenome (GOLD analysis project Ga0164313, IMG submission 113735) | Subseafloor sediment microbial communities from Guaymas Basin, Gulf of California, Mexico - Guay4, Core 4569-4, 0-3 cm | ecosystem: Environmental > Aquatic > Marine > Hydrothermal vents... | reverse complement strand
CCTCAGCGAATTGCCTATCCGGATATACCTGTGCCCTTCGCCCGACCAATGGAACAATTCGCTTTGCCCAACAAGGACAAAATTATTAATACCGTTAAAGAAATGATCAAGGCTAAGTAGATATTTTATGGATATTATAATTACAAACGACATTGTTGAAGACGGCTCGGAAGCTGTCATCGTTACCTGGTATTTCGATGATGGTGATGTAGTTGAGAAAGACGCCATATTGGCTGATATTATGGTCGAGAAGGCCTCACTGGAACTGGTAGCCCCCTGCTCTGGAAAACTGACAATCAAGATAGAATGTGAAAAGGTTTTAAAGGAAGGTGATATTGTTGCGACGATTACTTAGCCTTTAATACAAACGCAGTGATTAAGGATTATCTCAAACCTGTTTCAGCTTTTTGTTCTCCAGCATTGTTACCACGCAGCGATCTGCTGCCTTTAGTACTGCAACGCAATCCAGACACTGAATGCACTCGTCGTAATTAATTTTTCCAGTAGCTTCAATGGCCCTGATGCCGCAGACCTTACTGGTGGCACAATATCCGCACGGCGTACCACACTCCTTACGCCTCTCCAGCCATTCAAAACGATGGAACCAACCCAAAATAGCCAGCCCTGCTCCCAGCGGGCATATGTAACGACAGTAAAATTTGTGCACAAATAGACCAAGACCCAGGATGATCACGGCATATAAAACAAATGGCCAATGTCGAACAAATATTTCTGTGATGACTGTCTTGAAAGGTTCCACTTCTGACATACGAATGGCATTACTTGTGGAAAATACTGAGGCAACTATCAATACTGCTAGTATCAAATATTTTAAGGACCAAAATTGACGATGATGCTTATCACTAATCTTCCATTGCCGTATATGCAGTTTTTTTGCCAGCCAGGCAATCATTTCCTGTAGCGCACCGACCGGGCAAAGCCAGCCACAAAAGACCCCTCTTCCCCATAGAATTAATGAAATGAACACATATATCCACAAGATAAATGTAATAGGATCTATCAGATACATGCCAATGCTAAATCCTTCCCAGAGGCTTCTGACTATGGGGAAAATATTGATGACGGAGAGTTGCCCCTGTGCATACCAACCGATAAAACCCAGGGTATAAAAAAGAAAAATCCAGCGAATCCGGTGTAAACAAGAGCTATTTCTAACTAAACGATCCTGAAAAATAAAGATCAACGATAGAATGATCAGACTGACAATCAGAATTGCAACATCTACAATTCGGGCATCCCAGATTTGTACCCAGGGTGGATCACGATGGTCCGGGTCTTCAGGAATAATGAAAAAAGATTCTGGCAGTGCATACGCAACAGGCAGCGCACGCGTGAAGCTCTCTCCTCCGAACATCTTGCTGCGTTTGACTGTGAGATTCAAAACCCATGGCAGTGAAGGGTCGAACAAGGAGCTAGCTTTGGTTTTAAACACTGTGAAATCCTCAAATTCCGGAAGATGAGGTGTATTTCTGGTGTTCAGTCGATAAAGCATTAGATCACGTATTTCCAGTGGCAACTCATTCTGGAAAAGCCCTAATCGATCAGGCACAGAGCCCCTGACAAAATCTTCTCCCCGAGTAGAAAAAGGTCCATTTGATGCCACCAGAATTGCCTGCTCTCCTGGCTGCAGTTCTTCCTTCATTAGTTGCGCGTAAACTTCATCACCCAATATGTTACGGCCAATCGTCGGCACATTTAGTGAAGCAAAATAAAGATCCGTAAACAATGCATCCGGTTCATTCGAGGGACTATCTACTGAGGTATCCACAAACAAGGCATCAATATCATTATTAGTAATACGACTATGTGCAACCCAGCCAGATTCGAGTAATTCGTCCCAGCTTTTTTCCTCAAACTGGTCATGACGAACCTTGCCCTTCTCCCTGTAGCTAAACCCATCCAGTACATTACTGGCGACCTTTAATGCTGATAAAATTACCGTATCATTCAAAACAACAATAGAGGCCGTAGCCATGGTAATTCCATCGACAAAGGTGTTACTCCCGCCTTCTTCCCCCTCATAACTGCGTATACGAACCTTGATATTTTTGCGTAGGGAAAGTCCTTTATATTGATCCGTATAGGCTTTCAATCGTGGTGGCCCTACGCCATATGCAAGTACCGGTTCAGCATGATTTAATACCTTTACACCGACATAAGTTCCTTCTGTGTCTATCACTACCAGGACATCAATAGGCGTGCCTGCAAAACCGGGAATATTAATTAGATCAATCGAATCAAAGGCCCAACCGATCAACTCATTTTGTCTGAATAATGGCCATAACGGAGGATATTCCTGTTTACTGCCGATATGCGTCGCATCTTCACTAATCTCGGCAATAGCATCTACAATATTCTGCGGTATGCCTTCTGCAATGATGTCACCCGACCGCTTACGTGCGGTTCTTTCCTCAAACTCCGCCTGAGCTGCTGTTGCTGGTGTTGGAGCAAACTCCTCAGCATTGGCTTTTAAGTGATATATGCTGAAAAGAAAAATGGAGAGGAAACAAGCGATCAGCATTCCTGAATCAAGCGCAATATTCCACCTCACAGAAATATGCATACTGAAGCAAATACGCTTAATGAATTGTTACAGTATAAAACCAGTGCTTCGCAGGATTTGCCTGATAAAGCATTTTATGAGTTAGCGGTCGGAGATTGCCTTCATCAGGAGGAGCAGTTAGCACCTTCATGTCAACGTCATGCAACACACCTTCAATACCCTTGTCGGTTAACTGCAATTTGTAATAAATACCGTTCCATGGATCAATTCCATAGGCACCCGGATATTTATGTAGAAACATTAACTCATACTCCAGGTCGGCCATGTCATCTGCGGAGATAAACTTGTTGTTCTGGTATGGATAAGGGAGATGACACACCATCATTTTTGGCTTTTGTATGCAATCGAATGGCCGCATTGACAAAAATTGTTTTTCAAAATTTTCTTCATCAAGTGTAAATTGATAGCTATAGCCTTCATTATTAGCAGTAAAAATGACCTGGCCTATATCAACAGATTCTTGATCACTGGCATGCAGGGTAACCGTTAGCGTGCGATCTGTTTCCAGTGAAAATGCAGTACCTGAGAACAAGATCAGGAATGTACCTGCAAGTACATTAAGGTACAATTTTTTAATTTTCTCCATGTATAACAATCTCCCAAGTGCGTATTACACAAGCCTGTATTCTTGAGCCAATCATTTATCCGGGAGGAGAAAACCGTTAATAGTTTATTCTTGCAGCCGGAGCATGATAACTGGTTCCATGCTTGTTAAATATTTTTTTGATGCTGCCGTCGGCAATCAGTTTGTCCATTGCCACCTCAAGTGCTTTTGATAAATCTTTATTGCTGGATTTAACAGCCAGGCCTAAATCCCAGGAGGCCGCAGCTATCCCGGGCATTGCCATCAGACCTATCTGGTAATCATCTTTAGCTTTTCCCAAACCAGCTTCTATCTCGGTTCGTGCGCCCATAACCGCAGTCACTTCCTTATTGATCAGGGCCTGGGTCGCTTCAGGGATTGATTGAAAATGAACCACACTATTTCGAAATCGTCCCTGAAAGGCACCGAGCAAGTAACCGTCAGCCATGGTAACGCGCTCAACACCAACCTTGTTCGTAGTGAACACCATTATCTGAGGATTGTTCCCAAGTTGATCTGTATCTGCAGCGACGACAACCTGCTCCTCTGAGTATGGTGCAATAAAACTTACCTTGTCTTCTTTTTTAATAAGATTTTGATCATAAGGTACATGCAACATTACATCTGCAGGCGGTCCTGTGACATGATGGCCTTTCCAGACATAAACTCTCAAGTCATCTTCCAGTGACTCATCTGCAAAAACCAGGCGAAAAACAGGCGTAACGCCTAACTCCATAGCAAGAGCTTTACCAATATCGATATCTATACCTGCTGCTTTACCATCCTTAGCGGCATATGAGTATGGGGGAAAATCATCATAAGCGGCAAATTTGATAATATCGTTTTCAGTAATTTTACTGAGACTCTCGGCAAAAACTGAAGCCGAAAAAAAACATACAACAGTCAGAAAAAAAATAGTTGAATGATTATTTTTCAATTTTTATAGTCTCTATCCATGCCCATATTGCCCATAATGCTTCCTGACTAAATGGACCACCGTCAGTTTCCGCAAAAACAGGCATATAAGTTATGCCATTCCTGACAGCCCCCTTGCGAACACGCATGACAAACCATGCATCGTCTTCAGCATTATGCTTCATCTTTCTTAGATCAGGATTTATACCTCCGGAAATACCCTGCAGACCATGGCATCGGGCACAGTTTTGACCGTAGGCTGCTTCTCCGATTTCAATCGCCAGCTCATTGCCGACATAAGGGTTTCTCTCGAGCCAATCGTCACCAAGCTCATCCAACCCTGTTATATCTATGGCTTGTGGCTGCACATTACCGTGCGCGAACACAAGAACTGAAAAGATTGATATCAGGCAAATGCACACAACGGAAGATATTTTGTTATTAAAATTTTTCATAAATAAGTCTCTATAAAATAATCTTGAATACACAGTTAATGACCTGACTAACTTTCCAGAGTTCATTAATAACTTCTTTCTGGAAATAACAATCAACTGAATATTTTGTTTGTTAGGTAAAAGGCCATATTGTATAAATCAAACACTTGAATGCGACAGAGCCAGCTTCACGCTGGCCCTGTCTACAATACTTATATTGGGTTACTAGCACCCAACAACTTATGTTGCTTGTTACTTAAGGAGCTTGAATGTTACCAGACTGGCACCCTGAGCAATTCCTTCAATTTGCTTGGCAACTTCACCACCCCATAGAGGGACAGCAGCACCCCATCCTGAAGGAACAGTGATGTACTGTACGCCATCCTGCTCCCATGTGATTGGAGAGCCAACGATGCCAGAACCTGTCTGATACTGCCAAAGCTCTTTACCTGACTTGGCGTCAACAGCTTTAAAGAAGCCTTCTGGTGTGCCATAGAAAACCAGGTTACCCGCAGTGGCCATTGCGCCAGCCCACAGAGGTGCTCCATTTTTGACTTCCCAGACTTTTTTACCTGTCATTGGATCAAAAGCACGCATCGCGCCGATATAATCATCATTCAAAGGCTTGATGCTGAAACCAGCACCCATATAGGCTGCACCCTTCTTATAGGTAATGGGTTCGTTCCAGATATCCATGCCCATTTCGTTGGTGGGTACATAGAACAAGCCTGTATTCTGGCTATATGCCATACCAAAGAAGTTTGTACCACCGAGGAAAGAAGGTGAAACAGTAACAACTGTACCTTTCTTGCCATCAGCGCTCTTGGTTGGGTCACCTGGACGCTTGCCTGCTTCTATTGGACGACCTGTTTTCAGGTCAATTGAACTCGCCCAACTGTGTCCATCAACAAATGGAAATGCGTTTACCAATTTACCATTGGTTCTGTCCAGTACATAGAAGAAACCATTCCTGTCAGCATGCGCTGCGTATTTCTTTCCACCTTTGTTGAATGGGATAGTGTGGTTTGTACCATCATAATCCCAGGCTTCATTTGGCGTGTACTGAAAATGCCACTTAATCTTGCCGGTATCCGGATCAAGAGCAAGCGTGGAAATAGCATAGAGGTTGTCACCAGGACGCATGTGTGAATTCCATGGTGCCGGATTACCCGTGCCCCACAAAATGGTTCTGGTTTCAGCGTCATATGTACCATTGTTCCATGGTGCGCCGCCACCGACTTTCCAGAGGTCACCCGGCCATGTTGCATTTAGCTTACCGGTCATACCATTTGGCTTGCCATTCAAGGTACCAATGTGGCCTTCGATGGTTGGACGTTCCCAAACTAATTTACCTGTCTTGGCATCAAACGCCCTGATTTTACCGACAATACCGAACTCACCACCGGCAACACCAGTGATAACCTTACCTTCAACAACGATTGGCGCAGCTGTTGCAGAATGACCTGCTTTGAAATCACCCAGTGATTGTTTCCAGACAACTTCACCGGTACCAGTATTCAGGGCAACCAGCAATGCATCCAGAGTTGCAAAGATAAACAGGTCACCGTACAGGGCACCACCACGGTTGATCACGTCGCAACAAGGTAAAATACCCTCTGGTAGGCGATGGTCATATTGCCATTTTTGCTTGCCTGTGATCGCATCAAGTGCAAACACACGGTTATAAGAAGCCGTAACATATATCACTCCGTCATGAACTAATGGTTGTGCTTCCTGGCCGCGCATCTTCTCACCACCGAAGGAGAAGGTGTAGGCGGGAACCAGTTTGCCGATATTCTTGGAATTAATCTTGTTCAGTGGACTCCAGCGTTGACCTTGGAGACCCATGCCGTGCGTAACAACATCACCTGTTGTCTTGGCATCGTTGGCGATATCAGCATCGGTAACACCAGCAACTACATTGCTCATAGGTGCAGCAAAGACGATACTGGCTACAGCAATGGATTTTAGAAAGCCTGACTTGCAGGCACCAGATACATATTTCATTTTATATCCCCTATTTTAAGAAGTGTTTATATAACTACTTATAACTCACAGTTTTTATTGTAATAAACCAAAATCTTATTAGCCGCATATGATCCTGAGTTATTGGCCAATAAGTAGAAACTAACAGCAACACATGAACCTTTAAATAGTGCAAAACATATGCCACTCTTCCGTAAATGGTAGGTTCAAGATACATTTTCCTTTATAAACAGCCAGCTAAAGTGATTTTTCGATATTGTTATAAAGTAAATGACCGTCCTATTTTCACCCAATCGTTCAAACTTCGGCCGATATTCCTAGTATTTTATGTACCGTAAACAGTAACACTAGATTATTTATCTAACAATGCAATTTTTCTATGTATATTAATATGTTGCACATAAACAATAAATTGTGTCGCATATTGCAACGGTTCAATTTTATGGTGACATAATATTTCTGTTCACCTTGAATTAGCATGGTAAATATAAACGTTAACACCAGGAAATATGAACCCAGATTTCACTAATCTACCAAATAACTATCTCACATCAGGCAAAGGTAAAAAAGCAGAAAGCCTACATTATAGGAGAGAAGTGGCTCAGGCGGCTTTATCTCGCACTGCTAAACCGACCCATTTATAAAAATTTGGGTCTTCTGTGAATAACCCTAAATAATATAACCATAACGTATATTGTCTCGCAGCTCGGAATCTTCCGCATATTCTGCCTTTAATCGAGAAATGCCATCATTGTCTACTAGTTTGAGGGCTGATTGAGGGTCAATTTTGTACAACGCTGCTGAATTTAAACCAAAAATCCTGTTTTTAACTTCTCCATCTGCAGGCCCTAGTGGGGCAAAACCGTGCTTTTTTTGCATGTCTTCAGGGATTTCAAGCCGACGCAAGGCTTCTATCTGCCATTGTGGTGATCCGTACCATACTGAGTCTGTCCCCCAAACCACATGATCAGCACCAAAGCCTTTAATCAATGTTCCTAACAATGCAGCAGCAAAACGTGGGTTGGCCGTTGCTGAATTGGCAAAACAAGTACCTAGTTCAGCATAAACATTTTTTACACCATGTTTTTCTGGAATGCGTGCTAAATCACTGGCCCATTTTATTTCACCAGTTGCTTCAAACTCTGCTAATGCTTGATCAGGTAATTCAAAAGCCGGACGCAGACAGGCATGATAAATAATAAAATTCATTTGCGGCCAGTCTTTGGCGGCTTTAGCAATGTCCCAGGCCGTTGCATGCTGCCAGACATCGGGCCAGCTTTTCTCATAGTCTGCCGGCAACAATCCTTTATGAATCGCCAGGTTTGTAACCCCGGCCTTCACTGCTTTCTCATAAAAGGGATACATTAGTTCTTCATCATCAAGCCGCCATGGGTGCTTTGTAGTTGAAGTCAATGGATCACCAATGGTGTAGGCCTTCCATGAATCTACCTGAGCTGTTTCAAGAACATCAGTGACCTTATCCAGCCAGCCAGGTTGTTTAGGGGTGATAACAAAATGACCATACATGCGTCGGCTACCTGCAAGCTTATTGACTGTGTCTACTGCAGCCCGTATCTGCTCATTAGCCAGGAACCACCAACTTGGATCATCAAAAGGGGCCCCACTTAGTAATGCAATTTTGGTGTCGCTGTTTAAAAATATTTGCCGAACATAATTTTGAAATTTTAAATCACCCAGTGATAACTGTTCCTTTGCAAGACCTGCTTGCCAATGTTCGGCTGCAAAGCGAGGTATATTTAGCAATCCATCATGTTTAAATTCATCGTGAACAAAATGGGTTTGATCATCAAAGATAAATTGATCTTGTAGTGAACTTGCACGCGCCATTGCACGTTCCGGTTCAGCCGCTTCTGCTTTATTGACCATAAATACGGGGCCAAAAACTTCATTCATTGCTATGAAAGCAGCTGCCATACCAGAAGCACTTAATAGAAATTGACGACGACTCAGTCCTTGCTTTTTACCAAGGTCGTCTGCCAGTGCTTTTATAAGTGATTCAACCTGGGCTTGCTCTTTTGATTGTGGCGATGGGGTAAATTCGCCATTGGAAATAATTTGCGTTGGAATTGGAGAATGGAAGGCATCCGTTTGTGCGGACTTAAATCGTTTTAATTCCTCATCACTGAATATTTGTGCCATGACATACGCCTACAGCAGATTTATGAAAATAATAGCTATAAAACACCTTATTCCTTGAGTTTAAAGACCAGTACCTCATCACCCATTGTGTACTGGAAAATCCCACTGCCGCCCGATGCAACAGCTATGTATTGTGTTCCATGAAGTTTATAGGTGATAGGCGGTGCATTTACACCGTATTGACTTTTGTATTGCCAGAGTTGTTTCCCGGTTTTGGCTTCGTATGCATTAAAATTGCCATTACCTTCACCGGCAAAAAGAAGTCCTCCGGCAGTGGCCATAACACCGCCAACCATTGGTTGCTCAGTTTTAACTTCCCACTGTATTTTTCCTGTACTGAGATTAATAGACGTTATATTGCCCCAGGTAGGGTCAGTTGTAGGTTTAAAAAATGTAAAGCTGGTCCAGGGTTTTCCCGGTTCAGGTGTTAATTTTCTGGAATAAAATGTGGCAGATGTATAGATGCCTGCAATAAACATTGAATTTAGTTCCGGGTAATATGCCGCCGGTGACCATGACGTGGCACCAAAGGTGCTTGGTGCTATACGAACACCCTCTTCGTTGGGTCTGGCAAACAAATTTTCCTGGGGCACGAATGCGTCTGAACGTAATAATAATTCACCCGTTGCCCTGTCATGAATAAACAACCAGCCAACTTTGCTGGCCTGTGATACCGCTTTGATGGTTTTGCCGTCTTTAACAAAATCAATCAGTACTGGTGGGCTGGCAACATCATAGCCCCAACGATCATGTGGTACTTGCTGATATGCCCATCTAAGTTCGCCAGTATTGATATCCAGAGCGACCAGACTCACCGTATTTAAATTATCGCCCGGACGAGTGGAATCTTCCATTTGCGGAGAGGGATTGCCGGTGCCGAAATAAAGTAAACCAAGTTCTGTATCCAGGGCGGGCGTTGTCCAGATAGAGCCCCCTCCCAGTTGCCAGGCATCTTTATACTTTTCGTAGGTTTCTTTTTCTGTTTCAATATCTCTATTGAAACTTTCACCAGCGGCAGTTGAATCAACCCAATCACCTTTCCAGTTTTCCTCAGAGGAACTATACCAGCGCCAGACCTCTTCACCCGTTTCAACATCGTAGGCGACCATAAACCCACGTAGACCATGACCACCACCAGCAAAACCACCTACGGCCAGAGTTGGTTTACCATCCTGTTCTACTTCCATATGCAAACCATAACCAGCGCCGGTAATACCGACGAATACCTTTCCGTCATAAACCTGGGGTGCAAGGCTGGCACTATGACCTGAAGCACCGGTAACAACTGCACCGCTTAATTCTTCCATGCCCATGAGCGGCTTTAATATTTCATCTATGCCAGAATTGGGATCGGAAATGGGGACATCCCATAATTTTTTACCTGTTTTCTGATCTAGTGCTATTAAACGTGCATCTATTGTCACCGAGAAGACCTTGCCATTTGCAACAGCAGGACCTCTATTTGCAGGTCCACAACAAAATTTATCACCCTGTAAGTCGTGCTTGTAACGCCAGATCTCCTGTCCGTTTTCTGCATTTATCGAAATAACATCGTTCAAAGGCGTTGTGATAAACATAACGCCATCAACAACAATAGGACTGGTTTGAAATGTTTTTTTGATGCCTGTTTTATATGACCAGGCAAGTTCCAGCTGATCCACATTATCAGTTGTTATCTGCTGCAGATTACTAAACCGGTGATTTGCATAATTGTTCCCATATTTTGACCAATCAACCGAATCATTCGATCTTGTAACTTCTGTTCCGGGAGAGTTTGCATCATCACCTGAGCAAGATGACAAAGAAAAAATCAACAGTGAATAAATTACAGTTTTTATAAGTAGTGTTAAATAATTATTTTCCATGGTCTTATAAGTTACCCAAAGTTATGTAACGGGGAGATTTATGTTTCACAATATACCAAAATCAATATTCAAGTGTAAGCAATTAGCCACCACCACGATGATATGCCCTGTCAAAATGTTTGAAAAATTCTGTTTTCTTCTTTTCTGAAATATTTTCCTGCAGGAATGTCACGTCAGTGACAGGAAGGCTCAGGCTACCAATTTTTCGGATCCGTTCTTTTGATAAACTGATAACTATCTCACCTTCAACACCATCATCAAGATAAACAGTAATGACATTATTCTGTTGCTGATAACGAAGTTTGCCCAGGGCTTTGGGTAAAATCCTGAAAAAATCACTATGTGAAATAGTCATCTCACGTTCCAGGATTTCCGCCATATTAAATCTGCTCATTCATCTGTCATTTAGAACGCGCACCCAGCCGAACCTACCGGAGTGCAAAACAAACAAAATTGTTAGCCTCCAGCAACAGGGGGCCAAACAGCAAGCGTATCACCTTCTTTAAATGTGGCTTGCTCGCGTTGTTCCGGAGTCAGATAGACACCATTGAGTAATACCAGGTGGGCGCGTTCCCTTGGCACATGGTAACGTTCGATCACACCATAGGCCGTTTCCTCATCGGGAATATCCAGCACAGTCCTGTGTTTTTCTGAACCTTCTGGAAGATACTCACCTAATGTGGCGTAGAGCTTAAGGGTGATTTGCATGCTTTAATTATAGTACTTACTCAGGGGACGGACTTAAGTCCGTCCCCGAAGAAACTAGATTACGCCTGCATTATGACCAATCGCCTGGGTACAACCTAAATAGGCTTCCATGATACGAGTTGGATCTTTCATCAGGTGATCTTTCCATTTGCCCAATTTAATCTTGCTTTGAATCAGACCGCGCAAGACACCGACATGCTGTGTCAAACCCAGGGATTGTGCACCGACCAGAACATCATCTTCAAATTGAAGACTGATGTAACGATAACGTTCCGGATCATAGAGTTCGCTAGAGTCTCCCCCCTCAACCCCCATCCATAGTCCATAGGAACTGGAGATTAGACCAAGAGTATCCAGAACATTGAGATTAATACTACCTTGATGAATCGTATCTTTACCCATCATATTCATGGCAGCTATACGTCCATGATCAGCTGCAGTCGGCTGGATTGCCTGGACGCTATATTCGCCTGTAGAAAAATCTTTGCCCTGACAAACATCACCGGCAGCATAAACATCAGGATCACTGGACTGCAATCGATTATTTACCAATACACCAAACTCCGTTTCTATACCGCTACCTTCCAGGAATTGAATATTTGATTTCACGCCTGTTGCAGAAATTACCACATCTGCATCGACCACTTCTCCGTTGTCTAACGATACTTTGAGATTTTTACCCGATTCTTCAATCGATTCGACTCGTGTTGATGTATGCACGGCAACACCTTTGTCCTGGCACCATTTTTTTATCAGGTTACCGGAGTTCTGATCCATCATCCTCGGCACCATCCTGTCTTCCATTTCGATCACAGTCAGATTCACACCACGTGAAGCCAGGGCTTCAAGAATGATACAACCAATAAATCCTGCACCCATCAAGACGACGTTAGAACCTTTCTTTGCCCTGGCCGCAATATTACGTGCATCTTCGAGCGTCCAGCAACTGAGTACGCCGGGTAAATCAATGCCCGGTATCGGTGGGCGGATCGGGTGAGAACCTGTGGCAATGAGTAATTTGTCGTAATCTACCGAACTGCCATCTTCAAGCGATAATTTTTTATTCTCGGGATCGATGTAGTACGGGATCGTGTATCCAGCATTGATACCAAGAATAAAAAATTATCGCTTGAAGATGGCAGTTCGGTGGATTACGACAAATTACTCATT
>Ga0164313_10004482_pt1 | contig 12411 bp, 9 predicted proteins | sample GuaBasSedimGuay4_FD_113735 | JGI IMG/M metagenome (GOLD analysis project Ga0164313, IMG submission 113735) | Subseafloor sediment microbial communities from Guaymas Basin, Gulf of California, Mexico - Guay4, Core 4569-4, 0-3 cm | ecosystem: Environmental > Aquatic > Marine > Hydrothermal vents >... | reverse complement strand
TCTCCTGCCGGATCAATGCTGCGGTTATAGGGCATCAATACCGGCAGTCTGCTCCCGGATAAGTCTAAGCTGTCCCATTCTGAAAGGTATGGATTTAACTCCTGCCCAGAGATTGATATCGATATGGTAAATAGTAGAAGAAATACCAGGCATATATTTGGGTTCTTTTTCATAATCCATTCATTATTCAGCATTTGGACTCTCGCCGACTAATATAGTAAATGTTTCAGACTCCCGGGAAATGCCTTTCTGAAGATTGATTTTCATTTAGTACCAACAGGAAAAGTGACACCCACAAACACTTGCAGACCACGATTTTTCACTGTTGATTCATCTGACTCTTTGTTAACATTGGTTAGCACCGGTCAGTATTCCAAAGCTTGGTCCTGCCATTGCGTATGGAATCCAGGAGGCACTAGTTTGAAAATTATATTTGAACATGATGGGAAGCTCAAGGTAATTCAACTTAAATTTAGCAGTAAAGTTGCCTGTTTCCAATGTGCTGCCTTTTTGAAGAAACATTGGTTCAGCGTGTAGATAGATTCGATCTGTTAACGGCCTGTCCGCCACAAATCCAATTCTGAATCAGTACATCAGTAAAATTAGAACATATAACATTAGTAGTCAAGGCTTTTCGGCACTACCCGTGTTAAAGGGAAGTTAATTCGCCAGCTGGCCAGTGATCTAATAAATTAATCTGTTCTCGTGAATTGCAATTCTGCCAGAAAAGAGAGCCTTTTAAGCAAGGTCAAATATGGATTCAGGGCTTGAGGGCCGCGTCGTCATATTCCTTTACCAATGATTCCATCGTTTCTTTAACAGAAATTATTTTTGTAGCTCTGTATGCATTCGATCCGGCGAAAGCATAGCCGTTAAAAAAATTGCCCTTCCTTCCATTGATCAGAGCAGCCACAATACAATATGGAGTGGTTTTGATATCGCAGGTGCTCAAACAATGATAAGGACATTTTACAGGACGTTTCTCCCCCCGTGCTATCTTCTCAATAAAATCATTTCTGATAGCCCGTCCAGGCATTCCAACCGGACTGTTAATGATTTCCATATCATCCTTCGTGGAATCAATATAGGTCTGCTTGAACTTCAAAGAGGCATCACACTCTTCGGTGGTCACAAAACGCGTTCCCATTTGCACGCCTGATGCTCCCATATCCATAATCTTTTTAATGTCTTCACCTGTATATATTCCGCCTGCAGCAATTACCGGTATTTTAACCTGGTAGGTCTCTTCAAAACATCTCACCTGCTCCAATACATCAGGCAATAGTTTTTCAAGTGCAAAATCGGGGTCCTCAAGCTGTTTTCTTTTAAACCCCAGATGCCCCCCGGCTTTTGGACCTTCGAGAATAATTGCATCTGGGAGATAATCATATTGATCTTTCCACTTGGCGCATAATATTTTTGCTGCCCTTCCTGACGAAACTATCGGGACAAGCTTTGTTTTTGATCCTTTGGTTAGATGTTGAGGCAAACTTAAAGGAAGCCCGGCACCCGCAATAATAATATCGATACCGGCTGAAATAGAAGCTTTTACCAGATCTTCAAAATTTGTAAGTGCAACCATAATGTTTACACCAAGTACACCATTGGTCAATGCCCGCGCCTTTTTTACCTGGCTCTTTAATGCCCTTATGTTTGCTTCCTTAAAATTTTTCGCACCATCAGGCTCAAACATACCCAGTCCTGCCAGTGCGATAACTCCAACTCCTCCTGCGTTAGCCACTGCTGCTGCTAATCCCGACATTGAAACACCAATGCCCATTCCTCCCTGTATGATTGGTAATTCAACTTTCAGATCCCCTAATTGCAGTCCCTTCATATCAAAATATTATTTGTAAATATGGCGTAAGATCACTCTAATATCTGAACTTTCATATTTACATCCACCTTTTTAGCATCTCTTTAGTAAAAAATGAACTGGCTGTGGGCATATTGAAATTGAACGGAAGATCAAGATTTAGAACCCCCGGGCTGGTCTGGAGTGAGAATCCGTTCTCCGGTGAGCTTGTCGAAGAAGTAGATTTTCTTCATATCTAAATAGAGTTGGGTTTTACTTCCTTTCACTATTTTACTATCCGGTTTAAGCCGGGCAATGATCTGCTGGTCACCAATATGAACGTAGGCATAGATTTCATGGCCAAGCTTCTCAATAAACTCTATTTTGCAGGCTAATGCCCTGAATTCCTTCCCTGCTTTGTCCCCCTGGCTATAGATATCTTCAGAACGAATCCCCAGCACCACTTCTTTTCCCAAATAATCCCTGAGTGGATGATCCGGCGGAAGATCCAAAATCAGTGTTTTGGAAGAATCTGAAAACACCACTCCTTTGCTGCCCTGGTTTACACTCCCATGCAGAAAGCTCATGGGAGGTGTCCCAATAAAACCTGCTACAAATAGATTTGCGGGATTTTCATACAGATTGGAGGGCGTATCTATCTGCTGAATTTCGCCCTTGTCCAATAAGACAATCCGGTCACCCAGTGTCATCGCCTCCACCTGGTCGTGTGTTACATATACGATTGTAGCATTTAATCTCTTATGCAGCTTGGAAATCTCAATGCGCATCTGCACCCTCAGTTTTGCATCCAGGTTGCTAAGGGGTTCGTCGAAGAGAAATGCCCTGGGTTCACGCACAATAGCCCTGCCTATGGCAACGCGCTGGTTCTGCCCCCCCGACATGGCCTTTGGCTTTCTGTCCAGGAGTTCTTCGATCTCCAAAATAGCTGCAGCTTTTTGGACCCTTTCATGGATGGTCTTCTTATCCACTTTTTTGATCTTCAGACCGAAAGCCAGGTTTTCATAGGCAGTCATATGCGGATAGAGGGCATAATTCTGAAATACGATGGCAATGTCCCTGTCTTTGGGAGGAAGATCGTTAACGACTTTGTGATCAATATAGAGGTTCCCTTCACTGATCTCTTCCAGTCCTGCGATCATTCTCAGAATGGTTGATTTTCCACATCCCGATGGACCCACCAGCACCAAAAACTCCTTCTCCTTGATTTCAAAGGAGATATCCTTAACTGCTATTACACCTTTCTGAAAGATTTTCGAAACATTTTCAAACCTGATTTCTGCCATGTCTCCTGCTATTGCTGATGAAGTTCAAACTCTGATTTGGGGATATGTGTAATTCTGGTACAAAGGTCAAGTTCCCCCGAAGCGATGATATAGAGATCCCCCATCTCCACAATCCCTGTGGTAAAAATCACATCTTCAATGTACTTAATCTCCTCCATCTCTTTAGTGAGGTGAGGGGCGGCCTCCAGCACCGGGCTTTTCAGATCCATGTGCAAAATATGTTGTGGATTGTCCCTGTCTAACAGGGCCCAGTAAGTTCTGTAGATTCCAACCTCACCTTTCTTCTCCACGCCATGAAACAACATAAGCCACCCCTCCGGAGTGAGAATAGGCTGGGTTCCTCCGCCCAACCGGACCAACTGCTCCGATTCCTTTTGAGGTCTGATTAAAGGCATATCCATTGGCTTCCAGTGTAAAAGATCAGGTGATTGAGCCAGATTTATAGAAGGACCGGGTATGAACATGCTGTTGGGAGGAGTAGCAAAATAGAGACTGCCCAGTGGCCTGGTAAGCGCATAAAATTTGTTATTTATGGTTCCTTCAAACAGGAGCATATCCTTATTCTGATGATCAAGGATGATCCCTTCCAGCTGGTAATCCAGTCCATTATCGGATGAATAGAGCGTGGTGGAATGTCGCTGGGAGCTCACCGAACAGGTGGTCATGTAGTATCTGCCATTGATGGTTGAAATGCGGGGATCCTCCACTCCATACTCCTGGTACTCCTTCCTGGGAACGATGATTTTTTCATAATGGATTTTTACAACTGCACTTCCATCCCCGCTTACTTCCACCGGCAACAACCAGGATGAGGACGTCAGGGCAAATACAGGGTTCGGCATGTGCGCCCTCAGAACAAATTTCCTGGGATCTGAGGTGTCAACATCCTCCAGCCTGTAGGCATCCAGCAAGTATCCAGAACTCTTTTCCCACCGAATGGCATGTATTTTACCATCCACAATGGGTTCTTTTAGTGCTTCGGCTATGCGTACAAAAAGTACCAGGTTCCCATTGGGAAGCCTTGCCATTCCAGGATTGAATGCTCCCAGCACATAGGTTTCAGCATCAATTTGTTTCCTGAGCGGTGAATGGCTCAGGTCAATATCTCCAGGGGTTAAAATTACAATGTCAAGAGGATAGTTATTCATTGATTTTATAGTTTATCTGAAATTTGCTCACTAACTAACTGCCGCACTCGTTCGTTGGACTCCATTGCCTGAATACTCAAAAGTGCTTCGATGGTGGATTCTGCTCCCGAATTGAAATTTGTTTTGGTGGGAGAGTTTATACCGTCAAAACCTCTTCCGGTTAACCGATCATACATCTTCTGCCCCGCCGGGTTTTTTCCAAAGTACCATAAAACAAGCTCACTGGCCAGCCTTGCATAGGTCTCCTTGCCCGTAATTTCGTATGCTTCCAAAGACGCATATACCATGGGGCGTATTCCATAGGAGATTTGTGGAAATTGTTTCAAATCCCGGATGATCCATTCACCGCCATCCTTCGCAAGACTGAATTCGTTGAGAAAACCCTGCTCGATGCAGAATGGGTAGAAATGCGTTACCTCCTTCAATCCGGCATCAATGAAAGCTTCATGTAGCAGGATGCGACCCGAGTATAGCAATGCGTATGCCTGCAAATTCCCCCAGGCATGCCAGATATTTTTCCAACTTAGAAAAGAGAAATAGGGAGGACAATCTTCATCTCCATGCTGTCCTGCCAGGAGATAGTTCCCAAGCTTCAGCATCAGTTCCCGAACAGCAGGAGTTGAATTTGCCTGGTAATAGTTGGCCAATCCCACCATAAGAACCCCCACCTGGTCACCTCCAAATTTAGTATATACTGCCGGCAGCATGATCCCTGCCACCTCAACAGGCTCATTCTCTTCTGAAAAGAGCTCCAAGATATTGCCCAGCAATTGTTCCAAACAGGGTTGGATTTGGGCCTTTAAATCATTCAGTTCAGGTGATTCCAACAAATTCAACTCAGTCAGGGACCAGAAAGCCCTCCAGGACCAGAAATTAGGGGTGGGCCTGCTATTGGGATGGAGTGTGTTAATTCCATCGTCAGGAAACATGAAGTTGTTGAAGTAACCATTATCAGCCTGCATATAGATAATGAATTGTGTAAGGGATTCTATCTTTTCCAGGTACTCTTCACGGGGGTCCCCCCCGTATTGCCTGCAGTAAAAGACCATGGCCCGGGATACATCATCGATACAGGTGAACCCCTCGTCCTCATCGTCCACCAGGTCATAGTCTGGTGCATTGCTGTAAATCCAGACCGTTCCCAGGTTGATCTGCTCACCCAAATGAATCTCCTGATAGAGATGCTCCAGATGTGCCGTATTTATGAGTGTATCCACCCTGGAAGTCTCACCAGCTGTACAAGCACTGAGAACAACCACTACCAAACAAACGTATCCGGCGCTTCGCATAAGGTTTAGCTGTTTACTAATTCGTCGATGAGCTCCTGCACTCCAACCATGGCAAACCCTATGGCACTATCTGACATGGCATAGGGAATGATCAGATTGTCCAGCTGTATCAGTTCCCAATCTCTTTCAGGGAACTGAATTGGCTTGTATTGATTCCATGAATAGAGATTTTCAGAAAAGAGAGCCATGCCCTTTCCGGCAATAGCCTTTCCAGTAAGTGCCCGGATATTGAAGGTGGTGAAATCCCTGGTTTCAATGATTTTGGACTTGATTTGTCTGCCGTCATAAGCCGTATAGGTTTCCACATAGGTGGATTGGCCCAGGTCTGAAAACTCCACAAACCTCACATCCTCCATTCCATTGGATTCATCAGGGGAAACGGGAAAGATGACCCTGTTTCCCAGCAATGTTCCTTTTTCAAAGGTGATCGAATAATCGGAATCGAGCCCGTTTTGATCCGGATGGTTCACTATGGAAGGATTAAACAATGCGGCGGACTCCACAGAATATTCATGGGTGAAGTAGGATCCAAGTAACAACTTCCGGGAAGGGGTGATGGGTGAAACGTCAGCAGCCCCATCCTCCATGGACAAAACCGCTGAGACTATGCGACGGATTCTCTCCTCACCACCGTATTTCAAATACCGGGCTACTACCTTTTGAGGATTTGCCTGAATTCTAATATTGCTCCTGGATACTTCGATCATGATCTGTTATTGATTATAATTGTTTTACCCTTTCAATCCGGAAGAGGCCATGCTCCTTATAAAGTGTTTCTGGAAAATGGAGTATGTAATAATGATAGGCAGGGCAAGCAATACGGCGGATGCAAGTTTCACCCCCAGCTGGGCATCAGCCCGTCCGCCTACAGCAAAAAGGGTAACCAGCTGGGGCATGGTCATCAGCTTTTCATCACGGATAACAATCAGTGGCCACAACACATCGTTCCATGAACTCATGAAGGTGATGATCGCCACAGTAATGATGGTGGGGATGATGTTTGGCCACAGTACCTGGAAAATGATTCTCAGCTCACCACAACCATCTACACGCGCTGCATCAATTAAATCGTCCGGAATCCCCTTGAATACCTGCCTGAACATAATAATGGCAAATGCACTGTTCAAAGCTGGCATGATCAGAGCCGCAAAGGTATCCACCCACCTGAATTTCACCATCAGGATATAGTTTGGGATCAATGTAATCTGGAAAGGCAGGGTCATGGTGAAAACAATGATAAAAAACAGGAGGTTCCTGCCTCTGAAATTTGATTTGGCAAGCGCATATCCTACCATAGATCCAAAGACAACCACTCCCAGGGTTGAACAGGTTGCCACAATGGTGCTGTTGAGCAATGACCTTAAAATCGGGATTTTGCTGAACATAATCTGATAATTCTTAAAGGTGATCTCCAGGGGGAGGATGTTGAGATCTCCCAGCAGGCTTTCTGGAGTCAACGAGGCAAGGATCATCCAGTAGAACGGGTAGAGAAAGGTAAAGCTCGCCCCGATCAGCAGAATATAGAGAAGTATTTTCGTTGGTTTCATAAGCTGCTAGTCATCCTTTTCAATGGTATATTTCTGAACCACCACCACCATCATGATGATGAAAGCAAAGAATATTCCAAGGGTTGCCGAATACCCCATATGGTAATACTCGAATGCGTGTTTGTATATATAGAGCATGGCTGATAAGGTACTGTTTAACGGACCACCTCCGGTCATAATATAGGGTTCGATAAAGAGGTTGAAACCCCCTATGGTTGAAAGGATGGTCACCATGAAAATCGTTGGGTTTATTGCCGGCAGGGTGATAAATCTGAATTTCTGCCACTGGTTTGCTCCCTCCACATCGGCAGCCTCATAATATCGCCTTGGTACCGATTGCAATCCCACCAGGAATAGAATTACATACAATCCCACATTTTTCCAGGTAGCCATAATGGCTATGGAAATCATGGCTACATTTTTATCGGTCAGCCACGGGACCTTCCCCAATCCGATGCCTACAAGCAGTTTGTTGATCAGACCAGAATCGAGTCCGTATAACTGCTGCCATACCATGGTCACCACCACCCCTGAAATGACCACCGGCATAAAAAAGGTTGCCCTGAAAAATCCTTTGAGAAATATTTTCTGATCCAGAAAATAGGCCAGCAACAGAGCTATGAGGATCTGAAGTGGAATATGGATCAACAGGAAGGTCACTGTATTCAACAGGGCTTTCCAGAACAACCTGTCATGAAAGATCCTGATGTAATTGTCCACACCCACAAATTGCATCTCAGAGATAATGTTCCATTTGTGGAAGGTGAGCACCACAGAAAAAATGACCGGAAAGGAGATGAAAAGGAGCAGGTGAACCAGGTAGGGCGAGACCAGGAAATAGGACAACAATGATTTTTTTGATCGTTTTTTCATAACCCTATTTATTACTTCCCAGGATGACATTGACCGCCTTTTCAGCATCAGCAATAGCCTCTTCTGGCTCCTTCATATTATAGAGCACACAGGCCTCGTATTCCTGGGTTATTACATCAAAGACCTCCGTGATCACCTCACAGTTTTCGATTCCCCGAACATATTTAGCCTGCTCAGCGAAAACCCGTAACCGTGGATTTTCATCAAAGAAGCTGGTATATGCATTGAGGGTATCTAGACCCTGCCTCCTGGGCAGTTGCTTGGTCATTTGAATAAACAGAAGGTCTCCCGCTTCATCCACCATGGTCTTAATAAATTCAAAAGCCTGTTGGGGATCGGAACTGGTGCTGAAGATGACAACGCTTTTGGGGTCACAATAGGTATAGATGGGACCTTCATGATCATCCGGGACAATCACCGGGTAAAAATCATAATTAAACTCTTCCGGTTTGTATCTTTCCAGGTATTCGATTTCCCAGGGACCTGTAAATTTAGTGGCTATTCTACCCCCTAAAAAAGGGTCCTGACCGGCTGCCTGCTGTTCCTTTGAAAAATAGTTCTGCTTGTAGATCTCCTGCAGGAACCTGAATACTTCGATGGCGTATTCGTTGTTAAAATATGCACGGTTATCTTTAATCAATGGCAATCCATCTGAAGCCGCTATGTACAATGTATAAAAGTTGAATAAACGCTGATACCAGACCAGCTTCACAGACGTATTTCCAAACCATTGATCCACGTATCCATCGCCGCTGAGATCCTTCTTGAACTTCTCCGCCGCATTTAAATAGCTTGAATAGGTCTGGGGAAGAGAATCCAGTTCCAGACCATCCATATAGTCTCTGTTATAGATTGTCATAAACGGATTGATTTTCCAGGGGACCTGGTAAATATGACCATCCGAGGAGGTGATCTCCCGGATGGTGAGCGAATCGCAACGATCCCGGATAAACTCCATAAAACCATCCAGGGTATCCAGGGGGACCAGAACATTGGACTTTGCATAGAACTCAACACTGCCCTGCCACATATTGGAATAGATATCCGGGGTAGTTTTCCCAACAACAGCTGCCAGTATGATCTCTTCGGAGGATTGTCCTTCCGGGATAGGCTGGTATTTCAATTCCAAACCATCCTGTGACAAGTTCCATTGATCCACAATCTGCTGGGAGAAGGTGATTTCGCCAATGTTATTGGAAGACCAGTATTCGAGTGCGGAATCACCCTTATCCCTTCCACAGGAAAACAGAGTCCATACTGCCAGCAGAATGAAAAACAATCTACAATATCGCATCTGAGTTCCCTTCAATTATCTGAGTATAATGATCATCTCCTTTTCACTCCAATTTTCCCCGGTAACCGAAAGCAGGTAGACACCATTCTCCAGTGTTCCAACAGGCAATCTAAATTCAGAATCTCCCGCCTCTGCATGGATCCGCATCCCTTTTCCCATTTGCTTTCCGGATAGACCGAACAGGGTGAATAAAACATCTTCCGGTTTCGTTTGATGACTGGCAATCCGAATGCCGGACCCGCTTACCGGATTGGGATATACCTCAACCTTTCGGCCCTGTAGCACACCGTATTCCGGCACATTCAAGCTGATGCTGCTATCCATATGGTCCGCAATCTGCTCCGGAAATAAACCGTAATCGAAAATGCTAAATGCACTCATGGCTCCTTTAAAGTTGTAGCCGTTCTCCCCCGGCAGATTTTGTCCCATGGCCAGATCATAGGAGGTCTTTTTTATCAAACCGGTATGCGCGGTGAATGCATCCAGTTTTCCATCCAGCCAGATCTCCATATCCTTTCCATTATAAATAGCAGCCAGGTGGTACCATTGACCGGCCACCGGAGAAGTCTCCGAGTCGAGATCCCTGATTCCATCAGCGGTATTTACAGTAAACCGGATGTATTGATCTCCGATGGATATTTTGTAACGATTTTGCCAGCTCCCGTGGGATACAGGATGTTGTTCATGATCCAGCAAATCATCTGTCTTTATCCAGCAGGCCAGGGAGAGGGCATCCTGGAAATTTAAAAGATCTTTATTTGGGACGTGTACATAGGAGCTTATTCCATTGAAGTGGGCTGCCTTTCCGGGTGAACCCTCCTTATCAGCGACCCAGCTCACACCGCCTGCAGTTCCATGGTTTTTATGGATGCTTATGTCCTTCGCATCCCCCGCTAGGGGATAATGTGCAATCAGGTTCCCTTCTGGTTGTACAGAGAGATCACGCACCAGCATCCTCACGCTGTCTCTATCGCTCAGCCCGTCAGTATCCGTGACAATGCACGTAATAAAGTAATAGCCTTCCTTGTCCGGAGCAGTAAAAGTGGCCAGGTTTTGATTAGAAACCAGGCTCCCTGCCAGGGCTCTCCATTCATAGGATAGCATATCCTGATCGGGATCCATGGCCAGGCAGGTAAGTTCAACAGTACCTGAAAGGTCTACCTTCCCGGGATCAGCGTCCAGGCTCAGAATCACCGGGGGATCCATCACCTTTTCAACGACCTCAATCCATACAGAGAGGGTATCCCACTGACCGGCTGGATCAAAGACCTTACATTCCACCCGGAAAGATCCGGTAGAATCCGCGGATATAAAATTATAGACATCAGTTCCCGTACCGGATACTCCCCCGACAATCCACTCATAGGAAAGGTCTTCATCTTTGGGATCGCTTGCCGTACAATAGACCGGTGTTGTTGAACCCGATTCAATCACACTTCTTTCTGCAGCAAGCGCTTTAATCCGTGGAGGACCATCCGTTACCGTCTCCCCGTTGTTGAAATCAATAACAACCTCCCCGGCCAGGGTCTTCCGGCCCTCTGTTGTCAGTGACAACCCGGAGGGATAGATCACAACCATCACTGATGCTCCTGAGGGGATATCCAGGGTGGTGTTTCCTGTTACTCCGGAGGCAATGCTGGTGTTGGAAATTGCGTCGTACAGGTCAAATGAGCCCTCCGGTAGTTGTAGCTCCACCGATTTAAGAATGTCATAAGGATTGTAATAGAGGTAGGTTGAATAGGCCTCACTTCCGTAATAATCAGTTTTCAGCAGATCCAGGCGAAGAATGGCTTCCACATCGGTTGTATCGATGATCCCCCCAAGAATTCCAACATGAGATGAGCTGTAAAGCATCAGGTTTGTGGCTGCCCAGCCACCTCCCATGGCATCACCTGTGGCATAGGGACTTTTCCCATTCCTCCACTCTTTCATGGATTCATATCCGATGTAAGAATTGGGATCATAGGTGTGGGCCCATTCCGCATTATCCTGCATGTCGTCGGGCAGATAATTGGGATAGAAAAGCCGGGATGCATTGGCCATGTTCAGGACCCACTTGCCAATGGCTGTGGCAAACCGGTCGTCGTATCTAACCATGGGGACAAGAGCACCTGCCTGTTCATAACCGTTCATGGCAAAAGCATAATCGTTGTTCTGATCATTGGCCTCTCCCACCAGCCCGGAGCAATCATAAGCTCCCCACTTCCCCACGATGGTACCCCAACCACGTAACTCCCCGCGATCAAAACACCAGTTCAGCATCTTCTCTACATCATATGTCGTCCCAATCTCCGCATTTAGCCTGGCTGCTGCATAGACACCATAGGGAAGCTGTAATTCGTAGGATGGATTGCCTTCATAAGCCTCCAGATACTCAAGGCTCCACTCAGCTCCGGTCAGGTATTTTCGTTCTCCTGTGATCCTGTATGCATTGGAAAGGATCCAGGCAATAGCGCCTGCTGCCTCAGGCTCCTTTACCCCGGACTCAAGAGGTGTCATGGTCGACATTCTCCAGGCCCGGTAGTTCATATAAGGAACGCTCCAGGGTGTGGCACTTCCCCCCATGACAGAAACAGCTGTAAGCCACTGATCTGCCAGCAGACTTACCTGGCTCCCAAAATCTCCCTGGAGCGGGTATAGATCATTTAGCTGAAGAAAGAACAGGTTGGGCATGGTTTCATACCACCAGTCATGTCCGCTGCCTGTGACCGGGTGGTTCATATAGATATTTTCTTCCGGCCGCCTGTTAAAATACTCCTCACACATAAGCACCCAGTTCTGGCCGAACTGGTCCGATTTGTCGATCCCGGACAGACTTGCCCCCACCACAGCGGGTATCACATTAATTCCCTCACCCGAAGATGGGCTTGTGGTCCCCACGGCCGTATGCAATCCAAAGCTGGAATGGGAGGGATAGTTGACAGAGGAAGAACGAAAGAAAACCAGAGGCAGATAGGTGCCGGTCAGATCCTGATTAAACACCAGGGAATCATACCCCAGAGCAACATTGCTCCAGTCGCGCATCTGATAGGGTTGTGGTAGATCCGGCATCATATCAACCCGGGGAATGTTAATCTGCTGCGCGTTCACAAGCGTTGCCATTCCCAATATCACAGAAATCAATCTAATCTCTCTGGCCATTATAAAGGATATAAAAGGTT
>Ga0164313_10004481_pt1 | contig 12412 bp, 11 predicted proteins | sample GuaBasSedimGuay4_FD_113735 | JGI IMG/M metagenome (GOLD analysis project Ga0164313, IMG submission 113735) | Subseafloor sediment microbial communities from Guaymas Basin, Gulf of California, Mexico - Guay4, Core 4569-4, 0-3 cm | ecosystem: Environmental > Aquatic > Marine > Hydrothermal vents... | reverse complement strand
TTAATCACCCCCAGTTTTTCCTCCATATGATCATTATCAATAGGATCATTTGGTAAAAACTTAGATATTCTTGTAATGTAAACGTCTTTCATTAATCTCTCTTTATCTGTACAGATGAATAATATTTTTTATCCTTTAATCTTTTTCTCGTTAAGGGTATAAAAGTTAGCAAAAATAAGAAAAAAACTATTGGCGCAAAAATCCAAATTGCAACTAATAAATATATGCTAAATAATTTAATAAATGGCTGACGTTCTTTACTATTTACTTTCCCTTTGGAAAAAATAAAATTTGCCCATTTGCCAAACAGAATATTAGCGCGTTTATCCATAACAAGCAAAAAAGGTTTTATATTAACAGCCTCTTTATCAAGTAGTTCACTTTGCATATTATCAAAATTTCCAATCAATAAGTTTTTTAAAATACTCGGACTAAATTTTGAAGATTCCATAATATCCTTTTCTGAAACACCAGGTTTAGGAAATATCCCTAAGTATCTTTTTTTTACTCCAGACATCATCCATTGTACGATTGTAATAACGCTAATATGGTTTATGTGTCTATCAACCATGGCAATATTACCTACCAATTTAGCTTGGTTTTCTGTTAGCAGCTTTTTTACTTTTTCTTGAGCCATAATCCACATATTTCTGCAACCAATTATTGTAATTACAGGAGTATCTTTAAATAAAGATTTAGCTATATCATTCTTTAAAAATGAATTAATTGGAATAGAAGGTGTTAGATACCATACTTGATAAGAAAAAATAATTAAATCATACTTTTGTTGTAATTTAGGATTAATTAAGTCTTGTAACTCTGTTGGTATCTGCAAAAAAGATTCTGGAAAAACATTATAAAATTCTTTTTTACTCCAAGGAAAAGGAAAATCATTTTTTAATTTTATTTCATAAAAAGTAAGGTTAACCTCTTTAGAATCTTCTAGGTCTTTAGTTATATTTTTAGAAATATCTAATAATTGACCCGATTGCGTATAATATATTACCAGTACATCTTTCAAATTAATATTATTTTATATCGTTCCAGAAATCGAAATAATTAAACCACTGATATGGGTATTTCTTTAACACACGTTCTATACTTTCTGTATATTTTTTTAACAAATCTTGAGCATCTCTGTGCTTAAATACAGCTTCTTCAGCAAAGAAATGATAATGTTTTGAGGTTTGCTTCATAATATACAAAAATATTATAGGCACTTTTAATCGAGAGCCCAAAAGAAAAGCTCCTGCTGGAAAATTTGCTTCTTTACCCAACAGTTTTTCAGTTAAATATTTATTTTCTTCAAAATATCGATCTCCAGTAAAACAAATAAGTTCATTATTACTTAGGGCATTATTCATTTCAAAAACATGAGACATATCCTCTTTAATAATGATAAATTTCATGCTGGTTTGTAAAGAAACACTCTCCAAATAATTTTTTATTGTGCTGTGTTCCATGTCTGTGGTCACCAAATTAATTTGAGTAGAAAACTCATCTACTCTAGAAAAAAAGTATTCAGCAATTTCGAAATTACCCACATGAGCACTAATAAGAATTCCTCCTTTTTTCTCTTTCAGTATTTCTTTTAAGCTTTGCTCATTTTCAAAATCATAAGTAAACTTATCTTTTAATCCTGAAGCGATTGCAAATTTATCAATGATTGTTTTCCCGAAACTAAAATAACTTTTATATACTTTAAAAAAACTGCTAATTTTTGAATGCCCTAAACGCTTATGGAAATAATAATAACTTGCTTTTGTCCCTTTAACAGAGAAAAAAAGAAAATAAAAAGCAACAAAATAAAGAAGTGTATAAGCGGCTCTTATACCAAACTTTTTAATTAAGAAAATAAAGATTTTATATCCTAAAACTGCACCTCTAGATTTGCCATCCCATTGAGACATACGAGGGTTTTAGTTTAATTTTCTTTCGATTAAATCGTAGAAATTCTGAAGTGTGACAATTTCTGAAAAGTCTTCTGCATCTAATTTTACATTAAAATTAGATTCTACAGAAACTACTAAATCTACATAGTCTAAGCTATCAAGCTCTAGTGTTTCTTTTAGGTTCGCATCTGGACAAATATCATCCTCCTCTACCTCAAATTCATCGATAAGAAAATCATTCGTTTTAAGTATAATCTCTTCTTTATTCATCGTAACCTGCATAATTAATTTTTAAGCTTCTTTATGATTAAAGCAGAATTTGTTCCGCCAAACCCAAAAGAATTGGACAAAAATACATCAATTTTTTTACTTAAAGTTTTCTTGATTAGATTTAATTTCTCTGCATCTTCATCTGGATTATCTAAGTTAATATTTGGCGCTACAAACGAATCTTCCATCATTAACATCGAATAGATTACTTCACTTGCCCCTGCCATCCAGCACTCATGTCCTGTCATTGATTTTGTAGAGCTAACAGGTATGTTAAATTTACCAAAAACATCAAAAATTGCTTTAGCTTCGTTAGCATCTCCAACAGGTGTTGAGGTTGCATGGGCATTGATATAATCAATCATTTCTGGAGACAAGTCTGCTTGATCTAAAGCTTTTCGCATTGCTTTAGCAGGCCCTTGAGAATTAGGTGTTGAGATATGCTCTCCGTTAGATGAAAAACCATAGCCAACAATTTCTCCTAAAATTGGAGCTCCTCTTTTTATGGCCGATTCGTAACTTTCTAATATTAACGTAGCACCACCTCCGCTTGGCACTAATCCATCTCGATCTTTATCAAAAGGTCTTGAAGCTTTTTCTGGATTATTGGTGTTTACAGAAAAAACTCCTAATCCATCAAAACTTCCCATAGCAAATCTGTTGATCTCTTGAGCTCCTCCGCAAATTACACAATCTTGCATACCGCTTTTAATAAGTTGATATGCCATCCCAATAGAATGTGAACCACTCGCACAAGCTGCACTAATGGTAAAATTAACTCCCGTTAATTTAAATATCGTTGAAAGATTCATCGTAACGGTAGAATTCATCGCTTTAAAAATCGCACCAGAACCTACTAAGGTAGTATCTTTTTTGTCCCTAATTTTATCTACAGATTCTACAACAGATTTAGAAGTACTATCATTTCCGTATATAATACCAACCTCATGAGTATCTATAAATTCTTGTGTGATTTTTGCATTTTTTAATGCTTCAATAGTAGCAACATAGGCGTAATTAGATTCTTCACCCATACTTATACGTTGCCTTCTATGTAGTTGTTTTTTTAGAGATACTGGTTCAACCATTCCTGTTAAACAAGAGCGAAACCCGAACTCTTCTCTTCCTTCGTCGTATATAATTCCAGATTTTCCTTGAAACAAAGATTCTTTTACTTCCTCTAAGTTTTTACCAATACAAGAGTAAATTCCCATTCCTGTTATTACAACCCTACTCATTTTTGAAAATAATTTTATGAATAAATTCCTCCGTTAATATTGATTACTTCCCCTGTAATATAGGATGATTTTTCTGAAGCTAAAAAAGAAACCAAATGAGCCACTTCTTCTGCTTTACCGAATCTATTAACGGGAATCATTTTCTTAAGTTCTTTTTCATCCAAATCACTTGTCATATCAGAAGTAATAAATCCAGGAGCCACTGCATTTACAGTAATTTTTCGCTTAGCAACTTCTTGTGCCAGTGCTTTTGTTGCGGCTATTACCGCTCCTTTCGCAGCCGAATAATTGGTTTGACCCGCTGTCCCTTTTAAACCAGAAACAGAAACCATATTAATAATTCGACCGTATCTGTTCACCAATAACTTCTGAATTAAATGATTAGTCACATTAAAGAAACCGTTTAAACTTGTGTCGATTACTTTATTCCAATCCTCCCTTTTCATCCACATAAACAGATTGTCCTTGGTGATTCCTGCATTATTAACTATGACTTCTATAATAGCTTCCTTATTGTTTTCATGCCAATTGTCTAACACCTCAGCAACTTGTTCTGCATTGGCAACATCAAACTGAAATAATTCTCCTTCACCACCAACTTCTTTCACTTTTTCTAAAGTGGCTTCAGCTGCTTCTTTATTTCCTCTATAATTAATAAGTAACTTATAATTAGAATCTTTAGCCAATTGAAGGCAAATTGCACTTCCAATTCCTCTAGAACCTCCAGTTACTAATGCATATTTAATTTTATCTGCTTTTTCTCTCATCAACTATTTAAGTAATGTTTTTTTTATTTTGAAAACAATTCTGCACGTTCATACCATTTTCCGCCTAACAATTCACCTTCGGCATTGATATAACCCCATTTCTTTTTTGCAGAAACTCTTGCCAAACCATTATGGAACCCCTTTATATTATTTTTTGAAAACATGGAAAATCCTTTTGCAGTAATTTCATACCCTTCCGCAATTTTCATTGTTCCTGTTGAATCAATAAATCCCCATAATTTTTTTTCTTTTGCTGGTGCTAAACCGTTCTCTGCAAAAACCTCAGCATCTTTAAATGATTCGGGAATTGTCATTTCTCCTTTTTCATTAATATAACCCCAAAGTTTATCTTCCATTGCAGGAGCAAGCCCGTTTCTAAAAGCTTTTACTTTTTTATAGTTTGGCTGAATTACCCATTCTGCTTTCGCATTTACAAAACCCCATAATTTATCTTTACGTGCATAGGTTAAACTTTCTCCATAATGAAAGTCTGAAATTTTATTTATTTCAGAATTTTCATGAAATTCATTACCTGAAATTACTCCATAAATCTCTCCTTTTTTAGCCCAAACCCCTATACTACTGTAATCGCCAATCCCTTCATAATTTAAATTAATGATTACTTTTCCTGTTTTATCTATCATTCCCCACTTTTCGTTATTTCTAACTTTAGCATACCCATTTCTGAAAGTTTTTACAACATCGTAGGTAGGTTCTAAAATCACTTTTCCGTCTGTTCCTATCAATCCAATTTTCTTTTCTACTCTAAAAAACGCAACACCATCCTTAAAATCGAAAACTTTATCTGTTGTTGGAATTTCTAAAACTTTGTTAGAAGCGTCAACATGCCTCCATTGGTCATCTTTTAAAACAACTACATAACCTGAATTAAAAGTTTTCATTTTATCGTATTCTGGCTGAATTACCCAGTCACCTTTTGGGTCGATTAGTCCCCAAACTTTTCCATTTTCTGAAGCAGCTGCATAGCCTTCAGAAAATTTTCCTGCATTTTTAAACTTTGCAGGAATTACCATCTCCCCAGATTTATTAATATATCCAGCCTTGCCATCATCTACAACCAATGCTAATTCTTGAGCGAAATAATTATTTGTAATAAATACAAGTGCGAGTACTAATAAAATCGATTTTTTCATAATATAAATTTAATGGTTAGTTATATATTCTTTCACCTTATTTACAAACGGGTACATTACCACGTCTTCAGTAAAGATAGGCACAATTTCTCTAATTGCATCATACATTTTCTTTGTTTTAGACGACACTTTATCCTGCACCTTAAGGTATTCAATAGCTTGAACTATAGTTATTAATTCTATGGCAATTACTTCGAAAGAATTTTCAATTACTTTCTTTGTAATCAATGCGGCATTGGTTCCCATACTCACAATATCCTGATTGTCGTTATTATTAGGAATACTATGTACATACATTGGGTTTGATAACATTTGGTTTTCAGCAGTGGTTGAAGTAGCTGTAAACTGTACTCCTTGCATTCCAAAATTAAGTCCCAATTTTGCTAGATTCACAAAAGGAGGAAGACAATTATTTAATCTTGAATTTAGTAAATAATTCAATTGTCTTTCTGCCAACATCGTCATTTTAGTAACGACTAATTTTAGCTTGTCCATTTCTAAAGAAACATAATCTCCGTGGAAGTTTCCGCCGTGATAAACGGTTTCTTTCTCCACATTTACAATGGGGTTGTCATTTGCTGAATTTACCTCTTCAATAAGTATTTTTTCTGTATGATTTAAGGTGTCTAAAACGGGTCCTAGAATTTGAGGCACACAACGAAGTGAATAATACTCTTGTACTTTTTCTTCAAAAACGGTGACTCCATTATTGTCTTTATACAAATGTTGTTCGCGCTTTCTAGTTAGCGTACTATCTGCCAAATGTTCACGCATAGATTGCGCTACTTTTTGTTGCCCTTTGTGTTTTTTAGATTCGTTTAATTCGCTCGATAAATGATCATCATAAGCTTGAACGATCTCGTTAATAGCGGAAGAAGCAGTTATCGCCCAATCTAATAATTTTCTAGTGTTCACAGTATTAATCAACCCAACCCCTGTCATTACAGATGTACCATTCATTAATGCAAGTCCTTCACGCAAATGAACCTTAATAGGTTCTAAGTTTTCGATTTCGAAAACCTCTTGGGTTGGTTTTAATTCACCCTTATAGAACACTTCTCCTTCACCAATTAAAACCAAAGCCAAATGAGCTAATTGCACTAAATCACCACTAGCGCCTACACCTCCATGCTCAAAAATTAAAGGTGTTATGTCGCGATTTATCAATTCGGTCATTAAATGAATAACTGAAATATGCACTCCAGAATTTCCCAAACACAAAGTATTTAACCTTGCCAACATCGCTGCTTTTACACATCTTGGATCAATAGGGTTTCCGGTTCCAGAAGCATGACTTCTAATTAAATTATATTGAAGTTGGTTCCTTTCTGAATCCTGAATTTTGTATTGAGCCATAGGACCAAACCCCGTATTGACTCCGTAAATAATTTTATTCTCTGAAAACTCTTTAAGAAACTCAAAACTTTCGGTGACTCTATCTACTACAGCTTGGTCTATTTGAAGCGAATCACCATTAAAGACCACCTCTTTGAAGCGCTCAATATCCAAACTTCCTTTATCTTTTAACATTTAATATTTATTGAATGATTTTAGGTATAAAATCATTAATTTAGTATGCAAATTTAACACAATTTTATAACACTAAATAATCAATTATGAAAGATGCAATAATCGATGTTTTAATCATTGGAGCAGGCCCTTCAGGATGTGTTGCAGCGTCCTATTTACACAACAATAATGCAAATATAAAGGTGGTAGAAAAAAGCAAATTCCCAAGATTTGTTATTGGCGAAAGCTTGTTACCTCGTTGTATGGAGCATTTTGAAGAAGCTGGGCTTTTAGATGCTCTAAAAGATTTTGGCTTCGAGAAAAAAGAAGGAGCTCGTTTTCTAAAAGGAGATGTTATCTGTGAGTTCGATTTTAGCAAAAAGCATGGGGAAGGTTGGAATTGGACTTGGCAAGCTCCAAGAGCAGATTTTGATAATGTTTTAGCTCAAGAATTAGTGAAAAAAGGAGTAGATGTGGTTTTTGAACATGAAGTAATTGATGTGGTTTTTGACGAAGAAGGAATTTCAACCACCACCATAAAAGATGAAAACGGAAACAATTATACCATTACTGCAAAAAACATCATTGACTCAAGTGGTTACGGAAGAGTATTACCTAGATTATTAGATTTAAATTTACCATCCGAACTACCTAAACATTCATCCGTTTTTACACATGTAAAAGACACAAAAAGACCTGAAGGCTATCAAGGAACAAGAATATCTTTTGATATTTTAGATACACAGACGTGGCTATGGGTTATTCCATTTTCTGACGGAAATACTAGTATTGGCTATGTAGGCCCAACCGAACATCTTGAATCATTCCCAGGAAATACAACTGAAAAATTACAAGCAATGGTTCGTCAGTCAGAATTTTTTAAAGATAGATTTGAAGACATCGACTATTCTTTTGAACCTATATTAATTAAAAATTATTCCATTTCTATAAAACAATTATGCGGAAAAGGATATGTATTAACAGGCAATAGCACTGCATTTTTAGATCCTATTTTCTCTTCTGGTGTAACTTTTGCCACAGAATCTGGTTTATTAGCAGCAAAATTAATTGCAAAACAATTAAAAGGAAACAATGTGGATTGGGATAAAGAATATTCAGATTACATCCTCGATGGAGTAAATGTATTTACTTCTTATGTAAATGAATGGTATTCGGGTAATCTTCAAACATTGTTTTTCCATCGACCAGAAAATCCAGAAATTAAAGCACAAATCTGTGCAGTATTGGCGGGTTATGTTTGGGACAAAACCAATCCGTTTGTTTTAAAGCATGAAAGAATTGTCTCTACGATGGCTCATTTATTAGAAATGGAAAAGGAATAATCGAATTTCTATTAAAGACAAAGGCTTCACAAATTTAAATTTGTGAAGCCTTTTTTATTTAGCAAAAGTGTTATAGCTATTTATTTAGCTTTTTTCAATATAGTTTTTGCAAATGTTTTGGCAAGTTTTGCATAACATTCAGAAATACGATAACCAGAATCATAGTCATGCCCATGAGCTCCTGCTCCAACAGCACCTGTATAATTAACTACTAAAATAGCCTTGTCTGGATTGTCATTTTTATATACAGTAATTATTGCATCAATCATAGCGTCTTTTCTAGATATTCCAATGTTATAACCTGCAGATAAAGACGTTGTATGAACTTTCATAGTATATTCTGCACCATCTAGATCTCTATCTATGTTCATTTTTCCATCATCAAAACGTTTATTAAATGACTCAATAAATTTTGGCTCATACTGCCCTTCTCTATCGGCAAACCAAGATTTTTTAAACTCCTCGCCTGTTCCAGGTTCTTTTTTATCGCGTTTTTCCATTTTATCTTTTAGAAATTCTTCTTCAGATTTATACTTCGGAATTTGCACATCGGTATAATCAAATACTACATTGAATTCAGTAATTCCCTTTAGGTTTTTAAAATCACCTTCTTTTACTTTTGCTTTTTGAGCAAACATAAAGGTTGTACATAGTAGCACAAGAACGATAGTTAGTTGTTTTTTCATAATATTAGGCTTTAAGTTACTTGTTGTTAATAAATTATAGTCAAAAATGATATAAATTATTAACAAAAAAAATAAGGCAAATGCCTTATTTTTTTTCGAATACTATTTATGAGAAATCTATAGTTCCTTGTGATTTCATTTCAAACTCAATCACTTTTAGAGTATCAAATTCATATCTCCTAATTCCACTTCTTCGTCTTCCTAAAAGTTCTTTAAACTCGGGTTCATATAATTTTGCTCTATGAAATTCTTTACTGTTTAAATACCGAACCACTTTTTTTGTAGACATGTTCTTAGGTAGAATCTTTGCTTCTATAAGATTTGCAAGGACTGATTTTATATTTTCAGGAATCATATTTTTATATTAAAGTTCTGTTATTCAGAAATCTCTCTATAAATTTACGATATAATTTTAATAATGAAGTTTATTTTTTAAACTTAATATTAGTCTTTGGTAAGAGCATCCGTTTTATTTCATTTAACTTCATTAAAGCCTCCACAGGAGTTAAGGTGTCGATATCAATATCTAAGATTTCTTCTTTAATTTCTGCTAATAGTGGATCGTCTAATTGGAAGAAACTAAGTTGCATTTCGTCCTTTGCAATGGCTTTCATCTCATCGGTAAGTTTTTCTGAAGAATGAGATTTTTCGAGACGCTTTAATATTTTATTAGCACGATCTAAAACCGCTTTTGGCATTCCTGCCATTTTAGCTACGTGAATTCCAAAACTATGATGCGAACCTCCAGGCACTAATTTCCGAAGAAAAAGAACATTGTCTTTTAACTCTTTTACCGAAACATTGTAGTTTTTTATACGATCAAAAGTTTCGGTCATTTCGTTGAGTTCGTGATAATGGGTAGCGAATAAAGTTTTTGCTCTACTTGGATGTTCATGTAAATATTCGCTAATTGCCCAAGCGATGGAGATTCCATCATACGTGCTGGTTCCTCTTCCTATCTCATCCAAAAGAACCAAACTTCTATCTGAAATATTATTCAAAATACTCGCAGCTTCGTTCATCTCTACCATAAAAGTAGATTCGCCCATCGAAATATTATCACTTGCACCAACACGAGTAAAGATCTTATCTACAACTCCCAATCTTGCAGCTTTTGCAGGAACAAAACTTCCTATTTGAGCCATTAACACAATCAAGGCGGTCTGCCGAAGTATCGCAGATTTACCACTCATATTGGGCCCTGTAATCATAATGATTTGTTGCATCTCTCTGTCCAAATAGACATCGTTTGCAATAAAAGGCTGGTCTGGAGGTAATTGTTTTTCAATAACAGGATGTCTTCCTTCTTTAATGTCAATTTCGAAAGTATCGTCTAATAAAGGACGTGAATAATTAGATTCTTTTGCGTTAGCAGCAAAGGAACACAGACAATCCAACTCGCCAATTAAACGTGCATTTTGCTGTACCTGACCAATAAACTGAAGCATCCACTCAATTAGTTTTCCAAAAATGGCTTGTTCTAAAACGGCAATTTTTTCTTCGGCACCAAGAATCTTGGTTTCGTATTCTTTGAGTTCTTCGGTGATGTAACGCTCGGCACTTACTAAAGTTTGTTTTCTAATCCACTCTTCTGGAACCTTGTCTTTATGTGTGTTTCTGACTTCAATATAATAGCCAAAAACATTATTAGATGCTATTTTCAATGAAGATATTCCGGTGCGTTCTGTTTCACGTTCCAACATTGCATTTAGATAGTCCTTCCCACCTTTAGCAATACTTCTAAGCTCGTCTAATTCTTCCGAAACTCCTTCAGCAATCGCATTCCCTTTTTGAATATTTACAGGAGCTTCTTCATTTAAAGTGGCTTTAATTTTTGACCGAAGTAAGTCACAATCTTGTAACTGTTCGCCAATAATTTTAATCGATTCGTTATCGGCTTCCTGCGCCTGAGCTTTAATAGGAATAATCGCTTCCAAAGAGTTTTTAAGCTGAATAACTTCCCTCGGACTCACCTTTCCTGTAGCTACTTTCGAAATTAATCGTTCAATATCACCAATTCGTTTAATATGTTGCTGAATTTTATCCAACACTACAGAATTGTCCAACAAATAACTCACCACTTCATGGCGACTGGTAATCTTATCTTTATTCTTTAACGGTAACGCAACCCAACGTTTTAACAATCTTCCTCCCATGGGAGAAATCGTTTTATCGATGACATCTAACAAAGTCACAGCATTTTGTGATTTTGAATTATATAATTCTAAATTTCCCATTGTAAAACGGTCCATCCACACATATTCATTTTCGGCAATTCGAGAGATTTTTGAAATGTGTTGTAACTTATCGTGTCGGGTTTCAGATAAATAATGAAGTGCTGCACCGGCAGCTATAATTCCTGAAGACAAATGCTCAATTCCGAAGCCTTTAAGTGAAGTCGTATTAAAATGACTATTCAATGTTTCTGTAGTATAATCATTCTGAAAAACCCAATCTTCTAAATGAAACACATGAAAATTATCTCCAAAAGTTTCAGAGAAAAGTTTTCGTTTTTGTTTGGAGAATAATACTTCTGAAGGGTTAAAATTCTGAAGTAATTTGTCTATATATTCAGCTGAACCTTGCGAAGTTAGAAACTCTCCTGTGGAAACATCTAAAAAGGAAACTCCAATTTCTTCCTTTTTGGATGTTGATCCAAAATGGATTGCAGCTAAAAAATTATTAGATTTAGACTGAAGAATATCGTCATTTAAAGCTACTCCAGGAGTTACCAATTCGGTCACTCCTCGCTTTACAATTTTCTTGGTTTGTTTAGGATCTTCTAACTGATCGCAAATGGCCACACGGCAACCTGCCATCACCAATTTTGGCAAATAAGTATTTAGTGAATGATGTGGAAAACCAGCCAATTCTATCTTTTCGCCATTACCGCCGTTGTTTCTGGCTGTTAGCGTAATGTTTAAAATCCCTGCTGCTCTTATAGCATCTTCACCAAAAGTTTCGTAAAAATCTCCCACCCGAAATAACAATAAAGCATCAGGATATTTAGCCTTGATGGTATTATATTGCTTCATTAAAGGGGTGACTTTCTTTGCCATTTTTTAAATATAATCTGAATAGGCTAAAGTAGAAAAATACTCCTTTTCTTTAAAACCCTTTCTATTTGAATTATTGAGTTTTATTAACAATTTTGGAATTTGTACTTTTGTAATATGAATGAAAATCAACTTTTAGATATAATAACAGATTATTTTAAAAATAAAATATTTGAGAATCATAAAATCAACTCATTAAATAAAAATTCTAAACTAAACTCTTATAAGATAAATCCAATTTTAGTAAAATATTTATCAAAGATTTTAGAAAATGACTTTACTCCTATTGGAATTGCAAAAGCGCTATATTTCCCAAGAATTTTAGGCACATCTATCAACACTTCTTTTTGCACAAGGATTCAGAATATGTTTGTGGAGTTAAACTTAGCTGAAGGTTCGTTAATAAAAGGAATGGATATAGAATTTATCGATAAAATTGATAATCGAAAAAAGTGGTGTCAATTAAAATCTGGACCAAATACTATTAATTCTGAAGA
>Ga0164313_10004480_pt1 | contig 12415 bp, 11 predicted proteins | sample GuaBasSedimGuay4_FD_113735 | JGI IMG/M metagenome (GOLD analysis project Ga0164313, IMG submission 113735) | Subseafloor sediment microbial communities from Guaymas Basin, Gulf of California, Mexico - Guay4, Core 4569-4, 0-3 cm | ecosystem: Environmental > Aquatic > Marine > Hydrothermal vents... | reverse complement strand
GCAAGACGGTGAATCAGAACACGGGTTTTGCCGCTACCGGCACCCGCCAGCACAAGCGTGTGTTTTGAATCTGAAGTGACCGCTTCGCGTTGTGCGTCATTCAATTCGTCAAGCAGGTGGGAAACATCCATCTTTAATTCTGCTCTCGATTGATGGCGCGATAGCCGATATCACTGCGATAAAAAGCACCTTCCCACTGAATATGATCACAGCCTGCGTACGCCATGTTTGCCGCTTCTTTAACACTGTTGGCCAGGGCGCAGACACATAGTACCCGGCCACCGGAAGTGACAACCTCACCATTTACCAGTGCTGCGCCGGCGTGGAAAACCTGGTAAGCCCCGCCCTTTGCGGAATCCAGTCCTGAAATTGCATGGCCTTTGGAGTAACTATCGGGATACCCTCCGGCAGCCAGAACGATTCCGATGGCCGGGCGTGGATCCCATTGTGCGTTCACCTGGTCCAGCTTGTTGTTGACTGCTGCCAGGCAAAGTTCCGGCAGGTCGGATTGCAAACGCATCATGATGGGTTGGGTTTCCGGATCGCCAAAGCGTACGTTAAATTCCAGAACCTTGATATCACCCTGAGGGCTGATCATCAGGCCGGCGTATAAAAAGCCGGTAAATGGCATGCCTTGTTCTGCCATCCCGCGTACCGTCGGCCGGATGACGGTATCCATCGCTTTCTCAAACAGTTTTTCATCAATCACCGGTGCGGGCGAGTATGCACCCATGCCGCCGGTGTTGGGGCCGAGGTCGCCTTCATCGCGGGCCTTGTGATCCTGGCTGGTGGCCAGTGGCAGGATATGTTTGCCGTCGGCCATCACAATAAAGCTGGCCTCCTCGCCAACCAGAAATTCTTCGATCACCACGCGGTGTCCTGCTTCACCAAATGCGTTACCGGCCAGCATGTCCCTGACGGCTGATTCGGCTTCTTCGATTGATTGGGCAATGATCACGCCTTTACCTGCGGCCAGGCCATCGGCCTTGACCACGATAGGTGCACCCTGCCGGTGAATGAAGGCGATGGCCTCATCCATATCCGTGAAATTGCCATAAGCAGCGGTGGGGATAGCGTGTTTTGCCATGAAATCCTTGGCGAAGGCCTTGGAGCCTTCCAGTTGGGCGGCGGCGGCAGTGGGGCCAAAACAGGGCAGACCTGCTTCCGAGAACCGGTCTGTGATGCCTGCCACCAGCGGCGCTTCGGGGCCGACGATGGTCAGTTCAACCTGCTTCTCTGTGGCAAATGCCAGCAGTCCTTCAATATCCTCACTGGCCAATGGAATATTTTCTATGCCTGGTTCCAGTTCGGTACCGGCATTTCCAGGCGCAACATAAACAGTTTCAACCTGTGCCGACTGTGCCGCGCGCCAGGCTAACGCATGTTCACGTCCACCGCTTCCAATAATTAGTACCTTCATAGTGCTTATTTTACATCCACAGACCAGGTGATAAGACGGAAATTACCATTTTCGGAACCCTGGACTTTGCAGCTCAGGATATGCGTACCGGTGTTATCGAAAAATATTTCCTGGGTGTCATTATCCGACCGGTCCAATTGATGTTCTGAGACCAGTTTCCCATCAAAAACCCAGGTTGCCTGAGTGTATCCATTCGGGGCCTTGAACGATACATTTTTGCACCTGTGAACGGAACTGGCGTGAAATAAAGGTAGATTCGGGTAGAATTGCCGGGTGCAGACTGCTTTTTTCGGTTGTACTTACTACCACCTGTCAGAGACCTGGCCGGTCACCCTGTCAGATACCTATACCCTGTGGTCCTGCTGGCGTTCCGCTTCTATGAAAATACGTTTGACGCGCGGGTCAACCGCCTTGATTGACCTGGTAAGCCGGGTGACGGCTTTTTCAACTTCTCCGGCGGACAGCGTTTCGACAAAACCAACGGAAACAGTTACGACGATAAACTCCGGGCCCATATGCAAGGTCGTGATCTCGTTGACCGTCAAAACCCTCTCATCTATATTCAGGGCTGCGCGTATATTGGTAACTATTTTTGGATCGGCACTTTCCCCGATGAGCAGGCTCTTGCTTTCCATCGCAGCCGTTTCAGAGCAAACCTCACACAAACCGCTGATGCAGTATTAGTAGCGCGGTCCTTCAAATTTAATTGGTTACAGGTAGTAGTCTCTTTATAGTCACCTAAATCTGGTGGCTGTTCAGCGCAACTGCTCAGCTTTGATTTCTTCGTTGATCTTTACAACACACTCGCGGTCAATGCTATGCGATGCAAATGCAAATAACTCTTCTTCGCTCGGCGTTCCCAGTGCAACTTGCCAAAGCAATGATGTGGTGTCGATGCGAGATACAATTTTGTTTTCTTCAACGTTGGCTATTCTGCCATCCGGAAATGGTCTGTCGTTCTCGTATTCCACTCCCAGGTTGCGTGCATCGAAGCCCTTCATAATTTGCCCACCCAGAACAGATAGAATGATTTGGGTGTTTATCGATGATTGCGAATTCGAGTAATACTGCTCGATATAAACAGTTCCGCCAAATACTACTGGTGATTTGGTGATTATCGGGTTCACTACTTTTCGCCAGGCACCCACTTTGTCGGGTAAGCACTCAATGTATCGCTCAATACCTGAATCAGCATTTGCACGCACGGAAACAGTAGCGAACAGGCAACAACAAAATAGCAATAAAATATATTTCATTATACTTAAGGTCTGGGGTTGCTATGAATAAAAGGGGAGCCTGTAGCACAGGCTGCTGTACCGGGTTTGGCGGGTATTGCGGGAGTGGTAGCGGTAGCAGGAACAGCTACTATTGGTTTTCGACTTTCAAAGCTGACAGAACCGTACTCGTGGTAGGTCTGAATTTTTGATTTGAACAAATTAATTATCTTGTCGATATCTTCTTTGCTGTAGTTGATGCCCAACGCCAGTTTCACCGGCTCTAACGAAACACCTGATCGAAAGCGAGTGACTCCGTTAACATCATTCACGCCGCCGTGCATGATGTCGGCAAATACCACTTGTCTATCTATTCCCGGAATATCGACGACCGCCTGTTTGCATCCGCCCGCGGTATTGTTGCGACGTAAAACTCTCTTTGCACTGGTGGATCTGATTTTGACGACCAGGCCTGCCGAGAGTGCAGGGGTTTCCATGTCGTAAGCTCCTAAATGCCCGTTCCATCTCACCAGAAACCGTTGATCGTCGGGTTTGGGGCTAGCCGGGCATGGTGGGTCGTGCGGTCCGAGCGTCGTGCAGGCCGTTACTTCGGCACCCAGTTCGCCGTCGCTATAGTTCCGCACGCCGACAGAAGGCAAGGAATTGATTAATGTGCTAAACGTTGCCGCAGTCAGTTTTTGCGTATGGCTTTCCCACAAAGGAACATCCACGTTTTCGCCATCAATAGTGAGCGTGACGCTCCGATCTGAGTAGATTGCGTTGCTGAACTCCAGCAATTGGTAGCCGTATACTCCGCCTTCTCTCCAATCGATACTTGATTGGGCGACATGGTTTAACCCCATGCTGTGTGTTGATTCGTGTACCGCCGTTTTTGCCATCGCATCGACAAACTGGGCTTGGGTAAGTGATGCGCCGCTGAATTGTGTTCCGCCAGGTCCTATTTCCCCTGGGTGGTTTTCCAGAATTGAATCGGGCCACAGTGCAACTGATTTGCGCAAATTGTGATTGATTGCCAAATTCAATCGATACACGAGTTCTGCACGGTTCATTCCCAAGTCTGTCTTGGGAGTGCCATCGGCTTCGGCAAACAGATTTTGGATATCTCGAAATCCGTCGGTACCTTCGCCCCATTGATCATTCGGCGTTAGCCCGTAAGCAAAAGGCCCCTTCTTGCTGTTGTCCTTTATCCGCCAATCCAACTCCACTCCATTGGACGCGTGTGGCGTGGCCGCCCATTTAATGTAGGGATTTAATTCACTTCCCCACAACTCCATCATCTTGTCTTTTAGTCTATCAGTCAGGGCTTGGCGTTTTGCTTCGGTATCGAAATACGCACGTTCACTATTTGTCACCAGGGCCGGATGTATGAAGGTGCGGCTTGCGCCCGCCTGGGCAAACGATTTTTGCTCTGCGTGGCGAATGATCTCACTCATAATGTATTGAAACGATGCTTCATTGAACACAATGTAACTAATCGGTTGCGTCTGGCCTCTAAGGTTGATGTCTGCAACCGGTCGGTTATCTTTTGTGTGTACTAAACGCAGTTGTTCTTCGACGTGCTTTCTAACGGTTTCGTCAGATTGTGTCGGGTCAAATTGAAATTCAGATTCCAGTCCTTTGTCCTCGACCTTAAAATCAGAATCTGATTTTAAATTGAACGTTAGTTTCGAGTTGTGTGCGACAAGAAATTTCGCAAATCGGTGCCGAACCACCGTTTCCGGGCCTTTGCCATCGGTTAGCGTCTTTCCGAAGTCGATTTGATTGTCCTCGTGATGCGCATCCGCTACATCCACATACCGATACACGCTGAAAGTCTGGTTGTGTAGTTCACTGCCGTTTTCTTCACGCGTCACCTTGATCTGAATTTCAGCGCCGTATAACAAGTCGTGGTCAAACTCGAATTGTTTTATTTGCTCTTCGAAAGCGGTGAGTTGAGCTTCCAGGTTCACTGCTTCGCCCGGTGCCAATATTCCGCTAACGGTGTCGCCCAGGCCGGTAAAAAACTCTGGAACCTTGTTGCCGTCTGCATCGCCGGCGGTCGATTCAGTGAGATCGCGTATAACTTTTACTTCGTAACTGACATTCGCACTCTTTACACACTCGGCAGGAAGAGACGTACTTCGGTTTTCGTCAAATTTCGTGTCGGTTGTGTTGTTGATCACAATTTTAAAATTGCCACCGTCCTTGTGAAAATAGAGATGATTAAAATCAGTTTTCTCATCAACTTCTAAGGTCGCGCTCAACTCGTCAACTTCGGGTTCTGCCGTCGTAGTCACCACGCTGTTACTCCAGAAGGGCAACATGGAAACTGGAATCGATGTGCTGTAACCGAATTCTTTATCCAGCGTCACCTGCACGCCGTTGCTGAGTGAAAACAGGATCAATTCAGGGCCGATATCATCGTCACCGGTGTAGGCTGGGTTTGTCCTGGTCAGCGTTCCGCTCTCGGCGATGCCATGGCCCCATTCAATTTTTTCGCCATCGGGTAGCAATATTCCTACGGTCGACTTTTCTTCAGGCGCCCAGCCTTCGACGGCGGGCTCCTGGTATTGCTTACAGGCTGTTGCACATTCGCCGACGCGAGAATCAGATGCGCAACTAGACGAATTGTCGATGCACCCGCTGATCAGGAATTTCACTTTTGGAACAACGACTTTATTCACCGAGCCCGTAGGTGGATCACAGTTGGTGTCGTCCCTAGATGAACTTTGATCAGGCGATTCCACTGAATTTTGATTTTTAGTTTGAGATGCCAGGTTGGTCTGGGCCGACCTATCGGATGAATTCTGAGAAGAGTCATTTTGCACGATTTGCCCGCTTGCATTTGAACCCACAGCCGTTGAATCATCTTGCTCGCTGTCTTCTATTTCCCATTCAAGCCCGTGTTCTTCGATATTGGCCAACTCGTCTGAAGCAGACAAAAACACAAACTCGATATCCACTTTGCAATCTTCGCCCCATACAACTCTGCGAAGCTCATTCGTGACTGCGCTCTGACCGAGCATCGACAGGTATTCATTTGCCGTGCCTACCGATAACGCAACAATGTAATCGCCTTTGGCGTACACCATTCTGATTCCACGATTGGTGTCGGCGGGAAATTTGGGAAACCTGAGATCAGAGTCAACCACGATGCAACCTTCAGGCAACGGCTTGCCCCACATCGCGTCTAAATCAGGTTCGGCACTTAATGCCGTTGATGGATTGATGTACAGGAGAAAACTAAAAAATCCGCCCCCTAACAGCTTGTTATTATTCACCGGTGATTCGCCTCCGAGTGAAAATCTACCGCGCCAATCGAGCTTAATTATAGGAGGGAGCATAAACACCCTATTCCCCAAAATCAAGAAGTCTCAACCAGCAGCCAACACTGTCGGGTATCCTGCTGATTGATCTCATAGCCGGTGACGAAGGCATGACTACGCTGGAGCGTGGCACACTGATGACCGAAGAACAGTATCTTGACTCAGTTGAGGAATATGGCGATGAGTTCACAGTCAGGATGGGGCCGCCATTTCCAAAAATCAATACTTTTATAGTGTTTATTTTACATCCACAGACCAGGTGATAAGACGGAAATTACCATTTTCGGAACCCTGGACTTTGCAGCTCAGGATATGCGTACCGGTGTTATCGAAAAATATTTCCTGAGTGTCATTATCCGACCGGTCCAGTTGATGTTCTGAGACCAGTTTCCCATCAAAAACCCAGGTTGCCTGAGTGTATCCATTCGGGGCCTTGAACGATACATTTTTGCCCCTTTGGGTGGATATTCTGATGCTTTCTTCTTTGGCAATTGTGATGCTGTCAGACCATGTAGAAACAACAGTGCCATCCATGTTTCGGGCGATGGACGAAACTTCATGTATACCCACTTCAGGCCAGGCACGAAAGGAAGTCATTCCAGGCCCGGAAGAATGAGTCTTTCCATCCAGGAACCACGCGTAGTCGTTCTTTTTATCCGCACTCAACTCAACAGATACAACCTGCCCGTATAAATAATCAGCTTGCTGTCCATGACTGGTGACCCTGGAAGTTTTGACCGGGTGGTGAGGTATGGCCGGGTGTGAGTCTTTGAGGCCAGCATTGATCACGCCGGTGGCTGTTCCATAAATAGTATGGACAAAAACTTCATATACCCCCACCTGTAACAGGTCTTTCTCAGGTGTGAGCGTAATGGAACCGTCATCACCGAGTTCAAATTTAAACATATAGCTGTAATCACTAAAATGTGTTTTGGTGGATACTCTGCTGGGAACAGCATTTCCGGTTTTGAAAACACCAGATACAATTTTTGTAATTTCAGCTGGCAAAACAACTTGCTCATCATGCGTGATGAAAAATTTCTTCGATTGGGTAATATCCGTGACATCTATCTCATCAGGGGAAAGAACCACTTCCGCAGAAACGGCAAACGAAAACAGTATGCCAACGAGCGCAGTGTATCGAAATATACGTTCTGTCCGACACACGGTGCTAGTGCCGGAAATGACGCACCCCTGTGAACACCATCGCAATGTCATGCTCATTCGCCGCTGCGATGACTTCATCATCGCGCATGGAGCCGCCAGGCTGAATCACTGCGCTGATGCCGGCTTCCGCTGCAGTATCGATTCCATCCCGGAACGGGAAAAAGGCATCGGAAGCCATGGCCGCGCCATGCAGTTCCAGATTGGCATCTTTGGCTTTCCAGCGCGCTATGCGGGCTGAATCGACGCGACTCATCTGGCCGGCGCCGACGCCGAGCGTACGGCCGTTGGCTGCATAAATGATGGCATTTGATTTGGCCATGCGGGCAACCTTCCATGCAAACAGCATATCCAGCCATTCCTGCTCTGTGGGTTCGCGCCCGGTAACGCAGCGGCAGTCTTCACGGTTTATCCTGTTGGCATCTTTCTGCTGTACCAGCAATCCACCTGATACCCTCTGATAGTGCAGGCCGGCGCCGGGCTGCTTGTCATCCATACTACGCAGCAGACGTACATTCGGCTTGCTGGCAAACTTCTCGATAGCACCGTCACTGAACGCGGGTGCAATCACAAGCTCGACAAATTGTTTTTCCAGTATGGTGATTGCAACCTCGGTTTGGACCAACTGGCTAAAGGCAATGATGCCGCCGAAACTGGATACCGGATCGGTGGCGAATGCATTCTCGTAGGCCTCCACATTTGTGCTGCCGAGCGCGACACCACAGGGGTTCGCGTGTTTTACGATGACGCAGGCTGTCTGTCCACCAAATTGATTGACACACTCCAGGGCCGCATCCGCATCGTTGATGTTGTTATATGAAAGTGCTTTCCCCTGCAGTTGGATAGCGGCGGCAATGCCCTTTGGCTCGACACCGGACTCAACAAAGAATGCGGCCGCCTGGTGTGGGTTCTCGCCGTAACGAAGTTCCTGCCTGCTTTGGAATTGCGGTGTGATGTATTCAGGCAGGGTGCGTACTTGCCCGGGTTCACCGCTTCTGCGGCTTAGATAAGCTGCCACCAGGCCGTCGTAACGGGCCGTGTGGGCGAACGCCCTGGTGGCCAGTCTGAAGCGGCTGTCGTCAGAAACCGATCCGGTAGCAGCCAACTCGCTGGCAATTGCTGAATAATCAGCCGGGTCGACAACGACTGTAACGCGAGCATGATTTTTAGCGGCTGCCCGCACCATTGCCGGGCCGCCGATATCTATATTCTCAATTGCATCCTCAAGACTGCAGTCATCATCTGCGGTGGCGGCCTCAAACGGATACAGATTGACGATTACCAGGTCAATGGGCGGAATGTCCTGCGTTTGCATAACATCCTCATCCTGCGCCCGGCCGAGTATGCCGCCGTGGATACGCGGGTGCAGTGTTTTGACACGGCCATCCATGATCTCGGCAAAGCCGGTATGTTCACTGACACCGGTCACGGCGAGCCCGCCGTCACTTAATAGTTTCTGTGTGCCACCGGTGCTCAGCAGGGTATAGCCGAGATCCAGCAATTGGCCGGCAAATTCCTGCAGGCCGGTTTTATCAGAAACGCTTAATAGCGCAAATTTGTTTGTAGAAGGCATTTCAATCTCACAAAAAAGAAGTCTTACAAAAAAACATGGCCAATCTGTATGGCTGCGTGCTGAACATTCAGCGAAAGTCGGCCTATCGACGTATCCGGGTTATCTTGCTGGAGCGCGCGTTGATGGAGTAACGCTGCATTTTGGTGCGCAAGGTATTGCGGGTGATCCCCAGCATGTCGGCAGCCCGCGATTGATTACCGCCCGTACATTTTAGAATTTCTTCGATTAACGGCGGTTCAATCTCGGCCAAAAGCATTTGGTACAGGTTTTCCGGGGCGGTATTGCCCATGTCCTGAAGGTATCTGCTAATGGTGTTTTGTACATGTCTCCTGAGGGGAATAGCTTGTTCTGAATCTGATTGCATGATGTGATCGGTCACTGCGTTAATGGAGCGTTTTTGACTCATTTTTTATTTTGCTTCTTATTTGAACACTAACATATTTGATGCGGACAGTTCACTTGCTTTGAAAGAAAAACCTAAAGAAACTGGATTTCAAACCCGACTGCCTGCTCTCCCGGGTCCCCAAGTTCGAGCAGCACCGGCAGGAATACGTCGGCAGCCAGGCCGGATTCTGTATCGGCGCCGCTGCGCAGGTAGTCGGTGGGCTGAAAGTGTCGTTGTGCGATGGGCTGGTTTGACCCGTCCAGCAAGGTGATTTCCAGGATTGGAAAAAGCTGAGATCGTTGTGCAAGGTTCACAAAGGTCAGGCTCAGAACCAGGATGCCGGTACGGGTAGGGTGTGAGTGCATGTCGCGGCTGATCAGTTGAATCCGGTCAACATCTTTCAACAGGCCTTCACGCTCGACCTCTAACCAGCCGTTATCTTTCAGCCATGTATTGACGGTCGGGTTTTGCTTCAGGGGTTCACGAAATGTCCAGCCGAGGTTGGCGATTGTTACCAACACCAGTAGTACAGACATCAAGCCCCAGGCAAGACGATGAGGATTATGCCGGGTTTGGGCTGCTGCCTCATCTATGCCCTCTTCAGTTTTTTTGGTGCCCTTGCTGACTCTGCCAATGATTGGCGGGCCGGTCTTCTTGTCGATAGCCGGGGCATGTGCTTTGCCGGAAGGAAATTCGTCGAACAGAAAACTCAAAGCACTGAATGCCCTGCCGCACTGACCACACAGTACCAGCCCGCGCGAATGGGACAGTACCTTCGCAGTTAAAGGATGAACAGTTTTACACTTTGGGCAGCGGGTAAACATTGGTTCCCTAGCTTTGGTCTGATCGTGCTTCGGCTCTTCTCAGTTCCTGTTCACGTTCCTCACTTTCGCTAGTCAATTGCCTGTAGCGCTCCAGTTCTGATTGGAATCGGGCCTGGATCCTGGCCTCCCTTGAATCCAACGTGGCGAGCCTTTTTCCATCACGTTCAAGGCGTCGATAAAGCTTTTCAATCTGTTTTTGTTTTTCATCATTAACAGGCACTCCAGCGCGTTGCTGGTCAGCGACTGTTCGAACCTGTTCCCTGATGGCGGTTGTGGTGCTGTCAAAAGATTGATGAATGATCTTGGAATCATAACCGAGCTGTGCCAGTTCGAGTTCAAGCGCCTTGTGGATATCCTTTTCTGAACGGTACTGGATTACCAGCAAACGGTCTGATTGCCGCTTACGCTCCTCATCAGAGATCAGGGGTGCTCTTTCCTTGACGATTCGTTCTGCTCTGACTTCCAGCGGTTCACGTGTGTCTTCGATACGGTCAATGACCATGCCGGCATTGTTGAGGACGTCGTAAGGCTGATCGGCATATTCGGCCGGAACGGTTGCGCCGTAGTGGGTTTTGCCTTCTTTGTCTTTCCAGCGATAGGTATCAGCACATACCGGGGCCACCAGTATGCAAATGCAACCGAAGACTACGATAATCTTTTGTAATTTATGCTCCATATTCATTACGATACCGTCGAATTGCCCCGATGTCGATATCTGCAACAGATTGACTTTCAAGGAATTCGATCAGGTCATCCAGTCCAGCGATGGCAATGACGGGTATGCCGAACTCGTCTGTTACTTCCTGTGCAGCAGATTTCTCACCGGTACCGCGCTCTTGCCGGTCCAGGGCAATGGCAACCCCGCACGTGTTTGCCCCGGCCTTTCTAATCCATTCGATTGATTCCCGAACCGAAGTTCCAGCCGATATCACATCATCGGTGATCAGGACATTCCCTTTCAGTTCCGCCCCCACCAGCGTACCGCCCTCACCGTGATCTTTAGCCTCTTTGCGGTTATATGCAAATGGAATATTGCGGTCATGGCTGGCGTTGAACATGATTGAAATGCCAGCGGCCAGCGGGATACCTTTGTAGGCCGGGCCAAAAAGCATGTCAAAATCCACGCCGGAATCCAGAATGGCCTGGGCGTAGCAGTCAGAAAGTAACTGCAGGCTGCGGCCATCATCAAAGCCACCGGCATTGAAGAAATATGGGCTGATACGTCCGGATTTCAGAGTGAACTGACCAAATCTGAGGTTGCCACGGGCCATCGCGAGTTTAAAAAACTGTTGTTTGTAGTTTTGCATCCGGGCAGTATCTCGCGGCTTGGTTCGATCTGCAATTGGGGGCTGCAATTATTTGCTCATGACAACAAAGCCACGGGCGGTTATGCTGCATCCCGGCCCCCAACAACTTAAACCAAATCAGAAGAAATCCCTCCTATGAGAATTATCAGTGTTAACACCAATGGCATCCGTGCAGCGGCCCGCAAAGGTTTTTTTGAGTGGATGCAGAAGCAGAATCCGGACGTCGTGTGTATCCAGGAAACCAAGGCGCAGGAACACCAACTGTCCGATCCGGTATTTTCACCTTCTGGCTATCATAGTTTTTTTCATGACGCGCAGAAGAAGGGCTATAGCGGGGTTGCGATCTATACACGCCATCAGCCCGATAATATGCACCATGGCATCGGCTGGGATGTGATGGATAACGAGGGTCGTTGGATAAGGGCCGATTTCGGTAACCTGACGGTCATTTCGTTGTATTTACAATCGGGATCTTCCAAGGAAGAGCGCCAGCAGATCAAGTACGAGACCATGGACTATCTGCAGCCTTTGCTCAAAGCCATGGTGGCCGGGGGGCGTGAGTATATTATCTGCGGGGACTGGAATATTGCCCACAAGAAAATTGATATCAAGAACTGGCGGGGAAATCAGAAGAACTCCGGTTTCCTGCCTGAGGAGCGGGCCTGGATGGACGAGTTATTCGGGCATGTCGGCATGGTGGATGCATTTCGCGAGGTTGAACAAGGTGAACATCAGTACACCTGGTGGTCAAACCGCGGCCAGGCCTGGGCCAATAATACCGGTTGGCGGATCGACTACCAGGTGGCCACGCCGGGTGTGGCAGCTAAGGCAAAGGCGGTTGAGATTTACAAAGATGAGCGATTTTCCGACCATGCGCCGTTGATCATTGACTACGATTTCGAGATTAGGTGACCGTTAAAACCACACCGCGGCGCTGGCAGGATATCCTGCTCAGCCGCAAAATGGTGACCTGTGTATTCCTGGGATTTAGCTCCGGCTTGCCGCTTTATGTTCTGATCCAGTTGGTACCCGCATGGTTACGCAGTCATGAAGTGGATCTCGCGACCATCGGCCTGTTCGCACTGATCGGGTTGCCATATACGTGGAAATTTCTGTGGTCACCGTTGATGGACCGCTACAAGTTGCCTTTTTTGGGCAGGCGTCGTGGCTGGGCCCTGCTCACCCAGATTGGCTTGCTATTC
>Ga0164313_10004479_pt1 | contig 12416 bp, 23 predicted proteins | sample GuaBasSedimGuay4_FD_113735 | JGI IMG/M metagenome (GOLD analysis project Ga0164313, IMG submission 113735) | Subseafloor sediment microbial communities from Guaymas Basin, Gulf of California, Mexico - Guay4, Core 4569-4, 0-3 cm | ecosystem: Environmental > Aquatic > Marine > Hydrothermal vents... | reverse complement strand
TTTCGCTTTCACTGCTAATCATTTCCTTCTCCTTTAATAGGGTGGGGTCTCTCCTCAATAGAAACTGAAAAAACCAACAAGAGAAAAGGAGGAACTCTTGTTTTAATGAGGAGAGACCCCGAACTCATTCGATGTATCCTTTGACTAAACCAGTTTGACCGGTAATAGTCCCATCGCGTAAAATGTATCCTGTAACCATTCCTGACTGATCAGTTGTGGTACGAAAGATACGTCTATCTTGATAGGTGGTTTGACTAGCACACCCACTAAGAATTAGACTCATTATAACTATTTGCCACATCCTCGTGCGCATATCCAACCTCTTTGTTTACAGAAATCTTTACGTCGTTTTTTGTCTTCAGATGTGACGTCTCTTGATACGAATTTGCCATTTCTTGTTCTTTCCCATACGGTGTTTTCTGGGAAAGAAGTAATTTTTGCAGCTTTATCCATAGTTGAACTCCTTTATTAATTTACTAGATTATTATATCATAGGTTTTTATTGTTGTAAACAAATAAATTTATTGTCTATCCTCTCTTTCAATCCATCTAGCTCCTATAACTCCTACATAGAACTCCACTGTAACTCCATCAGCGTATTCAATAGACACTTTACCGCTGCTAGCAGGCGAATTAGGCTTTCTAAAATAGGTTACTTTTGCATCTATTTCGTCTCCACATCTTAAAAATCGGAGCTCGTCACCTATTTTAACTTCTTCGTTTGTTTTTTCGTAGACTAGCTTCACCGTATTTTCACCTCTCCATCAATTTTTTCAACTGTGCCAAACCAACTTCTTAATGGATGGTTAGTAACAAAATATATTTCATCGTCTGTTATTTCGCTCGCTTTGAAAGTGCGAGGGTTAAGAATAGAAGGGTCACGAATACTAAAATCCTCACCTCTTTCTACAGCTGCCTTCATCGCTCGTTTTGTTTTAAATCGAACTATGCAAGTCATAATATGTTCTCCTTTTTTAATTTACAAGGATATTATATCATAGGTTTTAATTGTTGTAAACAGTTATTTAATAAACTCGTCATACAAAATGTCAGCGGCTTCATTAATGCTAATTCTACCGTCAGTTTCTTCAAGTAAACGCATTCTGAATTTTTCTTTGTCAGAAATTTCTGGCAAAGTTCTCTGTGTGACTAACACGATATGAGAACTAATCGTTCTTAAAAAGTTAAGCTTGTTTAAAATTGACACATCAGAACTTGAAACAAACTCTGATATCATGCCATTAAGCGTTTCTGCTTTTTCATACGCATTCATATATCTCTTCTCCAACCTAAGGCAGTATTGTGAAACGGGATTCCTTTATTAGTATACTCAGCGAACTCACAGGTAACGGTTCTACCGATGTAAAGCTCTTTATGCTTCAACGTATTGATCTTATCTGGTACTGTACCTGGTGCAGTGCACTTGAATTCTAATCCGTTATGGGCTTGCAAGATAAGTATACCCCAGCCTTCTCTTGATGGAATAATATCAAGGCATACGAACTCTGCGTCCATAAACTTCTTAACCTTAATAAGGTCCACAGGTCTTTTTCCCATACCATATACGCCGTCTTTTGGCCTGAGTATCACGCCTTCAAAACCCGCTGCTAGGTTCCTTTCCAATATTTCAATGATGCTCATATTCGTATCTTCAACTAAACGAGTAGGAACTGCTTTGACAAAAATTTTGTTTCTTCCATTTATAAGATTGTCAACAAAAGCCATTCGTTGATGAAATTTTGCTTTAGGTTTGTCTAATCTAAAAGCATCGTATACGTGGTATTCTATCGTCCGTGTTTCGGCCAAAGGATAATCGCGTTTAACTAGCGACGCAATTGTTTGTAGAGCTATTCCATGTTTATACAACTCTCCATCAAGAAAATACCCTTCAGGTAGGTCTGTTAACTCGGTAAGTATGTGATTAATGACATGGACCCATCTACCACGTCTTGAATATGCTAGCAATTCGCCATTCTGTTTTGTAATAATACAGCGATGTCCGTTTAGTTTTGACTGATAGAAACACGAGTGCGCATCAACCGTATTCTTTACATCTTTGTAGGGTTTAGCTAACATCGGAAGAGGCAGGCCTAACTGGTTGAGATTACTTTTGGCTATATCAGTAATATCTTCTTTAAAGCCGCTATCAAGCTTGTTTCTGACTCTAGCGTCAACTCTCATTGCGACTTGCTGTTGAAGAGATTTGCCGCCTAACCCTTTTGCTACGTTTTCAGTGTAGACTTGACTATTAGCCTTTATATAGATTACTCGGTCTTCAGACCAGATTTGCCATACTTTCGTACCATAGGCTCCTTTTTGATACAGCGTTTTTTCGTTTGCTCTCATGTGCGTTTAAACACCCCGTAAGTAAAAAAGAATAGAAATAGAATCCAAAATACAGGACCGCCAACAATGACAAGAAAGTATATTTTCTTAAAGTCATATTCTCTTCCTTTAGGACATAGTGGTGGTAAATTATTTAATGACGAATAAAAGGCCCAAACTCCTATAACTACGAAAGCCCAGGTAAAAGAATACAGTATCGCGTCTACCATTTTGACCCTCTTTTATAGCTTAGTTTATAACCAAGAACTTCAGCCACTCTTAACAAGTTGCTAGTAATAGGGCTACGAGTTACTCCGGCTACCCATAAATGCAAACAGTGATTACTTAATCCTACAGCTTTTGCTACGCTTTCTAAATCCCAGTATTGCAAATCGTTCTTAACGCTTTCAAATAAGTCGTCCATAAATAGTTCTCCTTTTTTTTAATTTACAAAGATATTATAACACAGTTATATATCACAGTATACTAATAAATTTTTGCAGAACCTCATCGCTTCATCGACTGAACTAGTAAGTAACCAATGATGACTAAGTGCTTCAGCCTCTTGTTTGAACTTAAGTTGTTGCGGAGAAGGCCTGTCTTTTGGCGTGCGTTTGAATTCTATGAAACAGATTATTCCGCCAGGCAAGAGCACAAGTCTGTCAGGAGCGCCTCTTCTCCCGACAAACTCAAACTTTTCAGCTATCCAACCCTGACCTTTAGCCCTGTCTACGAACTCAAGCTCGATGTCAATTTCAAGAGCCACTAAATTTCGTCTTCCCAGTCTTTAGCAGCTTCATCAGCAGAGTCAATCGCTGTCCGCTTATCTGACTTATGAGCTACTGTTACTTTACCTTCAGGTTTGTACACCAATTCAACCATAGCTTCCATAACTTCGTCTGGTAGATTAGTTTCAATCTGATTAGGCGACATAAGCTTTTTGGTGTACAAGTCATCTTTCTTCAACTTAGACTCCTCGTGTTCCGCGATGTACTTACTGAAAGCTTTCAGCACTTGATCTTCACTGCGCCACGATCTGTTTGAGCGACCTCGTACAAGTTTTAAATCGCCATACTTTTCACCAGACATCATAGTCTCACGAACGAAGTCGCCGATAGCTTTCAACCATTGAGTGAACGCTTTAGTATTGTTGTATACATACATCAACTCTTCTTTAGACATGAAGTCTTTCTTTGGCAATCTTTCGAAAAGTTCTTTAGGCTCAACCGGTTCAGACAAATCAAGGAACTCCATGCGAGCTACTTGAAGATTGTATTCAGCGAAGTGTTTGCAAACTGGTTTAGCTGCACACCACATGCAATTATCTTCAGATGGGCCAAAAGAAGGATTGTCTCCTTCAGCTTCGTGCATTGCGTCTTGCGCTTCTTTTCTAAAGGCTCTCAACTCGTTTATACTGAAGAAGTCACTACGAACATGACCTTCTGGATGAGGTGCTCTTGGTTGAACGATAGTAACCTTAACAGTATCAAATCCATTAAACTTGATACCATGTGCAAACAGGTGCTCTAATGTTCCACAAGCATAATGTCGCATCTGATGATTTCCTATGGCTTCAACTGCGTGACCTCTACCATGTTTATAGTCAATCACTTCCATAACAAAATTGCTTGTATCTGGATTGAATATCAGTATTGCATCAGCCGTTCCAAACTGACCTTTCTTTAAGTACGACATAGGAACTTTCGACTCAAACCACGCTTCAGTATCAATTTCCATAGCTTCGTCAATATACTCAATATACTTTTCAACGGCTTTGGTCATTTCCTTAGTGACTTCAATACCGTTGAATTTACGGCCGATCTGAGAAGCTAAAGAAATGTCAGGATTAACTAAGACGTAATCGCCTAATTCATGGGCGGCAGTCCCCTCTTCGGCATAAAAATTGCTACCATGAGATTTAGGCATTTGCCTACAAAGACCTACTGAACCTGGGCAAGTCATCCAGCGTTTTGAACCTGATGGCCCATACTCTGAATGTTCAAGTTCAGTTGGCACTACTGGTTTTGGTATAGCTTGTAACATGATTCCTCTTTATTTAGATGATGAGTTAGGTATAATCGAGTTGAGCATGCCCATAGAGATGAATACAAGTAACAACTTAAAGAATATCACGATTATAGTCCATGTAAGCATCAACAATACAATCGACGTTTCTTTCAAGAAAATATAGACCAATGATATTGGTAATAGAATCGTTTCAATCATCGTTTTCGTACTCCTCTATAGTTTTGCTCTCTTCGCAGTGAGCTAGAATTAAGTCATAATGAGCGAGATACATTTCGTTATCCATGCCATCACATTCCCATGATTCACAAATCCAACCACCATGCATTATACCAACGTCAGGTTCTGCATCTTCCCAAAGAAAAGAGGCATTTATTTCGTACTCAGTGTTAGTATCAGAATCAGTCCACAAGACTTCTTCTTCGCAGTAGTTATTTGGTAAACCTTTTCGCATAAGAACTCCTTATAATATTTTATTCATAAGGTATTATATAACATGTAATCCCAGTTGTAAACTATTATTTAATCAGTAATGCGTGTGCGACTTGCTCCAGAATAAGGTAACCAATCAAGTCACGCTTTGTATCATTAATAGTTTCATCGCCGTTAGTGATGGTTGGATCTCCAGTCAAAGTTGCAATGCGAGAAAGCTTGTCATCCATTCGAACATTGATTTGTTCTAGGGCGTCAGCTTTACTAAACGTCCTTTCTGGATAGAGGAACGAACTACCATACGCGTTGTTCTTGGTAATGAGTAGGTCTTTAACTTCGTCGCAAATTTGACTAATACAAATCTGAATGTCTTTCTGTGTCCTTCTTACTTCCATTGTTTTCTCCTACAGTTTTTGATAGTGAACAAGTTTTTTACCATCTGCAGCGAGAGGAAGTCCTACCGCCCAATCAGGTAACATGCATAGTGCTTCAATATATTCATCGAATGATCTGTCTTCATCTGCTAAAGCAATAACCTCGTCGTACACTGAGAACATAACTTTATAACCTTTCTTATTGGCTTCCTTAGCACCAAAATACATTAAATCTCTTGCGATAGCTTGGATATAATTCTCAAACAAGCTACCACCATACGTAGACTCTCTTCTCCAGAAGTTATTGACTAGACGTTTGTACGTAAGAGCTTTCTTTCTCGCTCCCCACGGAGTAGTAACTGTTTGTATTCTAGGTTCTGGATAAGATAAGAACGTACCATTAGGTTTACGCATTAATAAGAATACCTTTCCAGACTTCGTCTTAATAGTTCTGAACGCGCATTTACCTTTCAAACAATACGTTGTCTTGCCAGTACGTACAGCTAGCATTGCAGCTTTTTCAATATCCTTCCACGCCTCTACTACCTCGTAATAAGCGTCTCGATACGCTGCTATTGTTAATTGACAAAGCTCGTCAGATAACTCTCTTCCATAATTACGACAAGTATTTTGGAAGCCTTTCCATCCTAACCCAAAGCCGCACCCTAATATGGCGTTCTTGCCAACCCACCTCTGAGAATCATTAACCTCAGAATAAATAATGTGGTAGATTGTAGCCGCCATGTCGATATAGTTATCAATTCCATCATGATATTTCTGAAGGCCATCTTTACAATCAGCTGCCCAGAAAACTAGACGCGCTTCAATTGAGGCGTAATCTGCAACGAAGAGTTTTTTGCCTTCAGGCGCAGTAATGATACCACGTATAGCTGTCGAAGCTGCTTTCATATACGAACCGTATTGGTCATTAATGAATTGAGCATCTTCGTTCTTAAAGTCTTCAACCAATTGATACATACTTTCGTATTCAACGCTAGGCTTAGGCAGATTATTTAAGTTCAGAAGTTTTGATATTGTTCGATGGGTGTGCGTGCCAAAAGATATGATCATTCCATATATGAGTCCATCAACATTACCATTGACATAGCGGTCATATTTGCCTGTAGAAGACTTTCCACTATGTTGTCTCATCTCAAGCAACTCAATACTGCTAGAATCTAACAAATGTCGTTGATTGTCTAGCAAGTCTTCAACAATATCTTTACCACAACCAGGTATTGTTACTTCACTATGACTATTCACCCAATCTTTAACGCGCTTGATTTGGGTCATCTTCGTAATGACACCACCAGTAATGTTATATGCTTTACGACCAAAAGTCTCTTGCTCTTTGTTACAGCTGAGAAGAATCTTCTTGCTGGTGGGTACATCAATAGGAACACCCATCATGTTAGAGCGGAGATCAAGCAATATATCTTCTCGATCAATCTCTTTCCATTCAGGCAAATTGATATGAAGGTCTCTTGATCCATAAACGTCAACCTTACCGTATTCAAAGAAGCGAGCTTTTCTTTCAGGATAATCATCCATAAAGTTACGATGGCCATCATTTTGAGGCTTGCAGAAGAACTTGATCAGGTCTTTACCCTCTGTTAACTTTTCAGTAACTTCCATTACTTTGCAAGCGTCTTCTAACTTCATAGGTAGGCCGGCTCTTGCTGCCATTTGCATCGTACACAGCATTTGAGACAATTTGATAGTAGGCCAGTTATATTTCCTTTTGGCTACGTACTTCCATATGAATATTTCGAACAACATGTTATGAGCAACTAAATCATGACCTTCATTTACAACAGCGTTGAAGAAGGGTTTTAGGTCTTTATGATTTGGATCGGTTTGGTCTGTACAAATAACTAGACCATCTTCAATGGCATAAGAGGTTAGAAGAATTTCAGAGCTAGGATGCGCAGCATACGCGGCAGAACCCTGTTCGATCTCCTTCTCGGAGTAGGTTTCAAAATCCAAGAAGCTTACGTTCTCAAGACTTGCCAAAGGAAGGGCCTCGGTTGTAGAAGTTTATTGAATAGTCGGCAAATGGAATTAAGCCGTGCACTTCGTGAATCAGTATAAGTTGTATACTAAGCTCTTTTGCATCAATTTGATGGTCATAGCGGTTAGTTAACAGGGTAATCACGCGACCATGGTGCTCTACAACTATATGATTCTTATAGTCCTCTAACAACTTTATTTCAGTCGCCATCTCTTCTATATTACCGCCATTTGGATGGTCTGTACTCATATAATGAATACTGGCATAGTATGTGCGCACTTTAATCTTTGGCTCATGACCATCGTCTGCTTCAGTAATGCAACACACTATGCGTCTCCTGTCGGCATGATTTGTAAAGCGATCATCATTACATCAGGCTGCTTATCTTTCTCAAGTATTTTCAACGCTCTGTTAGCAGCTTTTTCATCTCTGAAAGCCTTACCACCAAGAGTTCCAACAGCTTTAATTTCGTTTACGAAATCTGGCTCGTCTGGATGCTTTTCTTTACGGAGATTTGGGGTTCTCCGCATTCCAACTATAATGTATTGATTGTGCATGCTTTTCCTCTTATGATTAATTTAAAAACTATTATAACACAGTTTTAATCTGTAATAAACAATTAAATTTTAAATTTTTAGCTCATATTTATTTAAAATATATCCCAGAAATATACCCTGGTGTGCCTGGTTTTAATTCTAGGCCACTGTTTTAAATTTTATATATGGTTATATATAAATAAAAATAGCGGTCCTCTGAGGTTAAATAAGGATTTTCAATCAGTAGTCTAAGCCAAAAGAATTATAGAGCTCGTCTGCTAATTCGCGGGTTTTCATGAATTCGACTAACGTGCTATGACCGTTACAAAGTTTTATCTTTTCTTCTACCCTTGCATCAATATATTCTAGCAACAAATCGAGTTGTTCTTTAGTCATTGTGTGTTCTCCTTATTTTGAAGTAAAAAAGAAGGGGCCTATTAGACCCCTTCCATAAAACTAGAACGCCGTATCATCTTGATCGTCGCTTTCGCTTTCACTTTCATCGACTTGAACTTCTTCAATATCGTCTGCAAAATCATCTTCCGCAGATACTGCTCCATCCATACGCTCGCCATCGCGCATTTTTAAGATGTTGTTAAGACCAGCACCAACACCCTTATTACCTTTAACATCAAAGGGAAAGAAGGAGATTGAAGCTCTACCGTAAGCGCCTGAATAGAATTCATCACTACCAGTCAAAGCCATGCCGTTCTTGTCAATAACGCCAGGAGCGCTTTTGTTACCAGCATTCATGAACACAGAATTAGCGTATTCCTTACCTTCACGCTCTTCATCGCCGTCACGAATAGGACACTTAAGAGTCTTCGGCCATTTCTTTGGATCAGTGCCAAACTTGCGAGAAGCGGCATTAATAATTGCTTGAGCCACCCCTTTAAGTTTCGCTTTGTCGGCCTTAGGAAAGATCATGGAGGTTGAGAACTTCATTTCTCCAGATTGGGTTTCACGAGCTTCAAAAACATAGGCGTAGCTCGATCTGAACTCTGGGGTTTTAGCACGAGTTGTGCCTCCATCGTCCGGTGTGATGTTGTACATTTCGCACAACTTTTGTAGTGTAATACTCATCTATCTTACTCCGAATCAAATTAACATTTTTGCATTTTTACAAGCCATTCAGACAATCATAGGCATGTCCTCCTTTATTTATTATATAGCTATTATATCACAGCTAATTTAACAAGTATACCGTTAAATTTTTAACCAACGTCTATGCGTTTTCATCCATCGATCTTTGCTATCTGCGTGTGGGTATTCTTCAATAAAATAAATGTTTTGACAAGGAGTAGCTAACAAAGCACTAACACAGTGTATGCATGGTGACGTCGTTGTATAGATGGAGTGTATTGCTTGAATGTCTCTACAAGCACCTAAAGCGGATATCTCTGCGTGTATAGCTTCACACTTGTCAAGACCCTCACCAGATTTCTCTTCAGCTCCAGAACAAGGACTATCAATACAATGAGACCTTCCAGAAGGGTTCCCATTATAGCCAACAGATAATACGCGGTTACTTTCGTCGACTAAAACAGCGCCAACTTTGCGTCGAGAACAAGTACCTCTTTCAGAAGCCAACAGCGCCATTCTAAGGTAATATTCGTGTACACCTAATCGAGCGCTCATAGTAATCTCTCAATTAAACCATTAAGGTGCTCTGTTGCTATTTCTTCATTATAAGTTGAAGTGATCCATTCATAAGCATCGTCTCTTGTAGCTTGTAAATTCGCAGTATTGAACACACTCTCAATATCACTTCTGTTTTTGACGTAGAGCTCGCTAAACTCGCGATCGTAAAAGTTGTGCTTTACATCCATTCGATCGTCAATCATTACAATACAACCGGCAAGGAGCGACTCGTACATACGTAATGTAAAATAATTGTTCTCGTAGTGGACGTCACCAATAATAACGGTTGCAATACCTTTTTTCATTATTTTAACGAACTCTTGATAAGAGACTTTGTTCATTCTTGCAACAGTACACGAACTCATGTCTAATCGAAGATTGCCAAAAAGAAGAGACATGAATTCATGGCCAAAATAAAGTTCCTGTATGCGGCGTTTGCGCTTTGCGTTTCTGGTTGCGCCACCGTAGATGAGAGAATAGGGTCTGCTTATTACGTCATCCTCAACTCGGGGAAAGAACTTATGCCGGTTATGAAGAATAGTACGTTCCCACGGATAGTGCTTCTGAGCTCTTGGTATTATAGTATTCTTAACTCGCCGTATTTCTGTGGCACATTTTGATAAGTCTCTACCTTGCTGAAGAACCACGACCCTATCGCCATTAAAAGAGAACTCGTCTTCTGTGTATCCTTTGGCCCATTCACGATCTCTAATCATAGGCCAAAATTCTTTTAACGGGAGCTGACCATCTGTTTGAACATAGAAGATTGGAACAGAACTATTATGAAGAGCTCTGTATAGTGAGTTTAATGAAGGACTTTCTGCTCCTCCAAAAAAGTTGATGCTATAGTTGAACAGCAGTATTGCATCATAGTCGTCAAGATTAAGGTCTTTATCATGCAATTCTTTGAACTTCAATACTGGATACATCTTCGTATTACGCGTTCTATGCGTTATAATTGTAACTTCATTGCGTGAAGGGTCGAGCACTCTCAATGCATACAGAATGTCTGCATTACCAGCGCTTCCATTATTGGAACTAAATGTAATATTAGCTCCACCTTTGATTACACCTATCCTCATGCTGCCTCCTTTCCTTTTTGTTTTATCGCATTAAGATATGCAGTACAAGAACCCCAATCGTTAAGTAGATAACTGGGAATTTTTATCGTTGGATCCAATGCGCCTGGATAATTCAATATATCTCTTGCTAACTCATAATGCCGTTTGTACAGATGAGATGAAGCTGCATTGAAATAGAGATTACCTAATTCAAGTTGCTCATCTCTGTGCAGGTTAAGATACGTTAGTACCCTAATTGTCATCATCGTAAACACAAAGAAATCATACGTAATACCGTGGATAATATCACTTGATCTCATGTTTACGAACGTATGAATCTTATCACCACGAATCATAAACTGAAGAGTCAGTGTACAGCGGACATCCTTGCTTTCTGCGGGATTTGGCTTCCATATCGTACATACAGCTTGACGTGAGTCTTGATTATCCCTCAGTACATGCGTTAAGTAGAAGAGTTGATTGTTGAAAGGAGGTCCATACGCTCCATTGAAGATCAGACCATCATCACTGAATTGACCGACATTCGCATTGTACTGAGCGAGATTTTCAACACGATTATCACCGCTGATAATGAAATAAGCTTCTGCAGCCATAAAACGATAGTTGATCTTGCGCATCGGATGTTGAATGACGGGATAGTTCATGTCGAACGTAGCCGTATTGTTCAGTATCTCTTGCGTTTCTGATGTACCGTTAACATTGGAACATCGTTGAGTTTCGCCTTCATTAGCGATTTTGTGGAGCATATTTAACCACGCATTGGTGGCTGTATCTGCAATTTCTTCCATTTACTTTCTCCTTATGAAATAGACCAGTTAATAACCAACCCATCACGGTTAGTCTGGTAATCAGTCACAATAAGACGATAACCAAAGATGCTTGAGTCGACAAGTTCCATAGCATACTCTCTGTAGAGACGATGAACCTGCTCGAATCGATTTTCATTCTCGATATACTCATCTTTCTTTTTGGCCCTTACAGACCAATTAGCCTTACATACACTTAAAGGCGGTAGGCAGATAACGAGATAGTTGTTCTCGCACATGGCGAATTCTTCCATGAACTCATCTAAAGCAGGTTTGCAACTATAACCTCTCATTGCCATGCCATAGATGTATTCAGAAATAGCACCGCGATCCTGCACTTGAATATGCTCTTTACCAAGTGCTCTCGCTAAAGCGTGTATTTCTAATACTTCGCGTTGTTGAGAGTAATAAGCAGCAAAGGCCGTTTCAGAATCAGGATATAGTCCGTTATGGATGTATGAATACTGACCTCTGTTCGCTTGTACGGCACCAAAAATAGCCCGAGCTAGCGACGATTTACCTGCGCCATCGGGTCCTTCAATTAGGATTGTCTTCGAATCCATTATAGTCTGTCTCCTATGATTTTAGCATGATCAGGACCTACCCAGCCTTCTGGCTTTATTACATCGTGAGCAGAATCACGTTTAGACTCTGAAGGGTCTGTTGCCCTTTCTTTGGCCATATTACATTTTTGGACTTCGTCCCAATGAGCAGGAAAGTCAAGTCCCATTAGAAGAGCTGTACCGATCGCGACGTAGCATAGATCAACTAAGCCATCAACAATTTCTTCGACGTCGTCAGTTTCTAATGCGATGATCGTTTCTTCTAGTTCTTCTTTGAGGAAGTTTACTCTGAAACGACGAACATCATCGTCAAGTAGGGTTAATTCGCTTGGAATTTCAAGACCAAATTTCTTGTTGAATTCAATCATGTCAGCAAAAGCTTTTTCCATTTTTGTTTCTCCTTTGTTCTACATCTAAAAAAGGGTTAGCAGCTTTTACACTGCTAACCCAGTCCAACCACAGGAAAACTATTTAGAAACCTTCGCCATCGTCAGTAACTTCAGGCTCAGCTGAAGCTTCAGCATCACCAGCATCACCAGCATCACCAGCATCACCAGCAGTGTCATCGCGAGGACCACGAGCTTTCGGCTCATACTCTTCAACAACGGCGCCTTCAACATC
>Ga0164313_10004478_pt1 | contig 12417 bp, 5 predicted proteins | sample GuaBasSedimGuay4_FD_113735 | JGI IMG/M metagenome (GOLD analysis project Ga0164313, IMG submission 113735) | Subseafloor sediment microbial communities from Guaymas Basin, Gulf of California, Mexico - Guay4, Core 4569-4, 0-3 cm | ecosystem: Environmental > Aquatic > Marine > Hydrothermal vents >... | reverse complement strand
AGCTTCGACCCGTTTACCAGACGCCCCCATGTTTTGGGCACCAGTTAAAGGGGCGCGTATTGTAACGACATGTTTTATATGAAACAAGCCTGAAAATGACCTAAAACCTGCTAATTCGCACTAATTTGAACTTTTCAGGAGCCTCGATATTATTATCCAGAAATATGAGGCGTTAGCCGGTTTTGTTCCAAGCTCCTATCATCATGGATAATGTTGCTACTGATCGGGCCTACGCTACGCTTCCATCGCATCAATTCAGGTCAAGGTTGAAAACTCAAGCAGAGTATTTCCGACGCTACCCGGCATCGGAACCCAACCAATAATGCCTTCTGAGGTATTAATATAGTTGCTTATAAAGAGATTTTTCAACTAATCCCGGCATGTTGTATCGTATATTATTTGTAGACTTGCATTACATTTTTAAGTTCTTCCGCGAGACATTTACATTCAGCACGATTCAATTTTTCAGCGGCTTTTGGTAAAACATCGCGTTCGATTTCCTGAATAATTTCATTTACGGTGACGCAACCCAGTTGACACAGGGCTTCAAGCGCCTGATCGACCTTTTGTTTATCGATACTTCGGTTCATAGAGCGTCCAGAAGCTGTGCTTCGTCCAGAACCGGAATGCCCAGCGCGTTAGCCTTATCTACCTTGCTGCCGGGCGAGGTACCTGCCAGTACATAATCGGTTTTTTTAGAAACGCTGCCGGTGACCCGGGCGCCTGCCTGCTCGAGTTGTGCTTTAAGCTCATTACGCGTTATGTCCGTAAAACTACCGGTAATCACGACGGTTGTGCCATAAAATGTCGAGGACTCGTCGCCCGCAACCTGCTCGGGAGCAGGCCAGTGCACACCGAGCTGATTGACCATCTCGTTTATCACCTGCCGATTTTCGGCTTCACTGAAAAAATCGACTATGCTTTGTGCGACCAGTGGCCCCACGTCGTCGATTTCTGTGAGTTGATCAAAGTCTGCATTTTCCAGGTTCTGTAGCGTGACGAAGTGTTGTGCCAGCGACGCGGCGGTCGTTTCTCCAATCAGTGCAATACCAAGTGCGTATAGGAAGCGCGCAAAGGTGGTATCGCGGCTATGATCAATCGCAGTCAGCAGATTTTGCACGGATTTTTCTGCCAGGCGTTCCATCGTCAGAAGTGATTCCTCACTTAGGCGATAGATATCAGCAGGCGTGGTAATCAATTTTTCATTGACGAGTTGATCTACCAGTTTTGAACCCAGGCCGTCGATATCCATCGCTTTGCGGGACACAAAATGCCGAATCATGCCTTTGCGCTGTGCATCACAAACCAGGCCACCGCTACAGCGCGCGATTACACCCCCTTCGCTACACGCTATATGCGACCCGCAAATTGGGCAATGGGAAGGGAATTGATAGGCCTGCGTATGTTCAGGTCGCTTATTCGGTAATATTTTTACAATATTGGGTATAACATCGCCCGCGCGGCGCACTACAACCGTATCACCCTCGCGTATATCAAGGCGTTCAATTTCATCTTTATTATGTAAGCTCGCATTGGAAACAATAACGCCACCTACGTGCACCGGCTTAAGTCGCGCAACAGGTGTAATCGCGCCGGTACGGCCAACCTGTACCTCAATCTTCTCAACGATCGTCAGTTCTTCCTGAGCCGGGAATTTATGCGCTAATACCCACCGCGGTGCTTTTGCCGTGGTTCCCAATTGCCGCTGAAAAGCCCGCTTATCAAGCTTATAGACGACGCCGTCCATGTCAAAATCGATCTGCTCGCGACGCTCGAGTATCTGAGTATGGTATTCCAGGCACGCCTGTATACCCTGCACGCTTTTAGCCAGATCGGTAACCGGCATATTCCAGGCTTCGATTTGTTTAAATACTTCGCTATGAGAGTCGGGCAATTGATCGGGTTCACACGCACCTACACCGTATATATACAATTCCAGTGGGCGCTGAGCACTGATTTTCGGGTCAATCTGGCGTAGCCCTCCCGCCGCTGCGTTGCGTGGGTTAGCGAAGGGTTTTAAATCTTTTTTTCGACGCACTCGATTGAGTTCTTCAAGGCGCGGACGGCGTATAAAAACCTCTCCACGAAGCTCAATTCGATCCGGTATGTTTTCTCCTTTAAGGCGTGTGCAGCTCCCAAGAATTTGACGCACATTCTGGCTAATGTCTTCCCCGGTTTTGCCGTCACCGCGCGTTGCTGCCCGCACCATCCAGCCTTTTTCAAACAGGATATTGACGGCCAGGCCATCAAGTTTTGGTTCACAGAAGTATTGCAGAGCTTGATCTTTATCCAGCTTTAAGCGGTCTTTAATGCGCCGGTCAAAATCAAATGCTGATTGCTCATCAAAGCCATCATTAATCGAATACATCGCTTGCAGGTGATCAATCGGGCGGAATGCTTCAGATACCTGGCCGCCCACCGATTGCGTCGGTGAATGATCCAGGCGATACCGGGGGAATTGCGCTTCCAGCGATTTAAGAACCTGTATCAGCCGGTCATATTCGACATCCGGTATATCCGGATCATCCAGCACGTAATAGCGGTAATTGTGTTGCCTTAGTTCCGTGGTCAGCGCATGGATCCGTTCTTCGGGTGACTCGACCATAGCCTTTTAGGAAAAAATGCGGAAAATTTCCTGGCCACCCGGCTCAAGCCCCGCTGCAATTGTATCTTTTTCCAGGCGGCTGACGCGATTGCGGAGTTTGAGTAATAGATCCTGATGGTATTCAGATTCGCCGGGAACCCGGATATCACCGTTTACCCTGGAGGCAAAAGCTTTGACCGCATCCAGCATCTCCTTTGCATCACGCCCCGGGGTACGGCTATGTACGGGCATCATGGTAAATTTCACACATCCAATGCTTGCATCAGATGACATATTTTCATCAAATGGCTGGTAACCATGCCGGGCATCATCCTTCGTCATACGATAAAGAATTACATTATGTGATGCCATTCGTTTTTGTCGAACGTAATCCCCGTCCATAAAATCCAGCCCTTGTTGTTTGGCGCTGGTTTCAACCAGTTTACCCATAAATGCCTGGCCTTCAGGTGCACAAATAGAGACTTCAAGTGGCTCACAGCTATCGGCGAAAAACTGCTCCAGTTTAAGCGATTGATCTAATGCCTGCTCGGGACTGGCCATCATCAATTTTTCAGCACTTAGTGCTTGCCCCAGCTTCGTAGCCTGCTCGTCGAAGGTGTTTAAATCGGCGATAGTTGCCGCATTTCCAGCCGCGAGTAACTGATACGATGCCACCACATCTACAATAAGAACGTCCGCCTGCGTTTCCAGCAGGTTTACCCAGTGCGGGTCTTCCTGAGTCAGGGCATGCAACTGAACCGGGAACTGTATTTTATCCCAGTGCGTGAGTTTAGACAAAATCTCTGCCTGAGTGGCTGGTGATGCCGGACTTAATTTTATCCAGTAATCAATTTGCCGAAGACTGGTAAACGGGCCAATTGGTTCGCGTCCCATTTCGTTATGTTCATCTCGCAATGAAGGCAAGGGTTCTGTTTCGGGTTCGTGCGGCTGTTCAACTGGCTGCGTGTCCACTTCCTGTACGATGCCCTGGGTTTGATCAGCTTCGGCTTTGCTTATGTCTTCATCCGTGAGATGTTCAGAAAACGAATCAGATTCAAACTCAAATAAGTGTTCATCAGCCGGGTTTTTATCCAGCGCATCGCCAAGTCGCGGGGCGTGTGCTGCATTGTGCGCCCGGCCCGATCTATTGCCTTTTTGCTCATGCTTGCGCTTTCGATTTGTCAGGGGGCTGATTGATATTTTATTACGTACAGTGCGCCAGAAACTTTCGATGATACCTGAATACCGGCTAAGGGCGAACACCAGAAAAACCAACGCCAGGCCTAATACAATAAGAGCGAATTGCAAATCCATCAATTTTCTACCAGTTCAAGGGCGCTTTGTACATCAACCGATACCACACGGGAGACGCCGGGTTCACTCATGGTGACACCAATCAGGTTGCCGGCGGCCTGCATAGTAATTTTGTTGTGAGTGATCACAATGATTTGGGTATGTTCTGAAAAGGACTTTAAGGTTTCACAAAAACGATCAACATTTGCGTCATCTAGTGGCGCATCAACTTCGTCCATTATACAAAAAGGTGCGGGATTAAGCTCGAATAAACCAAATAAAAGTGAGACTGCTGTCAGTGCTTTCTCGCCTCCTGAAAGCAGGTGAATGGTACTGTTACGTTTTCCAGGAGGCTGTGCCAGGACGGTAATGCCAGTCGTTAGCCAGTCATCAGAGGTTAGACTAAGCGATGCTTTTCCGCCGCCAAAAAGTTTAGGGAAATAATTTGAAAAGTTCGTATTGAGTAAGGTATATGTTTCCTCAAAGCGAATGCGTGTCTCTTTATCAATTTTTCGTATCACTTTCTCCAGCGTATCCAGGGCGCTAAGTAAGTCCTTGTGTTGATTCTCAAGATATTCGGCTCGTTCGCTTTGGGTTTCATACTCGTCGATGGCCACCAGGTTAACCGCACCAATTGAGGTGATTTTGCGTTCATAATTAGAAATGTGCTGCTCACATTGCTGAATAGTTGGGCATTCCTCAGGTAGCGATATCGCATCGATACGGCAATTATCGCGAGCGGCCTCTTCCGTCAGGCTTTGCTGCCTGGTTTTCCTGTCCTGTAGCGCCATACGCGTATCGTCCTGCGCGCTGCGTACCTGGTTGACGCCTTCAATACAGGTGGATAACACCGATTGTAACTCACGCAAGGCATTATCCAGGCCGGCAATTTCATCCCGCGCAGCGGTCAGGCTGCTTTCAATTTGTTTGTGCTCGCCAAGTCGAACCTGTAAATTTATGTTTAATTCCTCCAGCGGAGCTGCGCTGCCGCTGGCATTATCAAGCAGGTTTTGCTTGCGTGACTGATACTGTTCTATCTGCTGCTGCATGCGGCCCAGGCCACTATCGAGTGAAGCGATTGAGGTTTCAAGGCGAGTCTGTTCAAGTTTTCCTGCCTGAACCGCGGTTTGTTGGTCTCGGTAACGCAGGTTGCTCTGTTCAATGTTTTGTTTAACAACCGTTTCCTGCTCAATAAAAGATGCCTGATCCTGCTCGGTTACGGCTAATGTGCTTTCAACGGTTTTCAGGGTTTCTGCCGCTACGCTCAAACGCTGGCGTTCTTCATCGCCGTGAGTCTGGATTTCTTTCAGTTCCTGCGCGATTGATTCAATCCGGCTTTGAGTGTATTCCTGTGCCGTGTTGAGCTGGGCAATCTGTCGTTGATCATTCGCAATGATTTGCCGAAACTGTTCCTGCTTATCTTCTAAGGTCTTGACCTGTTTACGAGTACTGATTTCTGTCTCACGCGCATTTTCTATATCGCTTTGCAGACGAACGATCTCACTTTGAATCTGCTCAAGGCGTGATTTGAGCGATTGCATTTCTTCTTCGCGCACCAGATAGCCTGTGTTTGCAGCGGCGACACCCACATGGCTCACCCAATTAGCCCCGTAAACCACGCCTTCGCGCGTCACGATACGTTCTCCCGCGTTTAGTTGTAATCTATATTGCTGAGCCTGAGCCGCATCATTTGCCACATAAACCCCTGCTACCAACGCAAAAATATCGATGTTTGTTGCATCAATAAAATTTGCCAGCGGTGTAAGCGGGATAGAGGTGGGTGGCTGTTTTTGGCGGTCAATAGAAATAAGCGTCACCGCATGCTCTGCTGCTTCTAACCAGTAGCGATGTTGACCGCTCTGGTCGATCAGGGCTTGTAGTAAAGGCGTGAGTATCCTGTCCGCTGCACGTTCCCAGCCTTTTTTTATCTTGATGAGGCTTGCCAGCTGGGCATCTTTATCGAGATGATTTTGTGATAACCACTGCTGGTAATCCTGATGTTGGTTGCCCAGTGCCGCTGCCTGAAATTCTTGCAAGGATTGTACCCGCGCCTGGTTTGAACTCAACATCGAGGACTGTTCGTTGTGCTGATTCTTAAGATTGATCAGGTTTTCCGAGGCACCGCGTACCGCTAACCGCGCCGATTCGATCTGGACCTGAAGTTCATCAAACTCAGCCTGTTTATTTTTCAGGTTTTCAAGCAATGGCGCAATTCCGGATTGCTCCAACTCATTATTTAGCCGGGTATGCTCAGATTCCAGTTGCGATTGCCTGTCCCCCGCGTGGCTCTGCTGGCGGTTGATTTGATCGATGATAGACAATTGCAACTGCTGTTGATTTCGTGTCGCGGCCTGCGTCTGACGATGCTGGGTAAACTGATTTTGCCATTCATCAAATTGCTTGCGCGCCTGCTCATATTCCTGTTGCCGGGTTTCAAGCGTATTCGCATCGCTTTTTATCTGTGGCAAAAGGATATCTAGATTGCCCTGGTGGTGCGCCAGCGTATCCTGATCGGCATGGCTTTGCGTTTTCAGTTCGACCAGCGTTGTATTCAGTTCATCCAGCGCCTCAGCATCCTGTTGATTGCTGATCTTAATGTGTTCTATTTTTTGCTCTATTCTGGAAATATCAGCACCAACCTGATAAAAACTAGCCTGAACTTCGCTCAGCCGGTCCTGGGCTTCGCCCTGTGCGCTGCGCTGGTGTTCGATGCGCGCTTCTATTTCGCGTTGCTCAGCAAGTTTCTTCTCCAGCTGATTTATAGATTGATCCAGGGTTTGTTGTTCAGCCTGTATTTGAGCGCTATAGGCGTCGAAGTGCAATCGATAGAGAATTTCCCGGGCATTTCGACGTTTATCCTGAAGCTTTTTATAACGCCCTGCCGCTTGTGCCTGGCGCTTTAACCTGCGCAGTTGTGCGAGTAGTTCCCCTCGAATATCCTCGCTGCGCTCTATATTCTCCCGAGTATGTCGAATACGATTTTCAGTTTCTCTGCGGCGGTCTTTATAGCGCGTAATGCCCGCGGCTTCTTCAACGTAGGCGCGTAACTCCTCTGGTTTAGATTCAACAATTCGACTGACCATTCCCTGTTCGATAATCGAATAAGATCTGGGTCCGAGCCCGGTGCCACGAAACATATCCAGCACGTCTTTACGACGCACGCGTTTATCATTTATTCGGTATTCTGATTTTCCGTCCCGGCTGAGTATCCGTTTAACGGAAACTTCAGAAAAACTTTGATAGTGCCCCTTAATACGGCCCAGGCTGTTATCAAACAGTAATTCGACCGAGGCGCGCCCAACCGGTTTACGCGTAGATGAGCCGTTAAAGATGACGTCTTCCATAGAGTCGCCGCGTAACAATTTGGCGGATGATTCCCCCATAACCCAACGCACTGCGTCAATAATATTGGATTTGCCGCAACCGTTCGGGCCGACGACGCCCACGACTTGTGCGCTAAATCTGACGTTGGTTTGGTCGACGAATGATTTAAAGCCGGAAACAGCTATTTTTTTAAGTTTCATTCAGGCAAAAAATCATAAATACTTGTTTAGTTTATTATTAGGTGAAGCCTTAAAAACAGGCTGCATCCATTTGTTTTACAAAAAGTAATGTAGATGTGGGAATGTGCCTTATCCGGCCTTTATGTGTCTGGGCTTCGGTTTGATAATCAATATAATTAATAGGATTCGAGAAATATCCTTCTAAATCGGTGTGAATAATATGCAATAATCATCTGTGAAACTACTTGAATAATAGCATGTATATTCCACTTGAAAGGGAATTATTAACGAGTACAATGGCTCGTAAATGGTGCTTGTTAAATCTTATATGCCTTACAGGCTATTATAGATATCATTCTTTTCTAATATAATTATTTAACTCGGGAGAGCACTCTACGCTAAGTGTTTGTTTTCCCGAAATAGCATTCTATAAATATAAACACGGCTACACTAATAGTAGCCCGTAACCCTTACGGCAGAATTAATATGTTTACATCTCAACGACTCGCCCAAACTTTTGATACCTCTCTTTTTCGTGTAGGTTTTCTCGCTAGTATTTTACTGATTTCTGCCTGCGGCCAGTCTGACGATGAAAAAGCGCGCGCTGAGCAGGAACGCGTACAAAATGCAGCGGCGATCGTCAAACAGGCACAATCTGCACAGGCGAACAACACCGCACACTCTTATTCGGTTGAAGTGGCACAAAGCGTTAAATCACAGGCTTCAATTGCATTAGGTGGCAGCGTGATTCCGCAGACTGAATTAACCATCCGTGCTCAGGCGCCAGGTCGTGTGGTTTATATCGCCGGTGAAGAAGGTTATGAAGTCAGGGCGGGTGAAACCATCGTTGATCTGGATGATGCCAGCCTGCTGGCTCAGCGCCGGGCGGCGATCGCGGGTTTGCAGCGCGCACGTGCGCAGTTAAACAACGCCTACATTCAACTGGATCAGAACATTGTTTCTGACGGTGTAAGTTCAAAGGGCGGAATGGGTATGCCTTCTATGTTCGATTACTTTGTCACCAAAAACGTCGGAGATACTATGGGCGCTGGAGATTCCGGCTATGACCGCTATGCGAGTATTTCGGCCAGTCGTGCCGCTGTTGAACAAGCTAAAAGTGGCGTAATGGAAGCGGAATCTAATATTGACCAGATCGAGGCGATGTTCCGTGATAAGCAGGCCATAGCGCCGCAGGATGCGATTATTCTCGAAAAGATGATTGAGTTGGGCGATGCGGTACAACCCGGTCAGACGCTGTTACGAATTGGCGACACCTCTTCCCTGCAGGTTGTAATCGACGTTCCAGCACGTTTGATGAGGAACTTAAGCGAAGGGATGCTACTGCCAGTCTCACTTAATAATGCAGGCGAAACGGTAAACGGTGAAATCGTGGTTATTTTCCCCGCAGCGGATGTGAAACGAAACACCGTCAGGATAAAGCTTGCCTTGCCACGTGATACACCAGCAACCCCTGGCATGTATGTGACTGTCGCCATCCCGGATTCGGGTCGCGAGCAACTTGTTATCATTTCGATCCCCAGCGAAGCTGTGGTGTGGCGTGGTAGCCAGGCCTCCGTATACGTCGTTAATAATGCCGGCAAAGCCGAGCTACGGATGGTTCGAACCGGTACTACAGCAGCAAACAACCGAACCGCGGTACTATCCGGTCTGTCAGAAGGTGACCGAGTGGTCATAACGCCTGATACCCATTTGCGGTCAGGCATGATGATTCAAACCAATAGGGTGCCAACGCAAAGCAATTACCGTCCTCAGGAAAATAGTTTGTTTCAAACCGCTGTGTGATCTCGTTTTCAGACAATCACAAAACAGACTACAAAAATAAATTTAAGACAGGCGACGCACAGATATGAGCCAGGAAACACCACAAAAATCAGATGCAGAAAATCATGACCTCGGTATTGCCGGTAAGATGGCCCGGGCGTTCATTGACTCGCCTCTTTCGCCTATACTATTAATCGCCTCGCTGGCCATCGGCCTGCTGGGTCTGGCTATCACACCCCGCCAGGAAGACCCGCAAATATCCGTACCGATGGTCGATATTTTTGTTGGTTATCCAGGGGCTTCTTCGGCGCAGACCGCCAAACAGGTAGCGGCACCGTTGGAACGGGTGATGAGCGAGATTGAAGGCGTAGATCATGTTTACTCCGCCTCAAGCCGCGGCCAGACCATGGTGACGGTGCAGTTTCATGTGGGTGAAGACATGGGGCATTCGGTGGTCAAGTTATATGACAAACTCCTGTCTAATTCGGATATTGTCCCCGCAGGAGCGACTAGGCCATTGGTCAAACCCAAAGCGATTGATGATGTGCCGGCCGTGGCTATTACCTTGTGGTCTGATGAAGTAGAAGATTCTATTTTGCGCAAGCTTGCGGATGATGTCTTGCAGCGCGTCAAGGAAGTCGCGGATACCGGCCCCGGTTTCATCGTCGGTGGGCGTGAGGAACAGGTTCGGGTGGAAGTGAGCATTCCCAAGCTTGCCAGCTATAATTTAAGTATAGGGCAGATTGCGCAAGCAATTCGTTCTGCCAATAGCGAGCTTGAAGCAGGTAGCTATGAGCTGGGCAATAATGCTTATAAGGTGTACTCGGGCACATTTTTAAGCAGTGCTTCGGATGTCGCTAAACTGGTGGTGGGTGTGGCCAATGGCGGGCCTGTATTTTTAGCAGATGTGGCTGAAATCAAAGCGGGTCCCTCTGAAACGCAAAACCTGGTACGTCACTACACCGGTCAGGCGTATAGTGGCGATAAATCGGCAGAAGGCTCGCCGGCGGTTACCATCGCATTTTCAAAAATCAAGGGTAGCAATGGCATCACCGTATCCAAACAAATCCTCGATCGAGTTGAACAATTCAAGGGTTTTTTGATTCCGGATAATGTACACGTAGAAGTCACGCGTGATTACGGAAAATCGGCTGAACACAAAGTCAATGAACTCCTGCTCAAACTGGTGGTGGCAACCGGTGTTGTCACGCTGCTTATCTGGTGGTTTCTGGGTTTACGCCCTGCGATCGTAACACTGATTATCATCCCTATCGTAATACTAATCACCGTGTTTGGTGCCTGGATGATCGATTTCACCATCGACAGGGTCAGCCTGTTTGCACTGATATTTTCAATCGGCATACTGGTCGATGATGCCATCGTGGTGGTGGAAAATATATATCGGCGCTGGTTAATAGCGGGCAATACATCCATGGATATTGCAGTGGATGCGGTGCGTGAGGTGGGCAACCCGACGATTATCGCAACACTGACGGTTATCGCAGCTCTGTTGCCGATGGCATTCGTGAGCGACATGATGGGGCCCTACATGATGCCGATACCGGCGCTGGGTTCAATTGCGATCATGTATTCCCTGTTCGCCGCATTCGCATTTACCCCCTGGTTAACCTACAAACTGCGCCCTTCCCTGCAATCATTAAACAAGGCTGAAGAAGCAGAGGAAAAATTCCAGCTAAAAGTCGGAAGCTTCTACCGTAAATTCATCTTCAAGCTGATGGAAAACAGAGCCCTGGGTTGGGCCACTCTGGCTGGAATTATTCTGGTATGGGGTATATCTGTCGCGTTATTTTATACCCAGTCTGTGACGGTCAAAATGATGCCTTTTGACAATAAATCAGAGTTTAATGTGGTGATCAATATGCCTGCGGGCACATCATTGCCCAAAACCGCCAGCGTTACGCAAAAACTGGTTGAGGCGGTGCGCGGGCAAATCCCTGAAGTGGTGGACTTACAGGCCTACGTGGGTACCGTTTCTCCGTATAACTTCAATGGCATGGTGCGCCATTACTATTTACGTCAGCAGCCCTGGCAGGCCGACATTCAGGTTAAACTACTGGATAAGGGTGATCGTGATCGAAACAGCCATGATATTGCGACGGATACGCGCAACATCCTGACCCCTCTGGCAAAACAGCTTGGCGCGAGAATCACCGTTGCGGAAATGCCACCGGGGCCACCTGTATTGCAAACCATGGTGGCCGAAGTTTATGGCCCCACCGCGGAAATTCGTCGCCAGGTCGCACAGGATATTACCCTTAAGTTCGAAGAAGCCGAGTATATCAGTGACGTAGATAACTATATTGAGGCGCCTCACTATATTACTGAGTTCCAGGTCGACGTGGATAAGGCCATGCAAAAAGGTATTACCGTCGAAACCATAAACCAGAGTATTGCGCTGGCGATGGGTGGTTTTGTGGTAGGCGATATTAAAGAGCCTCATTCTACGGAGCCGATTAAGATCGTTCTGCAGGCTCCGCATTCTGAACGTGCGCTAACCGGAAATATTACCAATATGCCCATTCCTGATGGCGATGGCAGTATGGTGCCTCTATTTGAGCTGGGTGAGTTTAAGCAGGTGCTGAATGATCCGATTGTATACCGTAAAGATCTGCGCGCAGTTGAATACGTGGTGGGTGAATCTGTTGGAAAACTGGCTGCACCGATATACGGAATGTTTGAGGTGGATGATCTGCTGGAAAATTATGTCTCGCCCGATGGTCAGAAACTTTCCGGGCGCATGATTTCAGCACCTGAGAACGATCAGGTTTCTGGTTTCAAATGGGACGGCGAGTGGCGCGTGACCTATATCACCTTTCGAGATATGGGTGCCGCGTTTGCGGGCGCTATGTTCATCATCTATATACTGGTGGTTTGGGAGTTTGGTAGCTTTCGTGTACCATTAATTATTATCAGTCCCATTCCTCTGACCATGATCGGCATCATGTTCGGCCACTGGTTGTGGGGGGCCGAATTCACCGCCACATCGATGATCGGATTTATTGCTCTGGCGGGTATTATTGTGCGTAATTCGATACTATTAGTGGATTTCGCGCAGGAGAAAATAAACGATGGCATGGATCGCCGTGAAGCATTTGCGCTGGCAGGTCAGGCACGTATGCGGCCCATTGTGATCACTGCTCTGGCGCTAATGGGTGGCTCTACCGTTATCCTGACTGACCCGATCTTTCAGGGTATGGCCATTTCGCTATTTTTTGGTGTATTTATTGCCACCTT
>Ga0164313_10004476_pt1 | contig 12419 bp, 10 predicted proteins | sample GuaBasSedimGuay4_FD_113735 | JGI IMG/M metagenome (GOLD analysis project Ga0164313, IMG submission 113735) | Subseafloor sediment microbial communities from Guaymas Basin, Gulf of California, Mexico - Guay4, Core 4569-4, 0-3 cm | ecosystem: Environmental > Aquatic > Marine > Hydrothermal vents... | reverse complement strand
TGCGAAGGGTGTACCGTGGCAATCTCAATGTTAATTAGGGACTGCCACGCAATTTCTAATGCAATGCTTTGAAGACAAATGGCTCACAGTGACGATCTATTATTCCTCAACGTCTCGCGCCTAGGTATGATAACGATGAAGGAGTAGTTGATTTTCACAAAATCTCGAAAAACAAATGGGTTGTGCTGTATCCTCAGCCAGTTTTTGTTATTTTTGCAAAATCTGCGTTTAGATACAAGAAAAGTTAAAGACAATAAACGCTTAAGCAAGAAATAAATAATGGATAAAAATCAAGCTACAGGATTGATATTAATCAGCATAATGCTGCTCTTATATTTTACATTTTTTGGTGGTCAACCTGAAATACTACCGACAGAAGAAGTGATTACAGAACAGGCTGAGACACCGATCAACAACAATACTATTCAGCCGGCAGAGCAGGCAAGTATTAATCCGGGTACAGGAATTGATGCGCCAGCTGAAATTTCTACACCAATAGAAACTACCCAGGTTGAAGAAGAAGTGCTGGAAGTTGAAAATGAAAATCTGAAATTAACGTTCAGCTCTCTTGGTGGTAAAATAAAAGAGGAGCTCATAAAAGATTATCTTACTTATAGTAAGGAACCCCTTATTCTAATTGATGAAAATAGTAGTCACCAGTCATTAATTGCCAATAATGCCGGCCAGCAAGTTGACTTAATGCAGCAATCTTACCAAATAAGTAAGTCTAATAAAGCTGATACAACAATTGTTACTTTCACCCTGGCCAATGAAAATGGCGGTAGTTTTAGCCAGGTTTATGAAATTCCTCCATCCGGATATCTTATTAATTATTCTATCCGGGTAGATAATATGGACTATTTATTAGGCTCAGATTTTACTTTTGACTGGTCAAACAATCTAAAGACGTTTGAGAAAGACCCCATTCTGTCACGGACTAAAACTTCACTAAACTACTATACACTAGATGGAAGTTTTGAGGAACTGGGTGAACGAAGCAATGATCTGGAAACAGCTGAGGCAGGTAACTTTAAATGGCTGGCATTTAAACAACAGTTTTTCACTGCGGCATTTATTGCAAAAAGCAGGTTCAGTCGTCTAGCTGCTACCCAGGAAATGAAGGAAGAATATGTGAATGTTGATAAATTTACCACTGCTGCAATAGGCATTCCTGCCGATGATATCAAGTTAGGTAAAGGTGATTATCAGTTCTTCTTTGGACCCAATAGTTACCCCCTCTTCAAGAAAGTTGCCGTTGACTTTGAGAAAAATATTTATCTGGGATGGCCTCCGGTGAATCTGGTCAATAAATGGATTATCATTCCGATATTTAATTGGTTGAAACAATATATCGCCAACTTCGGAATTGTAATTATCATTTTGGTACTGATTATCAAATTGGCCTTATCTCCCCTATCATATAAGTCGTATATGTCGATGGCCAAGATGAAGGTAATGAAACCTGAATTAGATGAGCTAAAAGAAAAAACAGGAGGCGATCAGCAGAAGTTCCAGAAGGAACAGATGAAATTATATAACCAGGTTGGAGTAAATCCACTTAGTGGTTGTATCCCGATGGTGATGCAGATGCCCATCCTGTTTGCGATGTTTTATTTCTTTCCGAGTTCTATCGAACTGAGGCAGGAACCATTCCTATGGGCCGATGACCTATCGACATATGATTCGGTAATGACACTACCATTCTCAATTCCTCTTTATGGAGATCATGTGAGTCTTTTTGTACTGCTGATGACACTGTCAACAATTCTTTATACGTGGTCGAATAACCAGATGACGACGGTAACCGGACCAATGAAGTCGATGGGTTATATGATGCCGGTTATCTTTATGTTCGTATTGAACAGTTTCCCGGCGGCTTTAAGCTTCTATTATTTTGTGGCTAATATCATCACCTTCGCACAACAAGCGATTATTCGAAAGTTTGTTAATGAAGATAAAATTAAAGCTGTTCTGGACGCAAATAGGGTTAGTGGTAAGGGTAAGAAGAAATCTAAGTTCCAACAACGGATTGAGCAGGCTATGAAGGCCAGTGAGGAGACGAAGAAAGGGAAGAAGTAAGGAAGACGGAAGATTGGAGTCGGAAGACCGAAGATGGAAGACAGGAAGTGGAAGTCAGGAGTCAGGAGTTGGAAGTCAGAAGACCGAAGACGGAAGACGGAAGTTTAAAATTTTGTAAGCCTCAGCGAGTCTGACGATGAATGTCAGACTGTGACCTTCGCGTCATCAGGAGATCTGTTTGTAGTATAAATCCAATCAATTAAAATTGAGCTCTGTAGGAGCGACCTGTTTCAAGCCTAACCTGTACTCCGCCAAATGCCGGATATGATTGATGGGAGGTGGAATTCTTGTTACGCTACACTAAATGAGACTACATGGAGTATTTCCTTGGGGCATTGTTTGGATATAAGAAAAGTAAGAGAAATTAGTGTTTATGCGACCCTCTATCGTGTTCGTATAAACACTAATAGAAAAAATTTGTCTTTACAACTTCATTTTCTTTTGCGTGTCCAAAAGAAAACGAAGCAAAAGAAAAAGACACCACAGTAATGCCACACTTCCGCACTTAACGCGCATGACCTGCCCTACGAAAAATATTTAGAAATCATCAATATCAATTACTCGTTTGAAAATAAAACATTTTTAATGGCCGGCCAACACACGGCCCGCAATGTGGCCGCGCTACTGTGGACATCCTCCCGCCTATAATATTGTGAATTGTATATTCTCTAATGTTATGACTAAACGTCGGTAATACTGAGTAAGGTTAAAAAATGGCGACGTAGTTGCCAGACCTTTGTAGATAAAAAACAAAACATATTCCAGAACTCCAGCGGAGTGGAACATTCAAAATAGACTCCCGAAACAATCCGGTTGGCAAACAAGATGGAATGGCTCGAAAATCTTATATTTGTTAAGCGTAAACAGGATGTATTACTAAAGCTTTTGTTATGGAAATTTTTTATTTAGGACATGGCTGTATTCAGATTAAAACCTTAGGAAAAACGCTTCTCTTTGATCCGTTTATCACACCAAATCCTTTGGCTGAGGGCATCGATATTAATGATCTTAAACCAGATTATATTCTACTTACTCATGGGCATGAAGATCATGTGGCAGATGCAGAAACTATTGCCAAAAGTAGTGGGGCGAAGATCATTTCTAATTTTGAGATTGTATCCTGGTATGGCGAAAAAGGTATTGATGGTCACCCGATGAACCATGGTGGTAAATGGCAATTTGATTTTGGAACGATTAAAATGGTTAATGCGATCCATTCGAGTGTATTGCCCGATGGCACTTATGGAGGTAATCCTGCCGGTTTTGTATTATCAAATACTGAAGGCACTGTTTATATTGCCGGTGACACGGCTGTTCATCAGGATATGAAGCTCATTCCCGAGTTCTTTAAACTGGATCTTGCTATTTTACCAATCGGCGATAATTTTACTATGGGAATTGACGAAGCAATAATGGCTGCACAGTTCGTAAAAGCCGATAATGTTTTAGGAATGCACTATGACACTTTCCCTTATATAGAAATAAATAAAGATCAAGCCAAAGAATCATTTAAAAGTAAAGGAATAGAACTAATTTTGTTGGATATCGGTTCGAGTACTTCAATCTAGATAATATTAATGAGTAAAATAATTGCGATTGCAAATCAAAAAGGCGGTGTTGGCAAAACTACTACAGCAATTAATGTGGCGGCTAGCTTAGCTGCTCTGGAGCAAAAAACCCTAATTGTTGATGCTGACCCACAAGCAAATAGCGCTTCGGGAATAGGCATAAATCCACGTACTATTGAAACCAGCATTTATGAGTGCATGGTTGATGGTGCTGACATTCAACATGCTATCATCGAAACAAAGATTGATTATCTTCATCTTATTCCTTCTAATATCGATTTAGTAGGTGCAGAAGTGGAGATGGTCAACCTCGAGAATCGTGAGGAGAAAATGCGTATCGCCCTGGAGCCAATTAAAGACGATTATGATTTTATTATCGTTGACTGCTCCCCTTCTTTGGGATTGATCACGGTAAACGCTTTAACAGCAGCCGATGCAGTAATTATTCCGGTTCAATGTGAATATTTTGCGCTTGAAGGGCTTGGTAAATTACTTAATACCATTAAAATTATTCAGTCGAGATTAAACCCTGCTTTAGAGATTGAAGGTATCCTGCTCACCATGTATGATGTACGGTTACGTTTATCTAATCAGGTTGTGGAAGAAGTCAGGCTGCATTTTCAGGATATTGTTTTTGATACGATTATTCCAAGGAATGTAAGATTGTCTGAAGCCCCTAGCTTCGGCATACCTGTTCTGGCACACGATGCTGATAGTAAAGGAGCAATCAGTTACCTGAATCTTGCCAGAGAAATTATTGATAAAAACAGCTGATTATGTGTGCAAAGAGAAAAAATGCATTAGGGAGAGGACTGGGAGCACTTTTAAATGATACGTCTGCAGCGCCTAGCTCTGAATTAGGCAGAAAGCGAGAAGCCCGTTTAGGTATCAACGAGATTTCTATTAGTGAGATTGACGTTAACCCTTTCCAGCCCAGAACCGATTTCGATAAAACCGCCTTAGATGAACTTGCCGCTTCGATAAAAACTCAGGGAATTATTCAACCAATAACTGTCAGAAAACTTACAGAAGGTAAATATCAGCTTATTACCGGTGAGCGGAGACTACAAGCTTCGAAAATGGCAGGTCTGAAAGCATTACCCGCTTATATTCGCACTGCCGATGATCAGCAGATGCTGGAGATGGCGATTATTGAGAACATCCAAAGAGAAGACCTTAATGCTATTGAGATTGCCCTGAGTTATAAGCGACTGATGTCTGATTGCAATCTTAAGCAGGAAGAAATGGCCGACAGGGTTGGGAAAAACAGGTCCACAGTGACTAATTATTTACGTTTACTTAAATTACCTCCCGATATACAAGCTGCTATCCGGGATAAAAAGATATCTATGGGCCATGCAAGAGCCATCATTAATATTGAAAATGTTGAGGCTCAGCTTGAAGTTTTCCGTAGAATTATAAAAGATGATTTGAGTGTTAGAAAGGTTGAAGAGTTAGCAAAACTGATCGCCGGGGGAGGTTTAGCTAAGCCTAAGACAACAAAGCCCAATAATGATCCGGCTATTTATACCCTGCAAACTAAGTTATCATCACATTTTGGCACTAAAGTTGTTCTAACTGCAGATAATAAAAACAAAGGGGCTATTAAGATTCCTTTTGCTTCGGCACAAGATCTTAACAGACTGCTGGAAATCCTGGAGATTTCTTTATAAAAACATAAATTCTTCCTTTGAAGTATAGTTTTATCATAGTGGCATTATTATTCTGCACGAGTGCTTCTGCACAAACAGTATTGAGTGCAGACACAACATATATCGCTAAAGACTCTACAGTTTTCAGGTCGCTTAAAGAAGATCAGCCGGCTATTGAGATAATAGAACAGGCTCCCGAACATGATCCTACGAAGGCGGCATTGCTATCGGCAGTTATACCTGGTCTGGGACAGGCTTATAATAAAAAATACTGGAAAATACCTTTGGTTTGGGTTGGCCTCGGTGCCTTTGGGTATTTTATCAAGTGGAACGATGACCGATACCAGTACTATCGCAGAAATTTAATTTATGAGGTAGAAGGAGATCTTGATTACCCAAATGAAACAGACCTTGACCAGGCTCAGTTAAAAAGCGCCAGAGACACCTATCGCAGGAGTCGGGATCAGCTGGCCTTATACGGTATATTGTTTTATCTGGTACAGATAGTCGATGCCCATGTTGATGCTCATTTAATAGAATTTGATGTTAATCAGGATTTATCAGTGAGATTAGAGCCTGGTTACCAACCGATAGATATTGGTGGATCGAGTCTGGGCATGGCGATAAAGTTTAAGTTTTAGCAATGAAGCTGGCACTCTTTGGCTATGGGAAAATGGGTAAAGCAATTGAAGAAATTGCTTTGAACCGAGATGGTTTTCAAACCTCAGCGTCTAACGCATGGGCGAGAAGATACTGAGGGAGTATTAATTATTAATGAGCCTCGTAGAGGCAACCTGTTTGTAGCAAGATTAAACTATTTCTAATCTAGCTCCGTGAGAGTGGCCTGTTTTAAGCGTAATTGTCCTGGCCAATTATTGAATATAATCCTCGTTGCGCTATGCTAAACGAGGACTAGATAGCATTAGTGTGGAATTGCAAACCTCAGAGTCTCACACTTGGGTGCGATGACTACTGAGGGAGAGAAGAGGAGTGAAACATTCAAGCCTCAGCGTCTAACGCTTGCGTTAAGACACTGAGGGAGTAGTATGCTACCAACACCAAGGCCTCCACACCCCCGCTATTCTGTCGGGCCAACGCGCCATAATTCTAATATGAATTGAATTAGCTACAATATAACATAAGGCCAATTTGGCAACGTAGTTGTCAAACCTTTGTAGCTATCAATCACATGGGAAAAGGAACTCCGGAGGAGTGAAACATTCAAACCTCAGCGTCTAACGCTTGGGCGTGAAGACACTGAGGGAGTGGTAATTATTTATGAGCCTCGTAGAGGTAATCTGTTTGTAGCAAGGTCAAACTATTTCTAATCCAGCTCTATGGGAGCGACCGTTCTTCATCGCAAACCTCAGAGTCTCACGCCTGGGCGTGATGACTTCTGAGGGAGAGAAAATCTACATGAGAAGAACAAATAAATCAGAAGGGCCATTCTTGTTGGATTTGATTAAAAATATCTCATCCTTTGTAAGTTTTTTAGCCAATCCTACACTGATTGGGTATTAGTTGATAATAATTAGACATGAACGAAGAAAATAAAAAACCAAGAGCTATACAAAGCTTTTTACAATTTATAGGGCTAGCCAAAAGAGATGAAAATCTACCGCCCAAATCGAAAGTAAGAGAGTGGACAGACGCTATCGTATTTGCAGTAATTGCAGCTACCATTATTCGGTGGTTATTTTTGGAGGCATTTACAATCCCTACTCCTTCAATGGAGAAATCATTGCTGGTTGGTGATTTCTTATTTGTAAGTAAGATGCATTATGGGGCTCGTACGCCTGCGACCCCTTTACAAATGCCTTTAACACATCAAAAAATTTGGGGCACAAATATCCCCTCTTATCTTGATTGGATTAACCTACCACAATTCAGATTTCCCGGTTTTAGTGAAGTAAAAAGAAATGATGTGGTGGTATTTAATTATCCACCCGAATTCCAATACCCGGTTGATTTAAAGACGAATTATATTAAAAGGTGTGTAGCAGTACCCGGTGATGTGATCGAAGTTAAGGATATGCAGGTTTATATTAATAATGAGCCCGGGGATAACCCGGAAAGAATTCAGTTCCGATATTTCATCCAAACTCCGGAGACAATAAGTCAGCGGGTTTTTGAGAAGTATGATATCTCTGAAAAATACAAGGTAAATGGTGGGTATATGGTATTCACCTTGCCAAAAACAGCAGATGAATTAAAAACGTTGCAATTCATTGAGGACGTCAGGGTGCTCGAAGAAGAACCCGGTAAAGCCGAAATGAGGATTTATCCCGATGCCAATAAATACCCTTGGAATGTTGATTATTGGGGTCCGATGTTGATACCGGGCGAAGGGCTGACTATTGAAGTCAACGATGAAAACATGACCAAGTATGGTGCAATTATTGAATATTATGAAGGAAACGACCTTGTAGAACTTGGTGACAGCACTCTAAAAATTGATGGAGAACCGTTAACATCTTACACATTCAAACAAGATTATTATTTCATGATGGGTGATAACCGCCATAATTCGGAAGATTCCCGATTCTGGGGGTTTGTTCCGGCTGATCACGTGGTTGGCAAGGCGTTATTCATCTGGATGTCTATTGATCCTGAAAAGAGTTTCTTTAAAAAGGTTCGGTGGGGAAGGTTGTTTGATGGGATAGACTAACTTTCTCTTCATTTCTTTTATTCGGGTGGTTCTAAAATTAGGTTGCCCTCATGATATGCTTTGCAATTGACGCCCAAAAGAAACAGAAGCAAAGAAAAGGGCGCCACGCCAAAGTCATAAGATCGCCCTCATAACATGTGTGTGTACCTTTTAATAATTCCTTTGTAAAGAAGTATCTATTCTGTAACTAATCTATTTTCAATGCCTACACACAGGCCCCTTTGTGACCACGCTGGCGTGGACATCCGCGCCTCCTTTAAAACCTCAGTGTCTCTCCTAAGGTCGGTGACACTGAGGGAATGGTAATTTGATTCAGGAGATAGTTGCATAAAGGACAATCTTAGCCCTCACAACAAGCTTAATTATTTATCTGAAAATAGAAGCTTTCTGGAGTAAAAGCAACGTAGTTGCCAAACCTTTGTAGTACTAAAAACAAAAAATTAGGTAACTCCCCCGGAGTGAAAATTGTTATATTATCTAAAAGTATTCTTCTCATACAATAGCAATTGTTAGGCGCCAAAGGTGCCTAATCATAAGCCTTGTGCATCGCGCAAGGCTAAATAATAACCTCGCTATTAAGCCCCCAACGGGGTGTAATCATTAATCTCTGTGGATTGCAAAAGCAAATTAAATAAATAGTGAGTTTACTCTGTCCTTTAGGGCAGGGGTAATAAATTATAATATATATGGGCTTTAGCCCTTAATTTCCACACATGTCTTTAAAACCTCAGCCTCTCTCCTGAAGTCGGTGACACTGAGGGAATGGTAAAAAGATAGTTTGGAGTTGCTTTTAGATCCTGAAAAAAATTCAGGATGACTTTTTTATTGATGATTTTCTTAATATTAACAAGAAAAGAAAGAATTACTTACGGGTTATAAATTAATTTGCCATTGCTAGTCTCATTGACGTTTATCTGGGTAGGCATTTGTTGGTGAAGGATAACATTTCCTAAGTTATTAATTGAACCACTAATGCTATTGGAGACATTTAAGTGAATCGTATTTGAACCATTATGATTGACATAAGCAGTCTTTACTTTTAAATTCTCACAAGAGATAACACAGTCACTCCAATATATTCCTGCACTCAACTCATCAGCATAGCCTGATATTTCGAAATTTGCAAGATTATTAGACCCAACAGTCAATTTGCGAACATTCACCATTATACGAAACTCTCCTGAGCCTCCTTCACTTGCAAGCTCCAACTGATCATACCTTAGTGTATCGGTACTAACAATATTACCAAAGCCGTGTAAAGTAATGGCCTTCAAATCAGTAGTTGATATCTCGACAAGAGGATTTACATATTTTCTGGTGAAATTACAGGTATTAAGATTGTCCAGATAGAGAATGCCTTCGACTACTTCTATACGGATACCCGGAATAAGGTTTGCACCTGTGGTAAGAGTAATACTACCGGTATTATCAGGGATAATTCGAACATCAATATTGCTACTAACATCAATCTGTGTAAATGCCGGTGTATTTACCAAAACAGTTTCTTCCGGACCGGTTGACTTAAAGCAACCTGCCCCATCAGGGTTGCATCCGATGATAACATATAATAGTGCTATGTAAACTAAATATCTCAAATTCTTATGCCAATGCCATATTCAAATACTTCTGCTACAGCAAAATGTGTTTTCAAAATAAATGAACTATAAATATGTTCAGTAAAATAGTATTTTAAGCCAACCTTAAAATATATGCGCTCATCAGGCACATATGGTTTGTATGCATAAAAACCTAGTTGTGTTACAAATGACAACTTATTTAACAAAAGTTCATGCCCTACCATTATGCCAATACATCGGTAATCATCTTCCTCTTCAATCAGCAATTGATTTTTAGAGATATATTTTTCGAGAGCCTTATTAGCAAATGCTTCAACACCGGCATCTAGAATACTTTTCGTTCCAACCTGCTTATTCCAAAACAAAGAAATTGAATAATATGGTGATGATCCACTGCCTACCGGGGATAACTCTACCTTCCCCATACGAAAATCAAGATTTATATAAGATTTTCTGTTAAAACTAGCTCCTGTAAGTTTGTCAGATAAATACTTTGGCTCTGACTCTGACAGATTATATTTTGCACCAATATTAATGTTAGCTATATTAAGGCCATAATTAGGTAGCTGTCTAGAAGCGTTTGAAAAATGCGATAATTGCAGGCTAAGACCAGCTTTAAATCTTGCTGACACCTGTCGGTAATAGTTAACTCCTATTTTGAATGTCCAGGGCCAGCGAGAACTGATTAAATTATTTTTATTATTAGTATCAGGATGGTATGGGTTCGATACATAGGCCAGTCCGAAACCAACATAGGTCTGAAAATCATTCTTGCTGGTGGTGATATCATTTAGATGAAAGGCCATGGCTGCGTCAAGCGAAACAATTTTTCCAAGAACATCATCGTTCTTAAGGTCATAATAGCTAAGTGTGGATGTAAAAGTTGGGTAACCATACCGCTGCTCCCAGGCTTTGGCACCATACGAATATTTACTAAATTTCAATCTTGCTCCGGTAGGGTGACCCTTAATAAGATGGCCAATATCATCGTGATGTTTAATAATAAATCCAGTAAAGAATTCAGCACCCAAAGAATAAGTATATTTGGCATTGTTTTCCTGAGCCAGCAAGTTTTGACTCAAAAAAATACAAATCAGCAGAAATATTTTCCTTGATTGAAGAATCACTCGTATTTTTAAATTTTAAGTAACAAAGATAGTATGAATCTTGAAAACAAAAATGCTATTGTAACAGGGTCGAGTAAAGGGATAGGTCTGGAAACAGTGAAATTGCTCTTAGAAAAAGGAGTTAAGGTTGCCGGATGGAGTAGATCAGAGACTAAGATTACTCATGACAATTTTATCTCGATCAAGGTTGATGTTGGCAATAAGGGCGAAGTGATTCAGGCCTATTCACAAACAGTGCAATATTTAGGAGAAAATATTGCCATTTTAGTTAATAATGCCGGACTTGGATTTGAAGGAAGTTTCGAAGAGCTCGATGATGATAAATGGCATCAGATGTTTCGTACTAATGTGGACAGCATTTTTTATTGCTCAAAACTAGTAATTCCACAGATGAGGGTAAACGATGAAGGACATATTATCAATATTTCATCTATTGCCGGCACCAATGGTATTGCAGGCATGGCAGCATATTGCGGCACCAAACATGCAGTTCGAGGCTTATCTCAATCTATGTTTAAAGAACTTAGAAATTATGGTATTAAGGTGAGTACTATTTATCCCGGATCTACCAACACTAATTTTTTCAATGACTTTTCATCAGTTTCCAGCAATGACAATATGATGCGACCTGAAGATATTGCTTTAACCATCATTCAAGTATTAGAGACTTCAGAAAATTATCTTCCGGTAGATATTGAGGTGAGGCCATTACGCCCAAAAGGTAAGTAATAATATGTCGATAGAAATTAGCCATTTAGTAAAACAGTATGGGCAACAAAATGCCGTTGATGATTTATCATTTACGGTAAATAAAAATGAAATAGTTGGTTTTCTGGGCCCCAATGGTGCCGGTAAATCGACAACGCTTAAGGTTGCCACCGGCTATATCCCTCCTACCTCCGGGACAGTTAAAATTTCAGGCATCGATGTTGAAGAAGATCCGATAGCGGTAAAAAAACTTATTGGCTACCTTCCCGAGCATAATCCGCTATACCTGGATATGTTTGTCCATGAATATCTGAGGTTTTCAGGCAAGTTTTATGGATTAGGGGGGAGTAAATCACATGCAATGGTTGGCGATGTGGTCGAGATGTGTCAGCTGGGGATTGAGCAGAATAAAAAAATCGGGCAGTTATCTAAAGGATATCGCCAGCGTGTTGGCCTTGCACAGGCTCTGCTGCATCAGCCTGAGGTCCTGATCTTAGATGAGCCAACAACGGGTCTCGATCCTAACCAGATTGTTGAGGTTCGTGAGTTGATCAAAACTATTAGTAAAGACCGTACAGTTTTATTTTCTACTCATATTATGCAGGAAGTGCAAGCTATCTGCGACCGGGTGATTATCATTAATGATGGAAAAATGGTAGCCGATGACTCTGTCGAGCGTATTTTGTCAGGAAGTGCCAAACAAGTTTTAGAAGTCGAGTTTGAATCTTCGATTGATGAGGATTTGCTTGAGACTTTTGAAGGAGTTATTAAAATCAATAAAATTGATAGTTGCAGATATTCCATAGAAGTAGACAAAGCTGATGATGTAAGACCTGCACTGATGAAGCATATCACAGCACTGGAGTTACCCCTTATCGGTATAAAAAAGCAAGAGATAAGTATGGAAGAGGTTTTTAGCAAGCTAACACAAAACCAACAAGATGTTTAATATTTTTTGGAAAGAACTTAGCGAGTATCTGAGTTCACTCATTGCTTATGTAGTAATTGGTGTATTCCTCACCGCTTTAGGCTTACTGATG
>Ga0164313_10004475_pt1 | contig 12420 bp, 10 predicted proteins | sample GuaBasSedimGuay4_FD_113735 | JGI IMG/M metagenome (GOLD analysis project Ga0164313, IMG submission 113735) | Subseafloor sediment microbial communities from Guaymas Basin, Gulf of California, Mexico - Guay4, Core 4569-4, 0-3 cm | ecosystem: Environmental > Aquatic > Marine > Hydrothermal vents... | reverse complement strand
TTTTATATATGGGGGTGGGTGCCCTGAAACCCGAATCCGAAGTGGGGTACTCGTCTCGGGATGGGGGGCACCCCCGTACTCCTCAGTCTCAGAGCAGTTTTGCAAAATTTTTTTTAGTAGTTTTGCAAAATTTTTTTAGTAGTTTTGCAGAATTTTCCTTAGCAGTCCCGTAAAATTTTTTTTAGTAGTTTTGCAAAATTTTCCTTAGTAGTTTTGCAAAAAAATTAATAAAATTTTATAGTACGTTTTTTATATAGCGGGAAGTTGCATGTTAACGAAGCAGGAAGAGGACTATATCTCCGGGATTGCTGCGGGGCTAACGCCTCCGCAAGCAGCGAAGAAAGTGGGCTACACGAAGCCGTTAGCGTCGAAGGAAGTGCAGCGCCGCCTTCAGCAGCTAACTAGGAACGCAAAAGATCGGCAGAAGTTTTCGAGAAGGCGCGTCGATGAGATGATACAGCGAGCATACGATGTAGCAGAGATGACGGACGACGCGGGCTCGATGGTTAGAGCTGTCGGCGAGATTAATAAGATGAATGGTTTTTATGCGCCAGAAGAGCATATTGTTAGTCGCCAAGGGCAGAGAGTGTTAACTGCGTTGGGTGGGATGAGCACGGAAGAGTTAATACGTTTAGCGGATGCGGATGTGATTGAAGGGGAAGTACTTAATGGCGACGGGTAGAAAGCGCACTGTTGAAGAACAGGTTAGGGATCGGAAGATAGAGAAGGAAGTGGCCCTAGGAGTGGAGCGCAAAATGAAACGCGCTCGACATAATAAGAAACATAATTTGCTTAGGGCGAAGAAAGCTAAGGCGGAAAAGAAGCAGCGGGAAGAGATAGTGCCTGTAGAAGCCAGCGCACAACGCAAGCTTCGTGCGCAGCAGCGAGAACAGTTAGCGAAGAAGGCGGTGACGCAAGAGTCTAGGGAGTTAGCGCGGAGGGAGTTAGCGCGGAGGGATTTGATTAGGTTCTCGAAGAGGTTCATGCCGGCGTATGACCCTGGATGGGTGCATGAGGACATAGCAACGCGGTTAGTGCAGTTCATGAAGGATATTGAGGATAAGAAGAGTCCAAGGTTGATGTTGTTCATGCCTCCTAGACATGGCAAGAGTCAGTTGGCGAGTATCTTCTTCCCTGCGTTTTTGTTGGGGCACCACCCTGAGTTTGAGATCATAGCAAGTAGCTACGCTGTGAGCCTGCCCTTGGGGTTCTCGAGGAAGGTGAAGGCGTTGATTGAGACGGCTGGGTATCAGGCTCTCTTCCCGAAGACTAAGCTGAACAAGAATAGTCAGGCGGCGGAGGCTTGGCTAACTACTGAGGCCGGGGGATATGTAGCTGCTGGGGTTGGCGGCGGGATTACAGGAAAGGGGTCACATTGCATGGTTGCCACCTTGACAGTGCACACCCTCCGGGGGATAATACCTATAGCGCAAGTTCGCGTCGGAGACGAGGTATTAGGGTATGACCACGAAGAAGGACGGCAAGTTTGGGCAAGAGTTAAAGCGGTTTCAGCCGCCCGTAAGACTTCCTTTGTTAAAGTCGGAGATGTCAGGTGCACACCAGATCATCGAATATGGACTAAAGGTAGGGGATACGTACCTGCTGGGGAACTCAGAGCAAGTGATGATCTTGTTACGATGCGCCCACTGCAACCAGGAGTTTCAGCGGAAGCTGAAAGAACACACCCGCAGCAAGTCCGCTCTTGTAGACAGCACGAAGCAGAAAACGTACTGCAATCAAGAGTGCTCGAGAAAAGGGTTGGCTATGTACAGCAAGACGACGTGCACGTGTGGGAAGAAGAAAGCCCCTCATGCCAACACCTGTCAGGGGTGCTACGTGGATGGGCTAAAAGCATCACACGTCCGTTTGACTTGCCGATGCTGCGCGAAAGAGTTCAAGCGAGCGCGAGGAGAGTACAACAAAGCCATACGAAATCATGGGGAGGGCGTAAATTTCTTTTGCTCCAATGGATGCAACAAAACTTTCAGACGTACTTTGTCTGCTGCCCCGCCGAAATCGCAAGGAGCGTGCTTGAATTGCCAGTCTCCCATTACGACGAGGGGCACAGGGCGAAAGTATTGCTGCCACAAGTGCTATATAGACCACAAGAAGGCTTCAGTATCCGCCAAAGAATATGTAGGGTACTCAGGGGATTGGGCTTTAAAGAAAGTCAAAACAGTGGCGAGAGATCAACAGTGCCGTTTGTGCCAGACTACGACAGCTCTGGAAGTACACCATATAGACCACAAAGCGGAGAACCACAGCTTGACGAATCTGTTGACGCTGTGTCGAGCTTGCCACATGTCATATCATCACAAATCGGAGTCAGCGCGGGAGACCTTCAGAGCAGTGTTCGAGGACATGGTGAAGATGTAGTAGATATACAGACGGGGACGGGGAACTTCTTCGCTGAGGGTATATTAGTACATAACTGTTTTATTATTGATGACCCTGTTAAGGATGCGCAAGAGGCGGATTCTGAGACGACGAGGGCTAGTACTTGGGATTGGTGGGGGTCAACGGCGAAGACACGACTCGCACCGGGCGGCGGCGTGCTTTGTATACAGACAAGATGGCATGACGATGATCTGAGCGGGAAGTTAATCTCGCAACAGCATCAGCAAGAAGCGGAACTCGGTGAGTTGATCGAAGATGCAGAGCATAGGCTCGCTCTGCTAACTCGTACTAGTGATGAAGCGCGTAAAACATATTCTGAGCTGGAGATGTACAAAGCGGAGCTAGCTACTATCGATCGATGGGAGGTAGTGTCGTTCCCGGCAATAGCGATGGAGCCTGAGTTTAGGCATGTAGACACGAGAGAGATTAAAAGAGTTAGCGAGTTTGAAAGCCCTGAGTTAATTCCGGGCGGGTTTGAGTTGCTGCGGGATATTAACGAACCGCTACACGAGAGCAGGTTCCCATGGCATCGGTTGATGAACATGAAGAGATCGATGCAGCCTAGACATTGGTCTGCGCTATACCAGCAGAATCCTGTACCGGATGAAGGAGAATATTTTCAGAAGAGTATGTTCAGGTCAACACACGGCGTAGTAGACACGAAGGGGATGCATGTGTACGCAGCATGGGATTTGGCGATTGGTCAGAAACAAACGAACGACTTCACGGTTGGGGTCGTCGTAGCGTTGGATCATAACGACATTATCCATATACTCGATGTAGTTAGGTTTAGAGGAGATAGCTTTGCGATAGTGGAAGCGATACTCGATGTGGAGAACCGGTACTCTCCTGTGTTGACGGGGATCGAGAAAGGCCACTTGGAGATGGCTATTAAGCCTCAGATGGATAGAAGAGTACGGGAAAGGAAGCTGTATCCTACTTTCGCGGAAGGGAAAGAAGCGCTGGTGCCCATAACGGATAAGATTTTACGTGCGCGCCCGTTGCAAGGGAGGATGCAGCAAGGTATGGTTCACTTTCCTGCTAACCAGCCGTGGGTTGAAACGTTGCAGCAAGAAATGCTAAGATTTCCCGGCGGGGTGCATGACGATCAAGTCGATGCATTGGCGTGGGTTGTTAGGCTGTTATTGAAACGGACGGCACCTAGCGCACATGGTAAAGTACGTAAGATCAAGTCGTGGAAAGATCGGTTACCCGGTTTAATGCGAGGAGCCCGCACTCCGATGGGAGCATAACTAATATGAGAACTCAATGCCTGTAAATTATCAGCTTGCCCAAGAGACATACCTCCGGTATGCCCAAGCCCGCGATAGCGGCCATCTGGACTATGTTAAAAAAGCTGATAAGTGTGAGGAATACTTCCGTGGTGTGCAGTGGGACCCCATCACGAAAAGGCAGTTAGAAGCACAGGGGAAACCTGTCCTCACTATTAATAAAGTTCTAGCTACTATTGCGGCAGTAATGGGGGAGCAGCTGAACAACCGAGCGGACATATCGTTTAGGCCACTACGAGACGGCACCCAAGAGGTGTCAGACGCGTTGACTAAAGTGTATGCGCAGATTACTAACGAGAACAAGCTCGACTGGCTTGAATCTGAAGTTGCAGCTGATGGGTTCATCACAGGACGTGGATTCTATGACATCCGCGCATCGTTCGATGACCACATGCAGGGTGAGGTCGACATTAGACGGCTGAATCCAAGGAACGTACTAATTGATCCGGATGCGGAAGATTATGATCCGGACACGTGGAAAGAAGTATTCGTAACTAAGTGGATGACCATCGATGACATTGCACAACTATATAACGAAGCTGATGCAAAGTATCTCGGGGCGAAGGGGTCGAGTGAGTTCAAGTATGGCTACGATTCGATTGAGAGATTCCATGGCTCTTTCGGCGGTAATGCTTATCCTATCGAATCGCCGTATGACATCGACAATTTGCGCAGACGTTATCGCGTTATTGAAAGACAACATAAGAAATGGCGCAACGCATGGCACTTTGTTGACATCGCGACAGGTGATATCCGCCCTATACCTGATACATGGACGAAAGCGCGTAGGGAAGTAGTAGCTAAAGAATATGACCTAGGACTAGTCCGTAAAATGGTCGAACAGATTCGCTGGACCGTTACTTGCGATGATGTGGTGTTATTCGATGAGTGGAGTCCATACCTCCACTTCTCGGTGATGCCATATTTCCCGTACTTGCGTAACGGCCGTACGATCGGGCTAGTAGAGAACTTAATCTCGCCGCAAGATCAGCTAAATAAAACTTCGAGCCAAGAGCTGCACATTATTAACACGACCGCTAACAGTGGTTGGAAGGTTAAGACCGGTGCGCTGCAAAACATGGACATTGAAGACCTAGAACAGCGTGGCGCCGAGACAGGCGTGGTGTTTGAGCTAGATGACATAGGCAACATGGAGAAACTGACTCCTAACCAAGTCCCAACGGGGCTCGACCGTGTTTCCTATAAGTCTGATGAGTACATTAAGGAGATATCAGGGGTTTCCGACTCGTCACGTGGTTTCGACCGCGCAGACGTAGCCGCTAAAGCGATCCAAGCTAAGAAAGCTGCTGGCTCAGTGAATTTAGCCAAGCCAATGGATAACTTAAACCGGACTCGCCACTTATTGGCTGTTAGAGTGTTAGACATTGTCCAAGAGTATTACACTGAAGAGAGACTAGTGAATATCACAGGCGGTGGGCTAAATGATAGCTCTGAGCAAATGCAGGTTAACCAAACTACCCCGGAAGGGACTATTGTTAACGATCTGACCATCGGTGAGTATGATGTAGTCGTTACCACTGTGCCAGCACGGGCTAACTTCGAAGAAACACAGTTTCAAGAAGCGTTGGAGCTTCGCCAACTAGGGATTCAGATTCCTGATGCGGTTCTAGTAGAAAATAGCCATCTATCGCGCAAAGCTGAGATTGCTGCGGAAATTAAAGCAGCAAACGGTGGTGGCGAGAAGTCTGAAGAGGATCAGCAGATAGCTAAGATAGAATTGCAGCTTAAACAGCTTGAAGTAGCTGAGATGCAAGCCAAGAACAAAGAAACAGAGGCGAAGGCTGCTTCTGCACTCGTGGCAGCTAAGAAAGACGCCTTCGAGATGGAGAAACCGCCTGCGCAAGACAACACTGTGGCAATTGAGCGCGCTAAGCTGCAGTTAGAGCGAGCAAAGATGCAAGCAGAGATTAAGTTAAAGCGCGACGAGTTGGTAGCAACTCTTCAGCTGAAACGGGAAGAATTAGATGCGAAAATCGAGCTTAATAAGCAAGAAGCCGCAGCTAAAGCGAAGTTAGCCCATAACGAGGCTATTGTAGAAACTAAATCAGAAGAAGGAAGTGAAAAATGAGTGCAGAAGCAGAAGTAGAAGTAGAAATTCCTGAAGAGGAAGAAAATCGCGGCGATGAAGTAGCAGTTACGGAAGAAGAAGCCGCCGTTGCCGAAGGCGAAGGCGAAGCTCCTGCAGAGGAAGCCGCGCAGGAAGAAGCCCCAGCTAAACCTTATATGGTGCCTAAGTATCGTATGGACTCTCTGAAACAGCGACTTGAAGCTGCAGAAGCGCGTGCCACGGAAGCTGAAGCTAAATTGAGTGGTGCTGAAGCCCCAGCTGCCCCAGCTTCGTCCGATGAGACCCTTATCGATATAGATCGTAAGCAAGCAGCAGCTACAGCAGAAGGCGACTATGAATTGGCGGCGAAGCTTGCAGGACAGGCTCGTGCGCTAGAGCGAGAGCTTACTATTGAGCAAAGTACCCAAGCGGCTACTTCGGCGCGTGATGAAGCTCTACAGAGCGTAGCGCTGGATAGGGCTATCGAAGAGCTAACTACAGCTAACCCTATTTTCGACCCTAATGCGGATGTCTATGACCAAGCTGTTGTAGATGATGTGTTAGCGTTGCAAAGGGATCTGATGGCAGCCGGGAATTCCCCGTCTGACGCATTGATTCGCAGTGTTAGCTATATCATCCCTCATGCAGAGGCGCCAATCCCCGAAACTACAGAGAGAGTTACCAACGTGACTAAGAATGTAGACGCGGCGAACAGGCAACCTCCTTCTAATGCGTCCGTTGGGATGGATAGTGATAAGGTTGGGGCTACTGCTACAGGAGATGTATCGAAACTTACAGAAGCTGAGTTCGATGCACTGCCTGAAGCTACTGTACGCCGTATGCGTGGAGACATGGCTTAATTGTTGACAGCTTTTACCCCATAGGCTAGTATCCAAACTAGCCTATGGGCTATTCGAATCCTGCAGCGATAAGTGGGACGAGGAACGCACCCTCGTAAAATAATCGATAATCGAACTGAACGACGCGATAGGTCGGACATTAACTAGATTTTTTGATTACATTTACGAGGATACCATCATGGCACAGACTAATTTTGCCGCGTTGACCGACGAGGAAAAGACCGTATGGTCGAGAGAACTCTGGAAAGCAGCGCGTAACAACTCATTTATGACTAAATTCCTTGGGGATGGCAATGGCGCCATGATCCAACGAATTAAAGAACTTACTAAAACTGAAAAAGGCGCTCGCGCTGTTATCACCCTAGTTGCTGATCTTGAAGGCGATGGTGTTGCAGGGGATCGTCAGTTGGAAGGCAACGAAGAAGCTGGTAAAGCTTACGACCAAGTCATTCAGCTCGATCAGTTACGTCACGCTCAGCGTCACGAAGGCCGTATGGCAGAACAACGTTCTGTTGTATCGTTCCGTGAATCAGCTCGCGATGTTCTAGCATACTGGCTTGCCGATCGTTGCGATCAGCTAGCGTTCTTGACACTATCTGGTGTCGATTACAGTATGAAGACTAACGGTGTTGCTCGTGTAGGATCGGATTTCCCTTTCCTAGATTTCAACGCTGATGTCACAGCTCCTTCTGCGAACCGTCATCGTGTATGGCGTAATGGCGCACTTGCTGATAGCTCTGAGCAAAGCAACTTAACTGCTACTGATACTCCTACATGGGGTATGTTGGTAGAAGCTAAAGCTTACGCTAAAGACAACTATGTCCGTCCGATTCGCGGCGATCAAGGCATGGAACTCTACAACGTATTCATGACTCCTCAAGGTATTGCTAAACTGAAACAGGATAGTGATTTCTTGGCTGCATGGCGTAATGCAATGCCGCGTAGTTCTAGCAACCCTCTATTCAAAGGTACTGAAGTCATCTATGTTGATGGCCTAGCTATTTATGAATATCGCCACGTTTACAACACTAAAGGTGCTGCAAGCGGATCGAAATGGGGCGTTGGCGGCGCAATTGATGGTCAACGTACTCTAATCTGTGGTTCACAGGCTATGGGTTTCGCTGATATCGAAACACCTACATGGGTCGAGAAAGACTTTGACTTCGGCAACCAACAGGGTATCTCTACAGGTAAAATTGTAGGCTATAAGAAACCTGTGTTTAAGAGCCAAGTTTCAAGTACTGACGAAGATTTCGGGGTTATCTGCCTCGATACCGCCATTTAATTTTAGGAGAATATAATGCCTATTACTCAGGATTCTGGACGGCAGTGGCCTTTGACCGCCCGCGTCGATTTCGGATACTCAGATCTTACATCAGGCTCTGATGACGTAGCTCTTACCCTACCGGGTGGCGCTACTGTTATCGGCGGTGAATTGATGTTGGATACTGCTTTTAACTCTGCAACTTCCGATGTAGCAACTATCGGAGACGCAGGATCTGCAACACGTTACCTAAGCAGCACAAGTATCGCAGCAACAGGACGTACCGCACTTGCTCTTTCCGGGTATACAACAACTGCTCCAACAGATGTTAATGTATCTTGGACTGGAGTCGGGGCTGTGCCAACTGCTGGTGCAGGTACCTTGACTGTTACTTATGTACTAGCCGGTCGCTCTAACGAGAATGGCTAAACGTATTCGGCCGTAAGGACGATAGGAGAACAATGGTGGGTTCCCACTTCCTTCCCTACCATTGTTCTCCGCTTTTAATAAGGAATAAAAAATGGAATTAGTAACAAACAGAGATTGTATCGTGCGCACAACTGCTGGGCATGTCGTGGCCTTCAAAGCGAATAAGCCTAGAAATGTCCCCGGAGCAATCGTAGAACAATGTATGGCTATCGGAGCTATTCCGACTAAACCCGAGAAAGTTAAGATAGCTAAAGCGGCGCTCATTATAGATGAGAAACCTATTCCTATAGGTACCGCACGTAAAAACGTAATAGTAGAAGCTATTAGGCTTTTAGTAACGCGCAATGCACGCAACGATTTTTCTGCTTCTGGCATCCCCACTCTTCCAGCCATTAACAATGTGGTTGGTTTTGAGGTTGATGTGAAAGAACGAAACACGTTGTGGGCAGAGATCCAACCTGAGATCGTATAGTGGCTTACACGGTAGAAGATTTATTAGGTTTATTCCGTAGAGACTTAGACGATGAAGTCGAAGACTATCTCTGGAGCGATGAAGACTTCTACCGTTATCTAGACGAAGCGCAGCAGGAATTTGCTAGGCTTACTGATAAGCTCCGCCCTGCTCCTCTCACTATCCCCGTCGTAGCTGGAGATCCGTTTATAGCTATCCCTGATTATGTAGAGAAGATACGTGAACTACGTCTTACCTCTACACTTCGGCCCTTAGCGAAACGCAACTATAACGAACTATATGATGACTCCATAGCTAATTTGTACGGCGAAGAACTATTAGACTGGAAAACCTCAGTGGGTACACCAACTCATTACGTAGCTGACGAACGCCAAGACGCTGTTCGTTTAGTACCGCAGCCTATTGCAGATGATGCTGTCACACTTACGTTTATCGGAGTGCCGAGTATCTTTATTGAAGATGAAGATGCGGTGCTAACAGTCACAGAACGTACGGATCAACGTGCGCTTTTGCTACATTGCAAAGCTCAAGCATACGAAAAACACGATACTGATATCGCTAATGCTAATTTATCGGATAATTTTTACGGTAAATTCGATGACTTCTGCAGAGAAGTAAAGAAACGCGAGAAACGCAAAAACCGTAGGCCCGGCACTGTTCGATACGGCGGCCTATGAAGGTAACCAAATTTAAAGGTGTTAACAATGTAGCTGACCAGACAGCCCTTACCCTCGGCAATAGAGGAGTTATGGAGCTGCGAGAAGGGGTAAATGTTGACATAGATAATGATAGTAAACTTTCAAGGCGCGATGGATACGCTTTAAAAACTGCTGGCAATGTTACGCACCTATGGAGTAAAGGAGAATATTGTTTCTATGTAAGAGACAGCAACTTGTACCGGTATACTGGCACAGAAGAACTTCTTCTAACAAACATCAATAACGTCTCATATTGCTTAGTTAATGACGTTGCGTATATTTCTACCGGGAGCAGTACTTATATATACGACAGCAGTTTCCGTAACATAACCCTCGATGCTCCGACTATATCAGCAGTAGGGATTACAGATGGTCCATTACCCGCAGGGAAGTACAACTTCGCGATAACTAAGGTTTCAGATGGCGGATATGAGAGTGCCGTCTCTAAAGTAAATAACCCAGTAACTGTATCGCTAGCAAGCACGTTTACTGTCACTGTTTCCGTAGCATCGGAGCAACAGAACGTTTACATGACTACTACTGACGGCGATACATTTTATCTCGTTGGCACTATCCCGATAGGGGATACCACATTAATAATTACCCGAAGCACTTCGACAATTCCTCTGGCTATATTAGACACAGAGTGTTTAGCTGGCGGAGACAACTATACTGCTTTTAATGGGCGAATCTACTTCTCTATAGACAACGCTCTGTTTTACACAGACGCGTATAATCCGAGAGTATATTCTCCAGCGAGTAACTTTTTTCTATTCCCCACAGATATCACCGAAGTTGTAGCGGTAGATACAGGGCTGTATGTCTCGGCGGATAAAACATACGCACTTCGTGGGTTAGACCCAGAAGAAGCAGTTTTAGAAGAAGTTGACCCATTGCCCATTATTACAGGGACTGCCACGACAACTGTTGAGTTCACCCTTCAAGATGTCGACACTTCCGGCACGCAAGCAGTATGGCGTACTAACGAAGGTGTAGTGCTTGGGCTTAATTCAGGAAACATATACAAGTTATCTAAAGAGGTTCTAGCTACTCAAGCTTTTATCAGCGGTGCTTCTCTAATCAAAAAAGTGGAAGGTAAGACTCAGTTACTAAGTTCGTTAGCCCCAGCTAATGAAGTAAACTCATTCGGTGCCTCAGATTCTATAGTTGCAGAGGTACGGAGAAATGGTATTATCATCACGTAATCTATATAGGATCTTTTAGCATGAACGAACAACTCACACCAAACGCTGTCGCTAAAGTCGGCGGCTATTTTACTTTCGAAGCCATCCGCGATGGAAAAACATTGTGGGTCGAGAAATCTGACAACATCGTCTGTAACGAAGGACTCGATTACCTATTGAATGTCGCCGTCGATGGAGCAACGCAGAAACTGTCGTGGTATGTCGGACTTTTCTCCGGTAACTACACGCCTATCGCTGGCGTTACGGCCGCTACTATTTCGTCTGCATCTACTGAGACGACTGCCTACGACGAAGCCACTCGTGTAGCATATGTTCCTGTGACATCTAGCGCACAATTACTCACTAACACAGCCAGTAAAGCTACGTTTAGCATTAACGCAAACTCTACCGCTCTGTATGGTGGGTTCTTAGTTACTGAATCTCTAAAAGGCGGAGTCAACGTCGGCGGCACTGATAAGCTCATGGCCGCAAGTCGTTTCGGAACTGCGAAGACTCTCGACGCTGGCGATCAGCTACTTGTGACATACACGCTTGGCGCTACATCTACGTGATAGCTTGTGCCGTACGCGATATATCACGGAGCGTATAAATCTGACATAACCGGGGATAGGAACAAAGCTGCTACCTATTCTCGGTTTATTCGAACTAAGTTTGCTTTCCTAGATAGTCAACGTAGGATTTCGGATGCGCCCTACATTTCACGTACGTGGAATATGGCTGATGGAGCAACGATATCCCTAACGGTTAATTCTGGGCAATTCCATGCTACTGTTTTCGTCCCCGAAGATGTAACACACGTAGCTAAAAAAGAACTTCCGCCTAAATGTTTCAGCGGGTTGCAGATACGCCCCGCATCAGATGCTGCCCCTACAGGGTGGAGTGCTCCTTTTTCGGGCCCGCTTGCTGTTACACCTATTGGTACGCCTATAGCAGATAGTGCGCATCCAGACTCTACAGCTAATGCTATAGTTCTAGGGCATAAAACAGAAGACGACGGGAGCATCACAGAAACGCTTTCGCGTGGGCTAGACCCGTACTACGGAGGGGAAGAATCTCATTATGCTTCCTTTGTACTGAACAACCACTCCTTCACTTGGGAGATGTATAGCATAGTAGAGCCAGATAGCAGCTCTAGATATATTGCGCACAGAGGGTTTTGCACTCCCGGGACACTTCATATATTTGAATGCGGGGAATATCTTACTAGTATACCCGAAGGGTATGGGTTTATTTCGGGAGTGTGCGTAACTGATGAACTAATATATGTTAGTTGCCACGATAAAATAACCTTGACTGTATTTGCTAGGACGAAGAGAAAAAAGTATACATTCCACCATATCATCCAAGATACTTTAGATAACGGGCAATGGGTCATACAGCTCCAATATACTTTCCCTGCAGATCTCTCCCCGTATTGCGTAACCACAGCGTGCCCTATACTCAAATGTATGACTGTCATGTTGGCAGAGGAAGACCCAACTATCGGGCTAGTCCCTGTCGGCCATGTTCAAATAGATCTCATAGCGAGTACTGCAAACTACGTAGAAACTACGCCTATAGGTACTATTATAGCTACTTCTACTTCCCACGCTACGTTTCGATACAACAATAACCATGTCGTAATATCCCATATAACAGATCCCGAAACGGGGTTAACTATAAGCGCTACAGCTTCTGACGATATCACTCAGGATAGTGCCTACACAGCGTCTCAGTCATCTATCCCATACTCAGA
>Ga0164313_10004474_pt1 | contig 12423 bp, 13 predicted proteins | sample GuaBasSedimGuay4_FD_113735 | JGI IMG/M metagenome (GOLD analysis project Ga0164313, IMG submission 113735) | Subseafloor sediment microbial communities from Guaymas Basin, Gulf of California, Mexico - Guay4, Core 4569-4, 0-3 cm | ecosystem: Environmental > Aquatic > Marine > Hydrothermal vents... | reverse complement strand
CGCACTTTGCCGGCATCGATATCGGCTACTGCCACATGGAAAAAATGGCCAACCTGTCTGCAATCGGACGCCCCCACGGCTTCAAGGTCTGCTGTTTTCCTGTCAAGATCAAGGCGGCTAGCGCGGCCTGGACCCGCCCGGTGGCGATCATGGATGAATAATAAATTTTCACCCTTGCCGCACATAAAAAAAGAAACATGCGTTATTCTTCCAAAGTCTATTTGGATATCGAAATTCAAATCATGAAAATTTATTATATGAAAGGGAGGAAAAAACAATGAAGATCGTTAAAATGTCCGTGTTAGTTCTGGTGATGCTGGCCGTTGTACTGACCATACCCATGGCACCGGCCCAGGCAAAAACCTATAAACTGACAGCGGCTGCAGGTCATCCGCCGATTTTTCTGTGGGTCACGCTGACCCGCGATTTTTTTATTCCCGAGGTGGATAGGCGCCTGATGGAAGCCGGCGATAAAGACAAGATTACCTGGAACCAGGCCTACGGCGGGACCGTAGCAAAGTTAGGCGGAGTTCTCGAGGCGGTTGAAGAAGGTATTGTCGATATCGGGTTCGTGGGGACTATTTTCGAAGCCCCCAAGATGCCGCTGCACAATGTGAGCTATATGACGCCGTTTGGTTCCGGCGATATATTCAAAGTCGTGGACACCATGTCCGACCTTCAGAAAAAGATTCCGGCGGTGGCAAACGAGTGGACCAAATACAACCAGGTGTACCTGGGCGGCGTGGGCCTCGACACTTACGGCATATTGACCAATTTCCCGGTAAATACCGTGGATGACATCGACGGGCATAAAATCGCCGCTCCGGGCCCCTCGGCAAACTGGATCAAGGGCACCGGGGCCGTGGCCGTGGCGGCCAATCTGAACACCTACTATAACGGGATCAAAACAGGTGTGTTCGAAGGCACCCTGACGTTTATGACGGCTGGGGCAGCCATCAAAGTTTACGAGGTGGCACCCCACATCTGTATGGTCAACTTTGGCGCACAGTTTGCGGGCGGACTGAGTGTCAACAAAGATGTCTTTGATGATTTTCCTGATTATATGCAGAAAATATTTTTGGAAGTCGGCGCTCAATATGCGGACAAACTGGCCCAGGCCCAGGCGGATAAAGCCGCCGGCGCCATGAAAGCCATGGAAGAAGCAGGCGCCAAGGTGCTCTACCTGTCAGATGCCGAACGCAAGCGCTGGGCTGAAAAACTGCCCAATGTGCCCATGAACTGGGCTGAGTCCATGGAACAAAAAGGGCTGCCTGGTAAAAAAGTTCTTCAGGGCTATCTGGACGGCCTGCGCCAGAGAGGCACTGTACTGGTTAGGGACTGGGACAAGTAAACCCGATAGGGTTTCCATGCCGATCACCCACAACGAAGCATAAAACAAAAATATGAATACCAATCGGCAAAAACTTGCATCGAACGGACATCCAGAGAGTGGTTCAATGCTTATGCGCTGGTGGCTTGCGCTGATTTCGGTGATGAATTCCATCGGAACGGCCTGGGTGTTTGTATTGCTGGTCATTATCAATCTGGACATCGGCGGGAGGGCTATTTTCAACCACCCGATCCGGGGGGTGCCGGAAATCGTCTCACTCTCCATTGTCGCCTGTGTTTTCCTGCAGATCGCTCACACGCTGAAAGTGGGCCGGCTGACGCGCTCGGAAATCCTTCTGAACTGGCTGAACAAACGGCATCCAAGACTGGGGCATCTCCTGAACGGTATTTATCATGTCATCGGAGCCGGTTTGATGATCATCATTCTGAATGCCAGCCTGCCCCTTTTTAAAAAGGCCTGGCAGCTGGATGTTTATGTCGGGGCGGAAGGTGATTTCATGGCACCGGTGTGGCCGGTAAAGCTGATCATTCTGATCGGCTGTATGGCCGCAGCGATCCAGTTTCTACTGGCGGCATTGCATGAATTCAGGGCCGTGAGAAGGAAACCGGAAAATGAGTGATCTTCAGATCGGCCTGATGTCGATATTCGGCATCCTGTTTTTAATTTATGCCGGTATGCATGTTGCCATTGCCCTTACGCTGCTGTCTTTCTTGGGCGTATGGTTCATCCGGGGGAAATGGATTGTGGCCAGCAAACTGCTGGCCCTGGCGGCTGCAGACAGTATTTCCAGCTACATTTTTGGAGTGGTACCGTTGTTCGTCCTCATGGGAATGTTTATTTCGGTTTCAGGTATCGGTAAAGACACCTTTGATGTGGCCAACAGAATATTCGGGAGGCTCAAAGGCGGGCTGGGCATTGCCACGGTTGCGGCCAATGCCGTGTTTGCCGCAGTGACCGGAATTTCCATCGCATCCGCGGCGGTATTCACCAAGGTGGCGGTTCCCGAAATGATCCGCCTGGGGTATAAACCGCGTTTTGCCGTTGGGGTGGTTACCGGATCGTCGGTTCTGGGGATGCTGATTCCGCCAAGCCTTCTGCTGATTCTGTTCGGGATCCTGACGGAAACCTCCATCGGCGATCTGTTCAAAGCCGGCATCATGCCGGGCATCGTTCTTTCGCTTGGTTTTTCGATGGCCATTCTGATCATGGCATACCGGTTTCCCAGCTATGTCGGTGGGCAATCCGAGGACCGGGGCGGTGTAAAGGATGACGACATGCCCCTGATGGCAGCCGTGGGCAAGCTGACGCCTATTGTTCTGCTGGTTGCCCTGGTCCTGGGCGGCATCTATGCCGGCTGGTTTACGCCCACCGAGTCCGGTGCTGTCGGTGCCCTGGGTGCGCTGCTGCTGGCGTTGGGGAAGCGGCGGTTGACCTGGGCGAAGCTGTGGCAGGTCCTCATCGAAACCGGCCATGTAACGGTTTCGATCCTGTTTCTGATTATCTCCGCCAACATCTACGGGCGTATGCTGGCACTTTCGGGCATTACCGGCTTCATCGGCAGCTGGATAGGCGAGTCGGGGATGGGGCTGTACGCGGTTATCAGCATATACCTGGTGGTGGTCTTGCTGATGGGAACCATTCTGGATTCCACGTCCATCATGATGATCGTCGTGCCCTTGATCTACCCGATCATGAAGGCCTTTGGCGTCAATTTCGTATGGTTTGGCCTGCTGACCGTCATTGCCATCGAAGTCGGCCTGATCACCCCCCCCTTAGGGATCGCCGCCTATGTCGTCAAATCGACGCTGGATGACCAGAAAATTTCGCTGAACGACGTGTTTGCCGGTGCGTTTCCGTTTGTCCTGATCATGATTATTGTCCTGGTGCTGGTTACGGTGTTTCCCCAGATCAGCCTGGTGTTAGTTCGCTGATAATTTTTTCCTGCGGGACAGCCGGGACAGGATCTGGCTGACCATTTCAACACGCACCAAAAACTGGATGGAAACCATCAGCCCGAACATTTCGGACGGGTACATCGCCCTGGCGGATGACAAAGGGCTGAGGATCGTCGCCGACGGGTTTAGCTTTACCAATGAAATTCGTTTGGATGCGCATGAAGAATATATGTACATTGCCGAAACTACCGGGCAGTGCATTTCCAGGATGAAGGTCGGGCAGGACGGATCCCTTTCGGATAGAGAAGTATTCGGCCCCTCAAAACTGGGCCCTTATGGATTCCCGGATGGTATCACCTTCGACGCTTACGGCAATCTTTGGGGAACGCTGGTGATGGTGGACCAGGTGTTCGCCATCACGCCGGAGGGGGATTTTCAGGTGATTCTGGACGATATGAATGAAGAACCAGCAAGGGCGCTTGAGCAAGCCTTTGCGGAAGATCGGGTGACACCGGAGGATATGCTGGCTGCCGGCGGTTCCATCGCACCGTGGTTTGCCAGCGTCACCTTCGGTGGCCCCGATTTAAAAACGGCCTATATAGGTAGTCTGCGAGGCACGCGTATTCCATTCTTTACGTCGCCGGTTGCGGGGCTACCTATGGTTCACTGGCGATAATTTTCGCGGAGCAAAAATTATTAAACGCGGCTTTGCCGCTAAAAACCCCAACCCGGATAACCGGAATTGAATATCCAATGATCAATATCCAGTGCGCCAATGATCAAGTTCCGGCAGGGCTGAAGCCCTGGACTACATGGCATAAAGCCGACGGCTTTGTAGCGCAGGGATTTATCCAAAGCTAAACCGTGTGCTTAATACCGAAATCATGACCAAACATGATGCGATTTCAATACACAGGTGCTAAAGGGCATTACGCTATTTACCTAGTTGCTTATAATTCCCTCTCCCCTGGCGGGAGATGGGGGACACCGGCTGCTTTCTCCGCCCCTCTTTGTATCCTTGTCACTCTGTAACTTTATTACTATATTAAGGAGATTAAAATAAATGACATCCGATTTAACCAACAAGAAAGTGATCACAGCGGCACTGACCGGTGCAATTCACACGCCCAGCATGTCACCGTATTTGCCCATAACACCTGAGCAGCTGATAGAGGAGGCCGTTGCCGCCCATGAGGCCGGTGCGGCGGTCGTACACCTGCACGTACGCAATCCGGAGAATGGCATGCCCAATGCCGACCAGGAACTTTTCCGGCAGATTGCCGTCGAGGTCAAAAAGCAGTGTGATGTTATTCTGTGCACGACAACCGGCGGCGGGCTGGGAGAATCGGTTGAAAAACGGGTCAAGGTGGTCTCCACGTTGAAGCCCGAACTGGCGTCCCTGAATGCGGGTTCGCTTAACTTCGCCCTTTTTCATGTGCTGGACAAGATCAAGGATTGGAAATACGACTGGGAAAAACAGTATCTGGGTTTTACCGAAGATTTTATTTTTCCCAACACGTTTAAGACCATGCGCGAATTTCTGGAAATCTTCAACCAGGTGGAAACCAAGCCGGAATTTGAAATCTACGATGTTGGCATGATCAACAACCTGGCCTATGCAATTCAGGCCGGCTGGATCAAGAAGCCGGTCTATCTGCAATTCGTGATGGGGATTCTGGGGGGGATTCCGGCGACACCCCAAAACCTGATATTTCTTTATGAAACCGCGCAAAAGGCCATCGACGCGTTCGAGTTCTCCGTGTGTGCGGCCGGTAAGAACCAGTTTTACATGGGCACCCAGTCATTTCTGCTGGGCGGCCATGCGCGCGTCGGGTTGGAGGACAACCTCTACATCGGCAAGGGACAGCTGGCCAAGAGCAATGCCGAGCAGGTGGCCAAAATGGTGCGCATTGCCCATGAACTGGATCAGGAACCGGCCACGCCGGCAGAAGCCCGGCAGATATTGGGGCTGAAGGGGTTGGCCAACGTGGATTTTTGAATTCCAGCAGGGCTAAAGCCGGCCGCTTTGTAGCCTAGGGATTTATCCCTGCCAACCCGGGACGACAATCACCCCGTCACGGAATACACCACATTAAATCTTGACATTTGAATAAATGAGTTATAAAATGAGTCTAAAAGAATCGGAAGGTGAGTCATGCAGCAAATTACCTTGAGGGGAATTTCGCCGGAAATCGAAAAAAAGATCAGGCGCATTGCAAAGGAAGATCACATCTCCATCAACCAGGTCATCAAGGAAATCGTTCACAAAGAGTTTGGGATGGCAAAACAAAAGCCCCGGGCGTCTTCCCTGAGAAAACTGGCCGGTGGATGGAGCCGTGAGGAAGCAGATGCATTTGAAACCACCATTCGATCCTGTCAGCAAATTGATGCGGAAATGTGGCAATGAAACTCCTCTTGGATACCAATGCATACGTCGGTTTCAAGTTGAATCGCGCAGAGTTGGTTGAATATGTGACTAAAGCGGATACAATTCTGGTTTCCCCAATTGTGTATGGAGAGTTGCTGTTCGGATTCCGAAATGGGGTTCGATTTGAACAAAATATGGCGGAAATAGATCTTTTCCTGAACCATGAAGCGGTCGAGATAATTCAAATCGGTAGTATTACTGCTGATCGGTATTCAAGGATTGCCGCTGAACTCAAACAACAAGGAACACCAATCCCGTCAAACGATATATGGATAGCTGCTCAGACAATGGAAACCGGTGCTGAACTTGTTACTCGGGATAAACATTTTATGAGCGTGCGGGGATTGGTTTATCGTCTATTCGATTAAGAAGGAGGACGCTTATGAGTATCTATGACGACAAACCCTGGCTGAAACATTACGATGAAGGCGTGACACCCGAGGTGACTGTCTCCCCGGAAACCAGCTACACAGACCTTTTCAGGGAGTCTGCAAAGGCCAACCCGGCCGCACCGGCCATGTATTTCATGGGGGTGACCTTTTCCTACGGCGAACTGGATGACCTGTCCGGGCGGTTTGCTGCATATCTCACCGCCAAGGGGTGTTCACCCGGCGATGTGGTGGGCATCAACCTCCCCAATATTCCCCAGTACATTATTGCCCTGGTGGGGGCGCTGCGGTGCGGATGTGCCGTGACCGGTGTTTCCCCCCTGCTTACACCCAAGGAAATGGCCTACCAGATCAACGATTCCAACGCCAGCGTGCTGGTTACCCTGGATGCTATTTTCGAGCACCGGGTGCAGGCCGTCCACAGCGAACTCCCCGGGCTGAAACAGATCGTCTGTGCCAATATCGGTGATTACCTGCCCCCGGTTAAACGTTTTCTGGGCAAGCTGCTGAAAAAAATTCCAACCGGAAAAATCGGACCATTGCCGGGAAAGGAAGTTGCTGCCTTCAAAAGCGTCATGGCGGACCATCCCAATGAGCCGCCGCAGGTCAAGATTACCCAGGGAGACACCTGTCTGATCCAGTATACAGGGGGCACCACAGGCATGCCCAAGGGGACGCTGCTGACCCACGGCAACATCGTGGTCAATATTGCCCAGATTGTCAACTGGCTGGATTATCAACATGGCAATGAAGTCATGTGTTCGGCCTTTCCCCTGTTCCACATGGCCGGCCTCATGGTGTGCATGGCGTCGCTGACCCAGAACACACCCCAGTGTCTCATCCCGGATCCGAGAAACACGAAGCACATCTGCGGTGAGATACGAAAATACAACCCCACCGTCATGACCAACGTGCCGTCCCTGTACCAGATGCTGATGGAGACACCTGAGTTCGGTTCCCTGGATTTTTCACAGTGCAAAACGTTTCTATCCGGGGCGGCCCCATTTGCCGTGGAATCCATCCAGGCCTTTGAGGCGATCGTCGGCAAGGGCAAGGTGATGGAAGTTTACGGCATGACCGAGACGAGTCCGATTATGACCATGAACCCTTTCAAGGGCACAGGGAAGATCGGGAGTGTCGGTGTGCCCGTGCAGAGCACACGCATCAAACTGGTGGATATCGAAACCGGCACCCAGGAAGTGGCCGTGGGAGAAGAGGGAGAACTGATTGTCAACGGTCCTCAGGTCATGAAAGGTTATCTCAACAAGCCCGAGGAAACTGCGCATGCCATCAGGGATTTCCAGGGTGAAAAGTGGCTTTACACCGGTGATGTGGCCCGTATGGACGCAGACGGCTATTTCAGCATCGCCGACCGTATCAAGGACATGCTGATCGTGGGGGGCTACAAGGTATTTTCCCGCGAGGTGGAAGAAACGCTCTACCAGCATCCGGCTGTGGAGTTCTGCGCCATCGTCGGACTTCCCAACCCCGATCGGCCCGGCAGTGAAATCGTCAAGGCGGTCATCCAGGTGGCGACGGAAGCCAAAAAAAAAGACCCGGCAAGCCTCGAAAAGGATATTGGCGCCTATTGCAAGGAGAATATGGCACCCTATAAAGTGCCCAAAATAGTGGAATTTATGGATGAGATTCCGTTAACGGCGGTGGGTAAGGTGGACAAGAAAGTCTTGCGATAAATTTAAATTCTCCATTGTTTATTGAGTGTTGCGATGGCCTGCGCCGTGAACCGCGAGTTGATGTGGATGACACCGACTCGGGCAGAATTTAAATTTGTAGGAAGAAAAAATTATGAAGGCCGCAATTTACAAAACCTTTAAAGGCCCGATCACCATAGAGAACCTGCCTGACCCGGTTTTGCCGGAAGACGGTGTGGTGTTGCGGGTAATGGCCAATGGTATCTGCCGCAGCGACTGGCACGGCTGGATGGGGCACGATGCGGATATCCGGCTTCCGCATGTTCCCGGTCACGAAATGGCCGGAATTGTAGAAGCCGTGGGCAAGCGGGTTACCCGGTGGAAGCAGGGCGAACGGGTGACCCTGCCCTTTGTGGAAGGATGCGGCGGGTGTCAGCAGTGTGCCTCCGGCAATCATCAGGTCTGCGATTACCAGGAACAGCCAGGCTTTACGCACTGGGGTTCCTTTGCCGAGTACGTGGCGCTGCACCGGGCGGACGTGAATCTGGTGAGGATTCCTGACGAGATGGAATTTGTTACCGCCGCCAGCCTCGGGTGCCGGTTTGCCACTTCCTTCAGGGGCATCGTGGACCAGGGTAGAACCGCCCCCGGGGAGTGGGTGGCGATTCACGGTTGCGGGGGGGTAGGTCTCTCGGCCCTGATGATCGCCCGGGCCGTGGGGGCCAATACCATCGGCATCGACATTCAGGACGACCGCCTGGAATTCGCCCGATCCATCGGGGCCATGTATACGTTGAACGCGCGGGAAACCGACGACGTTGCCGCCGCTATTCTGGATATTACCAAAGGCGGCGCACACGTTTCCATGGATGCCCTGGGGAGTCCGGAAACATGCTACAATTCTGTGGGCTGCCTGCGCAAGCGAGGCCGGCATGTGCAGGTGGGGCTCATGGTGGCTGACCACAAGGATGCGGCCATACCCATGGATAAAGTCATTGCGCGGGAGCTCGAGATTCTGGGAAGCCACGGCATGCAGGCCTACCGCTACGACAGGCTGCTGGCCATGATCGTTTCCGGCAAACTAAACCCCGATCTTTTGATCGGAAAAAGGGTTAGCCTCGAAGCGTCGGTGGATGAACTAAAGCACATGGACCGGTTCGAAGGATCCGGCGTGACGATCATCGATAAATTCTAGTGGTAGATAGCCGCAATCAACAATAATAAATTCTAATTTTGATATTAGAATTTCCGGCTTGCCCGGGTTGGGATTCTATAAAAAATTGGAACCACTGGCAAGGGAGTCTACTATCGATTAACCAAAGGAGCCAAATGGGCCATGAATATGTTTTAGACGGAAAATCAGGCAAACAGGAATTCAGCACTTAGGGGTATGCGGATGCCGTGTTTAGACAAAGAACGGTTCCGAAAATGAGACGAACCACCAATATCGGATTGAATGATGCCACGAAAAAAGAAAAAGAATATCCCGCATAAGGAGCAAGATAATGAAAATCGAATTTCTGCGTTTAAAAAATTTTAAAACATTTCGTGATGTCGAAATGAAAGATATTCCGCGCTTCTGTGTTGTTGTCGGTGCCAATGGCTCAGGAAAATCGACATTATTTCATGTTTTCGGTTTTCTGAAGGAAGCGTTGGCGAGCAATATTCATGCAGCCTTGGTGAAACTGGGTGGCAGCAGAGGAATAAAGGAGGTCCGGAGCCGCAACACTGCAGGAGATATTGAGATTGAACTCAAGTTCAGAGCAGCAAAAGATTCTCCTTTGGTGACCTACTTCCTTGCTATTGACGAGCACGATGGCCGAGCTGTCGTTGAAAGAGAAGTTTTAAAATATAGAAGAGGTAGTAGTGGTCAGCCTTGGTATTTCCTTAATTTTTCACGCGGAAAGGGGTTTGCCGTTACAAATGAGCTTGATGAAGTAAGCGATGTCAAAGATTTGAAACGAGAGGAGCAAACCCTCAAATCACCTGATATCCTTGCTATTAAAGGTTTAGCCCAGTTTGAGCGGTTTCCAGCAGTTGTGGCGTTGGGCAATCTCATTGAGAACTGGCATATCTCCGACTTTCATATCAATCGAGCCAGACCGGAACAAGAAGCCGGGTATGCAGAGCACCTTTCTTCGGAGGGGGAAAATCTTTCGCTGGTTACGGAGTATCTGTACAATCGTCACCGGGGTACTTTTGATGAGATCTGTAGAAAACTGGCAATGCGAATTCCAGGTATAGAAAAAGTGAGTGCCAAAACAACAGAGGAAGGCAGAGTTCTGCTTCGCTTTCAGGATGGAGCCTTTGAAGACCCATTCCTGGCGCGCTATGTTTCTGACGGGACTATTAAAATGTTTGCCTATTTGGTGCTGCTTTATGACCCTGATCCGCATCCACTGTTGTGCGTAGAAGAACCGGAAAACCAACTATACCCAAACCTGTTATGGGAACTGGCTGAAGAATTCCGATCCTATGCTCTTAAAGGAGGACAAGTGTTTGTTTCCACCCACTCTCCTGATTTTCTTAATGCCACAAATCTTTCAGAAGTATTCTGGCTGGTTAAAAAAGATGGATTTTCTCAAATTATCAGAGCACAGGATAATGAACAGGTTGCTGCTTATATGGCTGAAGGGGATCAGATGGGCTACCTCTGGAAACATGGTTTTTTTGAGGGAGTTGACCCCCAATGAAAACCATTGTCTTCTGCCTGGAAGAGCCTTCAGCCAAAGAAATGTTGAAAGGTGTATTGCCTAGAATATTACCCGATGATGTCTCTACGAAATACATCATATTTCAAGGTAAACAAGATCTGGAAAAACGGCTTGTCAAGCGTTTGCGTGGTTGGTGCACACCAGATACCAAATTTGTGGTGATGCGTGATCAGGATATGGCAGATTGCCATGACGTAAAAGCAAGACTTGTTCATCTATGCGAACAAGCTGGCAAACCTAATTACAGGGATCAAGAAGCTCCTTGAAAAGGGCTGATGGATATTTTTTCCCTTAAATAAAAAAAGCGGCCCCATGCAATTCCGAATTGCCGATACGTTTACCGATAGTCTGTGGAATGCAGTTTCACAAACTTGACGAGTCTCAACATAAAGGCATTGCTTATCTTTTTTATTGCTACAGATATCCGTGTGCGGTCCAGCCACCGTCAACAGTCAGGATAGATCCGGTGACATAGTCGGCTTCATCACCGGCCAGGAATACGGCCGCACCCAGAACATCTTCGACCTCGCCCATGCGGCCCTGGGGGGTGCGTTTCTCAATGGCGCCCACCGGCAAAAGCCCTTTGTCGATCACGCCTTGAACCAGTTCCGTGCGGATATAACCGGGGGCAATGGCATTCACCCTGATTTTTTTGGCAGCCCATTCACTGGCCAGCACCTTGGTCAGCATATTCCCCGCGGCCTTGCTGGCACAGTAGGCGGCCCGCATGGGAGCCGCCACCAACCCGTAAATGGAGGTGATGTTGATGATGCAGCCGCCCGCCTGTTTCATCATCTGTCGGGCGGCGGACTGGCAGCCGTAAAAAACCCCGAAAAGGTCGGTCTCGACAGCTCGGGTCCAGTCCTCCGGGGCCAGGTCTTCGCTAGGGTGGGCCATTGAAATGCCGGCATTGTTCACCATGATGTCGAGCCGGCCAAATTGTGCAACGGTCCTGTCCACCGCTATCTGGATGCTGTCGCTGCTTCTCACGTCCACTTCCTGTGCCAAAGCGTTTCCACCCCGGCTTTTTATTTCGTCGGCGGTCATGGAAAGAAGATCCATGGAACGGCTTGCAAGAACCACTGTAGCGCCTTCCTGCGCATAGCGCAGGGCGATGCCTTTGCCGATGCCTTTGCTGGCCCCGGTGATCAGCGCAACTTTGTCTTGGAGTTTCATGGGTGCTTTTCCTTGTTGAATTATATAGGTTCTGTCAGATGAACATTCCGGATGGGCTTCTTATCCGATGAGACCAATCGGAATATAATTATCACAACCGCTGTAAACGAAAATATACGGTCGGTCTACATCATTTTCGGGCTGCAGACTTTTTTCAGGTCCCAGCCTTTGATTTTGTATGACTTGTCGTGCACCCCCGGGTTGAAGTATACGAAATCTTTTTTGATAAGATCCGGGTCCATGAAAATGGGCAGTTCGGTGAGTTGGCCAAAGGGCGGAACGCACCCTACTTCGCAACCCACTTTTTCGAGGACCTGCTCGGGTTTGGCAAAAGAGACTTTCTTGGTGCCGACACCGGCTGCCGCTTTTTTCCACTCCACTCTTTTGTCCCCCGGCATGACCAGCACCACCATTTCCTTTTCTTTGGTCATCACGACCAGGGACTTGACGGTTTCCGATTCGCTGATGTTCAAGGCTTCGGCCATGGTCGGGTTGGTGTATACCGGCTCGTGCTCGAAGATTTCATACTGGATTTTATTGTCTTTCAGTATCTTGATGATTTTATCTTCTACGGTCATGGGTGTCCTCTATACTTTTAGGTTTAAGGTATACGGTGTAGGGTACAAGGCTGCAGTCGGTTAAGTCCTGCTCAATATATAAATTAGGTATAAGGTAAACGGTATAAGGTACAAGGTAATGCCGTTAACTTAAGCCGTTGTTACTTTTCGAACGTTCTTTTCGGGGTCGAAATCGCTATCGGGATCGGGATCGAGAACATTGGCACGGCTATGTTTTTCGATTTCGATAGCGATCCCGAT
>Ga0164313_10004473_pt1 | contig 12424 bp, 6 predicted proteins | sample GuaBasSedimGuay4_FD_113735 | JGI IMG/M metagenome (GOLD analysis project Ga0164313, IMG submission 113735) | Subseafloor sediment microbial communities from Guaymas Basin, Gulf of California, Mexico - Guay4, Core 4569-4, 0-3 cm | ecosystem: Environmental > Aquatic > Marine > Hydrothermal vents >... | reverse complement strand
GGTGACAAAGCGGCTGCCATCGCATACTTGAATACAGTTCCTGGTGGTAAATTCGGTGGCAATTGGCGTAACTACCTGGGTAACTGGTGGGTGTTGGATACCCTGCATAACGAGCCTGAATACAAACAACTGATCGCAATGCTGGAAGAAGACATGGATCGCCAGCGCGAAGAGGCATACGAGTTGTTGGGGATGACAAAATGATGTTGCTGGCAACCGTAGGGTGGACATTCATGTCCACCATGCCAGAAAACCAATTTCCGGAAAACGGTAAGAAATATGCTTGCCATTCATGGCGAAATTATTTTTTTAGCGATTGGTGGCAAGACGCACACCTGCCCGGTGGACATGAATGTCCACCCTACGGGAGCCTCCGATGAGCTTCTTTAATGAATTAAAACGCCGCAACGTCTTCAAAGTGGTGATCGCCTACGTTGTCACCTCATGGCTGGTCGCCCAGGTTGCCCAACTCGCTGCAGAATCGTTCGGCGCACCGGACTGGGTGATGAAAATGTTCATTACCCTACTCGCACTGGGTTTCCCAATTGCCATCATTTTTTCCTGGGCATTCGAGATGACCCCGGAAGGAATCAAGAAAGAAAAAGATGTCGATCGCAGCCAGTCCATCACCAGCACGACCGGGCAGAAGCTGAACTTCACGATTATTGGTTTGCTTGTCGTTGCGCTGGGCTATTTCGCTTACGACAAGTTCCTGCTTACACCGGTTGCCGGTGAACCCGTTAAAACTGCAGATACATTGGAAGCCGAAAACAGCGGTCCGCAAACAATAGCCGTTCTGCCTTTCGTCAACATGAGCGAAGACAAAAGCAACGAATACTTCTCCGATGGCCTGACCGAAGAATTACTCAACATACTCGCCAAAATTAAGGAATTACATGTGGCCGGTCGTACATCATCTTTTGCATTCAAAGGTAAAGAAGATGACCTGCGTATTATCGGTGAAAAGCTGAATGTAAGTTCCATTCTCGAAGGCAGCGTACGCAAAGATGAAAAGCGCAACCGTGTTCGCATCACCGCCCAGTTGATCAATGTGGAAAATGGCTACCACCTGTGGTCGGAAACCTTTGACCGCGAACTGGATGACATCTTCGCCATCCAGGAAGAGATCGCTCGTGAGGTTGCGCAAGCCCTGCGAGTCACGCTGCTGGGTGAGGATGAAGTCAGGCTTGGTGAAATCGCCAATACGCAAATGAACGCATACGATTTTTACCTGCAGGGTCTGAAATCCCAGAACGAGAACAGCTATGACTCGCTCAACCTTGCAGTAGAGGAATTTCAAAAGGCCATCGCACTCGACCCACAATATACGCCCGCACAACTGGGCCTGATCAGTACCTGGCTTTCGATGGGTACGACCGGAGCCATTACCCGTCAGCAGGCTAGCGATAATAGCCTGCCCCTGTTGACCATGATTTTGCAGCGCGAACCAGACAACAGCCGGGCGCTGACACTCAGAGCCAGGATATATTCCCAGCAACGGGACTTTGAAACAGCGGAGAAAACACATCGGGCCGCCCTGAACGCTAACCCTCGTGATGTAAATGCCTTGAGGTCGATTGGTAGTTACCTGTTTGGCAAAGAGCGCATCTCAGAAAGTATTGATTTCCTGGAACAGGCAGCAGTCATTGAACCCTATTCAGTCGATGTGCAATGGCAATTGTGCTTTTATCTTGCGTTCCTCGAAAACCAGCAAGACGCATCGCTGGCTGGCTGTGGTCGCATCCGGGAAATCAACCCCAACAGTCCCAACGGATACTACGGGCCGGCTATGACTTTCGAACAATCCGGCGATCTTGCCAACTCGGTTTACTGGTGGGCCAGGTCCATTCCGTTTGACGAAAGTGATTATGAATTAACGTCACAAATTGCCAGCCGGTGGATTGATCTTGGTGATCTGGAAATGGCTGAACAATGGCTGCAGCGCTCGCTGGCGCTTGGTGCAAATCAGCCCAGTCCAATCGCCAGCAAAATTCTTATGCTGCAGCAACAGGAACAACAGGCCCTCGCAGCAGACCTGGCCCGGCAAGCCATTGGCATGGAAGACCGCGGCACCTCCCGAAACTTCATTCGTAATGCCTACGTGATTGATGCACTCAGCCGTACAGACGTACAGTCCGCACTGGACGCATATCGCATTGATAACCCTGAAATATTTGAGGAGCCGATGCGCCTTCGCGAGAACAACCCCAGCTGGAATATGCGCGACCTGATTGAAATTGCATTCATCCTGAAATCTGTCGACATAGCTTCCAGCAAGGCCGTTGAGATTCTTGATTTTGCCGAAAGAAAACTTCAGAAATCCGACCCTGCTCTTTTACTGTGGTACACCGACCTCGATATGGCCGCCCTGGAAAACACTCGTGGAAACACAGATGCGGCCATCGCATATCTAAACAGTGCTTTTGAGCACGGTATGCGCATCGAATGGCGGCACGCACTACAGCACTGGTTCGTACTGGAAAGCCTCCACGATGAACCTGAATACCAGCAACTGGTCGCCATGTTTGAACAGGACATGGAACGCCAGCGTGAAGAAGCCTACGAATTGCTGAGGCTGGCGAAATGAACCAACAGGCTACCCATACCCACGTAGGAGCGGCGTCTCGCCGCGATTGTTTCAGGTTTGCACCAGGCAGAAAGAGCATCGCGGCGAGACGCCACTCCTACAGGAGCCTTCAATGAGTTTCATTGCTGAACTCAAACGCCGCAACGTCTTCAGGGTAGGCATTGCCTACGCAGTCTCCACCTGGGTGCTGCTACAAGTCACCGATATCATCGCTGAAATCCTGGCCTTGCCCGAATGGGCACCGAAACTGATCCTGCTCATCCTTATCATTGGCTTCATCCCGGCACTGATCTTTGCCTGGGCCTTTGAACTCACACCTGATGGCGTCAAAAGGGAAAAAGATGTCGATCGCAGCGACTCCATCACTCCGAATACCGGCAAAAAGCTCAACACCACCATTGGCGTCCTACTGGTGATCGCACTGGCCTATATCGCTTATGACAAGCTGGTCGTTGATGCGACTGATGTAACTGAACCGGTTGCCAGTGAGGAAGCTAATAGCGCTGTGGCCACCGCACCGCTTGAAATAAGGAAACCAGCGGTGGCTGAAACTCAAAAATCCATCGTAGTTCTGCCTTTCGTTAACATGAGCAACGATCCTGAGCAGGAATTTTTCTCAGATGGACTTTCGGAAGAGTTATTAAATGTTCTGGCCCAGATCAGAGACCTGCGGGTAATTTCACGCACCTCGGCCTTCGCTTTCAAGGGCAAGGACCTCGACATTCCCACTATCGCTGCACAACTCGGTGTCAGCCATGTCCTGGAAGGCAGTGTCCGCAAAGCCGGCGACAACATCCGCATCACCGCACAATTAATCGAAGTCGCTACCGATTCCCACCTGTGGTCGGACGCGTATAACCGTAAACTGGAAAACGTTTTTGAAATCCAGGAAGAAATTTCAAAGGCCATAGCAAAAGAACTACAGGTTACATTGGGCACCAGTGGCGAATCCGGACAACCCACTGACAATCTGGAAGCTTACCAATTATATCTGAGAGGCAGAAACTTGTACTTCAAAAGGGAAAATCTGGCTGGTGCCGTAAAGCTTCTTGAGCAAGCTGTAGATCTTGATCCTGAGTTCTCCGATGGCTGGGCTAACCTGGCCGCCACCGCCCAGGTAGCGTCATTCATGAGTGATGATCGCTACCGCGAACTCAGAGCACAGTCGTTTGCCGCTGTAAACCGGGCTATATCCCTCGACCCGGATAATGGGCTTGCTCATGCTGTGCTTGGGTTGCATTACCAGCATGAATTGCGCTGGGAAGAAGCATTCACCGAGCTGAATCTGGCAATTGAGTTGAACCCGAATGAATCTAACTCCCTGCTCTACAAAGGTGAGTTGCTGGTAATGCTCGGTTACACAAAGAATGCCATTGAAGTGCTGAAACAAGCAGAAGTCGTTGACCCGGTTTTTGCCAACGTTCAAGCCTGGTTGTCTGGCGCATACATAACCGCCGGTGAATATGACCTGGCAACAGAGCAAATTAAAAAGCTGACTGAGCTTAATCCTGAAGACGGCATCAGCTATGAGGGAGGCCTTGCCCTGGCTCAGGGGAACTTGTCCCGCGCGGAATCACTCTGGCGTCAGAATAATAGTAATGATCTAACTGGCGATGACCCGATCCTGACATCACTTTTGGCCGCTCTTAATGACCCCACCAAAACTGAGAGTACCGTAAAATTCATGATGGAGAACCCGGAACTGGCGGGTTGGGTGGGAATATTCGGCTACCTCGCCGGGCTTGGTGCGGTCGATGCTGCCATCGATTACTGGCTCTCGCTCAGAGCTCAAGACCGGCTCACGCGGTCAAGCAACTACCTTCAATATATTTGGGACTTCCCTGCAGAGAAAATGTCCGACCGGCGTATGCAGCAATTCCTGAAAGATACAGGCATGGTGGATTACTGGCGCAAACACGGCAATCCCGATAGCTGCCGCGTTGACGGCGAAAACATCGAGTGTTCTGCGCCATGAGAACATCAGAGGCCAGTTCAATGAACCAACACGTAGGGTGGACATTTATGTCCACCGTGCCAGAAAACCAATTGCCGGAAAACGGTAAGAAATATGCTTGCCATTCATGGCGAAATCTTTTTCTTAGCGATTGGTGGCAAGACACACACCTGCCCGGTGGACATAAATGTCCACCCTACGGGGGCATGCCATGAGCTTTTTTAACGAACTCAAACGCCGCAACGTCTTCAAGGTGGCCGCAGCCTACATCATTGTCGGCTGGCTGATTATGCAGGCCGGTGAGGTTATGAGCCCAGCGCTGCACTTGCCCGAATGGGTGAATTCGACACTCGCTTTTTTCCTGATTCTTGGATTCCCTGTGGCGATGATTTTTGCCTGGGCGTTCGAGATGACCCCCGAAGGACTCAAAAAGGAAAAGGATATCGATCGCAGCCAGTCTCTTGCACGCGCTACCGGTCATAAGCTGAATTACACGATCATCACGTTACTCGCCATCGCACTGGTATATTTTGTTTGGGAGTCACGTTTCCAGATTGGGGCAGAGCCTGTTTCTCAAGAACCTGTTGCACAAACAGTTAACCCTGTTATTAAGCAAAAGGTTTCGCCCCCCGTAACGCAAGATGATAGCCCGGACAGCAACACCATCGCCGTGCTGCCCTTTATCAATATGTCTTCAGACCCTGAGCAGGAGTATTTTTCCGACGGCATCACCGAGGAAGTATTAAACCTGTTGGTCAAGATACCCGAGCTAAAGGTAACGTCCCGCACTTCGGTGTTCAGCTTTAAAGGCGAAAAAATCGATATCCCCACGGTGGCTGAAAAACTCGGTGTGGCGCATATTCTTGAAGGCAGCGTACGCAAAGCAGGTAACCGTGTGCGAATTACAGCGCAGTTAATTGAAGCAGGTAATGATGTGCACCTCTGGTCGGAAACCTACGAACGGCAACTGGATGATATTTTCACCATCCAGGACGAGATTGCCAGGGAAGTCGTCAAAGCCCTTCAAATCCAACTGCTCGGTGAAGCGCCGATAGCCACTTCAACCAATACCGAAGCCTACAATCTGTATTTGAGGGCTAAACACTTTGCCACACTGGGTAGGAAAGGCTTGGAATCATCGGTAAAAGCCTACCAGGCATCGATTGCACTCGACGCGAACTTTGCCCCGTCCTGGGCAGGATTGTCTGTTGTCCTGAGGTGGCAAGGACAGTACGGCATTACTGACCTCCACGAGGCAATGGAAGCCTCGCGCCGTGCTGCCATGCGGGCGCTGGAACTCGATGACAAACTGGCGGAGGCCTGGCTGTCACTGGCTGAAATACAATTTTATTATGATTGGGACTGGTCCCTCGCCGATGCGACGATTCGCACCGCATTGAAGTACGGATCGCAAAACGCACCTGTACTTCGAGAAGCCACCTGGACGGCACTTACGCTGGGAGAAACAGAGCGAGCGCTGGACCTGGCTCGGCTTGCTGTTGATCTGGACCCGCTTGACTATTCGGGTCTGCTCAACCTTGCCACTACTTATTGGGGCCTGGGGCAACTACAAGAGGAAGAGCGAATTTACCGGCGAATTCGGGAATTGTATCCGGATTGGCCATTGAATACCGTCAATTCCTGGCTGGCCTCCACACTGGCACGACAGGGAAAGCTGGAAGAAAGCCTGCAATACCTCGACTTAGACTCAGAAAATATGTGGCAAAGGGTTATTTCAGCATTAGTTTTACACAGCCTCGGGCGTCATGAGGAAGAACTGCAGATACGGCAGAAAATGATCGACGAGATAGGTCAGTTGAGGCCCCACAATATCGCTCAGATCTACGCCTGGCATGGCGACCGCGACAAGGCTTTCGAGTGGCTGGATATTGCCTTTGAGCAGAAAAGTTCCATGATGCACCTGCTAGTCCTCAACTCGTGGCTGGAGCCTCTCCACGACGATCCACGCTGGGAGAAACTCCTCGACAAGATGAGGCTGCTGGAATACTGGCGGAAATCACAGGCCCGGCAGGAGACCAAACCATGATCAGTTTCACCACAGCTGATCGAAACGTAGGAGCCGCGTCCCCGCGGCGAAGCTCTTTCTGTCATTTGTATAATCGCCGCGAGACGCGGCTCCTACAGTTGTCTCGACCGCAAGAGGTAAAGCGATGAGCTTTTTTGCTGAACTCAAACAGCGCAACGTCTTCAAGGTCGCTGCCGCCTACATCATTATCGGCTGGCTGATTATGCAGGCTGGCGAGGTCATGAGTCCGGCGCTCAATCTGCCGGACTGGGTAAATTCCATGCTGGCATTTTTCCTGATTCTTGGTTTCCCGGTGGCAATGGTGTTTGCCTGGGCGTTTGAGATGACACCCGAAGGGCTCAAAAAGGAAAAGGATATTGACCGTAGTCAGCACATCGCCCTCGCTACTGGTCGAAAGCTGAATTACATGATCACCTTGTTACTCGCCGTTGCGCTTGTGTATTTTGTTTGGGAGTCGCGCTTCCAGGCAGAGTCAGAGCCAGTTTCTCAAGAACCCACAGTACAAACAGTAAGTCCTGACAATGAGCAAAGCACTCTGACCCCGCTAACGGAAGATGACGGCCCGGACAGCAACACCATCGCAGTGCTGCCCTTTATCAATATGTCTTCCGACCCTGAGCAGGAGTATTTTTCCGACGGCATCACCGAGGAAGTATTAAACCTGTTGGTTAAGATACCCGAACTAAAGGTAACGTCCCGCACCTCGGTGTTCACCTTCAAAGGCCAGAATGTCGATATCCCCACGGTGGCTGAAAAACTCGGTGTGGCACATATTCTTGAAGGCAGCGTACGCAAAGCAGGTACCCGGGTGCGCATTACGGCGCAGTTAATTGAAGCGGGCAATGATGTACACCTCTGGTCGGAAACCTACGAACGGAAACTGGATGATATTTTCGCCATTCAGGATGAGATTGCCAGGGAGGTCGTCAAGGCCCTTCAAATTCAATTGCTTGGTGAGGCACCTTCAGCAACTTCAACGAATATTGAAGCCTACAATCTGTATTTGAGGGGTAAATATTTTGCCGGGCTGTATACCAAAGAGTCCTTTGAATCAGCCATAACCGCCTACCGGGAAGCGATTGCACTCGACGCAAATTTCGCCCCTCCCTGGGAGGGCTTGTCTACTGTCTTGAGAAACCAGGGACAGATGGGCTTTACTGAAATGCAAGAGGCTATGGAAGCCTCACGCCAGGCGGCCATGCGTGCGCTGGAACTCGATGACAAGCTGGCGGAGGCCTGGCTGGCACTGGCCAGAATACAACTTTATTATGATTGGGACTGGTCCCGCGCCGACGTGACGATTCGCACCGCATTAAAGTACGGATCGCAAAACGCACCTGTACTTCGACAAGCCACATGGGTTGCACTTACGCTGGGAGAGACGGAGCGAGCGCTGGAGTTGGCTCAGCTTGCTGTTGATCTGGACCCGCTTGATTTTGTGGGCTTGCGCAACCTCGGCACTACCTATTGGGCCCTGGGGCAACCAGAAGAAGAGGAACGAATCTACCGGCAAATTCTGGAATTGTATCCGGACGCGGTTAGCGTCAAGTCCTGGCTGGCCGCTGCACTGACAGTACAGGGAAAACCTGAAGAGGGCCTGCAGTACCTGGACTTCGAATCAAAAAATGTGTGGCAAAGAGCCATGTCGACAATTGTTTTACACAACCTCGGACGTCATGAGGAAGAACGACCAATACAGCAAAATTTGATCGCCGAAAATGGTCAGTTCTGGGCTTTTCGTATTGCCTTGACTTACGCATGGCATGGCGACTCCGACAAAGCTTTCGAATGGCTGGATATCGCCTATAAACAGAAAGATTCCTTTATGTCCCAGCTAATCTTCAACCCGTGGCTGGCACCTCTCCACGACGACCCACGCTGGGAGAAACTCCTCGACAAGATGGGGCTGCTGAAATACTGGAAAAAATCGCAGGCCAGGCAGAGTGTAGGAGCCGCGTCTCGCGGCGATCTCTTCAATCGACAAAAGAGCATCGCCGCGAGACGCGACTCCTACGGGAATGTGCGATGAGCTTTTTCGCTGAACTAAAACGCCGCAATGTCTTCAAGGTCGCCGCTGCCTACATCATCGTCGGCTGGCTGATTATGCAGGCTGGCGAGGTGATGAGTCCGGCACTGAACCTGCCGGGCTGGGTGAATTCCATGCTGGCCTTTTTCCTGATTCTTGGTTTCCCGGTGGCAATGGTATTTGCATGGGCGTTTGAGATGACGCCGGATGGGATCAAAAAAGAAAAGGATGTTGATCACAGCCAGTCAACCACACGAATAACCGGTCGCAAGCTTAATCTCATCATTGTCGGGCTGATGGCAGTTGCGCTGGTTTATTTTATTTGGGAGTCGCGTTTCCAAACCAATGATGATGTTCTGCCTGCTACTGGTGTTGAATTGGTTGAGAAGCATTCGGGCGCACAATCTGTTTCAGACGTTTCCACGGAAACGCCAATCAGCCCGGCACCGGATAAAATGTCAATTGCCGTATTACCGTTTGCCAACCGTAGCAACGTGCAAGACGACCTGTACTTCACAGATGGCATTCATGATGACTTATTAACACAGCTGGCCAAGATCGAGAGCCTGAAAGTCATATCCCGTACCTCGGTGATGAACTATCGCGACACCGACAAACAGATTCCCGATATCGCACGGGAACTGGGTGTGGCGACCATACTGGAAGGCGGCGTACAGCGTGCCGGCAAACGCATACGCATCAATGCACAGTTGATTGATGTGGAAACCGACGAGCATTTGTGGGCCGAGACTTTTGACCGGGAAATGACGGTTGAGAATATATTTGAGATTCAATCAGAAATCACCCGGCAAATAGTAACAGCTGTGCAAGGCGAATTGACCAATACGGAATCAACAGCGCTGACACAACTACCCACTCAGAGCCTGGAAGCCTATGAAGCTTATATGCATGCCAGGGCGGCCACGCGACTGTCCGCTTACACGGCAGAGAAGTATCTGCTCGCCCAGGAATGGGCCGAAAAGGCAGTGGCCATCGACCCCGGCTTTAACTGGGCATGGGCCATCCTGGTAGAAGCCCACGTTCATGCTATTTGGCTTGGATATGATGCCTCGGACGAACGATTTGAAGCAGCGAAACAAGCCCTGGCGCAGGTTATGGATAGAGCCCCGGACTCTGCCGAAACCCAGGCCGCACTCGGCCAATACCTCTATCGCGTGAAGGGCGACTATCGGGCAGCACTGGAGGCCTTTGAAAAAGCTGCCGAACAACAGCCTGGAAATACTGATTTCATGTTCAATATAGCCACCACCCTGCGACGCATTGGAAAGTTTGACAGTGCGATCACCGCTTTCGAAAAAGCCCTTCAATTGGACCCGGCCAATGCCCAGGCAGCCTCTGACTACCTGCTCACATTGTGGTTCAACGGTGACTATGAAAAAGCGATACCGGCTGCTGAACAGGCCATTCGGCATTTTCCCGATGAGGAACCCCTGAAATCCCACCTGGCCCTGATGAACATCGACGGGAAAGGAGACTTAAGGAGGGCACGTGCTCTGTTGGATGAGATGTCACCCACTGCCGGGTTCGAATATGTGGAATTGGCAGCGACATTACCATTATTCGAACGGGAATATGAGCAGGCCCTCACCATCTGGGACATGCCTGAACTAATCAGGCTCTCGGAGTATCGTGGCAATCCCAGAGCCTATCGGGGCCGGGCCCTGGGTGAAATCTATTACCTGCTAGGAGAAACAGAAAAGGCCACCGGGGTGCTCCGGGAGTTTATCTCCACCGAAAATTCGATTGAAGTACCGGTGGCGAGGAACCGTGCATTCCAACTGGGCAACCAGGCACTAGCCTATGCATTGCTGGGTGACTCGCCCAAAGCCATGGAATACATAAACCGGGCCACAGTCACCGTCGAATCGGTGGGAGATGGAATGGCAGGTGCTGCAGTCCAGGGCATGCGGGCCCGGGTATTGGCCATCGCGGGGCAACGCGAAGAAGCCCTGGCGGAGATTGAAAGACTGATTGATACGCCGGGCAGCTATCTGAGTCGCTGGTCGCTGACACTCGATCCCCGTTGGGACTTTTTCCGCGACGACGAACGCTTCAACGAGCTCGCAAAACCAAAGAACCTCAGGGAGCCGAGAAAATGACCAGTTCCGCAGGCTCGGCGTCTCGCCACGATTGGTACGGTTTCGTATCAAATTCAAAAAAAATCGCGGCGGGGACGCCGCTCCTACGGGTGGGCTTTTCATGAGCTTCTTCAAAGAATTACAGCGCCGCAACGTCTTCAAGGTCGCAGCCGCCTATACCATCGTCGGCTGGCTAATTATGCAGGGTGGTGAAGTAATGGCGCCGGCATTGAACCTGCCGGGCTGGGTAAATTCCATGCTGGCCTTTTTCCTGATACTCGGGTTCCCGCTCGCAGTCATATTTGCCTGGGCCTTCGAAATGACTCCAGATGGGATTAAAAAAGAAAGAGACGTTGACCGGTCCCAATCAATTACCGGTGATACCGGCACGAAGTTAAACCGCACGATCACCATTGTGCTGGTGCTGGCACTGGGCTTTTTCGCTTTCGATAAATTTGTACTTGATCCGAAGCGGGATGCGGAGCTTGTAAAGGCTACTCAAACCGCTGCCGGGAAGGCTGCGCCCACTATCGAAACCAGCGTAGCCCAAACCGCAACTGATAGTACGCCGGGAGACAAGTCCATCGCCGTACTGCCTTTCGTTAATATGAGCGATGACGGCGCTAATGAGTATTTTTCAGATGGCCTTTCCGAAGAACTACTCAACCTGCTGGCCAAGATCCCGGAACTCAAGGTTGCTGCCCGCACCTCTTCGTTCCAGTTCAAAGGCCGTACAGGTGATATCGACACCATTGCCAGCCAGTTAAAAGTAGCCCACATACTTGAAGGCAGCGTACGCAAAGCCGGCAACCAGGTGCGTATAACGGCACAGTTGATCAAGGCCGATGACGGTTACCACCTATGGTCTGAAACCTACGACCGAACGCTTGAGAATATTTTCGTCGTTCAGGATGAAATTGCAGCGGCAGTGGTTGATGCCTTGAAAGTCACCTTGCTGGGTGAGGCTACGCCCCTCATTAAAGAAGCCGACCCCGAAGCGTACGCCCTGTATCTGCAAGGCCGCTACTGGCACAACCAGCCCAGCAGGGAAAATTTGATCAAATCTGTGGATGCCTACCAGCGAGCGATTGATATCGACCCGAACTACGCGCCTGCATGGGCTGGCCTTGCGATAACAACCCTCCATCAGGCCGGCCAGGATTGGATGCCGTTGCAGACCGGTGTCACGAAATCATACGAAGCTGCCATGCACTCGGTAAAACTCGATCCTGAACTGGCCCTGGGCTGGGTCAGCCTGAGCCTCATCCAGGGTAATTACCTATGGCGTTGGGCAGATGCAAGCGAATCCATACTAACGGCTTTGAAACTGGAACCCAATGCCAGTTATGTGCTGACTGCTGCCAGTCGACTGACAGTAAGTCTGGGGAGGTTCGACCAGGCCGTTGCACACGCCCGAAAGGCCAGTACGCTGGACCCGCTAAATCAACGTGCACTTGAAACCCTTGCATCCCGGTTGGAAGTTGCAGGTCTGCTGCAGGAAGCGTTAGAAACCGAACGACACATGTTTGCCTTGAATCCAAACTATGCAGGTGTGCATACCACCTTAAGCTGGATACTTTTACGCCAGGGGAAAGCTGAACAGGCCCTGGCAGAAGCTGAAAAAGAAACAGACGACTTTTGGGGCTCTCTTTTAAAACAACTATCCCTGTATTCCCTTGGCAGGCACGCTGAAGCTGATGCGCAGCAGACC
>Ga0164313_10004472_pt1 | contig 12427 bp, 7 predicted proteins | sample GuaBasSedimGuay4_FD_113735 | JGI IMG/M metagenome (GOLD analysis project Ga0164313, IMG submission 113735) | Subseafloor sediment microbial communities from Guaymas Basin, Gulf of California, Mexico - Guay4, Core 4569-4, 0-3 cm | ecosystem: Environmental > Aquatic > Marine > Hydrothermal vents >... | reverse complement strand
GATGGGTCTTACCCAGATAATCTATAATTAGCTGAATAGAAAAAACCTGCAAATGCTTTCCCGGGAAAGCATTTGCAGGTTTTTTCTATTCAGCTAATTATAGATTATCTGGGTAAGACCCATCAATATTATCTTAAAGAAAAAATTCCGGAAATTGAACAGCTAATTGATCAGATGATCAAAAAATGCTACAGCCATAATAAACATGCACATCTTCTTCGATCATTTTTTAAAGAATATAAAGAAGAGCTTATCAACCATATATCAAGGGAAGATGTAACCGTTTTCCCATATGCTCTTAAAATTGAAGACAAATATCTTTCAAAAAACCAATTAACCAGGGAAAAGCAGGTTTCTGAGGAATATACCATTGATTCGTATCGTTCTGAACACAATAACATTGAAGAGAAGTTGTTCGACCTGAAAAATATTATTATCAAATACCTTCCTTCACCGGAAAACCAGGCACTTTGCGCCAAAGTTTTATCGGCTCTATTTATTCTTGAACAAGATATGGCTGATCATAGCCGAATAGAAGATAATGTATTAATTCCGAAGATAGTTCTAATGGAAAAAGCTGTAAGAAAGTAGATAAAAAAGACTCAATGTAATTTCGGCATCATGGTAAAGATAAAAGTATTAATAGCCTCCAAATCTTATATTATCCTAAGAGGTCTTAACTTTTTTCTAAAGGAATTTGAAGAAGTTGAAGTCATATGGAGTAATGTTGAAAAAGAAGAATTACTATCTTCAATTTTAAAAGCCCAACCGGATCTAGCCATGGTAACTGCTGAAATGATAAGCCACCAGGACATTCCTGAATTTCAAAAGCACTTCCCTGGTAAAACTAAGCTTATCTTTCTTATTTCAGAAACCAAAATGGAAACCTCTGGATATATTTATTCCGACCAATTTGACCTGTTTAAGGATAAAAATAGTCTGACAGAGCAATTTAATCAACTTATATTAAAGCATCTGCCGAGAAAACCGAGAAAAGGAAACTCCTTAGAATTAAGTAAGCGTGAGAAAAATATTATACGGCATATTGCCCTGGGTTTAACTAGTAAGGAAATCGGTGGAAAACTTTTTATCAGTACCCATACTGTAATTACGCACAGAAAAAACATCACTCATAAGCTTGGAATAAAGACTGTTTCAGGTCAAACCGTTTATGCTATTTTAAACGGGATTGTTACTATTGAAGAAATTGGTGTATAAGAGCCGTTGTTTACACTTGAATTCCCATAAAAAGCACATCATCCACCTGATCCTGATCACCTTTCCAATCCTCAAAACTCTTCTTAATTACCCGGTACTGCTCATCCATATCCATTTCATGGATTTCAGCCAACAATTCTTTTAACCTGGTCATTTTATATTTTTTACCTCCCGGGCCACCAAACTGATCGGGATACCCATCACTAAAAAGATAAACAACATCCCCCTTTTCCAAATGGAATTCCTGATCTTCAAAGCCTCTCCCAAAAAACATATCACCACCAACGGAACTTCTGCTCCCACGGATATAAAGTTGTTCACCCTGATGATACATTATAATGGGCCGCATTGCCGAAGCATAACGAAGAAGGCGTGTTTTTGTATTAAATTCACAAACGATTATATCCATTCCATCACTTGTAGAAAAATGTTCGTTATCAATAGGTGCCTCTCCTTCATTAACTTTTTGGTTGAGTGATTCAATAATTTCCTGGTTAAGTAAAGTGAGCAAACCTGATGGTTTAATCCCCGGATTCTGCCCTACAATATCCTTTATAAGGGTTGATCCGATCATTGACATAAATGCACCTGGCACCCCATGTCCAGTAGAATCAGCACAAATAACCATAAAACGGTCACTCCCTATCTGCTGCCACCAATAAAAATCACCACTTACTATGTCCCGGGGTTCAAAATAAACAAAAGAACCTTTAAAATGTGATTTCAATTTAGCTAAAGGAGGTAATATACTTGCCTGAATTCTTTGCGCATAGTTAATACTATCTGTTATCTCCCTGTTTTTCACTTCCAGTTCTTCTTTCTTTTCAACAACTTCTTTAGTCCTGATGTCAAGTTCTTCTGTAAGTCTTTCTTCCCTTAACCTGTGGTTTCTTTCACGAATCCGGATAATGGAAACAACCCCTGCTACCATGGCAATTAATAAAATAGTAAAGAACCACCATGTTTTCCAGAATGGCTTTTTAACCACAACTATCACAAAACTTGCAGGTTGCTCAGTTGTTTGATATTCCGAGTTAAATGCTTTCAGGTAAAATGTATATTCGCCATCATCCATTTTCGGGAAATCAACAAAAGTATTAGAAACTAAATCAGACCATTCCGGGTCATAATTTTCCAATTGATATTGATATTGAACTTTCCCGGGGTTTTTATAACTGATCCCCACATAATCTATTCGCAGCTTATAATTTGAATACGGTAATAAAATCCGACGATCTTTTGGCAACTCATTCAGGGTCAAATTAATTTTCTCACTTGAAAACTGGAGTGAAAGGATATTAACTCTTGGCGGGCTCAGGCTTTCTTTATCATTCATTGGATTATAGATGATCATTCCTTTGTTTGTACCAAAAAGTATCCTTTCATCTTTAAGCTGTTTAGATGCATTTGGGTTAGCATCACCTGAAAAACCTTCGTTCCTGCCATAAGTCCGAATCAAATAGTTATGACCTTTACGGGTAACCCTGCTATAGCCCTTTCTGTGACCCACCCATACATCTCCCTGTTTATCAATTAATAAACTATAACAATAATCCGACATCAAACCGGTACGGGTAGTTACAAAATAAGTAGTATCGTCATAAACATGAACAAGTCCGGATCCATTAGTTGCAGCCCATATACGCCCGTTCCTTCCCTCACTAATTGCATTTATATCAAACCTGGCATCCTTCCGGGAGAGGCCGGCTTTTCTAAGTACCCGTTCATCCCCATCAAGAAAATACAAACCATCACTTAAAGTTGAAAGCCATATCTTGTTTTCATTTTCAATAAAGATCTGACGTATATTATTGTGAGGTAGTTGTCCGGAAGAAACAGAAAAATGATTATTTTCTCCTGTAAGCAAGTCAAACATAAACAATCCATTTCTGGTCCCCAGCCATAAATGATTATTTTCTCCTGTAACATAATTAATTGATCGCTCATTCTTATCCTGTGAAAGGAAGAAAGGACGTACCTTCCCTGACTCTAAAGAAATTACATAAAGTCCACTAATGTTGGTCCCAACAAACAAGAAGTTCTGTTTCTCGTAAAAATATATACTTGTAATTTTGTCTTCAGGTAAGCCATTCCTTACAGAAAAATCCCTTATTTTCAATCCGGAAATTTTATCCATCACCTCAACACCATTATCTCCGGCAATAAAATACCGGTCATCATCCTCAGCCATTGCATTTATACTTTCTCCCGGGACCTTTCCATCAAAGCTTTTAAAAGAGAAGGCTTCATCAAGCAGCATACACAAACCTTTTCCATAAGTTCCTACCCATATATTCCCTTCAAAATCCTGAAAGACATCGCGGGTATTGTTACTCAGCAAGCCATTCTTTTTATTGTACCATTTAAAATTCACCTTTTCCTGAGCAACCCAGGGGGCATTTACTTTTATCAACCCTGATCTTGAAGTACTTATCCACAGATTATGGCCATGATCCTCCAAAACCGATTTAATGCTAATTCTTTTTAAGGCTTCATTTTCAGCCAGGGGGTTTATAACAAGAGTGTTGCCATTAGCCTGAGTTTGAAGAAGATAAAGCCCATTCTCTGAAGTTCCAATAAAAGTAAGTCCTGGGGTGTTACTCTCCTGTATGCTTTGAATATTAAAATCAGGAATCCCAATGCATTTTCTTATAAATTGTGGCGGTTGCTTTCCTACCGGCATAGAATAAAAATATAGCCCATCATTTGAGCCAACAAGAAGCTTCCCATCCGGTGATTTCCCAATTGTTGTTATAAGCTTTTGGTCAAGACTGAAATAACTTAATACCCCCGGCTCATCCATACTTGTTTTGATCAGCCCTTTATTTTGAGTTGAAAAAATTATCTCATTATCTTCTGTCTCAACAAATCCTGTTATTGCATTTGAAGTTGAATCCCGTAATGAAATAATTGTAAAACTCTTTCCGTCATAGACCAGTACTATTCCATCCTTACTTCCAAACCACAATTTATTATCAGAGGTTTTATAGCTGCAGTTAATATTGGTTTCTTTTAAAGAATCAGGCAAGAAGTCCGATCTGAAATGTAATCCATCAAAACGATTTAATCCGGATCCTGTTCCAATCCACAGAAAGCCATTACTATCTTCATCAATAGTATTAATGAAACGGTTGGTCAAAGCAGGATCAGTATCTGTGCTGTAGTTTCTGAAGTACGAATCCTGAGAAAAAGATTCATGAAAAAAAACTGTTACCAAAAGAAAGATAAGGTAAGACCTTGTCATATTGCCAGGAAAATGCATCAAAAATGAAGTTTAGATTTGATTATTCATCATCGGGTTCAAAAACCGGATCAGATTTATACTTTGGAACCCCTCCAATCGGTTTCGTGAAAAATCTCAGATTTTCTTCATACTGGTTCATTGTTGTAATCACAACGTTATTGTTGACTACCAAAGGTTTTTTTCTTTTTACAAATTGAAAATCCAGGGATTTACCAACTTCCCCTTCCATGATTACAATTTCTGATTCTGACCAGTAATCCTCCCCAGAAACAACAGCTGATGAATTATTCCTGTCTATTGAGTATATATCAATCCGACCATCACTGTCCCAATCAAAATTTCTCTGTTTAACCCTTACGGTGCCATCTTCTACATATGGATAAATATGCGAAACATTTACTGTATCGTTCCATAACCTGAAAGTATATTCATAAGTAAAGGCATTCCCTCCCTCAACACTTACATTCCTATCCTCTTCTGTACTTAAATAATACTGGTACAGATTCCCATCATTGCCAGATATCCCCTGGGTGATTATTTTAAAATAATATCCATTAAACTCATCAGAAAACTCTCCATCACGGGGATCAAAAGGGCCAAAAGTGTACCACTTCCCATCGTACTCAGGATCCACGCCAAAAGTCCTTGAATCCAACAGGTTCCCGCTTCTATAATTCCCTACAGGTTGTGTTCCCTGGGCATCTTTATCGGACCAGCAGCCAACGCCACCATAGATTGAAAATTCCGTTCGGGTATCAAAACCTAAATTTATTTCGTCAATCTTACCCCCACAGTCCGGGTCAAAAACCCTAATGTAAACAGGATCAGAATAATCCTCAGGAACCAGGAAGAAAAACAACTGGCAAAAATCATCATCTCCCCAGTAAGTCTCCGCCTGGTTACCAAAGGTAACAAGATATGGAATATTCTCTACCTGTGCTGGCACCGGCTGAGCCAGGATAAGCCTTGAGGGAAGACCAACAAACAGGAATAATATTAAAAACTTATAAATCCTCATATTTTAATTCTCCTCCATTCGTTCAACAATAACCAGGCTGACAGAACTACAGTATTCCTTCATTTCATCTTCTTTTTTACCAATTCCTTTTATAACCAGTTTTACCTGATAAGTACCGGGTTTGTTAAATACATACACCATCTCCGGTTCATTTGAAATACTATTTTCATCAACAAACCAATGATATTCTGAAGGGATAATCTCAGGCAGGTAAGATGAGAGCCCATCGAAGCGTATCGGTTCTCCTGCAACGCCCTCAGAGTCAACATCGGCAACATTAATAAATACTTGTTCCCTTGGTGTTGCCTTTACCGTCAAAGTTTCTTCCGAATAGAACACACCCGGCCCGAGGACATCTGTAATCGTCATTTTAACTTTATATACACCAGAATCGCTAAAACAATGCCTTACCCTGATTCCGGTTTCAGTAGTTCCATCACCAAAGTCCCAGCTATAAATTAAATTAGGTATAGAATCAACTTCAACTTTCCGGTCTCTGAATCTAAAGCAATATTTATTTTCTATCTGTTCCATACATCCAAGCAGGGAAGGCATCAGGTTTGTGAACGAAAAAATATCATCATTTCCCAGCCTGTTGGTTGAAAAATAACCTGTAGCAAGCCCGGAATCAGCTACAAATGAGAAATCATCGCTAGTACTATTAACAGGCACATCAAGAGGGGCCGGCTTTGTCCATGTACTATCCTTTTCCAGGGTGAAAAATATATCCAACCCTCCCATGGACCGATGTCCATTGGAAGAAAAATACAGTCGGTTATCCTGATAAATAAAAGGATATCTTTCAGAATTGCGAGTATTTACATCGGGACCCAAATTTTCCGGTGTGGACCACACACCCCTGATAAAGTGACTCCTGTAGATATCAAAGCCCCCAAACCCACCTGGCATATCAGATGCAAAATACAGGGTAGTACCATCTTCGCTTATACTGGGGTCAACAATATTATACTCAGGCTTGTTATAAGGGAAATCCCTAATATTCATTAATACACTTGGACTCCAAATTGTATAAAAAATACCTAATGTATTATTTTCAACAGAAAATGTATTTTCAGTTAACAGGTTACGGGTATAGAACAAGGTTTTTGTGTACTCACAGAAGGTTGAAGAGCCCTCGTTTACTTTAGAAAACAAATCTTTAGAGAAGATTTTAGGTGTGTTCCATTTAAGGCTGTCCTTTTGTGATGTGAACAACAGATTAAAAGGCCTGTATCCTGTTTTTGTTTTATAGTCCTTCGGAAAATTCTTAAATAACTTTCTATTGGAACAAAAAACAAGTCCATCCTCCAGAATCATGGGGGCATATGCTGAATAAGACCGGGAATTAAACGGAAGGCGCTGCACCTTGTACAAGCTGGTATCCTGGGCAAAAGCCAGGTTTGTAATCAGCAAGGCCGATACAAACAAGATAATTATATGTTTCCGTTTTATTCTCATTAATTCTTAAAAATATCTTGGATCAGAGGCATTCACGGTAAATCCAAACTCATATCGCAATACGATCTCATGTGTGCCATTCAAAGCATTATTTAAATCACCCAAAGTATAATCATAAGAATAACCCAACATAAACTGTTTACTAATATGCAACTCAACACTCCCTATCAAAACCTGGCTGGGATAATGGCCTCCGGACCTGTAGGATGCACCCAGCCATAAAAAGTCATTGAAGAAAATAAAGTTATTATTAATATCATACCTGATAGACTCATAACCCATATTATAAACCAGCAGAAAAGAAGGCTTCCATTTAAATGTTTTCGATTTACCTATAAGGATACCAGCGGTAAGTGTGTATGAATACAACTCAGGTGAAACAGTGGGGGCATATTTATATGAAACAGTATCCAGCCTATAATTCATCATATTTGGAATAGAGAACCCTACAAAATATCGCGGGTTGTAGAAATATGCACCAAAACCAAAATCAGGTTGAATATAGTTTTGATCCACCGCCGTAAAAACCGGGTCTGTCGGGTCATCCAGCCCATCCAACAATTTACCCATATTTTCATTAATAAAAGAAACCCCACCCTTTAAACCCAAGGAAATTTTCCCATTACCTGCATTGAACCTGTAAGCATAATCAAAATGAACCTGTGTGTTACTTGTTACCCCATAACTCTGATTCATAATAAATAAACCCAAGGCCACTTTTTCATTCTTCATAGGTGTGTGGGCGCTAAAAGTATAATTCACAGGACTCCCATCAACACCCGTCCATTTTTTCTGATAAAGGGTGGAAAGGGTAAAGACCTCCCTGCTGCCGGCATAAGCAGGGTTAAGAGCGAGACCATTCACCCAGTATTGGCTGAAGAAAACATCCTTTCCCTGCCCAAACCCAGTAAAAGAGGTTAAAAACAACATAAAAAGCCCTATGATTCCTAGTTTCCTCACTTCATCAGTTTCCTTTAATTACAACATATCCAGTATAATTCCGGGGATGCTCCCCCTGAACCTTAATCACATAATAATAAGTATCATCCGGAAGCGGACTTCCGTTCATGTTTGTCCCATCCCATCCATTCGGGAAGTTACCATCCCTCATAAAATTCTCTGTTTTAAAGACGACTACACCACTCCTGGTAAATATAATTAACTCATTATCAACATTCCCAATATTTTTAATTTTAAAATAATCATTCTGTCCAATACTAGATCTGGGAGAAATTCCCTTAGGGATTGCCAGCCCTTCCAATACTGTAACTACAATCTTATCTTCTTCCGGGGGACAGGCACCATTACTTATCTTCAACTTTAGTTCATTTTTACCCCAATCCAGCTGTGAAGCAGTAGTGAATTCACCATTTGGAGAGGAAAATACCGTTCCTGGAGTGGAAGACAACCATGAAATTTCACCAACTAAACTTCCGGAAATTACCGCATTCAAATCAACCTCCGTGGCAAAAGCCGCAAGGGTAGTATCCCTCCCAGGATTAATGACTGCTGTTGAAGGTGGATCCCAAAAAGTCATAGTAGTTTCATCTGTAATATCTGTACAAGTACCATTAGAACTGGTCCAGGTTAGCTGATAGGCCCCCTGACCTGTTGAAATGATTTCAGAATGAGGATCAGCAGGATTTGTAAAACTCACCTCAGCCGGACCAGACCAGATGCCTTTACCAAAATCAAGGATTGCCTGGGTGTTTGAAGTATTTCCACAAGCATCCTTATCAGCTCCAGCGTTTGCCTCCGGAGGACGCATGGCCACAACACCGCCTTCTCCCAGCATATTTTGTGCAGGGCAACCCCATTGATCATTCACCTGTAATATGGAATACTTAACTTCACCACTACCTATATTAGAAGAATAGGAGTTATAATTTACATCTACATCAAGGTTAGAAGGCGTGGAATTAACTGTAAAATCCTGGCCGGCAGACCCCTGATTGTTCTGTATTGTAATAGTCCATGGGGAATTACCAGGGGATGTCAAACTTAAAGTAATCTGTCCGATATCACCATTACATACTGTATCCTGACCAACTGACAAATCAGCAATAGTAGCATCAAAGACAGGATGAATATTCACAAAAACAGGTGACGAAGAAATATCTACACAGGCATTTGAATTAACCTTACGCTTATAGTAAGTTGGAATTCCAAGTACAGGAGGACTATAATCAGGGTTGGTTTCCCCCAGAATTACATTATAGGTAACATCATCAGTACTTTGAAGCCACTCATAGGCATAAGCTCCATCTCCACCAGAAGGAAGGCTACCCTTCAGTTCAGCAGGAGCTGTATTAATACATATACTGGTATCTTTTGTAATTGTATTGCCGGCTATTGAGGGATAAATGCTAATAAGCACAGCATCAGAAGTATCTTTACAGGCACTGGAAGTGATTTCCCTCAGGTAATATTTAAACTTAGTTACTACTGTTCCGTTAACCAAAACCGGAGGCTGCATAGTTTCATTCTTTTCAGATGCCATAGCCGAGTAGCTGATACCATCATCACTTTGATACCAAACATAGCCATAAGTTCCTGATCCTCCCCCAACGGGAATAACAGAGCTAAGTGTGGATGGCAGGTCACCATTACAAATCGCCTGGTCTTTTTCGATAATATTTGAAATGGAAGGCAAATAAGTTAAAGAAGCCTGGGAACTTATATCCGGGCAGCCAATCCCTGAACTAACAATTCTACGGTACAGAACAGTGGTAACAGATCCTACCGACCTGGATTGCGGTTTATATGAGGAACCTATTTCCCCTGGTAATCCACTCCAGCTTGCACCACCATTCTCACTTTTCTCCCAGACGTAGGAATACGGTGCAAATCCTCCGGATGGTAATGGAGGAATCGCAAATATTTCATCTGGTAAAATCCCGGAACACACAGAATCCACATAATTTGATAAATTATTATTCAGGATTTTTGGCTGAACTATTATGGAAAGTGGTTTGGAATTATCAATAATCGGTATGGGAAGTGTTAAATCCCTTACTATCCGACGGTAATAGCTTGTATTAATCAACGGAGTTACAGGAGTATAGTCCTTAGTGTTTGTTCCCGGAATACTAGTCCAGGTAACTTTATCTGAACTCCATTGCCACTGAAAGGTGTAAGGGGCTATCCCTCCCCTTGGTGTAGTTCCCATGAAAGGCGCAGAAATGCTCCCTTCGCAAATGGTGTCTGTTGGTAATCCGGTAGAAGTTGAAAATATAGAATTAAAAAGGAAACCTGTAAGCGGGAGTTTTAATCCTTCTTTTGCCAGGCCAGTTGAGCCATCAGAACCAAACTGACTAAAATTGCAATCAACAGAAGACAGTTTGGCCCCCCCTAATCCGTTGATCATTACTGTATCAACCAAGCCAACAGGCAGGGGATCGGAAAACCAAAACAATCCTCCACCACCGCCACCACCTGAACCGGTACAAACAGGCCCATCTGTGGTACCACCATCACCACCCTTTGCCTCAACATGGACATTATTTGTGTATTTACCAACGGTCAGCAAAATGGAACCACCGGCACCACCACCAGCACCACTGGCAGTAGCTATATCGGTCACGGATTCTCCATTTGACCTTATATTAAAACCATTCGCCTCAATGGTCTCTGTCAGAATTATTATAATACCACCTCCATTTCCACCCCTTGTTGCCACTAAGCCACCTGTCTGGGTGCCTGAGCCTCCGCCCCCACCCATGAAAATCCGGTTACCAGTTTCCCATACTGGTTTTGCACTAAATCCTCCACCTATACCAATAATTGGAAATACACCACACTCCCCTGCCTCGGAACCTCCATAACCGCCAGATCCGATATTCCCACCACCGGAACCTCCTGAGTATTTTCCATTTCCTCCACCTCCTCCGTTATATAAAGGCCCCTGGCCTTTTGCATAGCCTTTTCCAAGTATTATTTTAAAATTAAAAGGTGGCAGGTATCCGTAACTTACTGCGCCTTCTCCTTTAAAGCCGGATCTCTGGGAATCAGCATCGTAAAACATATCCAAATATCCACACACACCATCCCCAACTACCGGGTCGGCACCCTTAAAGCCTTTTCCGCTAACATCAATATCGGCATGAAGGGTAAGGGTATTACCTACCATCATTACCAAAACACCTCCTGCCCCGGAAGAACTATCCCAGGGCTCACAGCTAAGAACCCCCTCTACTGTTGCATTATCATAGGTTGGTACCCTGACTACCTGCAGGTTCCCATTTTCATCGTAGGTATTTTCAAAATTAGCATTAAATATAAGTTGATTCCCACTTATGCTGTTAATGATCAGAAACTCAAACAAACCTGCTGAATAGATATTTTGCTTGGCCCCAAAACTATTATCATTAGAAATACTGATTTCCATCCCTTTCATTTGAATAACCAGTACCGTATCCCCAATTGAAAAAATGCCGGGGTCCTGAACCCTAAGCCTGTCCACTCCGGTAAGTGCAAGCACACTTGAGTACTGGTTAATCACCCCACCTGGCAGGGAGGTTTGTGCACCAGTAGAAAGCCCTGTAAAAAACAGAGCTAACGAAAAGTAAATTACAAGATTTCGAAGCAAGATACCGGGTTTACAAATTAAATTAAGTACAAATATATCATAATACGTAAAAATTTCCTATAAGTTCCAATCAAATTAAACCTATTTCTTTTTATAAATATTAACAACAAGTTTGATTATGGAATACTATGTGAGAAGTCAATGGTGAAAAATTGAAAGTCATAAGTGTGATATCCCTTATTATCGGGCTCTTATCAAACATTTACCCTGTGTTTCAGGCTTAACTTAACTCTTTCAATAAGGCCATTTATAAGCAAGCCTTCTGCCCAGGAATAATACTACATTAAGCTCTTGTATCATTAGAAAAGTCTCTTAGACGCAGAGATCTGTTTATCAATAAATTATCAGACAAAAGCCAGCTGCACCAAGCATTAAACATTTAATACATTAAATAAATTAAGGAAATGTTGGCGAAATAAACAATTATTTATATTCGGGTAATTCAATAATAAAAACGGTTCCACCATCCGCGGAAGATTTATACCATATGATACCATTTGCATCAGTAACTATCCTTTTTGTAATTGCCAGTCCTAATCCGGTGCCACTGGTTTTAGTTGTAAAATTTGGCTCAAACAATTTATCTCCAAGATCAACGGGGATACCAATTCCATTATCTTCTATACGAATTACAATTTTACCTGAAACTTTTTTAAGACCAATCTTAATAATGCCTTTCTTCTCATCTGAAAATGATTGAATTGCATTTTTAATCAAATTATTAAAAACCCTGGTCAGTTGATTTTCGTCAGCAAGAACAATGGCTTCATTTTGTCCGTTGAAATTCACCACAATCCGGAAATCCACATTGCTGGAAAACAATGAAACTACTTTTTCAATAACCTGAACAATGTTAATTTCCACAACTTTTGAACGTGGCATTTCCGCAAAATTTGAAAAT
>Ga0164313_10004471_pt1 | contig 12429 bp, 12 predicted proteins | sample GuaBasSedimGuay4_FD_113735 | JGI IMG/M metagenome (GOLD analysis project Ga0164313, IMG submission 113735) | Subseafloor sediment microbial communities from Guaymas Basin, Gulf of California, Mexico - Guay4, Core 4569-4, 0-3 cm | ecosystem: Environmental > Aquatic > Marine > Hydrothermal vents... | reverse complement strand
TTCATGCAAATCAATATTGTAGGCGGCGAACTGTTTCAAGATAATCTCATAGAAAAAGGATACTTAGATTATTATTATGATATATCTAAAAAAATAAGTGAGTTAGCTTACATGTATGATTATCATTTAGAAATAGTTTGGGTATCAAATTTCTTATTTAAAGATACTAAATCTATAAACGAATTTATTACTAAATTAAATTATAATAATATTAAATCATCGTTAATAGTTTCATATGATTTTGAAGGTAGACCAACTAATAAAAAATATTTTGAAAATATTAAACGATTAGAAAAATATATATCGTCTGTTAATGTTGTAGCTACCATTGATACAATAAATGATATGATGACTATGACCGATCCATTCTTTGATTATATTTACCGTACGTTCCCAGTGTATATTGATGACTATATTCCTGATGATATTAGTAATAATCTAACGCCGCCTGATAGTGTGATGTTAAAATTTTATAAATTTTTGTTTAACAACTATCCAAAAGTTGTTAATATAGCAGAATTATTGGAAAATACTGAAAATCCGATGGGATGTTTATCACTAAACAAAATTACTATATTTCCAGATGATAGTGTTTCCAACTGTAAATGGGGTAGATATAAACCTGAAAATTTCGAAACATATAAAGATACTGAGGTTAATTACCAAGACAACGCACCACAAATGAAACGACATTTAGAACATTTCAACTGTTTATCATGTGAATTTTATAAACGTTGTAAATTTAGATGCTATACTCAATGGGATTTTATAACACCTAATATCCATGATTATGATGGATGTTGGATTAAAACATTTTTTAAATACATAAATGAAAACGATTAAAAGTACTTTACCATTATCACCATCTACTATAGCTGAATATTGTTCACATAATGTTAAAGGTGAAACTATAGACGTCATATTTGATATATCAGATTGTAGAATGCTGAATCATCACATATTAAATTATTTAGCTCATTTAAAAATACCATGTACTGTCATAGGATTTGATACAATATTCTTATATGAATACATTACAACTTCAAATTATTTGGGTAATACTAACCTAGCTAAACATCATGCTAATGTTCTTTATTATCAGAAGTATGGTATACCATATTTTGATGATGTTCTTACAGAATTTAATTTAGAATCTTTAGACAGAATGGTTAAACTATCAACTGATATCATAGATTCATTACCGTTATTTCTATTAGCATCATGTGAAAAATTAGAAATATCTGAAAATGATATTAAACATGGTAAGAATTATACTGGAGTTAATTTTGCCCATTTAGCTGAGTTTACAGAATTTTTTGTATCATATCTTGCTGATAATATATTTGTTATGTCAAATCAAAAATATTATAGTCACTTTTTTGATGAGTATATATATGGCGGCGATAAGTTAATCCAATCTTTTATAGATAATCCAGATAATCTATTATTGAAAATTTCAGGATTTGATAATGTCTAAGAAATTAATTAATTCATATGCAGCCCATAAAGGTGGATCGAGATCACTGCGTGACTCCAGACAGATTTCTGTAGATTTAACATTAGATATATTAAATGGGTGCGAATATAACTGTGAAGGATGTTTCGTTTCTAAAAAGAATGAGTTTAATGAAGAAGATTTAGATATATTATTAGATTTAGTAGAACAGTGGGAAGAAGGTGGGTTCGACATTAATGAACTCTTCTTAGGTCCAACTGATATATTCAGTGCTGTAAATTTTGATGAGTTGGTTTTAAACCCAAAGTTTCAAAAGATTTGTTCATATTTTACATTCACTTGTAGTACAACATTATTAAATGATTATGATGAGATTAAGCGAAAGTATGATTTATTACATGAACATTGTTTATCAGATAAACATGATAGAGAATTTGAAATTTTTGTAGTGATAGACGATAAAAGATATTTGAATAATGATAGAGCTTATATGGACAAGTTTAATAAGAACTTAGAATTATTAGATTTGTATAATGTATTTTTTGTTCTTAATGTATATTCTGAATCTATGTTTGATGCCGTAGGTCTAGCTGAATTTAATGATAAAATCTTTAAAGATTATAATTCTAAAATCAGAGTAAACCCATCATATCTTCGTGGAACTAGTGTAAATCATTTAAGAAAATATACAGAACTTCATAATAAATTAATAAATGACCAAGTAAATGATGATAATATAGGTCGAGTATTTATGAACATGATCGATATATACTTTGGAGCATTTACTTTTAATACATATTCATATAGAAACCATGAATTATATATTGCTCCTGTTATATATGAAGGAATACCCCAGGATTTTCCATTTTTTCAAGTAGATAAAATAAATGGAAAATATAATTTAGATACATTAGATAATGCTCAAAATAGACTTACAGTACAACAATATGATTTTAGTAAGAAGACAGAAGAATGTGATAAATGCGAGTTTATAACATCATGTTCCAGTAGAAATGTATTGTCATATATGGAACACCGAAAATTATATGATTGCTTTATGCCAAAGAATTTATTTAGAGATGCATCTAAAGTAATTGAATTAGAATAAATAGTAGTAAAAGGAATATCAAATGATAGAAGAAGATTTATACGAAAAAATGTCAAACTCTGAAGTAAAAACAGTTTTTGATAATGATAAGATGGATTTTGTTATTAACTTAGAACTATTAAATGGATGTGCTCATGCATGTACAGGTTGCTTTGTTAATAGGAAAAATGAAATCGTTGCAACTGATGTTAAGAAAGCTTTAAAATTGGCCCAAGAATTAACTGAAAAAGGTCTTAGATTTAGAGAAGTTATTATATCTCCTACAGATATTTTTAGCGCAACCAATACTAATGACATATTATTGAATGACGATTTTCAAGCAATGTTAAAATTGAATGATAAAACCCGTATCACAACTACAGCAATGTTTAATGGTACTGATTTATCTGACGTTAAAAGAGTATTTGACATATTAGATAACCCTGATTATTTTAGAACTAATATGATTATGGAATTCTTAGTTCCTATGGAAGCTGATAAAATTGTTGCTGATGATGCTGAATATTTTAACAAACATATGGAAATTATTAATTATTTTAAAGAATCTACTCCTAAAGTAGTTGATTGGTCATTTGTTGTAAACGTTCATCATGATGATATATTGATTGATAATTTTGAACAGATTACTGATACAGTTAGAGATAAGTATGAAGGTATTATTGAATTTTTACCATCATTCTTTAGAACTGGTAATACCGATTTAATTATCAAACATTTAGGACAATGGAAAGAATTCTTAAGCAATACAGTTAATAGAGATAATTATCAAAAATTGATGGTAACTATTGCAGATTTACATCACAACGGATTTAATACAATTGTAATGAATTATCGTAAAGGTAATCTTTATGTGTCTCCATTTATATATGAACAAATATTAATGGCAGATGAAGAAATGCTATTAGATGATAGTAATGTTGAAAAATTATTTGATAAACTTGGTGAATTAACAGCAGATCAATATAGATATGCACATAAGACTGAAGAATGTGGAACTTGCGAATATTTTAGTACATGTGTTGGTCGTAATGTATTATCATTTATGGAATCTAAAGGCATAACCCAATGTATTTATCCTAAAGATGTATTAGATTTATATTCTAAAAATACTACACAATCTCCAAGACTGGAACGCTGTCAATAATGATTATAAACGATGTTTATGGGGCAATGAACAATTCTGAATGCATCGGTGAAAATATCGCTAATGCTTCAGAGTTTAGAGTACGTATTAATGCCGAATTCCTAAATGGATGTGAATTTGATTGTGCGGGTTGCTTTGTAAAACGGAAAAATGCTTATAATAACGATGATATGGATATATTAGTCGATACTATAAACAAATTTAGAAATACTGGACACACATTTGATGAAATCATTTTGGGACCTACTGATTTCTTTGCTGCTTACAACTCTGTTAATATTATTAGCGATAAACGGTTCACCGATATTTTTAAAACTGGTGATGTGGTTTTAACCTTATTATCAACAATGCAAAGTTCTGATGATGATATAATAAGATTGATTAAACAATTTAATAAAGTTTTTACATCAGAAAAAATGGAAGTTGAAGTATTAATCCCAATAGATATTAAAAAATTACACAAGGATGATCATGATTATATTGAAAATTTAAAAAGTAAAATAAAATTATTAGATTATTTTGATGCTAAAGTAGATTATGCTTTACAATTAAATATTAGAGACTTAGATTCTGAAATAGAAGACTTTGATATTGTTAAAATTACTAAACTAGTTAGAGATGAATTTGGAACTATCCTAGAATTCAATCCATCATTCATGAGATCTGGTAATATTGATAATGTTATCAATACTTTAGGAAAATGGAACACAATGTTAGAACGTTGTCTTAATGAAGATAACAAAGATTCAGTGACATTGACTATATCTAATAAGTACCACGCTGGTAATAATGAAAGAACTTTTACTTTTAAGAATGGATTCTTGTATAGTACTCCTTTTATATATGAGAATGTTGTTTCTTTAAAACCTTCTTTTGTTATAGATAGGCCAGAATCACTTTATGAAATCGATGATATAAATTTATATGATGTTGAATCTAATATAGATCAATATAAGTATGTTAATAAAACTGATGATTGCGAAAATTGTCAACATGTTGCTTCATGTATATCTAAATTAGTATTAAAATATATGGAAGTAAATCAAATTACCCAATGTCTTTTATCTAGGAAAAGTATAGAATTATATGATAATCAATAATGGCATTTCAATTGAAGAACGTAGAACTGCCACTAATAGTAACTCTTTAATAGATAGTGACAGAGTTACAGTTAGTATCCAAACAGAATTCTTGGATAGTTGTGCCTTCAATTGTGAAGGCTGTTTTGTCAAACGTAGAAATACTTTCACAGACCAGGAATTAATCGATCTAAAAAAATTCATAACAAAATTTGACGATAAATATGAGTTAAATGAACTTGTATTATCTCCTACTGATATGTTTGGAGCTAGTAATACATTCCAAATTATTTCAAATCCTATATTCATATCCTTATTTGAACATTTCAACGCATTAACCTTTAATAGTACTTTACTATCAGAACCTTCTCATGTTAAATCTATTATGGATTTTATTCGAGAAAATTATCCTGAAGATGTTTATTACGAAATGTTTGTAGTTTTGGATATAGAAAAATTTATTGCTAAAGATAAAGAATACCTTGAAAGATTGGAAACAAATTTAAGTCAATTAACAGATGTTAATATTATCTTTGTTTATAATATTCATTCTAGTGATATGTTTAACAATGTAGATATTGCATCTATATCTAAAGAAGTTAATGACAGATATAATTCTCATTTTAGGATGAATCCTTCATTCTTTAGATCTCAAAAGAAAAGTCTAATAATAGATGCCTTAGATAAATGGAAAGATAGATTAGGTAAAATATATAATGATGTCAATGTTAAAGACATGTTATTTAATATGATCGATCCTTATTTTGGCAGCAATACTTATATTACGATGACTTTTAAAAATGGTAAATTATATCGTAATCCTTATTTGTATGATTTTATATTCGATAATTCTAAAAATGTTTCAATGGAAGTTGAATCATTATCTATAGAAGAATTATCAGATTTAAATCAATCCTTAGAACTAGAACAATATGAGTATTCAAGAGATTTAGTTTGTGATACTTGTCCATTTTTATCCTCATGTGTCAGTCGAAATGTAATCATGTATATGAAAAATAACGATATAAAAGAGTGTTTATTGCCGAAAGATATAATGTTAAAGGCTAATCTTAAATGGAATTAATCTTAAAGATTTCAGAAATATGTGACTGGTCCTGTAGTTTTTGTTCATCAAGTGATATTGCTAATACTAAACGAGATGTATTAGATTTAGATCATGTCAAACGATTTTTAAAACGATTTCCTGAAACTAATACTATCATCATAAATGGCGGCGAACCTTTAATGGTTAAACCTTCATATTATTGGGAATTATTAGATCATTTAGATGAAATAAATTCTCAATCAAACATTTCTTTTACCTCAAATCTTTGGAATTTTTATAATCATCCAGAAAAATGGATAGACATATTCAAACATCCTAGAGTAGGTGTGACTACATCATTTAATTATGGAAATACTAGGACAATTGCTAAAGATGTACCATATACCGAGAAGATGTTTTGGAAAGTATCTGATAAATTTTTAGAATTAGTAGGATATAGACCTGATTTTATTTCTGTAGTTAATGAAGAAAACTATGAAAATTGTATTGACAATGTTAGATTAGCTGAAAGAATGGGTGTTGAGAATAAATTAAATTATTCAATGGCAAGTGGTAGACAGGGTGCACCATTAATATTAGCCAAGATATATCGAGTGTACTTAGATATTATCAAGGCAGGACTTTCTGATTATGAATATAATACCAAACAACTGCTTAAAAGATTAAACACAGGATGTACGACGTGTCCTCAGAATAGAACTTGTGATAGTGGTATAAGGGCATTTAATCCAGGTGGATCTTCTGAATATTATAGTTGTGGATCTATTGCTGATGATAGAGATGGTCATGATATAGATTTTGAGTTAGAGATGTCTGGAGATATGATTACTCCATTAAGTAGTGCTGTTGAATTGGTTAGTTTAAAAACTGATTGTTTGTCGTGTCCATTGTTTAAAATATGTAATGGATGTTATAAGACTATTAAAGATATGAAAGAATTTGATATGGTTGAAAAACATTGTGGTATGATGAAAGAAATGGAGGTAGAGATTATAAATATAAGTAAATGATACATTAAAGGAAATATAATGTCTAAAAAAATGATAATAGATGAATCTAATTTTCCAATTGGATTTTATGAGACTGATATTCATACTCCTGGAGATATACCAGCAGGCGCGATTGATATTACTGAAATACAACATCAAGAATTTATTGAAAATCCAGGGGAAAGAATATGGAATACAGGTACTTTATCTGTAGATGTTTATATTGAACCCTTTGACTTAGCTTCATATAGAATTGAAAATAAAGCTAGAATAAAAACCGATTTCGAATCCGAAATTGCTCTAGGATATATTTGTCCTGTAAATTCAATAAAAATGGATACAACCCAATCTGATATAGATTTATTACAGGGTGGTTATGATTTAGCTAGTTCTTTATCTGAAACTACAATGGATATCAGAGACTATTCAAATGTTGTTCAAACTGGAATAACTCTTGCTAATATTAATTCAATGATCGTTGAATTAAAAACTAATTATAGAACACAATTAACTAAAAAATGGACTTTACAGTCTAGTATTGATATAGCTACAGATAAAAATAGCATAGATATTATAGTGTGGTAAAAAGGAATTTATAAATGACTACAATAAAAGTAAAAAGAGGTACAGCTGCTAATAGATTAGGAATTTTACCAGAAATAGGTGAACTAATTTATACTACAGATGATAAAAAGTTATATGTTGGTGATGGAACTACAAACGGTGGAATATCTATTGGTAAAACTGCTGCGGAAATATTAACATTAGTTAAAACGGTTGATGGAACAAGTTCTGGTTTAGATGCTGATTTACTTGATGGTCAACATCGAAGTGGCACAGCTACTGGTAATACTGTAGCAAGTAGAGATTCTTCTGGCGATATTAATGCTAGACTATTTAGATCTGAATATGATACTACCAATCCAACTATCAATTATGTAATGACTCAAATTGATACTGCTTCTAATAATTTCGTTAGACCGTCTACTATAGCTCAATTAAGAACTAGCTTAAATGTAGAAGATGGATCTACTGGAGATCAAAGTGCTGCTGAAATATTGGCATCATTATCAACAGTTGATGGTGCTGGTTCTGGATTAGATGCTGATTTATTAGATGGCGTATCAAGCGCTGGATATACTGTAGCAAACCCTGTTGATTATTCCGGCGATATGAATTCATTATTTAGACAAGGTACATATAGAATTAATAATACTGCTACTAATTTGCCATCGGCAGATTTTTTTGCTTGTGTTGTTTATGGTAATAACGGTAATGTTACAAGCCAATTAATAACACATTTTACGTCTGGTGCAACTTATATTAGAGCTTATAATACGGTTTGGACTTCATGGGCATTATTATCTACAGGCGGCGGAGCTATACCAACAGTTGTCAGTAGTGGTACATCATATACTAAATTATCAAATGGAATGGTTTGGTATCACATAAATACACAAACTTTTACTGCTAATCAAACTAGAACATTTACTTTACCTGTAGCTGCAGTACATGGTAAAGTATTATCATCATCATCATCAAATGCATGGGGCCGAATTTTATCTGCAACAGCAACTACAGTTAAATTTAAAAATTACGCATCTTTTACAATCTCAAGTGTAAATTTAGATGCATTAGTAATTTAAGAATTTTTTAAAAATAAGGACATAAAATGACACAAATTATTGTAAAACGTGGATTAGATTCTGCTAGAACTGGAATAACTCCAGCGATTGGCGAATTAATTTATACCACAGATACAAAAGAATTATATATTGGCGATGGTAGTACTGCTGGTGGTACAGCTGTAACTTCCCAAGGTGGAGCTGGCGCTAATAATATCATAATTGAACATTTCACTTCAAATGGTGTATTGACAGATTTTACTACTGCTGCAAGCATTGTAACTCCGGCAGCAATATTAGTAATGATTGATGGATTAGTACAATATCTTGATGAATCTTATACCATTTCTGGTAACATTATATCATTTTCTGCAGCACCAGTAACATCATATGCTGATAACATTCAAGTAATGTTTTTAGGTCTAGCATTAGATATTGGTACTCCTGCTATTGGATCAGTTACACCAACACATTTATCAACCCCATTAAATAATACTATTGACGCTGCTCATATCAATAAGGAAATTACATATTTAAATAGTTCAGCATATAATTCAGCTTTCATGTTAATTGATGGTAAATTATATACAGCTTCTGGTAATAGTGCTACTAATGATAATAGAACAACTGGTCGCGGAGGAGACAATAAAACTTCAGTTATTGGTTGTGATAATTTTAAAGAAGTTTCAATGCCTTCTTCATCACCTATTGATAAAGTTGGATGTAATAATGGTTATGGTGTAGCTTGGGCATTATTAGAAAATGGTGAACTATATACTTGGGGTCAAAATTCAAATGGAGAGTGTGGTTTAGGTCATACAACTGCTGTAACTATTCCAACATTAGCCGCTACTGGTGTAACAGATGTTTATGATCATCCATCTAATTCTTCATATAGTATTATAAATCCTAGATTATATATCAAAAAATCTGATGGATATATATATGGTGCTGGTTATAATGGATTTGGTGCGTTAGGTGTTGGAAATACTACAAATCAAACATCGTTTACTCAAATAACATCGTTGGGAACTAATGTTATAGGTTTTTGGAATATGGGTTGCACATATGGATCGGCTGTTGCACAAAAATCTGATCATACTATATGGGCTGCTGGTTATGGTGGTCGTGGAGTATTAGGTAATGGTTCTACTACTACTGTTAATTCTACATTTATTGATATTACTTCAGCATGGGGCGGTTCAAGTGGATATGTATTAAAACAGGTCATTGGATTATATGGATATTATACAACAGCTGGTAATTCTGATGCTAGTATGGGTATGTTATTAGACAATGGAACTACTACAATATTTAGAATGTCAGGTGATGGAACTGCTGGTCAATTAGGAAATGGAGCAAATACTGATAGTTCTACTCCTGTTGTTCCTAATGTAGGAAATGGCAGAATATCTAAAATGGCAATAGTTGGATCTATTGGTCCAGTTCAAGTTCTTAAAGAAGATGGAAATTTATATACATTTGGTAGAGCCACTGAAGGTTCATTAGGTAATGGAACAACTACACCCACTATTAATATACCATTTATAACTCAAACTGACGTTACTGATATATTCTGTGATGGTTGGTCTAGTCATACATATGGATACAGAACAGTAGTTTTCATTAAAAAGAATGATGGTCAAATATATACAGTTGGATATAATGCGGGTTCAGCATGTGGAATAGGAAGTACTGCTACAACAATTACATCTTGGACTAGAGTATTATTACCCTGGGATGCCGATATAGTTGGAATGGGTAGCTTCTGTACATCAACAAGTGGCAGAACTGTTTTAGCATATGGAACAGATAATAAAGTTTATGTATGGGGTCATAATGGACAACGTGGAGTTTCTAATAATACTACAGTTCATGCATTAGTTCCACATCAAATATCTATTACAGAGGATAATAAATAATGATTTATATACAAGTAAATGGTACTGAAGTATCCTTAGCGGGAACAGTTGCCAATCAACAAATGTTGGATGAGGGATACATTGAATACAATGGAGTAATCCCAGTATTAGCAGAATATCAACATTATGAACATAATGGAACAGAATTAATAGTAATTGATGATGATATCGAATATTCTACTGCAGTTTCTGAAGAAATTCAAAAAATGTTAGATGAAAAAGCTCAAGAATTTAGATATGATAATATGATATCAGCTAGAGCGTTAGCTGGTATTCCATTAACTGGATCTGATACTGCAACAGAAATTGCTATGCATGATGAAGCTATTTCATTAGCTCAATGGTATTTAGTATGTTGGGGAAAAGCAAGTGATATTGAACAAGATGTTATTAATTCAGTTATTCCAAGACCTACGGTTCAGGAAGTAATTGATCAAATGCCAGCATACGTATAAGGAGATAAAGTATGGCTTTAACAAAAGTAAGTGGTAACATGTTTTTAGGTGGAGTTGCTGCGGCGACTCCAGAAACTGGAAGTGTTACAGCAATAACAGGTGGAAGTATTCCTACTGGATATTTAGAATGTGATGGCTCAGCTATATCAAGAGTTTCTTATTCTGCTCTATTTTCATTGATAAGTACATTATATGGAGTTGGAGATGGTTCAACAACATTTAATATTCCAGATTTAAGAGGTGAATTTATTCGTGGTTGGGATAATGGTAGAGGTATTGATATTGGAAGATCATTGGCCGATGTTCAATTAGATGAATATAAATCTCATAATCATTTACATGCTGGTTATGGCAATTATGGTGCTTATTTAGGTGGTTCTATTGTATTAGCACAAATAGGAAACAGTGCTGGCACTAGTTCTTCTGGTGGTACAGAAACAAGACCTAGAAATTTATCAATGATGTACATTATAAGATATTAAGGAAAAAGATAAATGAATATATATAATTATAGTCAAATAACAAATGAATATTTGTCAACTAAAGAAGCTAGATTAGATCCTATAGATCAACAACCAATGTTACCAGCATATTCAACTGCTGTAACAATTCCAACTATACCAACTGGCTTTGCTGTCGTATTTAATGGAACAACTTGGGATTTATTGGAAGATCATAGAGGTGATACAGTTTATGATACTGATACTAAAGAACAATTAGCATATGGAGAAATTGGAATTATTGATTCTCAATATACAACAATTGCTCCATTAGAATTTTCAACTTGGAATGGTAATGCTTGGATTGTAGATTTATCATTAGCAAAATCGGAAAACATAAAAGAAATTGATGTTACTGCTGAAGCAAGAAGATTGCTTTATATTACAAATGGCGTAGGTCAATCCTTAGTATATCAAAAGAAAGCTGCTGAAGCTGCTAAATATATTGATGCTGGTTCTCCTGGAGATTTAATACCATATCCGTTTATTGAAGCTGAATCTATTGCATTAGGAGATACTCCTACAAATGCTGCAAATATTATTTTATCGGCTGAAAATTTAATGGTTGTTAAAGGTGCAGCAATTGAAAAATTAAGAATTAAAGTTAAAATTGATATTAATGCTGCTTTAAATGTTAGTTCTATTGATAGTATTGTTGATACATATACAACAGCAATAAATCTAATTTAAAAGGAAATTTAAATGAGTACTATAAGAATAAAAAGAGGCTTAGCTGCTAATAGATTAAGCCAAACTCCATTAGTTGGAGAATTAATGTATACCACTGATGATAAAAGAGTATTCATTGGTGATGGATCAACTGCTGGCGGCGTTGCTGTTGGTGATACAGCTGCTGATATTTTGGCTAAATTATTAACTGTTGATGGACCAGGTTCTGGTCTAGATGCTGATAAATTGGATGGATTAGTTCCAGCTGAAGCATCTACTGGTAATAGTATTGGACTTAGAACTGGTGAGGGTGATCTTAATGTTAGAATGATTAGATCTGAATATGATACACCCAATTCTACAATCAATTATGTAATGACCCAGGTTGATACGGCTACAAATAACTATGTTAGACC
>Ga0164313_10004470_pt1 | contig 12430 bp, 8 predicted proteins | sample GuaBasSedimGuay4_FD_113735 | JGI IMG/M metagenome (GOLD analysis project Ga0164313, IMG submission 113735) | Subseafloor sediment microbial communities from Guaymas Basin, Gulf of California, Mexico - Guay4, Core 4569-4, 0-3 cm | ecosystem: Environmental > Aquatic > Marine > Hydrothermal vents >... | reverse complement strand
TATCTCGTATCTCGTATCTCGTATCTCGTATCTCGTATCTCGTATCTCGTATCTCGTATCTCGTATCTCGCATCTCGCGCAAAGGAACCGTGCTCCTCAGTGCCTCCGTCCCGTGCGGGCGATGAGCCACCGCGTGGGACCGGGAAGGACCGCGGAGGTCCAGGCCATGAGACGCAGGGCGAAGGGGTGGAAGACCACGGGTCGGGGCCGACGGACGACGCCGAGGATGACTTCGGCGCAGCGTTCGGGGGTGCTGACGGGAATGAAGGAGCCGAGCGATGGGATGTGCTCGTGGGAATCGGGGTTGGCGTTAAAATATTCGCTCGAGACCTCGCCGAAATAGACCAGGGAGCTCGTGACACCTGTTCCTGAGAGATCCTGCCGCAGAGCTTCGTGGAGACCGCGGAGCGCCCATCGACTCGCCGTGTAGGCGGTCGCGCCGGGCCAGGGGATGATCGATGCCGGTGAGCCGATGTGGATGAGTTGACCGCGGTCGGCCGAGATCATGTCACCAAGAAAGGCGCGGCTGGTGTGGGCGGCCGCGAGGTACGGCGCACCGATCATGGAATCGATCTCGGGGTGGGTGGTCTCTTCCAGAAAACGCCAGACCCCGGCGCCTGCCGAGTTGATCACGAGGGATGGAGTGCTCCATACCGAGCGGACCCGATCGGCCATGGCGGAGACGGCAGCGCCGTCGGCGCAGTCGAGGGCTTCGATCATGACCTCGCCACCCGCCTCGCTGATGGTTGCTGCGAGTTCGGCGAGCCGATCGTGACGGCGGGCGACGAGTACCACTCGCAAGCCGTTCTTGGCGAGAGCCAGCGCCGAAGCCGCGCCGATCCCGCTTGATGCACCAGTGATGACTGCGATTGAGCTGTTCTGACTCTTCATCCCTGAATCGTATTCCATTTTCCTGGAAATCGTCAGGCGCTCGCCGCGAGCGAATGACCGATTTGCAGGAATCCGCGTTACCTCGCGGTCGCTCGACCGTCTTAATGGTGGAGACGATGATGAATTCCCCGAATTGCCCTGAACACTCTCGCCTGGTCCTGGACCTGGCCCTGGGTCGTCTTGAAGACGATGCAGCTGCCGAGGCCGAGGCCATCAGCGAGTCCTGTCCGGTGTGTCGGGCATGGTGGCAGGCGCAGTTCGCTGGCGAGGAGATGGTCATCGTCGATGAGGCCGTAGCATCGGTCATCGACGATCTCGATCTTCCCGAACGACGGAGCGGTCATGGTTGGATGGCGTTAGCGGCTGCAATGGTCATGGCGCTTGGGGCCACGACGCTGTGGTTGGCACAGAGCCCGATGAGCCCGGGCGCTGATCCGGTGAATCCGGTGGTTGTCGAGCGAATGGCCGCCATCCAGAGCATGGATTTCGAATCTCCATCCGCCGTTGTTGCGCAGACCGAGCCGAGCAGCGGTCCCGCTGCTGTGGTCGCCATCGACGAGCCTGGTTCCGCGCCGGTCGAGGGCGAGATCCTCGTCACCGACGATGCGCCGTTGGCGGCGGACTCCGAACCGCTCTTCGCCGGGCGATTCGAATCGGGTGACCTCAGCGACTGGGTGCCGAGCACGTAGGAATCCTCTCGTCAGGCGTCCCGGTTCTGGGACTTCAATTTCCTCACCAACAAGCACCGGTTCCTTGAACACCGGCCTTCTGGTCTGCCATTGTGGGGGCGTCCCGCCTGGCGTAGGGTGGGGCTGGCCCCACCTTCAGTCCCGTTGCTGTTCGAATCGCGTCTCGGTGAGATCGAGGGACGAGCCGGGATGCGGGGTAGGGACCGCGTAATCTAGCGTCCCGGAGCCCCGGCCTTCTGGTCCGCCTCCGGCGGCCCAGCGTCGCACCATCGGCGTGGTCGCGCGGAGGTGACGGGGAAGGACTGCGACCACGCCGATGGCACGCCGGCGGCCTCCATCAGTACCGGAACAGATGCACCGAAACGCGTTACCGCGAGGATTGCCCGGCAGCGCCATTGTGTGGATCGCGCCGCGAAGCGGGAAGGTCGTTCCAGCACAATGGCGTGCCCGGCACGCCCCGGTGAGCGTTGGTTCCCGCGGACCCTGGGGCGGGACATCGGCACGCCCGGTGGGGCGCCATATTTTGCGGACCCAGGGGAGGCCCCGGCGCGTTCCGGTGTGCGTCTTGCTTGCGTTCTCTCGGGAGCACGCGGGGGTGGCCTTGACCGGACGTGCCGTCCTTGATCAATGTTCGGTACTGCGGGGCGTTTCGGTTGGGTGGAAAGCAAAGCCGATCATTGTCAAGGGGGGCAATCTCGGGCAACCGCGATGATGGAACCATGTCGGGATCGCGAGGAGCGGACGCGGGATACCGTTAACTGCCACTGCCACTGCGCTACCATGTTTCCGCCCGGTCTTCCGGGTTGGAGGTCACCCAATGCAACGAAGCAACGCCTGCCTCGCCCTCGCCGTGGTGCTGTCGGTCTGCGCCGCCGGCGTAGCCGCTGAGACACACCCATTTGACGTCCACGATCTGGTCGCAATGGATCGGATCGGTGATCCGCAACCATCGCCGGATGGATCGGTCGCCGCATTTGTGGTGACGACCATGGATCTCGAAGCCAACCGCGGAGGGCGGAACCTCTGGCTGGCCGCAACCGACGGGTCGTCGACCTCCAGGCTCACCTCGCACACGGCATCCGACTGGAGCCCGCGGTGGGCGGACTCGCGCCAGCTGTATTTCCTTTCCAGTAGATCGGGCACGGTGCAGGTATGGAGAATCAAGGTCGATGGCGGAGAGGCCGAGCAGATCACCGATCTCCCTCTCGATGTCGAGACCTTCCAGGTCGGGCCCGCCGCCAAGGCCCTCTATCTCGGGCTGAAGGTCTATCCCGAGTGTGGAGAATCGACCTCGTGCACGGTGGATCGCTTGAAGGCCGAGGCCGAGAAGAAGACTACAGGACTCATGTTCGACCGGACCTTTGTTCGCCACTGGGATTTCTGGAAAGACGGTCGTCGCAACCACGTCTTCAGACAGGCATTGGATGAGAACGGTGCACCGGATGGCGATCCGGTGGATCTCATGCCGGGGGTCGATGGCGACTGCCCGACCGTGCCCTGGGGCGGAGATGGAGACTGGACTGTGTCGCCGGATGACTCGACCGTGGTCTTTGCGGCCAAGGTCGTCGATGGCTCGGAGGAGACCTGGTCCACTGATTTCGATCTCTGGGTGGTGCCCACCGATGGCTCCAACCCGCCGAAGAAACTGACCACCGAGAATCGCGCCTGGGATGCTTCGCCGGTCTTCTCACCCGATGGCTCGCATCTCGCCTACCTCGCCATGGTCCGTCCCGGATACGAGGCCGATCGATTCCGGGTCGTTGTCATGGACTGGCCGAACGGAGAGCCCAAGGTTCTCACCGAGAACTGGGATCGCTCGCCGGGCGGTCTTCAGTGGTCGCCGGACGGGCTTTCGCTGTACGCTGATGCGGGCAATATCGGCAATCACTCGATCTTCCGCATCACCCTGGCGGAGGGCATGGTCCAGGCCCTGCTCACTCGTAACACCAATGCCAGTCCACGGCCCCTCCCCGATGGCCGACTGCTTTTTGCTCGTGACAAATTTACTTCACCGGTCGAGCTTTTCGTACGCCCGGCCGATGGTGGGGATCCGCTTCAGATCACCCACCTCAACACCGACCGACTGGCGTCCATCGAATTTGGTCCCTATCGCCAGTTCTCCTTTGTCGGCGCCCACGGTGACGAGGTCTTCGGCTATTTCATCGAGCCCGTCAATCGCGAACCGGGGAAGAAATATCCCTTGGCGTTTCTGATCCATGGCGGTCCCCAGGGAAGCTTCGACGATCACTGGCACTACCGCTGGAATCCGGAGATCTACGCCGGCCACGGCTATGCCGTCGTCGCCATCGACTTCCACGGATCGACCGGCTATGGCCAGGCCTTCACCGACGCCATCAACGGCGACTGGGGCGGCGCGCCCTACGAGGACCTCATGAAGGGCCTCGACGATGTGCTGCGCAGACACCCGTGGATCGACCCCGATCGGGTGGCGGCCGCGGGCGCCAGCTTTGGTGGCTACATGATCAACTGGATCCAGGGCAAGACGGACCGCTTCGCCGCCCTCGTCTGCCACGACGGCAACCTCGACGAGACCATGGCCTATTACGACACCGAAGAACTCTGGTTCCCCGAGTGGGAGCACGGTGGGACGCCCTGGGAGAACCCCGAGGGGTACAGCAAGCACTCTCCGATTCAGCATGTCGGCAAATGGCAGACCCCGGAACTCGTCATCCACGGCGCCCTCGACTACCGGGTTGTCGACACCCAGGGGCTGGCGACCTTCAACGCGTTGCAGCGCCGGGGGGTTCCGTCGCAACTGCTCTACTACCCGGACGAGAACCACTGGGTTCTCCAGCCGGTCAACTCCATCCAGTGGCACGACGTCGTACTTGCGTGGATGGACCGCTGGACCGGCCAAGCGTCGCCCGAGTAGTCGGTTTTCAGTCCTCGCCCCGAACTCGACCGGGGCGAGGCTGCTATCATGTTGGAACGGCGGAGGATGACGTGATCATCACGTGCCCGGAGTGTGACACCAAATATCGATACGACGAACGCCGATTCGACGGGGAACCGGTGAAAAAGGTGAAGTGCACCTCATGTGGATTCACGTTCGAGGCAGCCAACCCGATCTTGGAATCCGTCGAGACCATGGAGTCGACCGGTCCCGAAGAGGCGGGTCCGGCAGAGGCCCCGGGTGGTGCTCCGCTGGGTTGGAACCCGGGTCTTGCGGAGGCCGATGACCCGACACCGCCCTCCACGATGGTGGATCAGTCTCCCTCCTCCCAGGCCGACCAGGACATGCCGATCCCACCTTTGTCGACGGATCCCAGATACTCTCTCGCGGTGATCGCGGGTGGTCAGGCGGGAAGCGTCTTTCAGATCCACAAACCGAGGATCCAGTTGGGCAGAGGGTCCGCCATGGATATCCAACTCCGTGACTCGGAGGTCTCGCGCCGACACGCCGTGATCGAGATCCGCGACCCCGAAGTCACCCTGATCGATCTCGAGACGACCAACGGCACGTGGTTCAACGGTTCCAAGATCCGGACCGCGGAGATCAATCACCAGGATGAGTTCACCCTGGGTTCGACGACGCTGATGCTCATCGTCACGCCGGTTCAGGATGCCTAGTGAACCCCGCCACAATTGGGGTGAAGTATCGAGGGTGCCGAGGCGCCTTCCTGCCTGCACTTCTCGACCGATGAATACTCGCTGTATTTTGAGAGAGTGAAGTACAGGAAGGAAGGATGCATCGGTGTACGAATATCGCCGCCAATTGTGGCGGGGTGCACTAGGAGGCTCGGGACTGCCAAAAAGGCGTTGACCCAAACCGGTTTCCTCGATCAAAACACTTGAATCTGGCAGCTGTCTTGTCTTATGGTGCGCCATTGAAACAACTGACATCGGCCGGTTGAGGTCCAAACACCAAACCGGCACTCGGGGAGTCATCGATGATCGAGGTCGAAAACCTTTCGAAAACCTATGTCGACACTCCGGTGGTCAACGGTCTGTCCTTCTATGTGCCCGAGGGCCAGGTGCTCGGGTTCCTCGGACCGAACGGCGCCGGAAAGACCACCGCCATGCGGATGATGACGGCCTTCCTCCCTCCAACGACCGGGCGGGTCGTCGTGGCGGGGGTCGATCTCGATATCGATTCGGTGGGTCTGCGCCGCAACATCGGCTATCTCCCGGAGAACGTCCCCCTCTATCCGGAACTCCGGGTGGACGAGTACCTCCGATTCCGGGCCGATGTCGAGGGTGTGTCCCGATCCGAGCTGCCGGAACGACTCGACGACGTCATCGAGCGGTGCATACTCACCGATGTCCGGCGGCAGGTCATCGGGACCCTCTCGAAGGGGTACCGCCAGCGGGTGGGGTTGGCCGGTGCTTTGATCCACAGACCGCCGGTGCTCATCCTTGACGAACCTACGGTGGGTCTCGACCCCAACCAGATCATCAAGATCCGCGAGCTCATCACCGAGCTCGGGAAGGATCACACGGTGGTGCTCTCCTCCCACATCCTGCCCGAAGTCGAGCAGGTCTGCGATAGGGTCTTCATCATCGACCGGGGACGGATCGTTGCCGACGGTACGCCGGACGCGTTGCGGAGAAAACTCATCGGAAATCCCATGATCCGCGTCGAGCTTCGAGACGCGGGCGATACCGCGCCGGAGGCACTCGGGCGGTTGCCGGGTGTGGTTGCCGTCGAGCGGAAAACCGACGGGAGCTTTGTGATTGAGCATGTCGGGGACTCCGATCCGCGGGAGGCCGTCTTCCGTCTCGCGGTGGACCGGGAGTGGGTCCTCCTCGGGTTGACGCAAGAACAGGCGACGCTGGAGGATGTTTTCGTGCGCTTGACCAAGGCCGACGAAGCGGCGACACCTACCGCCGAGGAGGTGTGAGATGAAGGCACTCTGGGCCATCGTCAGACGCGAACTCATCGCATATTTTTCGTCACCCCTGGCCTATATCGTCATGGCGGCCTTTCTGCTGCTTCAGGGGGCGCTCTTTGCCCTGATCGTCGGTTATCTCAGTCAGCCCGGTCAGTCCTCCATGTCGATTCTCCAGGCTTTCTTCGGTGGGACGATTTTTTTCTGGTTCTTCCTCGTCGTGGCGCCGCTGATCACCATGCGGCTGGTCGCCGAGGAGCGGCGATCGGGCACCATCGAGGTCCTGCTCACCTCGCCCGTGACGGAGGCCCAGGTCATCGTCGGCAAGTTCATCGCGGCCCTCGCGTTCTATCTCTCTTTGTGGTTGCCGACCCTGATCTACGTGGTGATCATCCAGACGCAGGCGGCGGTCGACTGGGGGGCGGTGGCGGCGTCCTACCTCGGGGTGGCTCTCTTCGGCGCCCTCTTTGTCTCGCTCGGAATCTTCGCCTCGACCCTGACGAGGAATCAGATCATCGCAGCGGTCATCGCCTTCACCGGGCTGATCGTCCTCTTCGGTTTTCCTTTGATCAGAGGTCTGATGGTCTCTTCCTCCGGGCTTGCGGCGGTGGTCGATCACGCCGATCTGTGGCAGCACATGGAGGACTACTCCAAGGGAATCGTCGACACCCGACATCTGGTCTACGAACTCTCCCTGACCGGCTTCTTCATTTTCCTGTCGACCAAGAGCCTCGAGCTCACCAAGTGGAGGTAGTGGTATGAGACGGCAATCACTGCGCTACGGTGCGGCCGGCGGGCTCGGTCTGATCCTCGTTGCCGGTCTGGTCATCATGGTCAATTGGCTCGGCGAACGTCACCATCAGCGATGGGATTGGACATCGACCAAGCTCTACTCTCTGTCGGAGAAAAGCCTCAATCTCGCGGGCGCGCTCGAAGACGACGTCAAGGTTGTGGTCTTCATGGTGCCCGGCGGTCCGCTCTACGACCAGGTCCACGAGCTGCTGTCACGCTATCAGGCGGCGTCCGACCGGATCACGGTGGAGTACATCGATCCCGACAAGGAGCCGCTTCGAACGACGCAGCTCACCCAGCAGTACGGCGTTTCGGTTGCCGACACTGTGGTCTTCATCGTCGGTGACCCTGAAAACCAACGGACCAAGTACGTCACGGCGGAACAGATGGTGGAGTACGACTACTCTTCAATGCAGTACGGTCAACAGCCCACCATCACGGCGTTCAAGGGCGAAGAACAATTCACCTCGGCCATCCTTTCTCTGGTCGAAACCGAGGTGCCCAAGATCTACTTCATCACTGGGCACGGTGAGGCCGGCCTTGCGCCGGTTGGAACCGGGGCGCTGGCCCAGCGCAGTCTGACGGTGCTCGCGGATGCCCTCCGGCGCGACAACATGGAGGCGGTCGATATCAGCCTCCTGTCGGGCGAGGTGCCGTCAGACGCCGATGTCATTGTCATTGTCGGACCGACCACGGCCTACACCGAGGCCGAGATCGAGGCGCTGGGGGGGTACCTCGACGGCGGTGGTCGTTTGCTGGTGGCGCTGGATCCCCTCATCGAACCCGACGGCACCATGCGTTCGACCCGGCTCGAAGCGTTTCTGGCCGATCGAGGCGTCCTGGTTGGGGACGATCTGGTGGTGGATCCTACCCGCAAGCTCCCGTTCTTCGATCTCTCTGCCGTCTATTTGTCGGACTTCGCAGCACACCCGGTGACTCAGGGTCTGGAGGGCATCGCGGTTCTCTTCACCGTCACCCGCTCCCTGGTCACAGACTCCGACGACGCCAGTGTTCTGGTTGAGACCTCGTCCGAGGGCTGGGGTGAAACCGATCTCGGGATGCTGCTGCGCGGCGAGCCGGTGGAGTTTGACGACGGTGTCGACACCATGGGACCGGTGGCGGTTGCCGTGGTCGTGGAGGGACCGGTTGCAGATGCCCCGGAGGGGGGCGAGGACAACTATCGGTTGGCGGTCTTCGGTGATTCGGACTTTCTCACCGATGTCGAGATCGGCAACGCGGGAAACCTGATCCTCGGGATGAACACCCTCAATTGGATGACCTCCCGAGAACTCTCCATGGGCATTCCGCCGCGGGATGTGGAGGACCTCAGCCTGTTCATCCCACAGCAGAAGATGCGGATCATCCAGGTGGTGGTCTTGCTGGTGATGCCGGGTGCGGCCATCGCCATGGGTATTCTCGTCTGGCGTCGACGCAAACACTGACGCCGATCATCGGGAGGACGTAGCCTTGTCGAGCAGGAATCTGATCATTCTCGGTGCCCTGGTGCTGGCCGTCGGCGCCTTCATCTTTTTCGTCGAACAACACCAATCCACAACGATCGAGCGCCTCGAACGCGCGGACCGGGTCTTTGCTCAACTCGACGAGAGTGCCGTCGTTGCCATCGAACTCCGCACCAGCCGCGGTCTCATCACCCTGGAGAAGACCGATGACGAATGGCAGCTGGTTGAACCCCTGGCTTATCCGGCCGAGGACGGCGCCGTTCGGTCACTCATCCAGTCCATCGTGGTCCTCGAGAGCGAACGGGCCCTCCCCCTCGATGAGGTCGAGCTGTCCGACTATGGGTTGGATGCTCCGATTCTCGGTCTTGCGCTGGTCGATGACGAGGGCGCCCGGTTTGAACTCGCGGTGGGTTCTGAAACTCCCCTCGGGTCCAAACGCGCCGTTCGACGCGGTGGAGATGACGAGGTCCTTCTGTGTTCCGGTGCCTTTGTTTCGAGTTTCGACAAAGAAATCGACCAGTGGCGGTCGAGGGATGTTGTCGAGACCTTTGAGAGTGAGCTCGCCTCCATCGAGGTCGCGACCGCGGAGGACCTCATCCGCGTCACGCGGGCGGGCGATCATTGGCAGTTGGAGACACCCGTGACCGATCTTGCCGACGCCGAACAGATGCGGAGCCTGGTTTCCGAGCTGAACGCCCTTCGAATCAGTGAATTCCTCACAGAAGAAGACCCTCGGATCGATTTCGGCCCTGACCGATGGGAGTACCGGGTCGTGCTGAATCCGGCCGATGGAGGCGAAGCCGTCACCCTGGAGCTCGCTGCGCCGACCCAGGACGCAACCACGATCACCTGCCGTCGCAACGGTGCCGAACTGATCCAGATCCCCGAAGGCATTCGCACGCGCCTCGCCAAAGCGCCGGTGCTCTGGCGCGCCCCGAAGGTGTGGCCCTTCAGCAGTCTGGACGCCGGGAAACTCGAGATTTCCAGCGAGGTCGGTTCCGTCCTTCTCGACAAGGTGGATGGGCTCTGGGTCTTCTCCGATGGTGGCGAAGCCGATGGCGCAGGGGTTCGGCGGAGGCTGCATGCTCTCGCTGATCTGGAGGTGCGCGAACACGATCTCGTGCAGCCGCCCACCGAGGTCATGGGCAGCGTGATCCTGGTGCTCGATGATGACGAGGGCGCCGAGGGACTGACCTACACCTTCTACGCCCCCATCGAGATCGGTGGCCTTGCGGCGGTGACGGTGAGCGCTCGGAACAACATCATGGGAGTCGATGTCGCGATCGCCGAGATGATCCTGGGCGATTTCGACCGACTGCGTCCCGAGGCTGACGTCGATTCTTCCGGCGAGGACCAGGAGTAGGGTAAGACCTCCGCGGGGGCTCGTGGCCTCGGACCTGTGGCCCGGGATATGCTCTCGGATCTCGAAGCTGGGATCTGATCAAGCCTCAAGACCCCAGGCCCCCCCTTCCAAGCTACAATGCCCCGATCGAGGAGGAGCATTGACGCAGGTTCTCTGGCGCGAAACATTCGACGATCTCAGACAGCGGCGACCCGGGCTCGCGCAGCGGGTCTGCCGGCGTCTGCTTCTCGATATGCAACGGCGCAATCTCATCGATCTCGATGACATCGATGAGGAGATTGCGGTTGCCCTCAAATTATCGAGCTCCCCCGCCCGGCTCGATCCCAACCGGCCGAAGCCGCGGCTGCCGAAACAGAGTCGGCACGCGCTTTATGAGCTCGCGCTCAAGTACGCGGAGCGACACCTCTCTGCGGAAGAGATCGACACCACGATCCGTCTGACCGAAAAACGGGCCCTCGCCCTCGAGGTGGCCCGTTCCGCCGAGGACGCGGACACGCCGCTCGGTGATCTCCGCGATAAGGTGCACGAGTTCCTCGAGTTTGCACCGGGCGAGGGATCGGCATTGCCGGAAGATGTCATCGGGACTCGCGCCGCCCTGGTTCGTCGACTGTTGACCGATCATCTGGACTTCATCGCGGTGGCCAAGCGGTTCATCCGCGTGAGCGACTTCGGCTGGGTCCTCGACCGGATTGTCCCGACCTATGGCCAACAGGGCCGACTCGGCGGCAAGGCCGCCGGTCTCATCCTCGCTCATTCAATTCTGCAGCAGGCGAAGTACGACGGGCGACTCTCCGCCGAGTACCGGATTCCGCCGTCCTATTTTCTACCGTCAAATGGTGTTCTCGAATTTATCCAGTACAACAACCTCGAAGAGATCATCAACGTCAAGTACAAGGATCTCGAGGAGGTTAGGCAGGAGTACCCGTTAGTCGAGCGCCTTTTCAAAAACGGCGCCATGCCTCCCACCATTCACGACGGGCTCGAGAAGATGCTCTTGGAGATCGGTGAGCGGCCGCTTGTGGTCCGTTCATCCAGCCTCCTTGAAGACCGTATCGGACACGCCTTTTCCGGGAAGTACAAGAGCCTCTTCATTCGCAACCAGGGTACGATCGAAATGAGACTGGACGCTCTTGAGAATGCGATTTCAGAGGTCTATGCTTCGACGTTCCACCCCGATCCCATCGAGTACCGGCGCGGTCGCGGTCTCATCGATTTCCAGGAGCAGATGGGGATCCTCATTCAGGAAGTGGTGGGCCGTGAGGTCGGGAATATGCAGGTCCCGGTCTTTGCCGGTGTTGCGTTCTCGCGGTGCGAAATGCGGTGGTCGCCGAGGATCCGTCACACCGACGGGATGGCCCGGTTGGTGCTCGGACTCGGTACCCGGGCGGTGGACCGAACCGTTGACGACTACCCGGTGCTGGTCGCTCTCGAACAGCCGACATTGAGGGCGGTTCAACAGCCGGACGAGGTCTATCGCTACTCACAGGGTGAGGTCGATGTCATCGATCTCAACGAGGGTCAGTTTGATTCCATCTCCATCGAGCGGTTCCTGAAACGGGTCGGTCGCAAACTGCCGAATATGAACAAGATCTTCTCGATCTATCGCCACCGCCAACTTCTGCCCATGGTCGGTCTCATGGCGCAGGTCGAACCATCCGAGCTTGTCGTGACCTTCGACGGCCTCGTGCGATCGGATTTTCCCGCCTCGCTCAAGTCAATGCTCGATCTGCTGGAAGAGGGACTCGGCGAGCCCGTCGATATTGAGTTTGCCCACGATGGAGAGAATCTCTTCATGCTCCAGTGCCGCGCCCTCAGCCTCGGTTCGTCGGCCCAACGGGTCCCGGTTCCCGCCAATGTCGATAACGAAGACCAGATCTTCTCGGCCAATCGATATGTCCAGATGGCGCAGTGTCCCAACATCGAGTACATCGTGTTGGTCGATCCGCGGGATTACGAGAAACTCCCGACCAAAGATCAGATGCTGCGGGTCGGCCGCACGGTCAGCCACCTCAATCAACACCTTCCGGAGCACCGGTTCATCCTCATGGGTCCGGGGCGTTGGGGCAGCCGGGGCGACATCCGGCTCGGGGTGCCGGTGACATACTCCGACATCAGCCACACGGCAATGTTGGTCGAGATCGCGAGACAACGGGGCTCGTACCTTCCGGACGTCTCGTTCGGGACCCACTTTTTCAACGATCTGGTGGAGTCCAAGATTGCCTATCTTCCGGTATACCCGGATGACAAAAGGGTGGTCTGGAACGAGGAATTCCTCGCCCATGCCCCCAATGCCCTGGCCGAACTGGCGCCCGACTTCGCCGATATGGAGCACGTGGTTCGCGTCATCGACGTCGCCTCGGCATCGGGTGGCAAGCTCGCCCACAT
>Ga0164313_10004469_pt1 | contig 12430 bp, 19 predicted proteins | sample GuaBasSedimGuay4_FD_113735 | JGI IMG/M metagenome (GOLD analysis project Ga0164313, IMG submission 113735) | Subseafloor sediment microbial communities from Guaymas Basin, Gulf of California, Mexico - Guay4, Core 4569-4, 0-3 cm | ecosystem: Environmental > Aquatic > Marine > Hydrothermal vents... | reverse complement strand
TGGAGCTACAATGATGCAAGAGATTGAAGGTCAGAAAAAAGATCTTAATCGTTTTCTAGTTGATGTACAAGAAGAATTAATGGACGCGCTGCTTTATATTGAAGCCGCTAAACGTTGTTTGACTGACGAGATCGAAGAAGCAATGTTAAACAGAATCCAAGTTCATGAAGAAGAAGAATTATAAAAGAAAAAAAGGTCCTGTACAATCAAAGAAAATAATATATGACGGAATAAAATTTGCATCAGGCTTAGAACGTTATATGTATATGGCTTTAAAAAAAGCAAAGATCAGAGCTTTATATGAAGGAGAAACATTTGAATTACAAGAAGCATTTGATTTTCCATTTGAGTCTTACGAACGATGTGGAAACGGTAAAGGAGATTATAAAAACAGAGGTAATAAAAAAATCTTTAATATAAAATATACTCCTGATTTTGTTGGAAAAGGTTTTATAATAGAAACTAAAGGACGAGCAAATGAATCGTTTCCACTTAGATGGAAGATGTTTAAAAAGCTTTTAGCTGAAAACAAAATAGGACCTTTTACATTATATAAACCACAAAATCAAAAGGAATGCGACGAAACAATAAGGTTAATCCTAAGCTCTCGAAGTTAATAGCTAGACAAAAATATGCTGAAAGGCAAATAGATAGATTTGTTAAGTGGTCTTTTGATGTTAAAGGATATGTTAAGTTAAAAGATATAATAAAACTACAAGATAAATATAATATAAAATGTTATGGCTAAATTAACTTTATCGGCTTATGTAATAAAAGCTAGAAAAAAAAGACCAGGCGTACACGCTAAAACGAGAAATAGTAATAATAAACAAAGTAAATATTATGTCAAAAAATATAGAGGGCAAGGATAATTGGAGTTTGTCATTAGGTTTTTACCCGGGGATATTGTTCGGAGGTAGAACTTATGATGAACCTAAACAAGTAACACACGTGTTATATCTTCCATTCATCGATATAGCATTAGAAATATATAAATAATGAAAAAAATAATTTTAGTATTAAGTTTGCTTTTATCATCTTTAACTTTTGCACAACAAGAGTTTGAGGGTGTTTGGCAACAAAAACAAAACAAAGATAATATATTAATAGTATATGTAGAACAGGATAACATTCAATTTTATAATTATAAATTAAACGAAGAGTTTCATATTAATGAAATTGCGTTAGATGTATCAGAAGATCATATACATACGTTGTATAACAACTTATTAGAAGATGTTACTTATGATTTATATTATAATTTAAAAAACAATAACACACTAATAAGAGGATCAGAAGAATTAAAAACAGAAATAATTTTTAAAAGAATAGATTAAATGGGGTTATTTGATGAACGTATACCGTATAAACCTTTTGAGTACCCTGAATATTATACTGAGGGTTGGTTGAAACAAGCTCAAGCATTTTGGTTGCATACAGAAATACCTATGTCAGGTGATGTAAAAGACTGGAACGAAAAATTAACAAAAGAAGAAAAGCATTTAGTAGGTAATATACTTTTAGGTTTTGCTCAAACTGAATGCGCTGTGTCAGATTATTGGACACAAAAAGTCGTATCATGGTTTCCAAAACATGAGATACAGCAAATGGCTATGATGTTCGGCTCACAAGAAACAATACACGCTGTAGCTTATAGTTATTTAAATGAAACACTTGGACTTGAAAACTTTGAAGCGTTTCTTCATGAACCCGCGACATCGGAAAGATTTGATAATCTGGTTAGTTATGACGGTAATGATACTGTTGGCATTGGTAGAAGCTTGGCAGTGTTTTCAGCGTTTGCAGAAGGCGTTAGTTTGTATTCAGCTTTCGCTGTTTTATATTCTTTTCAGTTACGTAACCTTCTCAAGGGGATCGGACAACAAATGAAATGGTCTGTAAGAGATGAGTCATTGCATAGTAGAATGGGTTGTCAATTATTTAGAGATATGTGTAATGAAGATAAACTGTTGTTAGAAAATTGTAGAAAAGATATTATATCTGCAGCTGAAACAATGGTTAAACTAGAATGTAATTACATAGATAAAATGTTTGAGATGGGTGATATTGAGGGTATTAAATCTAATGATTTAAAACATTTTATAAAGAAAAGAACAAATGAAAAATTAGTTGAATTAGGTTATGTAGATCTTGGTTCATATTTTGCATATGACAGTGATGCAGCAAATAATCTTAATTGGTTTTATCATCTAACAGGAGGTCATACTCATACAGACTTTTTCGCTATAAGACCTACTGATTATTCTAAAGCAAATGAAGGGGAGGATTTTGAAGACGTATGGTAATGACAATGAAAAGAAAATGGAGGTATAGATTACTAAAATTTTTAAGATACACAAATAAACTAACTAGTTATCAAAAGTTTGCATCTCGCGTTGGATACGCGGGTGCAGCTTTTTTGATGGCTGGACAATGGACTTTAGAACCTATATTATTCATAATAGGTTTCATATGTGTGATTGTACAAGTATCATCACGTAAACAATGGAATCTAGTTGCTTTAAACCTAAACGGTTTAATTGCATGGTTAACACATTTTTTAAAATGATATATATACAAGATAATTTTTTACCACCTAAACTATATAAAGAGTTATTAAACTATTGTGATGAGTTTAAGGAGGTTAAATTTCCTGACAAATCTTTTTGGGTTAAACAACTACCTGAAGAATTTAAAAATTATATAATAGATAGGTTAGAAAAAATAGAAGGTAAAAAAATAAATAACATATTAGCTTTTGCTAGAGAAGCCAAACAAGGTCAAGACAATAGTTGGCGTATACATAACGACACTATAATTGAGGGTCAACAACCTGATCGTGCTATTGTTTTATTTGTTAAAGCAAATGAAGACAAGCTACACGGCACAGCATTTTGGGAGCATGAAAATTATGGTCACACTTATATTGAATCTGATGTGGAAGAATTTAATCGAATGCTTGCTGAAGATGCAAATGACAAATCAAAATGGAAATTAAATTCAATAGTAGGTTACAAAGATAACAGACTATTGTCTTACCCTTGTGAATATTTTCATAGTAAATATCCTAATGAATATACAGATCAAAGAATAGTAGTAGTAATGTTTTATAAATATATATGAAAGGGAAAAAACAAAGCAAGGTAGAAGTCTTGCAAAACAAAGTACAGGCTTTAACTAATGTTGTTAGAGAGCTTATAAAAGAAATACAAGCTAATACAAGTTTAGCTCAAGGAACTTTAACAGCTTTTCAATTACACATTGGTAAAGACGAGTGGGAAAAAATAGTAGAAGAATTATACAACAAAGAGAAAAGAGATGTGGAACAACGAATGGAAAAAGGGGATTGATTATCCTAAGTGGGGAGATACAGAGGTTTATAAAAAAACTATAGCTGGTGGTTATTTACTACAAGACGAAACTCCTCGCGACGCATATACTCGTGTTGCTAAGACCGTGGCTAGAAGATTATACAAGCCAGAATTAGCTGATAAGTTTTTTGATTATATATGGAACGGGTGGTTATGTTTAGCTAGTCCTGTATTATCAAACACTGGCACTGATCGTGGGTTACCAATAAGTTGCTTTGGTATCGATGTTGCTGATAGTATACAAGATATAGGTCAGAAAAATTTAGAGATGATGCTGCTCGCTAAGCACGGTGGTGGAGTTGGTATCGGTGTAAATCAAATAAGACCCGCCGGCGCTAAAATAACAGGTAATGGAACAAGTGACGGAGTTGTACCATTTTGTAAAATATATGATTCAACTATACTTGCCACTAATCAAGGATCTGTCCGAAGAGGAGCGGCATCAGTTAATATCAATATTGAACATGACGATTTTGAAGAATGGCTCGAGATTAGAGAACCCAAAGGAGACGTCAATAGACAATCTCTTAACCTCCATCAATGTGCGGTCATCGGTGATAAGTTTATGCGAAGACTTGAACAAGGAGATAAGAAAGCTAGAAAACGATGGGGTAAACTCTTACAGAAACGAAAGGCTACTGGTGAACCTTATATTTTATTTAAAGGAAATACAAATAAGCAAAACCCAACAGCTTACAAAGACAACGGTTTAAAAGTACATATGACAAACATATGTTCAGAGATCACACTACACACAGATGAGAATCATAGCTTTGTATGTTGTTTATCATCATTAAATCTAGCAAAGTATGAAGAGTGGAAAGGTACAAACCTTATTTATGATAGCATATGGTTTCTTGATGGAGTCATGGAAGAGTTTATACAACGAGCTAAAGGTTTACGAGGATTTGAAAACGCGGTCCGTTCAGCTACCAAAGGCAGAGCGTTGGGCCTTGGAGTACTGGGCTGGCATACATACTTACAAGAGAAAGGGATCAGTTTCGAAGGTTTACTTGCTCAGTTTGAGACTAGGAAAATTTTTAGTCAAATTAAAATTGAATCTGAAAGAGCTAGCATGTCACTTGCAGAAACATATGGAGAACCTTTATGGTGTGCTGGAACTGGTCTTCGTAATACTCACCTACGTGCTGTTGCTCCTACTGTTAGCAATAGCAAGCTTAGTGGTAATGTGTCACCGGGTATTGAACCGTGGGCTGCTAATGTATTCACAGAGCAATCAGCGAAAGGAACGTTTATAAGAAAAAATCCTACGCTATTAAAGTTATTAAGAAAACTTAAAATAAATAATAATGAAACATGGGATAAGATATTGGCTGACGGTGGTAGTGTTCAAAATATTACTGAACTTGACGATGTTGTCATGGCTCATGACACACCAGCAAAAGAAGTATTTAAAACTTTTAAAGAAATTAATCAATTAGAATTAATTAATCAAGCTGGATTAAGACAGCAATATGTAGATCAATCAGTTAGTTTAAACTTAGCTTTTCCTAGTATTGCTACACCAAAATGGATAAACAAAGTTCATTTTGAAGCTTGGAAAAAAGGTATTAAAACTTTATACTATACGAGAACAGAATCTGTTTTACGTGGAGATATAGCACAACAAGCTATGAATGAAGATTGTATTGCTTGTGATGGATAATTAAAAAAGGGGATCTCAAATGAGGTCCCCTTTCTTGGTTACAGGATCTTAGGGTATGGTACGCCCTTTTATTTTTATCCTGTTATTTTTTACAGACACATTGTGCTACTGGACAATCTTTAACATCTATAATTAATTTAGATATTAACCAGTTCCATTTGCAACACAGCTTACACCAAAACTTCTGCATCCACATTCCTAATTTTACTAATAATTTTCCCATTGTTTTAAATTTAATACGTCCACATGACGTGTTGTGATTTATCTTTATCTATGTCTATATGAATAAAAGTATCAGCAACTCCTATTCTAGTTATTTCATGTTTAATAAATAGATCTATTAATTTAAATCTATCCGCACTGTTCTTACAACTAATATCTACAGCTAATCCTTTTATATGAGATGACTTAGGTGTTCCACCTACCTTTTCATTATGAGCTTCTGTACGATAACCAGAATTAATATGTATTGGTTTGCCAAACTCTTCACGTATCATATCTAGCTTACTCAATAATTCCTTGCTCATCATCTGCCCGCTCCCTTGTATGTCAGGTGAATCAAATTCTTCGTATTTAAAATATTTCATGTTATAATTTTCTTGCGGCTTTTACACCTGTTGCTATTACCTTAGTAGCTTTTTTAGGATCTAAGTTTAATCTCTGCAAACCTTTAGCTACAGGTTTTATTTTATTTAACTTTTTAGTTATAGCAGCTGTTGGATCTCCTTGTACTGCAGACATTACAGCATCTGCTGTTGCCGCGGCTGGTATAAAAGAAGAAGAAGTATTGAAAGCTGAACTTCTAGCTAAAACACTTTCAGCATCTTTATTACCTTTATCTCTGGCTTCATGTAATTGTCTTACTTGTCTTAAACTAGTCATGTTAGGATTTGTACCCATAACAGAAATTAATGAATCAAAAGGATTTGATACAACTGTTTTTAGTTTAGTAAAAAAACCATCTTCACCATAGTTAGGATCATTTAAACGATTTGCATCTAACATATGAGGTTGACTAGCACTAGGTTTGTATCCATGTTTCTTTTGATTTCTAGCTACAATTTCTGCCATTTTGTTTTTATCATCAGCAGCTTGTGATTCAGTAGCACCAATACCGTACTTACCTGGACCCTTTACTCTAGACTTTAAACGCTGCAAACCTTTATTTCCAAATTTACTCATTCTTTCCTTGATTATATTGCCAACTTGGCGTGTCTAACTTATATTCACTTGGGTTTTTTGGTGGTGGCCCAATTCTTTCAAAACCAGTAACTACACCGTTTTCATCTTTTGATCTTCTAAAAGTACCCTTTTCGTTTGATATAATTCTATCTTTTTCGCTATGATCTTTTTCACTTTCTATTTTTTCAGCTTTCTTATTAGCTCTACGTTTCTTACGAGCTTCCCCTCTAGTCATATTAGAATTATCTTTTTGCAATTGATCTAATTCTTTTTTTCTGTTATTTTCACCAGCTGCAATTTTAGCACCTAACGCTGATCCAAGTTTAGCTCCTATCTCAGCGATCTCTTGACTTCTATCTTCATAGTATACATCTGGTTGACTAGCACCAGCTGCTAAACCTTGTGAAACAGCTTCTTGAGCAGATGTATAGTTTTTAGATTTTTGACCAGTTATATCAAAATCTTTTGTATAATCCTTACCAATTTCAAATTCATATTCTTTACCAGGACCAGGCGCGTTACGTTTACGCATGTCGTCCCAATATCTAGTATGCATGTAATTAACATCACAATGAGCTGGACCATGGTGTTTACCAGGACCTTTGGTTAAAGCATTGCGACCTGTCATACGGCCTTTAAGTTTATTTAATACTCCCATAATTATAATTTATTTACCACAAGGTTCGCCTGTAGCTATATTAACCCATTTTTCTTTTTGAAACCAGTCACGAAGCGTAGCGCCTTTTTTACGAGCACCTTTAACATTTGATTTACTAGATCTTTTATACTTGCCTTGAGCAGCAGCACTTCGTTTAGCGTTAATAACTTTTTGTATTTCTTCCTTACTCATGCTTTTATATTTAGCATATGGAAGACAAACTTTTTTAGTACCTCCGCCTTTTACCTTGCTTTTTGCCATTACTTTTTACACGCAAAGTTTTTAGCAAAGTTAGCCATCTTAACTACCCTTGTAGTATACTTCTTTTTATTTTTCATTACTGCTTTAGCAGCACCACATGTGTCTTTACCAGGCATATTTTTCTTAGCCCATGCTGTAAATTTACCTTGGTTTTTTGGATCAATTTTTATATCACCTTTTTTACCTGGACCTTCTTTTTTTAACTCAATAATTTGTTTAACTGTTTTATCGTACTTTTCTCCTTTTCTTGTCTGTCTCCTTGAAACACCAGGTTTATTTCTAACCTCGTCAAGATACTGTTCTTTTGTTTTTTCAAGTTTATCTTGTTTTCTTTGTAATTTTCCACCCATGATTATTTATTTTTTCTTTTTAGACTTACCCATATTACCTGGGCCTCCAGCCTTAGTACATCTCACACCCCAACCAGAAGCATAAGCACTAGGCCATACTTTAAATTTCTTTTTTGCTGCAGCTTTGCAAGCTGGACTAATCTTCCCCATCTTTATTATTTTTTAAATCTAACCACTTACTTACAGTATACCCTATAGTTACTAGTAAAAGAATAATCTTTAAACCCATTTCTATATTATCTACAAAAGTGGTTATTCCTAATGTAGAACCGTTGATCGCATATAACTTTACCTGTTGTATATCCATTATTTTTTCTTGCTAGCTGTTACTTTACTTTCTCCTTTTGTCACAGTTACATCCGTATCTGTCACGTCTACCTGCATTGGATCATCTTGCTTGTCACCTAATTGTAATATAAGGTTTTTAATAATCTCAATTTCAGGTTTATCTTCTTTTTCTTTGGCACCAACAATATGTTGTAGTATACCTATCATTGCCATAGCTGCGGTAGATACTAAACCAATAACAGCTGTTAATGCTCCACCTTCTAAATGAGTAGAACTTATAACTCCAATAACAACTAAAACAGTTATATAATTTATAGCATGCTTACCTAAATGCTTAGAAGCTATTTCTTTCGCTGTACTCTTAGCTTCAATTTTATCTATTTCTATTTGAGCTAGTATTTCCTCGGTTGTTTTTTGTTTTTTCATTCTTACCATTTTACTTTGTCTGCCCAGTATGCAGCTGACATTTTACCTTTTTTAATGTTCTTTGCATGGCGCGCTTTAAAACTAGCTCTCCTTGCTTTTTGTTTACTTGACTCTCCAGACTTGGGCTTACCAGCAGTACTAACTCCTTGTTGACCAAATCTAATAATTTTTTCTCTACCTCCTTCACAAGCTTTAACAATATGTGATTTTGTTTTATGACTTGGTGTTCGCTTAGGTCTATTACATTTTAGCTTGCTTTTATCTACTTTACTCATTTGATATATCTATGTTGTATTCTTTTGCGTATTCTTTTAATTTATAAGTTGGAATATCAAAACCTGTTTTTCTTTCTTTTTCTTTTATTTCTTTTTGAATATTTTCTGGTAAATTAAAAAATACTTTTTCTTTTAATTTTAAATATTCATTTCTTATTTTCTTATTTCTTTTTCTAGTGTCAGAAGCTTTTATTTTACCTTCTGCTTTACGTTTAGCTTTACCTTCTACTTTTAATAGATCATGCTCTTCAACCCTAGCATTAACATCCCATTGTCTCCAACCTAAACCTAAAGCTAATCTTTGCCACTGTGTATTTCTAGTGTCTAACGCTTCTGTTATCGCATTAATTTCATCAATAGCTCTATCTAAAGGTAAATTAAAAACAGCAGATGAAACATCACCTAATATATCATATGCAGGACTTAATTGAAACTTACCATCTATCATAACATCAAAACCTCTTTCAGCTAAAACATCTTTTTCAAACTCTCTAGTTTTCATAGCAGAGTTTATTTTTCTAAGTTTAGAACCGATAGGTGGTGATATGTTAGCTATAGCAAGTAATACCTCTGCATTATCTTTTTCTATAGGAGATGCATCTTCTTGCTCGTAATATTCCATTGCAACATTTTTAACTGTAGAAACTACAGCTCCAGCTAAACCAGAACCACGCAATAAAGTATCCATCATGCTGTTCATAACTCTAGCTGTTTTACCTTCTTCTTTCTTTTGTTTCTTTTCAAAATACTTTTCTCTTTCTTTATCAGTATCAAACTCTTCAGGTTCTTCTTCAAATCCTGGTAATAAAGCAAACACAGCACTTTGTAAAGTAGAGAAAATAAAGTTTTGAATAAAACCGTAGAATATTATTTTACTCATGTGGGTCATAGGGTTACCACGTCTATTAATAAGATCTTGACCAGCTTTCTTTATTAAACGAGTATACTGCATAGGTGTGTTTTGAAAAGCTAAAACTAATCTACCTAAAACACCAGCTTGCTGTTGTGATATAAGCATTGGATCTGCTGACTGTTGAGTTTCATCTGCAATAGAACTAAAATCTATAAATGCTTTTTTCTCAGCTTCTTCAAGAGTCATACCTTCTTTTTGATAAGACTTTATTCTGTTTCTATAAAACGTAGCACCACCAGAAGCAATAGCAAAACTATCTGCAAGTTGTGTAGGAGTAAAACCTATTTTAAGTAAATAAGAGATAACACCTTTAGCACCACCAGCTTTTGCTGCTTTAGCTATTTCAGCTTCTTGTATATCACTTTGTAAACCTCTTCGTCTTGATACTAGCTTTGGAGAGTTCCATAAAGTTTTAAAATCTTTCCAATACTGTGGTTGATTTGCAAATGCTGCGCCAGCCTTTATAGGATTATTATCACTCCAATTTATAAAGTTTACCGTAGATAATGTTTGTAATAATGCTGATCTTCTATTAAAGAACATAATAGCACCAACAGAATTATTAACCCAGTTGTTCCAAGCATTAACTATTCTACCTGCTCCTTTGTTTTTATTTTGTCCAGTCTCCATTCTAAACAATATGTTTTCTAGAGACTCTCTAACTCTAAACCCATATATTGCTTGTATCTTATTTAAGTTAGTATCTGAAAATATAACTTTAGAATTATCAATAAATTCTTTTAAATACTCTGCTCTGTTAATACTATTAGCAACATTGCTTAAATCTCCTAAAATAGTTGAAGCATCCCAAAACTCTGTTGGTTTTAAGTATTGATCTTTTCTTGTAACTAACTTAACTCCTTCGGCAAAAGAAACAAGATCAGCATCTTCTTTCACAAAATCAACTAAAGTCTTTTGATCTCTTTTAGATATACCAGGAATATCATAATTTTCATTTGTCCATAGATATATTCTAATAGCTTCGTCTAAAGTAAAAGTAGTTCCAGCTACTTTCTTTTTTAGTTTTCTTTTAATAGGTTTATTGTTTTTAAGTAAAGCTAAATAATCATTTCTTACTTTTGTTTTAGCTACGTTTATAGCTGCAATACCAGCTTGATAAGGCCTTATTAAAGCTTTATCAAAAAACTCTTGATCAGCTTCACCTTGCTTACCTTTACCAGCAAATGTATACATTGTTAAACCTCTAAAGTCATCAGCAGATGGTGGAATAAAAAACGCAAATCTCTTTTGATTCTTTCCTCTACGTCTAGCCTGTATATCAGAAAAAGTAGCTTCAGCTTTAACACCTTTGTTTCGTTCAATCATTTTATTAAAGTCTTCACTTAGCTTTTCGCTAAACTTAACTCTTGCTTGTTGAACTCTTGACTTTACATCTAATACATTAAATATATCTTTAACAGCTTTAACATTTTTAAGCGCGTCATCTGCAAAATAAAAATCATTATAACCTTCTGCATATTTTTCTACAAACCAATCAGCTTTAGCTTTTGGTTTACCATCAGCAAGTCCAGTTATATTTTGTAATGGTATATTTAAACCTAGTTCTGCTAAAAACTTTTTTATAGCAACAGCAGCTTCTTGAGGTCTTGCTGTTAATATAAATATATCTTCAGTGCCTCTTACATCTGCTATTTTTTTAGCTACATCAAACAGTGGGCCTTTCTTGCCATCTATAACTTTACTAAATTCAGCAAAATCAAATGTAGCTCCTTGATCTTCTAGGTTAGCAGCTTCTAAAGCAAACTCTGTAGCATCTATTTTAGATACAGTACCATCAGGCATAGTTACAATAACTTTACTTTTTGATCTAGCTAATGTATCATCAAAGTCAAACACTCTGGCTTTTTTAGTTTTTTCAGAATACTTAACGCTGTTCCTAGCGTCTGCCATAGCTTTATCAGCTTTGTTGTCAAATGTTATAACAGATGAAGCTTCAGGTTTAAAACCTTTAACATGTGTTGATCCATCGTTGTTTATATTAAATACATCTTGTAAGTTATTTCCGTCTAAATCAACAATAGATGTAGGATTAATACCGTTATTTTGCTTAGCAACAGAAGGATTAAAATATCTCTGCCACCAAAAATTATCTACAATATCCCAGCCAAAAGGCATATTTCTTTGTAGCCCAGCTTTTCTTAGTTTATTATCTTCCGCTTTATCTAATGCTATTAGTTTATAGTTATCTATAACTAAGTCATACGCTTGATTAAAATTATTTTTACTTAATACAGCATCTATTAAATACAAGTAAGCAGAAGTAGCAGGCATAGCATGTTCATACTCATATCTTAATTTAGGATTAACAGTATAACCAAATATTTGAGCACCCATTTTATGCCAATGTCCTGTGTGATTAGCAACTAATTTTAAATAAGTAGCTATAGCAGGTATATCTTTTTTACTAGACTTGTTTATTCTATCCCATAAAGCTCTATGTATTTTGCTGACCTTATCATTAAACGCTTTAGATTTAGATTTAATATCTGCTTTAGATCCTTTAAATATAGTTCCATAAGAAGACAAAGTAAAGTCTGTAACACCTTTTATTGGAGCGCCAAACTTAGTGTTAGGATCGTTTAGCATGTTATTAATATCAGCTCTTAGTTGTTCTAGTTTTAATGACTGTTTTGGTTTTAAGTATTTATTGTTAGCGTTTTTCTTTTTACCATCATTAGTCTTCATACTAATACCGTAATCTTTACCACTTGTTGTAAAAACGTTACCTCCACGTGGTCCTATCCACATAGCTTTAGGTCCTAATGAGACAACAGTTCTATAACCATCTACTATTTTTTTTCTTCCTTCTGGAGTTTGAATATCTTCTTTTAAATTCAAAGTAGGATCTATACTGTACACTGATAGCAATCTATCTACTTTAGATCTACCACCAAGCTCTAAATCAAACGCTCTTCTAACTTTTGCTTTTTCACTAAACTGAACACGAGATCTACCAGCACCAACATCTGCTTCGATTTGTTTTTTACCTTTAGCAGTTTTCAAGTCCATAGCTTTTACC
>Ga0164313_10004468_pt1 | contig 12431 bp, 12 predicted proteins | sample GuaBasSedimGuay4_FD_113735 | JGI IMG/M metagenome (GOLD analysis project Ga0164313, IMG submission 113735) | Subseafloor sediment microbial communities from Guaymas Basin, Gulf of California, Mexico - Guay4, Core 4569-4, 0-3 cm | ecosystem: Environmental > Aquatic > Marine > Hydrothermal vents... | reverse complement strand
TGAAATAAAATAGCACACTAATCCCACAGATCTTCACAGAAAATTATAATGTAAAGTTCCCTGTATAAATTAGATAAATTATCTGTGTAATTCTGAGTGTTCTGTGTGAAATAAAATAGCACAAAGGATAACAGCTAATTCAATCCCTTCAAGCTACTTTTTAAAGTCTCAATTTTAGCCAAAGCATCTGCCTCTTTTTGACGTTCCATAGCGATCACTTTTTCTGGCGCATTGTTCACAAAACGTTCATTTTTCAGCTTACCCTGTACACTTTTCAAAAAGCCCTCAGTGTATTTTAACTCTTCCGTTAATTTCGCTATTTCATCTTCTACATCAATCGCTCCGGCCATAGGAATAAAATATTCATTAGATTTTACCCGATAGGTCAAGGCCCCTTCCATCTTTTCAGATATATAATCAAGTTCTTTAATATTCCCCATTTTTTTAATTACTGAATCAAATGAAGTAGAAGCTTCAATAGTATTAATCACCGATAAATTGATGGTTTCTTTAAATGAAATATTTTTCTCTTTCCGAATAGTTCGTATTCCTGAAATCACTTCAGAAGCAATTTCAAAATCCTTCAACATCTTTTTATTAACAGGCTTTTTGGAGGGGTATGCAGAAACAATTAAAGCTTCTTCTTTAGTCCTATCTGAAATTTGATGCCAAATTTCTTCAGTAATAAATGGCATAAACGGGTGCAATACCTTCATATTATTCTCGAAAGCTTCAATAATTGCATCGAATGTTCTCCTGTCAATAGGCTGCTGATAACCAGGCTTTACCATTTCCAATAACCATGAACAAAAATCATCCCATATCAATTTATAAATTGTCATTAAAGCATCTGAAAGACGATACTTAAAAAAATGATCTTCCATTTCGGAAAAAGCAACTTGGAATTTAGAATCATACCAGTCCAATGCAATTTTACTGGATTCAGGCTGCTCAATAGTATCACTCACCTCCCAGCCACTTACAAGGCGGTATGCATTTATTATTTTATTACTAAAGGATTTTCCTTGATGTAATTTATTTTCGTCAAATAATAAGTCATTTCCTGCACCCGAACTTAGCAACATCATCCCAGCTCTAACTGCATCAGCACTATATTCATCGATTAATTTTATAGCATCTGGAGAATTCCCTAAAGATTTAGACATTTTTCGTCCAAGTTTATCCCTAACAATTCCTGTGAAATATACATTCTCAAAGGGCTTTTCATCTCTAAATTCGTAACCCGCAAAGATCATTCGTGCGACCCAAAAGAAAATAATATCGGGGCCTGTTACCAGATCGTTCGTTGGATAATAATAATTTATCTCTTTATTATTTGGATGTCTTATTCCATCAAAAACAGATATTGGCCATAACCAAGAGGAAAACCATGTGTCTAGGGCATCGTTGTCCTGCTTCAAGTCTTCAGCCTTTAGCCCTTGGTCTTTAGTTTTCTCTTGTGCTAAATTCAAAGCTTCTTCTTTGGTTTCGGCTACGACAAAATCTTCTTCACCATCTCCATAAAAATAAGCAGGAATTTGTTGTCCCCACCACAATTGACGAGACACATTCCAATCCCTTATATTTTCTAACCAGTGGCGGTACGTGTTTTCAATCTTCTTTGGATATAATTTAATATCCTCTGTTTCCAATACCGCTTTTAAAGCAGGTTTTACCATCTCCTCCATTTTCAAAAACCATTGATCTGAAAGTCTGGGTTCAATGATGGCTTTTGTTCGTTCTGAAGTTCCGACTTTATTTAAATAATCTTCAACTTTTGATAAAGCTCCTAAACTTTTTAATTCTTCAGAGATCTCTTTTCTTACTACAAACCGATCTTTTCCCTGATAATGCATTCCGAAGCTATTTAGTGTAGCATCTTCATTAAATATATCAATTACTTCCAGCTTATGTTTCTCTCCTAAGGTCTTATCGTTCATATCGTGAGCAGGTGTTACTTTTAAACAACCTGTTCCAAATTCAACATCTACATAGTCATCTTCAATAATTGGAATTATACGATTACAAACCGGAACTATAGCCTTCTTACCTTTTAAATGAGTAAATCGTTCATCATTAGGGTTGATACAAATAGCAGTATCCCCCAAAATGGTTTCAGGTCTTGTTGTGGCAATTGTTAAAGTATCATCAGATCCATCAATCTTATAATCGATATAATATAATTTTCCGTTTTGTTCTACGTATTCAACCTCTTCATCAGATAAGGTGGTTTTTGCTTCTGGATCCCAATTCACCATTCGGTAGCCTCTGTAAATTAGCCCTTTGTTGTATAGATTAACAAAAGTTTTAATTACAGCTTCACTCATATCATCATCAAGTGTAAACTTGGTTCTATCCCAATCGCAAGAGCATCCCAATTTTTTCAATTGTTCTAAGATTACTCCTCCATATTCGTGAGTCCAATCCCAAGCGTGTTTTAAAAACTCTTCTCGTGTTAAATCGTTTTTATCAATACCTTGTTCTTTCAACTTCGCTACTACTTTAGCTTCTGTAGCAATTGAAGCATGATCGGTACCCGGAACCCAACAGGCATTTTTTCCTTGTAAACGGGCACGACGAATTAACACATCCTGAATAGTATTATTAAGCATATGCCCCATATGTAAAATGCCGGTAACATTTGGAGGTGGAATAACTATCGTATAAGGTTCTCTATCATCTACTTCTGAATGAAAATAATTATGCTTCATCCAATAGTCATACCACTTATCTTCTATGGTTTGTGAATTATATTTTGCCTCTAAAGCCATATTGGTCTAATTTTTGAAAAGTAATGTGCAAAAGTAGGTATATCTGCATTATAATAAAAGTGATTAAATAATTTTCAGATTGACTTAAAGTTATTTAAATTAGCATTAATTAAAAAAAACAAATATGAAAAAATTAGCAATTGTAGTTTTAATAGCTTTCGTAGCATTTGTACAACAAATAAACGCTCAAGCAAAAATGGAATTTGTAACGGAAACCGTGGATTATGGTGAGATTGCAAAAGGGAGTGATGGTGTTCGTGTATTTGAATTTACCAATGTAGGTGATGAGCCCTTAATTATCTCTAGAGTAAAATCATCTTGTGGATGTACTGTTCCTAAAAAACCAGATGGCCCTATTGCACCTGGTGCATCAAGCACTATTGAAGTAAAGTATGATACAAAACGTGTTGGTCCAATTAGAAAAACAGTTACTGTTTATTCAAATGCAGACGAACCAATTAAACCTTTAAAGATTAAAGGAAAAGTGTTAGCTGCTGGAGAAAGTGGGAAAAGCGTTCTAGAAAAGACTAAGTAAATTAGAAAATAATTATTTTATTTAAACTGGCTTCAATTAATTTTGTTGCCAGTTTTTTTATAACACTTCTTTTAGGATAAACTTCTTTTTGAAAATTACTCCTCTTCGTTTTATTTTTAACGATATTTTCTTGCCAGCTTTGGAAGCAAATAATCCAATGATATCTTGTAATTCATAGCTATGTGTAAGTTTCCCATTAACAGTTATTATCTCATCTCCTGTTTCAATACCAGCAAGATCAGCAGGGGAATCTTTTCTTATTTCAGACACGATAAATCTAGGAGCTAAATAAAAATTATAAATTGTTTTTACATTGATATTTACTGCGCCATCGGAATTGGATTTAAGTTTATTTATAGGTTTTTTTTTATCCTTTACTAAAATAACACCATCATGTTTAAGTGTTAATCCACTCATATTATAGTGAAATGGAGCTTTAAAACTACTGTTCTTTTTTAATGATATCTTTCTATTAGGGTAATCCAAGATTATGGTAAAACGTTTCAATAAATCTCCACCTATACTTCCATTTCGCTCATCAAACATTTTAATATTTTCTAAGGATGCTTTATCTGGAAAAGCAACTTTTACATTTTTAAACTTAAAACTTCCTATTTCTAGCGATGATAATTTTGATCGTTTTCCAAAAATACTCCCACTCAATCCTTCACCTAGAAAATCGTCAAACGATTTAAATAGTGGATCTTTCACAAATTCTGTATCATCAAATAACCAAATAGCATCACTAGATCCAGAGTCTAATAATAAAAATACTTCTTCCTTTTTATCAGAATTCTTGGAGGTACTAGCATACATTTTTAAATAAGCCTTTTTATTTTTGAAGGTCAAATTGAATACTTCACATTTTTTACATTTTTTCGGTTTATAAGTATCTGGCTTAGAAAAGGTTATTTTTTTTAATTTATAATTTGTTTTTACTATAAGATTTTTAAAAAATTCGTACCCTACAATCCCATGTATAGGTATTCCCATTCTTGTTGAAAGATTTAGGGATTTATCAAATATTACAAAAACGGTATGATGGTAATCGGCAGCTTCTCCAATTTTTAGAATATTATCTTTACTCTTCAAAGCTGATATACTTCCACCTTTTCCCAATCCTCTAAGTTTTATCGTTTCGGTATTATTGAGTTGGAGGGAATCTACTTCAGATAAGCTAAACATAATCGTTGAACTCACACCTGTATCCAATAAAAAAGTAAGTGTAGTACCGTTAACTTCAATAGGAATTACCACTAAGTTATTGATTAACTTGAACTTAATGTTATCTTTATCAATATTTTTGGGTAGGGAAAAACCGTCTTGAGAATATCCTTTTATGACCAAACAGAAAAGAATACTTAAAAGAAAAAGGAAGCGATTTATTTTTATTGTTGTTTTCAATATAATCAGGTTCATAAAAATACCAAAAGTGCTATAATTAAGGGTACGTTTTAAGAAATATTTTGCAACTTTGCTAATAAATTCAAATACTATGCCGTCCATATCAAGAAAAGGAAAGAACATGCCGGAATCTCCAATAAGAAAGTTGGTTCCATTTGCTGAAAAAGCCTATAAGGCAAATAAAAAAGTTTATCATTTAAATATTGGACAACCCGACATTAAATCTCCACAGGTTGCCTTAGATGCTGTTAGCAATAACAATTTAAGCATCATTGCATACTCTCGTTCTGAAGGCTCTCAGGAATATCGCGAAAAAATTGCTCAGTATTATCATAAAAATAATATTCCTGTGGGAGCAAATGATATTATTGTCACTACTGGCGGAAGTGAAGCCTTATTATTTGCTATGGGAAGCATAACAGATTATGGTGATGAAATTATTATTCCGGAACCTTTTTATGCTAATTATAACGGATTTGCAACAGCATCTGGAGTACAAATCGTTCCAGTGATCTCAAAAATTGAAGATAATTTTGCGCTTCCACCAATTTCAGAATTTGAAAAACTGATAAGTCCAAAAACCAAAGCCATAATAATTTGTAATCCTGGGAATCCAACCGGATATCTTTATTCTAAAGATGAAATACAAAAGTTAGCTTCCATAGTTATCAAACACGATTTATTTTTAGTCGCTGATGAAGTCTACCGCGAATTTATCTACGATGGAGAGGAGCATTATTCTATTCTTCAAGAAGAGTGTCTTTCTCAAAATGGAATTATTATCGATTCTGTTTCAAAACGATATAGCATGTGTGGTGCACGAATTGGTTGTCTGGTTTCAAAAAACAAAGAGGTTATTGCTACTGCCCTAAAATTTGCCCAAGCTAGATTAAGCCCTCCTACATTTGCACAAATTGCCAGTGAAGCCGCTTTAGAGACACCACAAAGTTATTTTGATGAAGTGATCGTTGAATATAAAGAGCGCAGAAACACATTAGTACAGCATTTACAGGATATTCCCGGAGTAAAAGTTGGTATCCCAAAGGGAGCCTTTTACTGTATCGTGGAACTCCCAATTAAAAATAGTGATGCATTCGCACAATGGCTTTTGGAAGATTTTGACCTTCATGATGAAACGATTATGGTTGCTCCAGCTGCGGGGTTTTATTCCTCACCTGGTGTGGGCTTAAATCAAATTCGAATTGCTTATGTATTAAAAAAAGAAGATCTAATTAAAGCAGTTGAAATATTAAAAGCTGCCCTAGAACAATATACCGATTAATGCATATAGAAGAAAACAAATCTTTAAAACATTATAATACATTTGGAATAGATTGTAAGGCTCGATATTTTATTTCGGTCACTAATCGCCAAGAGCTCGAAGAAGTTCTAAACAGTGGTCTTCACAAAAATAAATTCATATTGGGAGGTGGCAGTAATCTGCTATTTACAAAAAATATTGATGGCTTGGTTATTCACATTGACCTAAAAGGAATTCAAATTCTCAAAGAAGATCAAAATCATGTTTATTTACAAGTAATGGCGGGAGAGAATTGGCATGAACTTGTTGATTATTGTTTGGAAAACGATTTTGGAGGGATTGAAAATCTTTCCCTTATCCCTGGGAATGTGGGTACGGCTCCTATTCAAAATATAGGTGCTTATGGAGTTGAATTAAAAGATGTTTTTGAAAGTTGCTTAACGATTTCAACAAGTGATCTAACAGAAAGAGAATTTTCAAAAAAAGAATGTCATTTTGGATATCGAAAGTCCATTTTTAAAAATAAAGAAAAAGGAAATTATATTATCATTCAGGTAACTTTAAAATTAACTAAAAACAATCATAAAAAGAAAATTGACTACGGTGCTATTCAGAAATTATTAATTGAAAATAACATTACTGATCCGAGCCTGAAAGATATTTCAGAAACAATCATAAAAATAAGGCAATCAAAGCTGCCTGATCCTAAAATATTAGGTAACAGTGGGAGTTTCTTTAAAAACCCTATCGTAAATTTAACTTTATTTAAAAAGTTTATCATTCAAAACCCCAAAGCTCCTTTTTATAGAATTTCAGATACAGATATAAAAATACCAGCTGGGTGGCTCATTGAAAAAGCAGGATTTAAGGGGCAACGAATTGGTGATGCTGGAGTGCATGATAAACAGGCCTTAGTGTTGGTTAACCATGGAGAAGCAAGTGGGAAAGAAATACTGGAATTGGCTAATGAAATTCAGAAAAAAGTTAAAGATCTTTTTGGTATTACTATCGAGCCAGAGGTTAATATTATTTAATCCAACCCGAGTACAGCACTCATTAGATGAAAAACACCATTGGAACAAATTACATCGCTTTCTTCTAATTGAGCAGCAATACCATTTTTATCTTTAATTACAATTTTATCTCCATTTAATGAAGCGCTAAGTGTTGCTCCAGAGATTGCTTTAAAAGTAAATGTGCCGCCATTTTCATCAATTGAATTTTTTAAGGTGGCTGTATCAAAATTTCCTTTAATAATATGAGAATTAATTAAAGTTTTAAGATCCTTTTTATTTTTGAAATCCAATAAAACTTTCATTTTTTCTTTTGGAATCTTTTCAAAAGCAATATAAGAAGGAGTGAAAACAGTAAAAGGTCCCTTTTCTAAAAAAAGTCTATTGGTTAATCCTGCACTTACCATTAAACTCACAAAATTCTTTGCTTCAATTGTCAACATCAAATTTGTTAATAATGCGCTTGCTTCATTTCTATCATCAACAGTTAAGGTACGTGTTTTTGGAATTGTATCAATAACTTCAATTTTTTCTTCTACAGAATCTGTTGCTTTATCTAGAGTTTCTTTTTTATCACCTTTACAGGATGTAAGAATCATTATAAAGCTGAAAATAAAAAAAGTTGGAAACAAATATTTCATAATATATTATTATAATTCTCACCAAAATTACAAAAATTGAGTAGACAACAGCAATAAAGATTGTACTTTTGCACTTTAATTATTTGCTATGAAAATTTTATTGATAACAATCGTATTATTACTAATCGCTGTTGCTGGAATTGCAATAAAAATATGGGCGAAAAAAGATGGTAAATTTGCTGGAACCTGTGCTAGTCAAAGCCCTTTTTTAAATAAGGAAGGAGAATCTTGTGGTTTTTGTGGAAAAGCACCAGATCAATTTGATTCTTGTACTGAAGAGCATACTAAATAATTGAACTTTTGATGGTACTACTTTATATATTTGCCATAGTAGTACTAATTAATTGCGGCTTTTATTTTTTGTTTTCTGTTTTCTTATTTTCAAATTCTTCTACTAAAGAAAAGTCAGAATCCTTTCCTGTTTCTTTGATTATTTGCGCAAAAAATGAAGCGAAAAATTTAAAAACACATATTCCTTTTTGGTTAGATCAAGAATATCCCGATTTTGAAATTATATTAATCAATGATGCATCATCGGATCATTCATTGGAGGTCATGGAGTCTTTTGCAAAAAAACATTCTTGTATAAAAATTGTTGATGTTGAAAATAATGAAGCTTTTTGGGGGAGTAAAAAATATGCACTGACTCTGGGAATTAAAAAAGCTAAGCATGAACGAATGATATTTACAGATGCCGACTGTAAACCCGCTTCAAACAAATGGTTAGAAGAAATGACGGCTAACTTCACAAAAGAAAAGCAATTAGTATTAGGATTTGGGGGCTATCAGAAAAAGTCTGGTTTATTAAATAAATTAATTCGTTTTGAAACACTTCTCACAGCAATACAGTATTTTTCGTATGCCAAAGCAGGAATACCTTATATGGGTGTTGGGAGAAATCTTGGATATACTCGGAAGCTTTTTTTTGACACTAATGGCTTTACTTCGCATATAAAAATTCCTTCAGGAGATGATGATCTGTTTGTAAACCAAGTGGCAACAAAGAAAAATACTGCCCTATGTTTTTCAAAGGATTCGTTTACAAAATCTATCCCAAAAAAAACTTGGAAGGGATGGTTTCTTCAGAAAAAAAGACACCTAACAACGGCTAAACATTATCAGTTCAAACATAAATTCTTATTGGGTTTATATGCTAGCTCTCAGGTATTATTCTGGGTATTGGCTATCATCTCAATCATTTTTCTGGATTGGAAGTTACCATTGATTCTAATTGGTTTCAGATTTATAATTCACTATCTAATTATTGGTAGTGCTGCCAAAAAATTGGAACAAAAGGATCTCATTCTTTTACTTCCATTTTGGGAATTATTTTTATTATTCATACAAATGAGTATCTTTATTTCCAATACCATTTCAAAACCAACTTCGTGGAAATAAAAAAAAAGGACATAGAAAATCATATTCAAAAAGCTAAAAAAGGCTCTCAGTCTTCTTTTAAATTCTTGCTGGATCACTTTTGGAATGATGTATACCGATTTCAGTTAAAAAGAGTTAAGAATGAATATGATGCTGAAGATATTACTATTGAAAGCTTTTCTAAAGCATTTGATAAGATCGATACTTTCAATGAAAAATATGTCTTTAGAACCTGGCTGATTGCAATTTCCAAAAATATTCAGATAGATAAAAGCAGGAAGAAAAATGCTGCCATTCATTTACAATCTACTGATGCTTCAGATGATCATTTAAAAAGAATTCCGGATGATTCCCCTACACCTGAAGATAAATTGATTACAAAACAAAACCTTACTGAATTGCTACAATTCATCAAACAATTAAAGCCTCATTATCAGGATGTAATAAATTTGCGTTACTTTCAGGAGATGTCTTATCTGGAAATTTCTGAAGAATTGGATGAGTCTCTTAATAATGTGAAAGTTAGATTATTAAGGGCCCGAAAATTGTTGGCAGATATTATTACTGAAAACCATAATCATTGAAATTATCTATTAAAAAACTGGGGCCCGGATTCCTATTTGCTGGTGCAGCTATAGGTGTATCCCACCTGGTACAATCCACCAGAGCAGGCGCCGATTTTGGTTTTGGTTTACTTTGGGCCTTACTTCTTATCAATTTAGTGAAATATCCTTTTTTTCAATTTGGTCCCCGTTATGCTGCTGCTACAGGAGAAAGTTTATTAGAAGGATATCATAAAATGAGTAAATGGGTATTAATAGCCTATATCGTCATCACTTTTGCTTCTATGTTTACTATTCAAACAGCTGTAACCATAGTAACCGCTGGAATAGCTTCCTCTCTTTTTGGAGGGAGTTCTTTAGTGTTCTGGACAGCAATTATTACGGGTATTTGTGTATTAATTTTAATAATCGGGCGCTATAAAATACTCGATTCATTAATGAAAATAATTGTCTTAGGCCTTACCATAAGTACCATAATAGCTGTGGCACTTGCTGTAAAACCAACTGTTACAATTGATTTTACACAACTGCTGCCTTCCGATTCTTTGTCAATTGCATTTTTAATAGCTTTTATGGGATGGATGCCCGCTCCATTAGATATTTCTATCTGGCATTCTGTTTGGACCGTCGAAAAAAAGAAATTGGACCCAAGTATAACTATCCAACAATCCAGATTCGATTTTAATGTAGGCTATATTACTACCATCATACTTGCTATTGGGTTTCTTTCATTAGGAGCATTGGTGATGTTTGAAAGTGGAGAACATTTCTCGTCAAAAGGAGGAGAATTTGCAAATCAACTTATTAATATGTATGCTCATAGCTTAGGAGATGGGGCAAAAATAATAATTGGAATCGCAGCATTAACCACTATGTTCAGTACTACATTAACAACTCTTGATGCTTCCCCTAGAGTGATGTATAAAAGCTTTGAAATTATTACTGGTAAAAAATTCAAAAAAGGGTATTTAGTCTGGTTAGGAATATTAGTTGCAGGAACACTATCTATATTTTTCTTCTTTATTTCTGAAATGGGCTTACTTATAAAGATCGCAACCATTTTATCATTTTTAACGGCTCCATTTTATGCTATTTTCAATTATAAATTGCTTGCTGGGAAGCATACTCCTAAGAAAGCAAGGCCTTCTAAATTTTTAAAATTTTATAGTATTGTAAGCATTGTCATATTGTTAGCTTTTAGTGTTTGGTATCTCAGTACACTATAAAAATATAGATTTATTGTAGTCGTTAATTTGGATTTCACCTGATAAAAACCAAAGGCTAAAACTTCTATTTATTTACCCAAAATAGTAATCAATTAGTAACATATTCCATCAAATAAATTTCTTGTATATCTATTCCAGTAAACTCTATTTAATCTTTATTAATTCAATTGTATATTGAAACATAGCAGTTATTCATATTTAGCCCCGCTTATTACTTTTGGGTTAGTGGCATTAAATGATTTGTTGTTTTTTTGTAAGAGAGGTGTAAACCGAAAAGCTTTAGATAGAGTAGATGAATTAATAATGTTTTTTATGGAAATATTAGAATTAAACCAAATGGCTACAGTACTTGGTGGGGTAGGAATACTTTTTGGAGTAGTATCTTGGCGGACTGGAGTAGGTGCAGGAATTGCTTTAGCTATTGGAGGAGAGGCTTATGTTTCAGGTCTTTATTGCCAAAGCCAAGCACAATAATAATATAAAAACTAAAGATGGCAGAAATAACGATAATAAGAGAAAATAATTATTTAATTAGAGTGAGACCGTTAAAAGTTTTTATAGATAATAATTTTGTAGACTATATAGAGCCAAGCGATAAGGAGAAGAAGATAATAGTTAATAATGATTCATCTGTAATTGAAATAAAAGTTAATAATAATTCTTCAAACAAATTGAAGCTTGACGAATCAACATTAAAAGGTGAAACTAAAATAAAGGTTACTAGTCAAGTTCAAAATGGACTTCTTATATTTATTTATGCTTGTTTTTTTGGAGGATTAGTTTTAAAAATGTTTGATGTTATTTCTAATTATTTAGGTCTAGCTCTAGTGACTCCTATGTTCATCATTGTTTATTGGCAAACGCTTGGAAGAAAAAACTACTTGAGAATAAGTAAGATTATTAATAAGTAGGATTTTATTAAAAATGAAAAGTAACAAGTTTCTATTTTTTCTTTAAGTATTTGTTATTTTACATTTTGGTATTCTTTTTAAAGTTCTTTTAAATATAGATAAATTATTAGTTCAATCCTTTTCAGGTCAACTTACTGCCAAATGATAAGAAACAACCTTAAATTTTCATTTTTTTAAGGTTTTACAGCTTGGTAAGTATTGCTATATTACTGGCTTTTAGCGTATGGTATATAGGTACACTATAATATAATCCCTCCATGCTATTTAAGATATTAATAAAATAGTTTAAGGCTTATCTTTGTATATTTGTCAGGATTTATGACTACAAAAACTACAGAAAAAAAACAGTATACCCCCAAACCAAAATGGTTAAGGGTAAAACTCCCAACCGGTAAAAAGTACACCGAATTAAGGGGTATTGTTGATAAATACAAACTCAATACCATTTGCACCTCGGGGAGTTGCCCAAATATGGGGGAATGCTGGACTGAAGGAACTGCAACTTTTATGATCCTTGGTAATATTTGCACCCGATCCTGTGGATTTTGTGGTGTAATAACAGGGAGACCCAACACGGTGGATTGGGATGAACCTGAAAAAGTTGCGCGATCCATAAAACTCATGAATATTAAACATGCGGTGATTACATCGGTAGATCGTGATGACTTAAAAGATATGGGATCGATACTATGGGCAGAAACAGTAAAAGCCATAAGAAGGATGAATCCT
>Ga0164313_10004467_pt1 | contig 12431 bp, 11 predicted proteins | sample GuaBasSedimGuay4_FD_113735 | JGI IMG/M metagenome (GOLD analysis project Ga0164313, IMG submission 113735) | Subseafloor sediment microbial communities from Guaymas Basin, Gulf of California, Mexico - Guay4, Core 4569-4, 0-3 cm | ecosystem: Environmental > Aquatic > Marine > Hydrothermal vents... | reverse complement strand
CCGGGGACCACGACCATCGAGAGGTCGCCGAGCGTGCCCTGTCGGCCTTTGCTGAACCGATGCGACGTTACGGTGCCGGGGTTCCCCTCACGCTTTCGGCCCTCGACTTCCACCTCGACGTTCCGCGCGAGGTCGTCATCGTCGATGGCCCGGGCGGGGCTGACCTCGCCCGCGTGGTTGGCGAGTCGTTCGTTCCGAACCGGGTGCTCATGCGGGTCACCGAAGCCCAGGCCCGAGCCCAGGTCGGGCTCATCCCCCTCCTCGAAGGCAAGGTGGCCCTCGACGGCGTCGCGACGGCGTATGTATGTGAACGCGGCCGGTGCGAGCTTCCCACATCCGACCCCAACGTCCTTCGCCGGCAACTGAGTGCAGTGCAGCCACTCATCCCGGGCGGTAGCCCAGAGCCCCTCACGGTGCGTCGATGAATCACCACTTCATATCCCCCATTTTCGTGGTCCTCGTATCCAGTACGCTCTCCGTCGCCTGCGGCGGGGGGGAGGGGGCCCGCCCGGATCCCGGGGTCGCGCCGAGTGTCGCGGAGCAGCGGGTGGAGCGACGGCGCTCCGAGTTCCGAGAGGTGACCACCGGCCAGGCCCACTCCTGCGCCATCAGCGTCGAGGGTACGGTCGCCTGCTGGGGGGACAACTCCGTCGGCCAGCTCGGGGACGGGACCCACGTGACGCGCGCCCGTCCCGTTTGGGTCGAGGCCATCACCAGCGCCATCGACGTCGATGCGGGGGTCCTCGAGACCTGTGCGCTCATCGAAGGCGGAGGCGCCCGTTGCTGGGGTAGCGGAACCCCGGGCATCGTCCGCGCCCTCCCGACGGGCCTCGAGGGTGTGCACGGCGTCATTCGTTCGATCGCGGTGGGCCGGACGGTTTGCGCCATCGACCTCCGGGGCAGGGCCTACTGCTGGGCGGGGACCGGCGCCGATGCTCCCGTTGGAAGCGGTGCTCCCGTCGTCTTGCCCACCCGGAACCCCGCGGTTTACATCGACGTGGGTGTGGACCGGCTATGCACCCTGTCCGGGCCCGACGATGGTCAGTGTTTCGAGATCGTGACCGACGAGGACGGAGGGCCCCTCGAGTTCACTGTGACCGAGGTGGTCCTCGCCCTCGACGACGTCCGGCAGCTCGCCGTCAGCGGTCAGCAGGCCTGCGCGACGGGCCACGGGCGGGCGTTCTGCTGGGGCGAAAACGAGCACGGTCAGCTCGGGACCGGTGACCGCGAGGCCCGAGACCAGCCCGCGCAAATCCTCGACCACGTCGACATCACTCACGTGACGACGGGCTGGCACCACAGCTGCGCGACCACGGCCCAGGGCGGGGTCAAATGCTGGGGTGACAACACCTGGGGCCAGCTCGGTGACGGCACGACGGCGTCGAACGACTCCCCCGTCGACGTGACGGGCCTTCCGGCCGGGGTGACCCGGGTCGCGGCGGGTCGCGGCCATACCTGTGCAGTGACCATCGGTCGCGAGGTCTACTGCTGGGGCCTCAACGAAGAGGGCCAGATAGGGGATGGGACGACCACCAACAGACTGATCCCGGTCGCGGTGGATCTGACCGACCTGCGCTGAGCAGTCAGGAGTCGGTCACGCTGCCGGAATTCTCTCGGGTCTCGTCTTGGGTGTCGTCTTGGGTGTCATCTTGGGCGACTTCCACCGCTTCTACCGCGTCGGTGTCGCCCGCCGCGGCACCCACTCCGACGGGAACCGATACGTTCAGGGTGGCAACACCCGCCTGAACCTCGAGCAGGCACTCGCCGTCGGCGATGCCCCGGACTCGAAAGACCCCGTCTCCGTGTACGTCTTCGTCGCTCTCGGCCTCGCACACTTCGGGGCTCGCGCTCACCAAGGTGGCGCGGCCCATGAGCCCGAGGAGGCGCGTACCGCTCGCGGTCCGGGACCAGACCGTGACCAGGGTCGGCCGGTCGATGGTGAGGGGCCCGAGGTCCATCTCTCCGCCCTCGGGATTGACCGCCGAGACGCCCCAAACGTCGTCGTCCGAAGGGGCGATGATGGGGAAGGTGACAGGAGAGCCGCCGAGGGGCCGGAGGGTCACCGTCTCGGTTTCCTGTTCGAGGTGAATGTTGACGTGTTCGACGTCTCCGTCCCGAATCGAGAGCCGCGCCGCTCGGGGCGGGTCGACGTGCAAGGGCAGGGCGGCGCCGTAGCCGCCGAGGATCCGGTGGGCCATGTCCCGTCGGACCATCTCGAAGCGCGCGATGCCGTTCTGAGAAAAGGCCACGTCAGCTTCGTCGCCGATGAGATCCCAGACGTAGTGGCGAAGCTCTACCTGGGCGGGCTCGGCGACATGCACCTCGAAGGTGCGGTGCCCCCGGTTGGTCACGAACGATACTTCCGCCGTTCCCGGGCGCATGCCTTCGATCTTGGCGTAGCTACCCCGGAAGGAATCGACGCGCACGACCGTCTCATCTGATGAGAGCGCAGACTGGATGATGGCCGGGGAGATCTCGTCAGCATCGCGCGCGTAGCCGCCCCCTTCGAGGGCGACCGGCTCGAAGAGCTCGAGGTCGGCGTACATACGAGTCGAGACCGACACCTCTTCGAGGCTCGCGCCGGTCACCCGGCCGCCGCCCACCCGATGGCCGATGTAGAGCGTGGAACTCTCGGGAGTGTTCGGCCCCGTGGAGCCGCACGCGGTGACTTGGACGAGGGCCACCGCGAGAGCGATGAGCGTGAATGGTTGGGCCCGGGGGTATCGATGTTTCGCCACGTGGTCCCGAGTATGCCACCTCTCGGGTCCCGTGGACGCCACTACCGATGGACGGCTCGGGATCTAGCTCGCGATCTGCGTCGGATAGACCCGATCGCGGGCGACGGGGACGAGCTCGTCGAGTTCTGCCACCAGCTTGGCGAGGGTACGCTCCACCTTGGCGACGACCTCGGGGGAGAGATCGTCGATCTTGCCGACCAGGGATGAGAGGCGCTGGGCAGCGGCGCTCGCCTTCTCCATGCGCTCGAGCTCGTCGGCCCCGTCGGGCTTCGGCCGGAGTACGGGGTTGAACTCGCGCCGGAGGACGGCGATGGGTTTGTTGTCATCGAAGACGGCGGACTTGAGGTCCTGAATCACGTCCTCGGTCGGTTCGGGGACCGGATGCTTGGCGTTGGGGCTCGGGCTCAAGGCCTGGGCGAAATAGTCCACGGCATCGACCGTCGGGATCGACTGGGCGACGCCGTCTCGGTTCAGCACCTGGGGCGCGTGTTGCTGGAGCGTCGCGAAGCCGCCGGTGAGCTTGTCCACGGTGGAGCCGCGGATCTGAAGCTCTTCCTGGCAGTAGGCATGCAGGTCGGCGTAGCCCCAGCGCTCGTAGCTCCGGGTATCGCGGACCCACGACAGGGCCTCCGCCATCTCGACCCAGGAGCGCTTGAAGCGCCGGGCCCGCTGAACGAGTTCGAGCCGCTGCCCGTCATCGCCCTTTTTCGCCAGGCTCTCCGCCAGGGCACCGAGTTTTTCGTTAACCGTCGCCATGGCGCCCGTATAGCGGCCACCGCCGTCGCTGTCGACGGGCACTCTCAGGGATCGTCATCACGCCGCGAGATCGTTTGGGAAGAGCGTTTCCAAATCGCCGATGGATCTCTACCCTCACGCCGTTGGCGCGAGCCTGGCGCGAAGATGGCGTGGGAGCAGTGGAGTAGAAATGGCGGGACGTACGGTGGCGGGTTACGCAAACAAGCTCAGCGGCTGGCGTCGCGATGCGGTGAAGCGCCTCGTGGCCTTGGTCGGCAAGGCGGCCCCCGGGGCGGTGAGCTCGATCAAGTGGTCGCAGCCCGTCTTCGAACTCGATGGTCCGTTCTGTTATGTGCGCGCATTCCCGAAGCACGTGAACTTCGGCTTCTGGCGCGGCGCTGAGCTTCCCGACCCGAAGCAGCGCCTCTCCGGTACCGGCGGCAAGATGCGCCACATACGCCTGTCGTCTCTCGACGACATCGACGAACGGGCATTTCGTGCGCTAGTGAAGGCGGCCGTGGCGCTGAACCAGCGCCTCGGCGATCCCACGAAGGCGGCCACGAAGGCGGCCACGAAGGCGGCCAAGAAGCCGACCAAGAAGCCGACCAAGAAGCGGGTCACCGAGAAGGTCACGAAGAAAGCGACCAAGAAGCGGGTTGCCAAGAAGGTCACGAAGAAGGCGACCAAGTCCCGGCCTGCTAAGAAGGTCACGAAGAAGAAGCCGGCCCAAAAGGCCACCAAGAAGGCCACCAAGAAAGTCCCCCGGAAGCGGGCGACGAAGACGCGACGGAGATCCTGATGAACGCCCTACCGACCCTGCCCGCCATGTTGGCCTGGGCTCTGATTCCCGCCCTGATGCTCGGCGCCTGCCAGCGCGCGGACCCTCGCGGCGACGCCCCGACGTCGCGCAGCCTGTCGACCGCGGAGCGCCAAGACAACGAAGAGCGGGCCGCCGAGCCTGCACGCCCGGCCCCGCGTCCGAACCCCCAGCCCACGGCCAACCCGACCCCCCAAGAGGCGGCCCCGGCCGCGGAACCGCTCGATGAGGCGACCCTCGCTCGGCTCCTCGACCCCCCCGCCGACGAACACGCCCCGGAGGAGTTCACCGTCGTCCTCGACACCACCAAGGGCGAAGTGCGGATCGACGTGACCCGGGCCTGGGCTCCCCTCGGGGCCGACCGGATCTACTCGATGGTCCGCCTGGGCTACCTCGACGACACGGCCTTCTTCCGGACCATCCCGCGATTCATGGCCCAGGTCGGCATGCACGGGTCTCCGGAGGTCAACCGGGTGTGGAGCCGGCGCAACCTCATCGATGACCCGCGCACCCAGTCCAATACCCGAGGCATGGTGAGCTTCGCCCAGAGCAGCGCCCCGAACAGCCGGTCCAATCAGTTCTTCGTCAGCCTCATCGACAACTCGCGCCTCGACGAGATGGGGTTCGCGCCCTTCGGTCGGGTTCGCGACATGACGGTCATGGACACCATTCACTCGGGCTACGGGGAGAGCGCGCCCCAGGGCCGTGGCCCGACCCAGGGCCAGACGGCGGCCCAGGGCAACCGTTACCTGCGTGCGAGCTTCCCGAACCTCGACTACATTCGTAACGCAAGCATCCACGAGCCGTGAATCTCTGGCGTTTTGGGCCGTCCCGAGGCTGTGACTACGATCGGCTTCGTTCTGCGCTAAGCTCACGCTGATGGCCCAAGGGAAGAGAGTTCTGCTGCGCTGTATTCAGGTCTCTCTCGCGGGAGGTTTTTTTGGCTGCGTGCTCGTGGCTTTTGCGGCGTTGGTTCCGGGGGTGCGGGCCCAAGATGCGGCGACCGGCGCGACCGCCACGACCGGCGGGACCATCCGCGTGCACATCGTCGGGCTCCGGAACGACCGCGGGCACATCGGCTGCTTGCTCTACGCGGCGGCGGCCGGGTTTCCTGGTGACCCGGACCGCTCGCTCCAGAAGACCGTGGGACGCCTCGGTCGCGACCACCGCACGGCCACCTGCACCTTCCGGGACGTGCCCGCCGGGCGCTACGCCGTGACCTTCGGCCACGACGAGAACGGCAATCGCACGTTGGACACCAACCTCATCGGGCTGCCCATCGAAGGCTGGGGCGTATCCAACGACGCGCCCGCGCGCTTCGGGCCCCCCGAGTACGCGGACGCCGCGTTCGACTTCGACGGGCGCCGCAAGCTCGTCGTCGCGTCCATGCGCTACGGGCTTTGAGCCGCGCCGCGTCTCAACCGATCCCGGGCAGGTAGCGGCTGGCGAGGCGCCGGACCCGGGCCACGACGATGCGGGGGTTCGTCATGCCGGCGCCGATGCTGAACCCGGTCACGGCGGTCGCGGCATAGAAGATCAGGTCGACGAAGGTCGTGTGGTAGGCGATGTGTTGACCAAAGGTCAGGTGGGGCTGAACCAGGAGCTCGAAGAGCATTTTGCCCATCAGGATGCTGCAGAGGCCGAAGACCGCGCCGAGGGCACCGATCGATTTGCTGTGACCGCCGGCGAAGCGCGACGCCGCGAGGCCGGTGAGCGCGCCGATGGCGACGGCGGCGTACTTGAACTCCCAGCCCCCGGTGATGAAGCCGATGCCGCCCCAGAGCACCGCCCCCGCGAGGGCGGCGACGACGGTGGCCACGACGGACCGGCTGAAGCGCAGACCGGGCTCCTGGGTTGCGGCGCTTGCGGCCGGGACGGCGGCGACGGCGGCCGGGACGGCGGCGACGGCTCCGTGTGCCGGGTAGGGTGCCGCGCCGGGGGCCGGGGCCTGGGTGGCCGGAAAGGCTGCGGCCGGGGCGGCCGGCAGCGCCGCCGAAAGCGACCGCCGCACCCCGGAGTCTGCGTAGCCGTCAGCTTGGGGAGTGGCGGCAGCGCCGAGGTACGGCGATGCCACGGGGCTCGCCTGCATTTGTCGAAGGTCCGTTGCGACGGCCATGGGAACGGTGCGATTGGCGAGGCGACCGGTCCCAACGGCCGCGACCGGGGCGCCATGGTGGACTGCCCGAGCGTGGGCCATGGCGACGACGCGAGTCGCGGGGACGGCCGTCGGTCCGGTGACGATGGAGCCCGGAACGGCCAACTGGTCGAGGCGCTGCGGCACGTAGGCGGCTCCGGGGGGATATCCCCGGAGGGGCTCGGTGAACGTGGGCTTCACCGGGGCCGGCTGGGCGGGGTAGCCGACCGCGAGGGCCGTCGGCGCTTCGGCCAACGGCAGTGACATCGCCATCGGGTTCGTGAGCACCTCATCGAGGCCGAAAGGGCTCGGCGAGACGACGGTGGCGTCGTCTTCGAGGTCGTCATTCAGGTAGAGGGGGCGATGTTCGGCGTTCATGCCCCTCTTCCAACGCAGCATCCGTGCCGCCCCGGAGTCGTGGGGATCCTTCAGTAATTGGGCCTTCAGCCAGTGCGGGATCGAAGGGCTCGTGCAACTCTTGCCGAGTGTCTACCGTGCAAATCCGCCCCGCCGAGCCCTCCGACGCTCCGCGTATCCTGGCGCTGATCCAGGCCCTGGCCCTCTACGAGAAGGAGCCGGACGCGGTCGAGGTCGACGCCGAGACCCTCCGGGCGCAGCTCGGGGCGGACAGGCCGCCCTTCGAGTGCGTGCTGGCGATGGACGGCGCCGAGGCCGTCGGATTCGCGCTCTATTTTCAGACCTACAGCACCTGGCGGGGCCGCCCCGGCATGTGGCTCGAAGATCTCTTCGTCGTGCCCGAGAGTCGAGGCCGGGGGATCGGGAAGCTGCTCTTGTCCCATCTCGCCGCCGAGACCGTCCGTCGGGAGTACGGGCGCCTCGAGTGGTCGGTCCTCGACTGGAATGAAAGCGCTATTCGCTTCTACGAGAGCCTCGGCGCTGCGCCTATGGACGAGTGGACCACCCATCGGGTCGACCGTGATTCGCTTTCGACACTCGCAAAAACCGCGACCCGTTGACGCGGTGCATCACCGCGCTTACCTGTAAACCGTCACGTAAGCGTTCACATGCACCGGCGCGGCGACGCGGCGAGCACACGGGAGGCCTAGCCCATGATGATCAGCAAGGTAGGGGTCGTTGGTAGCGGAGTGATGGGCAAGGGGATCGCCACGACGGTGGCATCCCGGGGCATCCCGGTGGTCCTGGTGAGAGCGACCGGCGGTGACCCCAAACCGGTGAGGGAGCAGATCGCGGCCCAGCTCGAACGGCGCGTGAAGAGGGGCAAGCTGAGTCCCGAAGAGCGCGACGCCACCCTCGGCCGCCTCACGGTCAGCCCGGATCTCGCGGATCTCGCGGGTTGCGATCTGGTCATCGAGACGGCCCTCGAGGAGCTCGAGCCGAAGCGCGCTCTCTTGCTGCGCATCGAAAAGCACATCACGGCCGGGACGGTGCTGGTGACGAACACCTCGTCGCTGCCGCTGGACGAACTCGCCGACGCCATCGACCGCCCGGAAGAGCTCGTCGCGCTGCACTTCTTCAACCCCGTCGGGGCGATGAAGCTCGTCGAGCTCGCCGCGACCACCCGGACGGCGCCTGGGGCCCTGCTCTCGGCCCGGGCGTTCTGCGAGCGCATCGGCAAGGTGCCGGTCGAGGTGAAGCCGTCTCCGGGCTACGTGGTGAACCGCCTCTTGGTGCCGATGCTGCTCCATGCGATCGAGACGCTGGAAGCAGGAACCGCGACGCCCGAGGCGATCGACACGGCCATGAAGCTCGGCGCGGCTCATCCGATGGGGCCGTTGGCGCTGGCAGATCTCATCGGCCTCGATGTGGTCTTCGCGATGGCGACGACGCTCAAGCGGGAGCTCCGGGACAAGCGCTACCGCGCCCCGTCACTGCTCCGCCGGTTGGTTCTGGCGGGTGAGGTCGGTAAGAAGACCGGCCGCGGCATCTACGACTACTCCGGGGAGAGGCCCGTCCCGAACCCGAACTTGCATCTGGGCGTGCCGGGGCCGCGGATCGCGGGCACTGGGAGCTGAGGGGGCGCTCGGCTCCGGTGCGCAACTCGGTTGGGCGGGGCTGGTAGCGGATCCGGCGCGGGCCTCGTAGACTGTGTTGGTGACCTCGAGCGCCAAAAAGATCCTGGATGAAGCCCTGTCCCTGCCGGAGGATGACCGGCGCCGGGTCGCGGAGCGACTCCTCGATACCATCCCGCGTGAGACGGCTGAGGAGATCGAGCGGGCCTGGAATGAGGAAGCCGTTCGCCGAGCCGCCGAGCTGGAGCGTGGAGAGGTTCAGGCGCTCGACGGAGAACAATCTCTCCGGGGGCTTGAAGAGAAGCTCCGCTCTATCCACCGGGGATGACGGCCCATCGCATTCTCCCGGAGGCCCTCGCCGAGTTGGATGAGGCCTCGACTTGGTACGAGGAGCACGAGGAGGGCCTCGGTCTTGATCTCGTCGGTGAGTATCGGGAGCGGTTGGCATTCGCCTTGAAGATGCCGCAGACCGGCGCCCTGGCCGGTACGGCCCCGGGCGGGGCCGAGATCCGCCGCTTCCGCCTGAAGCGTTTCGGCCGGTACGCAATCTTGTTGGGCTTGATCGACCCCATCCCGACCGTCCTCGCCTTCGAGCACTCGAGTCGCCGGCCCGGCTACTGGCGCGACCGCCTGAAGTAGCCCCCGCGACGAGCCTTCCCGCTTCTCGGATCCCGCACTAAGCTCCCGGCTCCCATGAGTGACGACAAGACCACCGAGCGGGCCGACGATGGCCCCGGCAATTTCGTAGCGGATATCGTCCGTGAAGACCTCGCGGCAGGAAGGGTCCCGGGGCAGGTCACCACCCGCTTTCCGCCGGAGCCCAATGGCTACCTGCACATCGGCCACGCCAAGAGCATCGTCCTCAACTTTGGCCTCGCCGCCGAGTTCGGGGGGGCGTGCAACCTGCGCTTCGACGACACCAACCCCGCCGCCGAAGACGTCGAGTACGTCGACTCCATCAAGGAGGACGTGCGGTGGCTCGGCTTCGAGTGGGCCGAGGAGCGCTACACCTCGGACTACTTCCAGCAGCTCTACGAGTGGGCCGTTCAGCTCATCCGCGAGGGCAAGGCCTACGTGGACAGCCGGACCGAAGAAGAGATCCGCGCCACCCGCGGCGACTTCCATTCCCCGGGGGTGAACAGCCCCGGTCGGGACCGCACGGTCGACGAAAACCTCGCCCTCTTCGAGGAGATGCGCGGCGGGGCCGCCCCTCCCGGGGCCCACGTGCTCCGGGCGAAGATCGACATGCAGTCCAAAGATCTGAAGCTCCGCGACCCCCTGCTCTATCGCGTGCTCGACGCGAAGCACCACCGGACGGGCAACGACTGGCGCATCTATCCGATGTACGACTGGGCCCACGGCCAGTCCGATGCCATCGAGGGCATCACCCACTCGGTCTGCACCCTCGAGTTCGTGAACCACCACGGGCTCTACGACTGGTTCCTCGAGGCCGTCGCGGCCGACCCAGCGCCCCAGCAGATCGAATTTGCGCGTCTCGCCTTGAGCTACACCGTGCTCTCCAAACGGCGTCTGCTCCAGCTCGTCGAGGACGGTCTGGTAAGCGGTTGGGACGATCCGCGCATGCCCACCATCGCGGGCCTGCGTCGCCGAGGTTATCCCCCGGAGGTCCTGGTCAGCTTCTGTGATCGCATCGGCGTCGCCAAGAGCAACAGCATCGTCGACGTGGCGCTCCTCGAACATACCCTCCGAGAAGACCTCAACGCGCGATGTCCCAGCTATATGGGCGTCCTCGACCCGCTGAAGGTCGTCATCGAGAACCTCGAGGAGGGCGCGGCGCACGAGCTCGACGCGCCGCTCTCGCCGGACAGTGAGGTCCACGGCACGCGCAAGATCACCCTCCGTCGGGAGGTGTGGGTCGAGCGCGACGACTTCATGGAGGAGCCGATCAAGAAGTGGCGGCGCCTCGCCCCCGGCAAGGAAGTCCGTCTGCGCTACGGGTGCCTCATCACGGTGAAGGACATCGTGAAGAACGACGCCGGCGAGGTGACCGAGCTGCGGTGTACCTGGGACCCGGAGTCCCTCGGCGGCGACGCCCCGGACGGGCGCAAGGTGCGCGGCACCATCCACTGGGTATGCGCCGAGGGTGCCGTCGACGCCGAGGTGCGCCTCTATGACCGTCTCTTCACCGCTGAAAACCCGATGGACTTCGAAGAGGGCGGCAGCTTCCTCGACCACCTGAACCCCGAGTCGGTCGAGCTTCGATCGAACGCCAAGCTCGAGCCGGCGCTGGGGGGCCTCGACGTCGGGACCCGGGTGCAGTTCGAGCGCCTCGGGTACTTCTGCTTCGACCGCGACGGCAGCGCGGAGGCGCCGGTGCTCAACCGGACCATCGCCCTCCGGGACTCCTGGGCCAAAAAGGTCAAGAGCGCCCAGGACCAGAAGAACCAGAAGAACCAGAAGAAGGCCCGAAGCACCAAGAAGTGAGGACCTCGCGGCTGCCCCGGTCGAGCCCGCCTGCTAAGCTTCGCGCGATGCGTAGTAAAGCTGTCCTGCTCTTCGCCTTGCTTTCCCTGGTTCTCGTCGCTGCCTGCGCGGCGGAGGACCCCGAGCATTCCGCGGAGGCACGCACCTCGGCGATCATCAACGGGGAGCGAATCACCTCGCTCCCCGAGGTCGTGCTCGTCGTCCGGGTGAACTCCCGGGGCGACGTCATCGGGCTCTGCTCCGGGACAGCGATCGGCCCGCGCCACGTGCTGACGGCCAAGCATTGCGTCTACGACGAGGTGTCCGAGGGCAACTACAGAGCGATTGCCCCAGGGAGCCTCCGGGTCGGCGTGGGCCACGATGTCTCCCGACCGTCGTCGATCCACGTCGTGGACCGGGTCTATGCCTCCCCCGGCGCCGACGTCGACATGGACATCTCGATCGGCCGCGACATCGCGGTGGTCCAGACGTCGACCGCCCACGGCGCCCCTTTGCGTGAGGTCGCCCGCGCTCAGCCCCGGACCAACAACCCCGTCGAGATCGTCGGCTTCGGCCGCACCTCCACGACCAGTGGCGCGTCGGGCCTCAAGTATCGGGGCACCACCCGGGTCAAGCAGGTCTTCCTCGGGGTCTTCAGCACCGACGGCGTTTCATGGACGTGTCAGGGCGACAGCGGTGGCCCGGCCTTCGACGCCGTCGGGCGCATCGTCGGTGTGACCAGCTTCGGTGAAGACGAGAGCTGCAGCATCTCCGAGGTCTACTTCTCGGACGTCTCCTACAACATCGAACTCATCGAGTCGGCCATCGGCACCGCTGCCTGTACGTCCCGCCCCGAGATCTGCAACGGGGCCGATGACGACTGCAACGGCATCGTCGACGATGGCTGCGGCGGCCTCGGCGAGGCCTGTTTCGGTGACGACGAGTGCGAGAGCGGCGCGTGCCGCCTCGTCGGCGGCGACCCGGTCTGCGTTCAGGATTGCAACCCGGCGACCAACGCGTCGATTTGCCCCACCGGCTACGTCTGCGAGATCACCGGCTGCGACATCGGAAGCTGCGTCGCCGGTACCCCGGGGCCCGCCGCCGTCGATGCCCCTTGTACCGCCGACGCAGACTGCGCGACGAGCTGGTGCGTCGACGCCCCCGATGGCGGTCGCCGCTGCGCCCAGCAGTGCACCGAAGGCGGGTCGAGTTGCCCAGAGGCGCGCGTCTGCGTGACCGACGGCTTCCCCTGCGGCGAGTGCCGGGTGCCGGTACCCGGCGACCCTCTGCCCTTCGGCTCGGCCTGCGCCGTCGGTACCGACTGCATCGACGGCCTCTGTCGCGGAGGTTTCTGCTCTCGCAGCTGTACGACCGACCCCGAGTGCCCCGCCAGCCATCGGTGCAGCGCCGAAGTCTGCGTCGCGGGTGAGCCGCGGCCCCCGGGCGCCCTCTGCATCGACGCGGCCGAGTGCGGCACCGAGGCGCCCGTCTGCGCCGAGGTCGACTTCGAGTCGGTCTGCGTGGCGGAGTGCTCCGACGGCAGCTGCACCGACGACTATCTCTGCGAAGGCGGCCTCTGCGTACCCCCCGGG
>Ga0164313_10004466_pt1 | contig 12431 bp, 12 predicted proteins | sample GuaBasSedimGuay4_FD_113735 | JGI IMG/M metagenome (GOLD analysis project Ga0164313, IMG submission 113735) | Subseafloor sediment microbial communities from Guaymas Basin, Gulf of California, Mexico - Guay4, Core 4569-4, 0-3 cm | ecosystem: Environmental > Aquatic > Marine > Hydrothermal vents... | reverse complement strand
CAATCAGCTGCGATGACATATTCACTCCCTCCCCTCGGAAAGTCGCGGCGGGCCCGGCCCGACGTGGCTTTCCGAGGGCGGGTGGGCGGGGGGTGGGGGCGGGAAAATGAAGGCAGACGGCGTCCCCCGCTCGAATCGCCCGCCGGCGCGCCAAAGGCGCGTTCACCGGAGGTGCCTGGCATCCCGGCATGACGTTGTCCCCAACGTCATGTCGGCGTGCCTGGCATCCTCTCGCGGCAGCGCCTCCCCGGAGCACAAGTACGGCCGCGCGCCCGAAAACGGGCAGAGCCGCGGGTTCTGCCCGCGGCGGCGGGCGGCACGGGTTGACAGAGTCGGTGAGGCGCATCATCAATGACGTATGGAGATTCGATGAACTCGGTGGTTCCGGGACGCTATTGGCGCACCCTTGATGACGGGCGGGTGCTGTGTGAGCTGTGCCCCCGTCTGTGCAAGCTCAAGGAAGGTCAGCGCGGATTCTGCTTCGTGCGCCAGAACATAGACGGCGGCATGGTCCTCACGACCTATGGCCGCTCGTCGGGCTTCTGCGTCGACCCGATCGAAAAGAAACCACTCAACCACTTCTACCCCGGCACCGGCGTGCTCTCCTTCGGCACCGCCGGTTGCAACCTGGCCTGCAAGTACTGCCAGAACTGGTCGATCTCGAAATCGCGCGAGTTCGACACCCTGGCCGACGCCGCTTCACCCGAGGCCATAGCCCGCGCCGCCGCTTCCACCGGCAGCCGCAGCGTCGCCTTCACCTACAACGACCCGGTGATCTTCCTCGAGTACGCGGTTGACGTGGCCGACGCCTGTCACGAGCTCGGGATCGCCACGGTAGCGGTGACCGCCGGTGAGATCCTGCCCGCTCCGCGGCAGGAGTTTTTCGCACACGTGGACGCCGCCAACGTCGATCTCAAGGCCTTTACCGAAGACTTCTACAAGAGGCTCTGCGGCGGGTGGTTGAAACCAGTGTTGGAAACCCTCGAGTACCTGGCGCACGAGACCGACGTCTGGATCGAGCTCACGACCCTGCTCATCCCGGGCGAGAATGATTCGGAGGCAGAGATCGACGAGATGACCCGATGGGTGGTGGAGACCCTCGGTCCCGATGTTCCCATGCACTTCACCGCATTCCACCCCGACTTCAAGATGAAGGACCGGCCGCCTACACCACCAGAGGCCTTGAGCCGCGCCCGCCGGGTGGCGCTCGAAAACGGCGTCCGCTACGCCTATACCGGCAACGTCGTCGACCCGAAAGGCGGCAGCACCTACTGCCACGAATGCGGCCAACTGCTGATCGGTCGCGACTGGTACCAACTCACCGCCTGGAACCTGGATGACGAAGGGAAGTGCCTCGAATGCGGCACCCAGTGCGCGGGTCGTTTCGATGGCCCCCCAGGCACGTGGGGAGCACGGCGGCTACCCGTACGCATCAACGATGTATGAGAGATTCGAACGGTCGTCAACGCGTTCTTAGTTTTGAGTTTTTAGTTTTGAGTTTTTAGTTTTCCACCCAGCCCTGATTCACTGCCTCGCCTAGACCGATAACTCAAAACTAAGAACAAAAAATCGCGCGCCCGAAGGGCGTCCCTAACTCAAAACTCATAACTCAAAACTCAAAACTGCGCGCCCGAAGGGCGCGCTACCAGGTGGGTGCTGATGCGATGAGCTCTTCCGCCGCCGAGACCGTCAGCGGGCGCGAGAACCAGTAGCCCTGGCCGTGCGGGCACTGCATCTTGCGCAGTCGATCAACCTGGTCGGCGGTCTCGATGCCTTCGGCGACGACGCCGATGCCGAGGTTGTTGGCGAGGTTTAGAATGGTCTCGACAATGGCCCGTGATTCCCCCGGCGAGCCAAGCTGAGAAACGAAGGAACGGTCGATCTTGAGCTCGTCGTAGTGGAAGCGCTGGAGGTAGCTGAGCGACGAGTAGCCGGTGCCGAAATCGTCGATCGAGAGCTGAATGCCAAGGGCTCGGAGCTCCATCAGATTGCGAATCGCGAGTTCCGCGTGGTCCATGACCACATTCTCGGTGACCTCGATCCGGAGGTTTCGCGGATCGAGACCGGTTTCCTCGAGGATGCCCAGGAGGTGATCGACCATGTCGGGCTTCCTGAAGAGCTTTCCCGACATGTTGACGCTGATCCACAGCGGTGGATCGGACGGGAACTGATTCTGCCAGAGACGAGTCTGATTGCAGGACTCGCGCAGCACCCACCACCCTAGGGGAACGATGAGTCCGGTCTCCTCGGCAATGGCGATGAAATTGGCCGGCATCACGATGCCGCGTTCGGGATGCTGCCACCGCACCAGCCCCTCGAAACCGACAATGCGTCCGTGGCCGAGGGAGACAATGGGCTGGTAGTTCATGACGAAGTCGCCGCGTTGGACGCTGCGGCGGAGCTCGGTCTCGAGCGTGAGCAGGGCGACCGCGCTCTGGTGCATATTGCGATCGAAGATCTCGTACCGCGCCTTGCCCTCCGCCTTGGCGCGATACAGGGCGATGTCGGCATCGCGCAGGATCTCCGCCGGATTGGTGTAGCCGGTGGAACTGTGGGCGATGCCGATCGATGCGGTCACCATCACGTCGTGGCCGTCGATCGAGAAGTTCATGCTGAGGATGTCCTGGATTCGATCGGCGACGTGGATCGCGCCGCTCGCGCCTTCGACCCTGTGAACGAGGATAGCGAACTCGTCCCCGCCAAGGCGAGCGACTGTGTCCCCCGGACGCAGGAAGTGCTCGAGGCGACGCGCGATGCCAAGCAGGAGCTTGTCGCCCACGGTGTGACCGAGGCTGTCGTTGACATTCTTGAAACGGTCGAGATCGAAGAAGATGACCGAGAAATGGGGCGCCGCACGCCGCTGAACGTCCGCCACGGCGCAGGCCAGGCGATCGATGAAGAGCACCCTGTTCGCTAGACCGGTCAGCCCGTCATGCAGGGCGTCGTGTTGGAGCTGATGCTCGGCCCGCTTGCGCGCCGTAATGTCGGTCTGCGAGCCGGCCATGCGATATGGCTTGCCGCTCGTACCCCGCACCGCGACCCCTCGCGCCAACACCCACAGATACTCACCGGCGGCGTTGCGCATCCGGTGCTCGAATTCAAGCTGCTCGGAGGCGCCCGCGAGGTGGGCGGCGAGGTGGCGGCGGAACGGCGGTCGGTCGTCGGGATGGATGCGGTCAATCCACTCGCGCGGACTGTCCCCCACATCCTCGACTCCGAAACCGAGCATCGACTTCCATCGTGGCGAGAAAAAGACGACGTCGGCCTCGAGATCCCAATCCCAGAGACCGTCGTTGGCGCCACGAACCGCCAGCGCGTAACGCTCCTCCGAGTCACGGAGGGCATCCTCCGTAGTCTGACGTTCAATGGCATAGAGGATTGATCGCACCAGCAGGCGCGTGTCGGCTTCGCGTTTGATCAGATAGTCCTGAGCGCCCTCACGCACCGCTTGCACGGCCACCTCGTTGTCGTCGAGGCTGGTGAGGACGATGATCGGCAACCTGGGAGCGGCCTCGTGAGCACGTCGGAAGGTGTCGATGCCGAAACTATCAGGGAGGGAAAAGTCGAGAAGGACCACATCAAAGCCGCCGTCGGCGATGCACTCGAGAGCGCTCGACAGCCGCCCGACGTGTGTGATCTCGGTCCGGAGGCGCTTTGCCCGCTTGAGCTTGGCACAGATCAGAGCGGCGTGGTCGGGGCTGTCCTCGACCAGGAGCACCCGCACCAACTCGAACCGCCGCAGCTCCCCATGACCCGGGTCAACCGCCATGCACTCCCCCCGTCACTCCGACTGCTCTCCGGCCACAGCCGGTCTCTTCGGAATTGTAAAATAAAACGTTGCCCCGCAGTCCAGCTGCGACTCAACCCAGATGCGACCACCATGGCGATCGACGATTCGCTTGCAGACCGCAAGGCCGATCCCGGTTCCAGGATACTCTTTCTCCGTGTGCAACCGTTGGAACATGACGAAGATGCGGTCGACGGCCTGGGGATCGATCCCAATGCCCACGTCGCGAACCGAGAGTTGCCACTCTGTCTCCTGTTCCTCCACCGCCACCTTGACCCGTGCAGGCCCGTCACCGGAGAACTTGAGTGCGTTCGAAACCAGATTGCGCAGCAGCTGCTCCATCTGCGACGGGTCGGCCGTGACGATCGGCAGTTCGTCGCTGGTGATCTCGGCCTTGGTGCTGTTGATCTCTTCCCAGAGTGCGTCCTTCACATCTCCCAATACTGTGTTGAAGTCGACCTGCTGAAACTCTTCTCCGCGGGTATCGATCCGGGCGTAGCCGAGCACAGCATCGACCATTTCCTGGACCTTCATGGTGGCCGCCGCCGCTCGATCGAGGTATGACTCCTCCTCGTCCTCGAGCCGTGGGCGGACAGTTTCGCCGAGGAGCTCGAGGTAGCTCGAGACCACGCTCAGTGGTTGCTGCAGATCGTGAGACACGACGTAGGCGAACTGTTCGAGCTCTTCGTTGGAGCGGGCGAGCGTCTCGGCCCGAATCGACAGCTTCTCCTTCTCCGCATGAAAATCGCGGGTATCCTCGACGATTCCTTGGATGTGCTTCATCCCCGATCCGGCATCTTCCACCACCCACGAAGAGACCCGAGCCCACATGAGGTCGTCGTCGGCCCGGCGCAGCTGGACATCGAGGTTACCAACGTACCGGGTCGAGATCATACCGGTACGCCAGGCGTCGGCGGTCGAAGAGTCGACCATGAGGTCGGGGAAAGTCGACCACACAACCTCCTCGGGATCGAAGAACCCGAGCATGGATGCGAGGGCGGAGTTGGCTTCGAGGATCTCGCCGTCGAGAGTGGCCACAAACACCCCCACCGGCAGTGTCTCCACCAGACGTCGGTACGGTGCGTCGCGGGAGCTTTCCGCGGCCTTGCGTCGGGTACGGAAGAAAACAGATCGCACGACGGCTGGAAGACGCACGTACCCGCTGGAGATCTTGCCGACGTAGCCATCGACCTCGAGCCGCAAGGTCTCGCTCCAGAGTTCCTCACCGGTCTCGTTTGTAAAGAGAATCACCGGACAGTCGGGGCGTACCTCCCTGACCAACTGGATGAGCTCCAAGCCATCTGCCCACGAGAATCGCGCCTCGGTGATGACAAGGCCGAATCGCCCGGCGGTGAGCGCACTGGAGAACTCTGCCGCAGTCCCGACCTCTTCAATCTCAACTTTCCCAAGTTCACCCGTCAGCACCAGTGACGCAAGTCTCCGGTCACTCGGGTCCTCGTCGATGAGGAGCACTCGCGGAAGGTTGTTCATAAACCTCCCATCCGCGTCTCGCCTGGACGAATGAGTGACCGCAATTCGTCACTCCACCCATACGCCGCGAGACCCGACGCGGTTGTCATGAGGGTCAGGAGGAGATCATCCACCGTGAGAAACGGAGTATAGCACTCGAAAAGATATGTCCGCAAACTGCACACTGCCGGAAGAGATAGTGTCGCGAATTCACCCAGCCGGCGACGGTGGAGGGTTCAGGCGAGCACCTCGGCCTCGGCTTCGATCTCGACCCGCCAGCGGGGATCGAGGTGCTCTTTCACGATGACCAACGTCGACGCCGGATACATGTCGCGAAAGAATTCGCCGTGAGCGCGGCTGACCGCGTCCCAGTCCGAGGCATCGGCGATGTACATCCTCGTTCGCACCACGTCTCCACGGGATCCACCGAGCGCCTCCACGGCTTCGAGAATAATCTCGAAGCACCGTTCTGCCTGCACGTAGGCGTCACCCTCGACCGTTTCGCCGTCACTGTCGATGGGCGCGGATAGAGAGACCGAGATGCGCGAACCCCGGCGTACGGCGCGCGAAAAACCGACCAAGCTCTCGTACGCGGACGCTGAGCGATGGTGCCTCGTGCCCGAAGAACTGTCCTCTTTCTTCACGTTACGTCATTGTACCCCGACACGCGACCGGGTCAAGGCGAAAAAAGCGCTCCTTGCGGCATCGGCTCGAAACCGGTAGCTTGAATCAGTGGAAGTACCCCGCGATCCCTCCCGTCAGCCATCGACAACGCTCGACGTATCGCTGGTGATTCCGGTATGTAATGGGGCGGATTTTGTCGGCGATAGCGTGACTCGTGCCCGCGACTTCCTGGCTCAGCGCTGTCCGTCCTTTGAAATCTTAGTAGTCAACGATGGTTCATCGGACGACACGGCCGCCAAGGTGCAGACCATGACCGACGACCGTGTGCGCCTCATCACTCTGCCCTCCAATGAGGGCAAGTTTGCAGCTGTGGCCGCAGGCATGGCGGCGGCCAACGGCCGTTGCCGCGTGTTTACCGACGCCGATCTTCCCTACGATCTCGAGGCCATACCCTTTATCGTCGATCTCGTCACGAATGATGGTTTCCATATCGTGGCCGGTGACCGCACGCTGCCGGAGTCCTGCTCGCTCACCCAAACTGACGTGGCACGCCAATTCAGCAGCCGCGTCTTCAGTTTCTTCGCACGCATGCTGGTCACGGGGGGTCTTTTCGACAGCCAATGCGGGCTCAAGGGCTTTCGCTCCGACGTGGCGGAGGCCCTTTTCCCATTGCTCACCCACCGCGGTTTTTCGGGTGATGTCGAGCTTCTCTACATCGCTCTCAAGCACAATTTGTCGATCCGCAGAATCCCGGTCCGCCTCCAGCAAAGCTCGCCCTCCACGGTCAAGCTGACGATCCATTCGCTGCCGATGCTCCTTCGGATCCTCGGCCTTCGTCACAACTGGACCTCGGGCCGCTATGATTCCGAGGTGCTGAGTGGGCTCGGATCCCAGGTCTACTGGCCGCGGGCCGACGCCCCCGGCCGGAAGACACCATGACTGACGACGAGCGACCGGATACGACCACAGAGACCCGCGAACGACGACCCGCTCGGTTGGAGATCCTGCGCGCCTTGCGTTGGCCGGCCGTGGTCTTGGGCCTCGGCCTCGTCGCCTACCTTGCAGTCCACGAAATGGCGCGCACGGTCCGTGAGGGAGGCCGGGCGGCCACCGAGGCCGTGGGTGAGCTCGGTCGCGGCGCGGTTGACATCGCGGCGGCCTTCCGCACCGGCACGATCACCAACACCTTCATCTCCGCAATTCCCAGCTTCGCCCCGGACAACGGAATGCGCCTCGAGGTCGCGGCGTTCGAGACCGTGGAGATCCTGAGGATCACCGACGAACTGCGCGTTGGGTGGGATCTGGTATCGCTCGGAACGACGGCAAGCGAAATCAGCGTCGCGGTGACCTACCGCTACCACGTGCGTCTCGACGAGCCCTGGCGGCTCGAGGTCGAGGGCCAGTCGTGCGTCGTCCATGCGCCACGCATCCGGGCCACCCTGCCGCCGGCGATCGACACCGGGAGGATGGAGAAGCGCAGCGACAGCGGGTGGTTGCGCTTCAACGAGGACGAGCAGATGGAGAACCTCGAGCGCGGCGTCACCGCGGCGCTGTCAGAGCGGGCCGTCGACTCCGCCCACCTCGAGCTGGTGCGTGAGCGCTGCCGGCGCCGGGTCGCCGAGTTCGTCCGCTCATGGCTGCTGCTGGAGGACCACTGGCGCTCCGACCGCTTCCGCTCGGTAACGGTCGTCTTCGCCGACGAGACCGCCCCAGAACCATCCTCCATCTCTCCTACCCTCGTCCTTAGCCGGGAGGAGGTTAGCAATGATTGACGTTGGAACGTTCAAACGTTTAACGTTTAAACGTTTGCAGCCATCACCATGACCACGGATGCCCGAAATCGACGGCGAGCCCTCATCGCCTTGCTCTTGCTGGCGCCGGTCCCGAGCCTGGGCATCTGGGCGGCCATGGTGGCGGCGCCGGGTGCGGTGGGGAAGGCGGTGTTTTTCGGCGCCAAGCTGTGGCTGCTGGTCTTTCCCGCCGCCTGGTACCTGCTGGTTGAAAAAGGAAAGCTGAGCTGGTCGCCGCCACGGCGGGGTGGAATGGCCGCAGGTGTCGTGAGCGGTTTGATTCTGGCCGCGGCCATCGTTCTCGGCGCGTGGCTGGCCGACGTCCAACACATGGATCTCACGCCGCTTCGCGCGGCGACGAGGGAGATGAACCTGGCCTCCCCCGCCGCCTATCTCGCAGGCGCCGCGGCCTGGACGCTGGTCAACTCGTTGGTCGAGGAGTACGTCTACCGATGGTTCGTGCTCCGCCAGTGCGAGATCCTGTTGCCGTCACCGATGGCGATTATCGCCTCGGCAACCATCTTTACCGTCCACCACGTGATCGCCCTGAACCAGTACCTCGAACCCGGCTTCACCGCTCTCGCATCGGTAGGGGTTTTCATCGGCGGCATCGTGTGGGCCACGCTCTATCATCGCTACCGCTCGATCTGGCCCGGCTGGATCAGCCACGTCGTCGCCGATGTCGCGGTCTTCGGTCTCGGTGGGTGGCTGCTGTTCGGCTAGGGAGCGGTCCTTCGGGCCGCTCCACTTCCAATGACATCGCTTTCCGAATGGCCAAAAATACGAGAAGGACCCTGAAGGTGGGCTGAAGCCCACCCTACGGGCCGCGCAAATTGTAGGTCCGACGTAGGGTGGGCCTTGGCCCACCTTCAGTTTCGCTGCCGGTGAGCTCAGACAGCCATGGGGGCTATTCAAGAGGCTCGACAAAAAAAGCCGCCCCCCGGGGGAGGCGGCGCATTTTTGAGATCGGTTTCCGCTTAGAAGCGGCGGAGAACCGCGATACCGAACGAGATGCCGAGCAGCATCAGACCGGCGAGACCTGCCAGCGGCAGCGAGCTCGCGGTGTGCGGCAGCACGACCGGTGCGGGGGCCGGGGCCGGTGCGGGCTTCGGCGCTGGAGGCGGTGCATCATACTTGTCGGGAGTATCGACCACCGCGGGAATCTCATTCTCCGTGATGGTGACCACGACGGGTGCCGGAGCAGCTTCCTCGCGGTAACCGCAGACCTTCATGCCTTCGCTGAGATCGTAAACTGTCTTTTCCTGACCATTGACGGTGAAATGGATATCGGGCGACACGTTCTTGAACACCTTGGTCTTGTTTGTGCTGTCAAGACGGATAACCACGGTGTTGCCCATGGCCTTGACGACCTTGCCACAGTCAATCTGCACCCAACCTGGATGCTGCGCGTCCGCAACGCTTGCGGGCGCCACGAACGCCACCACCACCGCGACCATCAGAAACACTTTCAATCCTCTCATCACTTCCTCCTTTAGAGTTGCCCCTCCAGGGGCCGGGTTGATATTACAGGATCCAACGACGCCTTTTGGTTTTCTATTCCGGAATATTCGGTGTTGCGGTGGGCGGCTTCCTCGGTTGGGCCGGACGGCTGTCGTTCGCTGACCGAAGCGCGAACGATGAACCGCTGCGGCGCGCTGCCGACGAAGTAGAACGGATAGCAGGTCACGAGAGTGACCGAGGGCAGATCGCGCTCGGCGAGCACGGAGACGTTGGAGGGATCGACGATCGTCAGTTCATCGACGACATAGGTCCGCGAGCCATCGAGAGTCTCGACCTCAATCGTATCTCCGAGCTTGATGTCCTTGAGACGGCGGAAGAACCCGTCGCGGTGGCCTGCGACCGCGAAGTTGCCGTCGGTCCCCGGTGCGGCGGTGCCCTGGATCCAGCCCACCCCGCGGTTGAGGGTCAGATCATCGGTCCCCGGCAACACCGGGACCTCGATCTCCAGCTTACGGATCCGCATCACCGCCAGCGGCACGCCGAAGTCGTGGAGGAGACTCTCCCGGTACTCCCTTGTCCGGCCCTCGGCCCACAGGCTGGTGTCCACCGGCGCGCCGGAAGGGGTCTCGGACTGCACCATCGGCGCCACCTCAACATCCACGTGGGCGGCCCGGGCGGTCTCGAAGCTGGCAAGGTCGCGACGGCTCATCACCTTGCCGTGCACCCACGCCGCAAACCATATCCCCACCAGCAGCACGCCGGCGATCGCCGCGGTGTACTGGATCAGCCGCAGCCAGCGTGAGGATGCGCTTCCTTGTGGTTTCTCGCCAGACATCAGATCCAACTCACTCCTATTCAGGATTGCTGCGGAATGATACCTGATCCCCCGGGAAAAGCAAAGATGCACCTCGAAGGAGTGAGCCACGTCACCGGGTCTGCGGGCTGACGACGCCTGCGTTTCGTCAGCTTTCGGAGGTCGCGGTCAGCTCGGAGATGGCGAGCAGGCCCAGCACGGTGAGACTGATGATGAGCACCAGCAGCGGCGAACCGGCGGCGCGCGGCAGCCCTGCGACGGGAGATCCGAAGCTGAGGCCGGCAAAGGCCCCCTTGACGAGGTTCCACAATCCCGGCGCAAAGGCCAGCCCAATCGCTGCGGCGACGGCCATCGCGGCCCGTTGCACCATGACGATGCCGCGGGTGGCGCGGCGGAACTTGCGCTCACGCGCGGCGAGACGGGAGCGCATCCAGATCAGACCGGGATCGGGAAGCGCGATGGACTCGTTCGACAGATTCTCGGCGTCGGCGGCCAGCGCCGCCACCACCAAGCTGAGCTCGGCGCAGGTCATGCAGCCGTCGCGGTGGGCGCTGAGGTCGGGGCTCCAGTCGCCGCTGCGCGCCGCCAGATTCACTGCATCCTCATAGGGGCACGGTTTGGTGCTCATGACACCTCCTCCTGCGGGCGTAGCCCCCGAACCTTGAGCTGTTCGGCAAGCCGTTGCCGGGCACGGAACAGCATCGAGCGGATGCTCGCGGCGCGGAGTCCGAGGGCCTTGGCAATCTCGCGGTGTGACGCGCCCTCGACATAGGCCAGCCACAGCATCTGCCGGTCGCGGGGGGAAAGCTCCGCCATCGCCCCACCGACATCGGATCGTAGGTGAATGGCGGCGTCGTGGCCGGGCGCCGGGTCCCTCTCGGGCACCTCGTCGGTCTGCGGCCGTTTGCGCCGGAAATGATCCCGCATCAGATTGGTGGCAATCCGGTAGAGGTAGTTTTTGCGGTGATTGTCGTCCTCGCCCTCGAAATCCGCGCGAAGAAACCGCAAATAGGCCTCCTGGAGCAGATCGTCGGCCAAAGCGAAGTCACCGCAGGACCGCGCCAGATAGGCGCGCAGTGGGCGCGCGGTGCGCTGGTAGAGGCGGCGGAAGGCCGCCTCATCCATCGTCACCGCTCCCGCCACGTGCAGGCTCGCCTCCGTGCGGGACAGGGAGAGCACCATCGGGATCATCGCCACATGTTTCCACTTGGCCTAAGGTATCAGGCGTCTGCTTCGGGCGACCCGTTGATGAGCCCCCAGCTCTTCGAAAAGAAGTAGGCCGCGCCGCTCGAGGCCAGGAAGCCGAGACCCAGACAGAGCCCGAGGACGCCGATCACGGTGAAGGCCTCGGCCCCCTCTTGCGTGACCTGGCCGCGCAGGAAGATGAAGCCAATGCCGAGCAGGCTGATCACAGCCCCCGCCTGGAGAGCAGTCAGGATCCGGCTGTAGGGGTTCGCGCGCTCCTTGGAAGCCAGCGCGAACATCTTCTCGCCGGCGTCGCTGTGCAGGTACTCGACCGCTTCGGGCGAGCTGCCGAGCTTCTCGAGCAGTTTGTCCTGGAGCGCGTAGTGGAGCTTGGTGAGCTGGCGCTGCTGGACAAAATTGAGCAGCGCCTTGAACGCCCACCCCATGATCACGAACATGGTCGGCATCACTATGATCATCATCACCATTTCTTGGTCCATGAAATCCTCCTCATCGTAGTCACCACTCAATACGCGGGGACCGGCGGGGTGGTTAGCAGGCTTGGTCCGTTCTTTTTCCACGTCGCGAAGCGAGGCGCGCGGGATGTCGTCAAATGATGAAATATTCGGGTCAAAAGGGTTCGGCACTCAACCGAGCGCCGAAGGTGCGATAGACCCATAGCCTGGGGCGTGAGCCCCAGGACATAGAGTTAGCCTTCCGGCCAGCCCTGAAGGGGCGACAGACTGCGGCTGCGGCGTGAGCCGCAGCATCCTCGTAATAATTGTCTGTCGCCGCTTCGCGGCTCGCCATCCCCTTACCCGAATATCTTACCGGGTGCCTACTGCAGTTTGCGATGAACCCCATCAGATCTGTGCTACGATCCCGCGATCAATATTGAAATGGAGAATCAAAATGAGGAAAACAGCCATTTACGCAGCAGCCCTGCTCACAATCGCCGCCCTCGCACTGCCGGCCACATCGGTCGTCGCCGAGGAGGACTGGAAGTCCATGAAGCAGGAATCAAAGGCGATGAAGATCAACGAGACGGCAGACGACGCCCTGAACGATCTCTTCGCCAAAAACCCAAAGGCCAAGGAACTTTACGAAAGATCATACGGTTGGGCGGCTTTCAACAACCTCAAGCTCGCCTTCGGCTTCTCCGGCGGCGGCGGCAATGGTGTCGCCGAAATCAGGGAAACCGGTGACAAGACGTACATGAAGATGGGCACCGTCGGCATCGGCATCGGCCTCGGGATCAACAAGTACAACGTGATCTTCCTCTTCCAGGACAGCCAGACCT
>Ga0164313_10004465_pt1 | contig 12432 bp, 15 predicted proteins | sample GuaBasSedimGuay4_FD_113735 | JGI IMG/M metagenome (GOLD analysis project Ga0164313, IMG submission 113735) | Subseafloor sediment microbial communities from Guaymas Basin, Gulf of California, Mexico - Guay4, Core 4569-4, 0-3 cm | ecosystem: Environmental > Aquatic > Marine > Hydrothermal vents... | reverse complement strand
TGGTATGCTTACAATCCATATAACACTTACAACACAAAGCGAGTTGTTATTATTCCTAACTCAGTGGATAAAGAGAATCCGTATGAAGAATTCTTTGAATTATTACATAGATTAAATGATCATGACGTTACCGGTCACGCATTACTTGCCGAAATTGAGCGAACAGCATACAAGTTTAATACAGATGTTTGGGAAACATTATTACGTCCGGTGATACTTAAAGATTTGCGTGTTGGTGCTACAATAAAAACCTTTAATAAGATTCTTAAAGGAACAAAATTTGAGATCCCAATATTCGAAGCACAATTAGCAAGTGATTCAGCAAAGCATGAAAAAAAGCTCAAAGGTAAAAAGAGACTTGAGTCTAAATTAGATGGTGTTCGTGTTGTTGCTGTTATTAACAATGCAACAGCAGGTCTTCTTAGTAAACGTAAAGTTACCCTCTATAGTCGTAATGGCAATGAGTTTAAAAACTTCCCCCACATAAAAAAGCAGTTAGAAACAAGTTCAACTTTGTTTTCGAGTGCTAAGTTCGATGAAGGTAGATATAATGATTATGTACTTGATGGTGAAATTATTAGTAAAAACTTTCAAGCACTCATGAAACAAGCACAACGCAAAACAAACGTTGATACGAGTGATTCAGTTTACACAATCTTTGATATCCTGCCTTTACAAGAATTCCGACGTGGGGGGTGGAATGTTCCACAGCGTATTCGCAGTGATGAATACTTAAAACCAATCCAAATGCAGGTTAATCTACAATGTCCAAGTGTTCAAATCCTAAGTGGTATTGACGTTGATTTAGATACAGCCGAAGGTCATAACATAATGAAACGTTATGCTCAGGATATGGTTGATATGGGTTATGAAGGCATTATGATCAAGGACCTCGATGCTCCTTACAAGTGCAAGCGTGGCACAGCCTGGATGAAATGGAAGCCAACTATCACAGTTGATTTAATTGTAACAGCACTCGAAGAAGGTACAGGCCGTAATAAAGGAAGGTTGGGTGCTCTGGTATGTGAAGGTACAGATCAAGGTAAACTGATCAAAGTAAATGTTGGTGGTGGCTTTAGTGATAAACAGCGGGAAGAAATTTGGGCAGTTGGCACAGGCAATCACGGTATGATTGCTGAAGTGAAAGCAGACGCAGTTACACAAGCAGAGAATGGTGTGTACAGTTTACGTTTTCCACGCTTTGGTACATTTAGAGGATTTAGTCCAGGAGAGAAGATATGAGTGATTTATATCCAAATGTTTATAGGATTACCTACAAAGAGTACGTAGGTGATAATCGATCTGGTAGTGTAGTTGAAAAAGTAACCTACATTGAGGATATTACTTTATTACGACATTATAGAAGTAAGATTATACAAATAGTCCCCATCTCTGCTACATTCTTGCCAGAATTATCGTCGCAAGGGGTTGAGCAGTTATTTGAAATGCTTGATTCAATTGCCGCAAAAGAAAAGCATGATCACGAAATTGAAAATGAGATCAAAACGGCAGAGGCGGCACTAGCTAGATTAAAGGAGTTGCGAAATGAATGATAACTTATTGTTAATAAAATGGATTAATAATGCAACGTATTCACAGTTACTTGAACGTTGGCGTCATGCTCCCTCAGGAGATCATATGTTCATCGGGGAAGTTGGTGACCATTATGCAAATGTAATGGCTGAAAAGAAACGTTTATTAAGTAATGATATGCAAGTTAAGATTAGCAAAGAGATAGGATGGACATAATAGATTTTGCTCCTGCTATGCATGGGCATTTCTTAGAATATGTTATTAATGCATACATATACAATGCTCCGCAGGTTAATAGCATATTTAATGATGCTGGCACAATGGATGAAATATTATTAAATACCGAGTATATGCAGTCTCGACAAATAATGTGCGGCCATTATTCATCTGAATCGGTTGCAATTCCTAATGTTGACAGAAGTATATTTATTAAATGCAGTAATACTACAGATTTTGATTTTATCTTATTGTCTAATATATTATTCAGAGCGGGTACACCCGATTCAGGATGTGTTAACGATAGAATATCTCAATTAACAATTGATTTTAAGAATGATTGGTATGACAAATTACAAAATAGAAGTTTTATGTCAGTTATTGGCTATCGTCTTAATGACTACACAATTCCTACATTATATGTTGAATATGAGTCATTCTTTCGATTAGATATGTTTATCACAATGTTAGCTAATATTGCGGTATTTTTAAATTCTGATTTCAAACCGGACAGCTCGTTAATTAAATTGTATGATACATTTATGTTAAATAATCAAGGTTACCAATTGTATCGCAAATCTTTAATTCTATTAGACGATGTATTACGAAATAAGAAAACTAAAATTGACGATAATCAGATGATTCAAGCCTATTTAAACTTAAGATTAACACAGATGTTTGATATTTGGAGTGGTGAATTATTTACACCACATTATTATCCAGCCAACACACGCGAGGTTAATAAGATTATCGAAAGACATTTGTTAAATCAAAATTAGTTAAGTAAGTTTGATTTAATATATTTGAAATTTTTGTATAAGTAAATTAATAATAAGGGGAGGGTTATGACCGAACAATGCAGTTTTTGTGGCAAGGATCACAATGAGGTAAAAAAGTTAATAGTTAGTAATGATGTTGCTATATGTTCGGGGTGTATTAATTTATGTTCAGATATTATTAATAAAGAAAATATTCACTTAGGTGTTGAGAAAGTTGAAGTCATCGATGATATTAATCCTATACAATTAAAAGAATATTTAGATACATTTGTTGTTAGTCAGCATAATGCTAAGACAATTTTAAGCGTAGCAGTAGCAAACCATTATAAGCGGGTTAACATTGGTGATAATAAGATTGATAAGTCAAATGTTTTATTATTAGGACCATCTGGCTCAGGTAAAACATTGTTAGCTAAGACTATAGCTAATTATATTAAAGTTCCATTTGCTCAAACAGATGCAACCTTATTAACAGAAGCAGGATATGTAGGTGATGATGTTGATTCATTATTAATTAAGTTATTAGAATCCGCTGATGGTGAGATATATAGAGCAGAAAATGGAATTATTTTCATTGATGAAGTAGATAAAATAGCAAAACATGCCGGACCAGCTAATGGTGCCGATGTAAGTGGTGAAGGTGTTCAGCAAGCATTATTAAAATTAGTCGAAGGAAGCTCATATACATTTAACTATGGTAATGAGATAGTTGAATTGGATACAACTAATATTTTGTTTATAGCATCAGGTGCATTTGTTAATCTTAATACAATTAAAAAAAATAAGCAAGCACAAACTAATATAGGTTTTGGTGTTGATTTAAATCCTAAGTTAATAGCAGAAACTGATTATAATGATTTAGTTAAGTTTGGATTAATTCCTGAGTTCATTGGACGATTCCCAATTATAGCAGAAGTTAATGAGTTAACTGAAGTTGATATGTTGAATATTTTAAATACAGTTGAGAATAATTTAGTAAGCCAATATACAAAATTATTCAAGTACGATAAATTAAATATATCATTTCATAAAGAAGCACTCAGGACAGTTGTAAAGATAGCACTTGCGAAAAAGACAGGAGCCCGTGGATTAAAAGCTATATTAGAGAAGTCTTTGTTACCCCATATGTTTAATGTGGCTAAATACAGCAAACAAAAGATTAAGAAATTAGTAATTTCAAAAGATCTAATAAACAACCCTAAGGAGATTAAGAAAAAATAATATGGCTAGTGTTAAATGTTGGGATGGTGGCTTTGAGAAAGCTATGCGAAAATTTAAGAAAAAAGTAATGAATGAAAATATATTACAAGAGGTACGAGATCGTCAATACTTTATGAAACCGTCGGAGAAGCGTAATCGAGCTAAGGCAGCGGCTCGCCAGAGGTGGAAAAAGAAACAGCGTGAAAGCAACCCACAACAGAATCAAGAATACTAAACAATATTAACCAAAATAATTGACAAATTTGTACTTCTATAGTATAATAGAGATAAATAACAGTGTAAGATGCTGAATTAGTCAGGTCTTACACCATAACTTGCTATATTTAAAATAGGAGAAATATCATGCAAAACAATTTTGACCTCACCCCTTTCTACAGAAATTCAATCGGCGTTGATCGATTAATGGAATCTTTACAATCACGTGTAAATGCAAATCACGGAAACTATCCTCCATACAATATTATTAATATTGATGAGGACAAGTATGCCATTGAGATTGCTATTGCAGGCTTCACAGACGATGAAATAAACATAACAGCACATGACGGGCAATTAACTGTTCGTGGCGAAATGAAGCAAAAAGAAGATCAAAACTTTTTACATCAAGGTATTAGCAATAAGAAATTCAAACGTGATTTTCAATTAGCTGATTATGTTGAAGTACAAGGGGCAGATCTCATTAATGGGATATTACGAATCGAATTAGAACGTATTGTTCCTGACAGCCTAAAACCTAAAGAAATTAAGGTTAACAGTAAACTATCATTAACTGAGTAACTTATCTAAGCGAGGATGAAATGTTCTCGCTTAATTTTATAAATACTAATATAACAAAGGTAATATATTATGCCAAATACGGAAACAATGATTAAACCAAAAACAGATTTGCAGGCTCCTCCAATGTTTAAAGTTATTTACGTTAATGATAACAAGACTAGTATGCAATTTGTTATTGACAGTTGTGTCGATCATTTCAATTATGCTCATACAACAGCAGAAAAAATTGCTAATACTGTTCACAACGAAGGTGCCGCAACAGTAGCAGTACTGCCATTTGAAATAGCTGAACAAAAAGGTATCGAAGTTACAGTCGAGGCTAGAAGTAATGGTTATCCCTTACAAATAAAAATTGAAAAGGAACAAACATGAGTCATAAAGAAACAGTCTAAATCACTAAGCGTTTTGGGAAGTAAGTGCTAAAGTCACGTTCCTTCCCAGGATTGCTAATATATCTAACACCATCAATATCAAAATCCAAATCCTCGTGAAATTTTCCGAAGATCCAAGCACTAACTTTATTTTTTCTATCTCTTGACAAGCAATTATTAATTCCATTATTCCCAGTTGTATCTCCTAACACAGTCCCATCGAAATCAGCATTATGATTAATGAACTCTGGTTTAGGTACTGAGTTGGTAACTATAATGAGATTTTTACATTCTGTCATAGTCTGACATGCCTCTATACTATTGTACATATAATGTTGATCAGACACCGCTAATTTAAATACGTCATTACAATAACTTTCAGTCAACATGCCTGTACTAGATAAAAAGTCTATAGTATGATTTATTGATGATTTATTTGTAAAGTCAAAGGTAGTCCATCCATTTGCCCCTACGATTGTTATATTCTTAAGTACTACTAAATTCTCATGCAAGAAGATCACATTGCTAAAATTTTCCAATCCATCTCGTAAGTTGCGATAACTTGCAACTAAATTGCCTTCGTAACAGGAATGTTCAAGATCCCCATCAATAAAAAATACGGCATGGTAATAGTGTTGAATTTCATCTAGGAATTCAAATAATATAGTTCTATCGGCTGTAATATTACCTGCCACTATGCAGTACAAGCTGGTGTTTTTTCCAGACCAAGAGAAGTCAGTCATTGTGGTTAAGTATAAGTCGCTTATTAAATCAAATGTTGTCATATTTCTGTCATAATTAAAGTAAAGGGGAATTTATTAAATGTACATAATTTACGATAATGAAAATAACATTAAACAACTCCGTTCAAAATATTTATTGTTAGAGCTTGACACCGTAGAAATAACTGATGGCAAAAATATTACATCATATTGTGTCATTGATAGAGAACATATAGCATTAGAGGAAATGAGTCAACTAGAGCTAAAGAAAAATTTACACGGTATTCTAATGAACGAATATAAAGAAGGTAATTGGAATACGTGTTTGGATTCACTAGGCCATCTGCGTGGTAGCTTTAGAGGGGAGCTCGACTCATTTTATAAAATAATGAATGATCGTATCCTTGGATTAAAAGACGCAGGTGATGATCCAAGTTGGTCCCCAGTGATAACTAAAAAGAATAACTAAATACAACAAAGAATAAGGATTTATAATATATGAAAGTTGGTGAAGTACTAAGAGGACTTGCTGATAAAATTGATGCCAAAGAGGCTCAACAATCAGCCGAATCATTAATTCAACAATCGAACCTAATGGCACAACAAGCTAATGCAATGGCACAAAATACTGTTCAATCAGCGATGGCAAAAACAGTTATTCTTGCTCCTGAGCAAGAAGAAGTTGAGGTTGATAATACAGATTGTACTGATGTAGAAACAATGGTTCCTCCATTGCAACAAAAACACGAGTTATTAAAAAAAGCAACCGGTGTTGAAAATAATGTAAGTGAGTTCGCCAAAGAAGAAGATAACGAAATTACAATAATGAAAAAAATGGCAGGCATTGGCGAACCAGAACAAGATAGAGATATGTCAGAATTTGTTAAACCTGTTGAAATTAATCCTCGTAAAAATGCCGCTATGGTCCATTTCGCTAGTGATAATTACGACGCAGAGTAAGGGACATAAATGGGTTTCGTACGGAAAAATAAAGGTTCGTTAGTAAGAGTAGATGCATCAGTATATGTTGGTGAACAAGGCTATCTCTTTTGGGACGTAGAAACAGGCTGTAGCAGATTATCCGACGGTGTAACTCCAGGCGGAATAAGCATTGATAGTTGTTATGGTGGTGGCGGTCCTGGTCCTGGTATTGTTAACTGGGGCGACATTGGCGGAACATTATCAAATCAAACAGACTTACAAGCCGCTTTAGACTTAAAAGCAGATAAAACAGATTTAGATGCACTTGATATTCGGGTTACAGATAACACGACGAATATCACTACCAATGCCTCTGATATTCTTGCATTACAACTAGGCAAAGAAGACTCGTTAGGCAATCCTCTTGCAGACGGTTATATACTTTCATCTTTAATTGATGGAACTAGAAGTTGGATAGCACAAACAGCCGGAAGTATTCTCCCGCCAACAGTTATTGTCCCCCCAACTAATAATGATATTGTCGACGAAGTTCCAGCAAGTGAAAATTTAGGCATAAAGTGGATTTACACATTAAAAGATACAGTAACCGGCGGCGTAATATCGGCAGAAGTTCTCGCTAATCATCAAAGTGGTACAGATGTAACTCACAGCAGAAGTAGTATCATTGGTGCTAACATAGCACATAATGTTGATGTCATCTTAGATGTCGGTAATGATCTTTTACAATTACAAATAACAAATCTGTCACCTGACGCGATTATTGTAAGTGTAGCTAGAATTAAAATTACAAATTAAAAATAAATACAGTTAATATTTAATTAGGAGAAAATAATGAGTATTAGTTTATTTCGTGCCAGTGAAGGCATTTCAATTGAGTTAGATGATCTTTCGGCAGAGGCGTCATTATTAATTGGCATTGGTATTCCGGGCGGTGATGGTAATGTACAAGATGCGGCGGCGATTGGTTCAACATATCAACAAACTGATGCCGAAGCAGACAATTTACAATTTTATGTAAAGGTTTCAACAGCGGCAGATAGTCCAGCTGATTGGAGAGTATTAGCTTCAAAAAGTTATGTCGATTCAGCAATTGCAGGTCTACAATGGCGTGACCCAGCAAGAGTTATGGATAAAACAGTTTATGCTGATGTTGCCGCATTTCCTGTAACAGGCATAATCGACGGTATTACATTAAATCCAGACGATCGAGTGTTATTCGCAAATGTTACTGGTGACCCAGAGAATGTTTATATTTGGGATGGTTCGGCCTGGACTGAAGATATACATCCAGTAGCAGATGGTGATGCGTTATTAGTTCTTGAAGGTACATCGGCTGACGAACATTATACATATAATGGCACCGATTGGGTTCAAATTGGTAGTTCGGAAAATTCCGAAGAAATTGATTTTATACGTGCATTCATTGGTAAAGACAGTGTTGGTATCGAAATGCCTAACTACACTTCTACTGATAACATTTCCCAAAATTCAACATTAGAAGCCGCCATCGGTGTCTTAGATGATGTAATTGGTGATAGAACTTATTCAGCACTTAATATTACCTCAGGTAATGATGTAGCTGTAAGTTTAGAAAACTTAAACGTTGCAATTGGTGATAGAGCCTATTTAACTCCTAACATTATTACTGCAAATGAAGCAGTTGGAACAAGTTTAGTTAGTTTAGATACTGCAATTGGTGATAGAGACTATGTTGATGGTAATGTACTTACTGATAGTGAAACTGTTACAGCCAGCTTAGATAGTTTAAGCGTAGCAATTGGTGATAGAGACTATGTCGATGGTAATGTAGTAACAGATGGTGATACAATTACTGTTAGTATTGATGGTTTAAGCGTAGCAATTGGTGATAGAACATATACTGAACAAAATATAATTACAGATGGTGAGACAATCACCAATAGTATTAATGCACTTGATGTTGCAATTGGTACATTAGATAATCAAAGTCAAGAATCATCAGGCTCGGGCGAAAATGCTTCAAGTGGTATTATTATTGATACCGTTCCGTTAGTTGACGCAACAGAGATTAAATGGATAGTTCAAGTTAGAGATTCGGGTACACCTGGCAATAGACGAGCTCTAGAAGTTCACGCTATGAATGATGGCGGTACATCAGTTGATCATACTCAGTATGCTATTCTTAAATTAGGATCAGCTATTGCAGGTTTCAAGATAGATGTAGTAATAAATGCAGGTAATATGGAATTAGAATTAACAGTTCCTACTATTAGTATTGACTATGTTGTTAAACGAGTTTCGTACTCAGCTTTCTAAGGATATAAATGGCTAACATAGACAATGGTTTTCGTGTTGAAATATTGTCGCTTGATGATAAAACATTATTAGCGACCGGGTTAGATCAGCCCAATATTTTACCTGGTTATGAGGCTCCACAAGGGTCTCTTTACCTACGACAATCATCTGGAACATTTGGCGAGTTATACATAAAGAAAGGACCAGGTAATACAGAATGGGTTCCAAGTGCAGGTGGTGGCGGTAATATAACTTATACAACCGACGTCGAACCAACAGGTGTTAATGATGGTGATGGATGGTATAATATTACTACAACATTATTACAAATATATAATGACGGAGCTTTTCAACCTGTTAAGGTACAAGAAGCAATAACCATTAATGACGGATATTTTTAATTAAATACAACAATAAAAGGAAATAAATAATGGCAATAAAGATTTTAAGAAGTGCGACGGTTGCAACACCAGTATCGCTAGCGATAGGTCAATTAGCATATTCTGATGATACTGGTGCTCAAGGTGGTAGTGGTAATTTATTCATTGGTGGCACGGATGGTACATCTGTAATTAAGATTGGTGGTAACGCCGATGTATTAAAATTAGCACTAATTGAAGCCGGTGCTCAAGTTAATACTGTAGACAGTGTTAATGGACAGACAGGTGTAGTTGATTTAAGTCTTGGTGACTTAACAGGTATGTCAACTGACTTCACAACACAGTTAGGTGCAAATGTACTTGGTGCATTAAGCAACGTTGATGAGACCGGTGCAAGTAATGGACAATTTTTACAGTTCGATGGTACAACGTGGTCGGCGGCGGCTGTTCCAGGTGGTGTTACAGATTTTGATGGATTAAACGATACCCCTGTAACTAAAGTAGCTGATAATTACTTAATGGTTGACGGTACCGGAACTGATTTAATTTATACACCAGACATAGACGACGGTTCATTTTAATTAACAATTAATCCCTATACATTTTATTAAAGGATTTTAGATGGCAATTCGACATAAGCGTAAAGCGACGACTGGATATACCTGGCTCAATACTGATTTAGTAGACGGGCAAGTAGGTATCAATACAGTTGATGGTACTTTACACGTATTAAAAACAGATAACACAGTTCAGACTATCCAGACTGGACTATTAAATATAGTAGAAGACTTAACCCCTCAACTTGGCGGACCCCTTGAAACACTAGACAATAACATTGTAATAACTGATGGTGCCGGAGTTATTGAAGGAGTTATAGTCAACTCAACTGATGGTATTGCAATAGCGTATACCGGAGCTGATGGTATATATGAATCTACAGATGGTGGTATTAATTTAGTTCCAGGTGTTGTTGAGTTACATGGTACAGTTACTAAAGTTGTATCATTAGAAGGAACTGAATCGAGACAAGTATATTGTAGTCCAGATGGTCAGCTATATTCAGTGGTTCCGCCTGATGCGGGTTGGGAAGTAATTGATACATCACAAGATACAACAGATTTAGGAAAAGGTAAAAACATTGGTCCGTGGGTTGAAATATCTGATTTAACAGTAAACCCAGTTGAAGACGTAGATGCTGGTGATCGACTTAATCTATATATTAATTTATATGTAGAAAATACAAAGAATGATGCTGGAACACTTCATATCAGTATTGGTATCAATGGAGTACAACCTACGGCAATTAGTAAATCATTAGTAATCGGTGGTGGAACATTAACTTTTGTTCAAGCCGGTTTCTCGGTATTTAATCACGGTGGATTAATTACAACTGATGATATTACAGTTTGGATACAACGAGGAGATTCTGCTAAAGATGGTCAAATAATATTAAGGGGTAACTTAGCAGATCACACGTTTACAGTAAGCGTACCTGGCGACGGTGGTTCGGGTGGCACTGCAATTTGGGGTGGAATTACTGGCACATTAAGTGATCAGAATGATTTACAAACAGCCCTTAATGCAAAATCCGATATAACTCATACTCATGCAGTGCCAGACTTATCCGATACTGCTATTGTATCTCCAGCAGTAGATGAAGTACTTACATTCAATGGAACGAATTGGGTTAACCAAGCACTAATAACCGGATCGAAAGTCGATAGTGCATCAATTGTAGTTAGTATACCATCTAATTGGACAATACCAACATCATTTACAAACATAGACTGGGCAACTAATGTACATCTACAAAATAACACTAATATAATTGAACTTAGTACATCAAATACAACCCGTATCTTAATTAAAGAAACAGGATTGTATTTTGTATCATATTCGATATCATTTAATGCAGATTCTGGTGAGGAACAAATTAATTTAAGAGCATTGGTGAATGATACAACTGTTATTCCAGGTAGTGAACGAGTAGCATCAGAAGATGATGAGATTAATGGTATCAGTAATGCAATAACAGCCGAATTCACAGCTGGGGAATATGTTACATTACAGGCGATGGCAAGTGGTAATGGTAATATATTAGTTACAACAAGTAACTTTTCATTAACAAGAGCAGGAAGTATTACCGGTGCGGACGGACCGGAAGGACCAGAAGGACCACCCGGTGGAGCAACAGTATCGGAGGTCTTGTTCGGACATAATGGTGCAATTACACAAACCTACGCAACTTCTACAACTATAAATGTCGGAACAATTGTCCGCAATGATGCTTACACAGTAAATACAGTAGTTGGTGGATCGGAAATTACAGTCAATACAACCGGTTGGTACAGAGTAAATTATACAGTATTAATTAATTCGACAAGTAATAATCGTGTAGTCGGATATCACCAATTTGAATTAAATGCAACATTGGTACCAGGTAGTAAAACAGCATCTTATCATAGAAATATCTCTAATGGTCAAGGAAGTGCTTCGACTACAGTTATTTTACAAATTACAGCAGGGCAAGTGCTTAGAATACGATCGCAGTCTTCCGGTGCCAACATACAAACAATAGCAAATAGTTGTAACATTTTAATAGAGAGTATAGATTAATGGCATTTTTAGAACAACGAACATTTGAAACAGATTGTCCTGCAGAATTAATTACAGCAGTAAATGATGAGCCCGAAATTGGAGCAACACTAGAACAAATTGTTAATGACGGTGGCCCAATTACAGACTTCTGGTTTGATGCAGAATTGGATGATGAAGAAGAAGCAGAATTTGATGCTATCTTAACGACATGGGATTGTGATAATCCAGGTAATGAACCTGACCCTGATCCGGGCGAGGTTGCTCTCGATCATAAGCGTGATAAAATAGCAGGTATTGTTAATCGTGGTTCATCTTGGATGGATTTCGATTTCGTTACTAACGAATTAACGCTTATTTCTAATCCATCATTGGCGCCAGATGTTACAGAATTTAACCTATGGACATATAATACACAATATACAAAAACTGCAGACAGTATCATTGTACCAACAGTCGGGCCGAATTATTTAATTTTTTATAATGAAGCTGGCGAGTTAGAAGCAGTGCCAACAACTGATGGTAACGATAATGATGAGATTGTTCAGAATGCGGCTATAATAGCAAGAACATCGGTTAATGTAACTGATAATAAAACATTATTAATATTAGATCTACGTTA
>Ga0164313_10004464_pt1 | contig 12434 bp, 7 predicted proteins | sample GuaBasSedimGuay4_FD_113735 | JGI IMG/M metagenome (GOLD analysis project Ga0164313, IMG submission 113735) | Subseafloor sediment microbial communities from Guaymas Basin, Gulf of California, Mexico - Guay4, Core 4569-4, 0-3 cm | ecosystem: Environmental > Aquatic > Marine > Hydrothermal vents >... | reverse complement strand
GGAGGATGAATTTTCTATTGAAGGTTATCGCTTCTCTCCAAGACAGACGGCCATGGGGGCAGACCTCCAGTTTAAAACTGAGCTTGGAAGAGAATTCTCACTGCTTCTGAGTGGTGAATTCGCACGGGGAGACAACTGGCTGCTTGACGACGTGATCGGGGGAGACGTTCCACCGGAATTCCAGACATGGTGGTTCACAGGAGGAATCACGTTTGAAACCGACAAACCCTCCCTTGAAAGCATTTCCGCATCCCTGAGTATGGGATCATGGGAACCGGACCGGTCCGTGGGTTCCAGAGAAGATGAGCTTGTTATCACCCTGAGCGTTGATACAGGTACTCCTGTAACATTCAGGGCAGCAATGGTTAATCACCGCCCCCATAATATCATGTTTGAGGAAAACCGCACCGATTACATCCTTGAGGCTGCACTGGACCTTTAATGAAGATAGACGATGCGCCCCGGCTGCATTTTCACAGGTACGAATTCAAGTACCTGATTTCCGGAACTACTTTATCTGGAATACTCCGTGAGCTCGAACTGCGACTCGACCGGGACATTCACTCCGATGCGACCGGAAGCTATTTTGTAAGAAGCCACTACTTCGATACCGATACATTCGATCTTTACCGTGAAAAGCTCGCGGGATTACTGAAGCGATACAAATTCCGCCTGAGAAGCTACTCATCCTCAACGCTGTACACAGGTCCGCTTTTTCTGGAACTCAAGGGCAGAAACGACAACCTTGTCTACAAGCACAGGCTTCAGCTTGATCCGGGGGCAGTTGAACGCGTAATGATGAACGGAACAAAACATTTCGCCGGGCTGCTGATGGACTCCCAGATCGAAGCCGGCACCGGCAGAAGATTCGTCTACGATGTGTTCAGGAAAAGGATATCTCCAAGCGTGGTTGTCGACTATCACAGAACTGCTTTTGAAAACAGGGCGAATCCTGATTTCAGGGTTACGCTTGACAGCGATGTTCTGGCTTACAGGGCGGGCAGCAACGGGCACCCTGCGGGTAACAGCCGCACAATATCAGACGGTTTTCATGTACTGGAGATCAAATTCAGATACCACCTTCCCGGCTGGTTTCACCGGCTTATACAGGAATTCGAACTGAAACGTATCTCCTTTTCGAAATTTGCGTATGCCACGGATGTTATATATATGAATACATTCTATTCGAACCTTGATAGAATCTTTGAAAGGAGACCGGCGTGTCTGAACTGAGCCAGTGGTTCACACAAAGTACAGAGGAACTTGGATACAGCCCGCTGTCAGTAATCATCAATCTCGTCCTCGCCCTGTGCGCGGGGCTCATTATCGGTGTGATATACAAGAAAACTCACAAAGGGCTCTCCTATTCGCAATCATTCGTTATAACCCTGGTGCTTATGTGTATTACTGTAAGTGCGGTGATGATGGTCATAGGAAGCAATCTGGCCAGGGCTTTCGCCCTTGTAGGAGCACTGACCATAGTCAGGTTCAGAACCGTTGTGAAGGACACCAAGGATACAGCCTTCATATTCTTCGCCCTGACACAGGGAATTGCTTCGGGCACGGGTAATTACGTTCTGACGGTAATCTCCACCTTCTTCATCGGCCTGGTGGCGGTGGTTCTCGCCAAGACGAACTTCGGCTCGATGCACCGAAGCGAATTCATACTCCGTTTCCGCTTCAACAGAGAATCAGGCGATGAGCAGGCTTACATAGGTCTCATTCTGGAGAAAGCAAGTAAGAGCACTATCATACATATCGAACCCTCGGGCGACGGGGTGTACCTTACACTGACTTACGACCTGTCGCTGAAATCCGGGATCAGTTCCCAGGATATTGTAACAAGCTTGAACAGCATTCCGGGAATCGATAACGTGAACCTTGTTACGGCCACCAACGATATAGATTACTAAGCCGGATCCTACTCGACGCTGTTAACGTACCCTGGAGTTCCCCAGCAGACGGGATCTCCTGTTTCCGGGTCGGTTCCGGGGCAGGCCCAGTCTATCGAAGGTGCCCAGTTACCCTCTGTATTATCCGCGCCGAGGATGATCTTCTCGAGGGAGGAACCCCTGCCGTCCGCTTCGCTTCTTGTTGTATCTCCGTCGGCAAGACCCCAGGTATCGGAGTAGATCAGTTCGTCCAGCACCCCCCCGCTGGATGAATACAGGAGCAGTGTATCGCTGGAATTGGATAATTTCGTCCAGATCCCGTCCCAGGGAACGATTGCGATGCCGGTTCCGTACGCTTCTGTAAAAGACACTCCGTCCGCCGCGACAATAACACGAAACATGGGCTCAAGGGTATAGGATTCAAGGAACAGTTGATTCCCGCCATCGCTCAGCATCATTCCATCAAGCTGCAGCGGAGCTGCCCCGATATTACACAGTTCGATCCATTCGTACTGGTCATCAATACCTAAAGTCGGCCCATCCGGATTGTACATGATCTCACTGATAACAAGGTCTCCCGGCACAACCATCACAAGCGAGATCAGTATTGAATAAAAAAGCACAGCAACCTCCTGTTTATTTGTTAAGAATAACTATTTTTCTGCTTTCAGAGAGCCCAGCTGTATGGCGCACATGGATCAGGTAAACTCCAGTCGGGGCAATACCCCCCCTGCCCTGCAGGGTATCCCAGTAAATTCTGTGCTCCCCTGTTTCAAGGTATTCATCCATAATAACGTCCACAAGTCTTCCCGCAAGATCGTAAACCGAAACCACCGTCTGGCCTGCGTCGACCATTATATCCAGAGCTACCGAACCTGAGAATACCGGATTGGGGAAAGGGCTTGAAACCCGAAGGTAGCCCGCATTTGTATAGGGGATGGAATTCGACCAGCCCGGTGTGCAGAATTCAAGGATGCTCCATTGGGACCCACCGTCAGATACCCTTCCCAGGGAGCGATCGGGCTCAATTGCATCGAAATACTTGAAGTCGATAAGCCTCGGAGCATCACTGTCCAGGGACCCGATAGTGTTTATCTGATCTCCTGCGGGCTGTCTTGAAAAGTACAGACTGTCTCCACTGCCAGAAAAACGGAAAGGCATGTGGTAACCATCCTGCCATGGATCGGAGTCCGCCCAGACCACAAGGAAACCTCCCGAAGGTATCATGGCTCCGGGAGGAAACTGATATTTTGCGAGATCGGAAGGATCATCGGAGATATACAGCCAGCTGAGGTCGCAATCGTACCCTCCGCCGTTGTAGATCTCAAACCAGTCATTGTATTCACCGTAATTGTCTGCAATTGTCGTGTCATTCACCGATTGGATCTCGTTTATGACCAGCCCGTCAAATATCTGCGGGAAGAACAGAGCGCCCATATCGGACCTTGTTCCATCCGGGTCGGTAATCAGCGGGGACCCGGCATCAATACAGGGCGAAGTGTAAGACAGATGCCAGTCGCGGGAGCCCCACCCCGCGAACTCGGGGTCAGCCGCGATATTGCCCTCCCCTGTCCATGGTTCGCTGTTTCCTGTAAGACTGTAATTTACAGTAACATCCGAATCATCTTCAATACTGAAGATAGTCGAATTGGAATCTAGTATTGAATTAATTACTGTTGCATTTCCTCCGCCAGAACCCGCTGTTTTGTTGTAAGCTCGTACTCCGATATCGCAGCCGGATATCGTGCAGCCTGTAATCTCCGCATAGGAATCATCCTTGACCGCTATACCTGTGTAGCACCCGGATATCATGTTTCCCGTCAAGACAACATCGGATATCTGAGTTCCGGCAGCACCGATACCAATGGAAAAACCTTTATCAGTTACGTTCCAGACCCTGTTGCCCTCCAGGATAAGAGAGCTGCTGTTGGAATCAAATGCATCTCCATCTATGTTGAAAATTTCACAGTTTTTAACAAGATATTCTCCGGTAGAACAATTCTGGAATTCCACCCCGTCGTGATGTGACGATGGCGGGTTGATCATATTGCCGAAACTGCTGTTCTGTATTGTAGCAGATTCGCCATCGATCATATAGAAGATCTCTGCTGCATTCCAGCCTGTGAGATCACAATTATCCATGAAGACAGTGCCTTTCGATAAATGGAGACATCCATGATTATTCCGGAAAAGACAGGATTCAAACATCAAGTCAGCCTTATCGGATTCAATACAGGCTCTGTACGGGCTTCCGGTGCTGAAGCCATCAGACCCTTCGAAAACTGTATATGTAAACTCCGCTTCTCCTCCTAAAAGCATTATCCCGCCCCAGGGTTCGTTTTCCATATTGGCGCAGAACACGACCGAATCACCGGGAGAGCCCTTCGCATACAGGTTCCCCTGACAGATTATGCTGCAGTCCTCATTGAATCTGAGTACCGTACCCGGTCCAATGGAAACCGTGCTTCCCAGGGGAATCTGAATATCACCATTGATCACATATGGCGAATCTTCTGAGGTCAGGAAAGTATTACCCGAAAGAGTTCCTGAGAGCTCAGTATAATCCAGCACAACCGAAAAGGGCATGTACTGGTTAAAAGCAACAGTGTATCGCGTGGTTGATACTGCCCGGACATCCCAGGCATACTCACCTGCCGGAAGTCCTGATATGGTAATGCAGGTATCCGTAAGCCCCTCATATTGAACCATGGTTGAATCCGGATATCCGGGTCTTGTGAATCTTCTCACCCTGAGCGTATACGTTATCGGATCTCCGTTCGGGTCGAATGCATGCTCCCACGAAGCGAACAGATCAGGACTGGCGCAGGTCTGATTGCTGGTTGTTTCGAATGGTCTCGGGTTATCGCTGTACTGACTTTGAAGGCTTGCCTGTCTGTGCTCGATAGGGAGATATTTCAGAATTGCAAGTGATTCGTAAAACTCGGCGAGATCAGCAACATTATCGTAAGTATCCTCAGCAACAGCATTTTCCAGTTCAATGGCAAGAGAATCAATTACCTGGAAAAGCGTAGCTTCGTTAAACACCTGAACGCATATTTCGTCCAGGCGCCCGAATGCCTGCTCAAGCAGGTATTCGTTAAGAAGCAGCTTGTCCAGCAGCGGGTTATCCGGCCAGTTTACGTGCGCTCCCCACGTATAGTATCCGTAGGAATAGCTGTCGAACGTCTTGTCAACGTCCCAGGGAAGCATCATCCACATTCCCGTATTACGCACATCATGGTAGAGAAAGTAATTGTGGTAGTATGTACTGTAATTGGAAGTAAGCCAGTTCACCGCAATGATGGTCAGGAGATCGTTCACATCAAATCGCTGCGCTGCGAACTCCAGATAATTGTCAGAAGACAGGGTATCCAGATCGAAGATCAGCTGGTACAGGTCATTCCAGCCCGGCGATACGCTTTGCGCTTGTGTCCACACATCTTCAACGTTATCGTAAGCACTGAGGCATGAGCCATCTATTGATGCTTTGTAGAGATTGCACTCGGGATCGAGCGAGTTCCCGGCAAGGAACAGGGAATCGTACGGTTCTGTTCTTATGTAGAGTCCGCGGTATTCATTGTTCACGTACAGCCTGGCGTAGTCAACATAAAAACAGGGGTAATCAAGAGTGTCCATGATATAAGCAAACAGGTAGGAGTGCATGTATGTACGATCAAGGTACTCGGCGTTGAAATTCCATTTCTCCCGATCGTCCAGAGGTTGATTCATGGAAAATGTAATTCTGAATGATTTCTTTGGATATCCGCGTGAAGAATCGCCTCTGATCCTCAGTTTCACATTCTGGTATAGCGTACCATCCCTCTGTACAGTACAGCTGATCTCGATCTCTTCTTCCCAGTTCGATATCATGTCATTGAATTCATTCTGATCGCAGATGATATAGTAAGAGGGAACTTCAGCATCGATACCGGAAACTGCAAAGAACATGATAATGAGGGAAATTATCGTAAGGGATTTCATCTCAGACAAGTCACTTCCTCTTCCACAGGTAGCTGAGGAAATCCTCTATCTCCCGGCGCTCTGTTTCGTTAAGTGGTTCTATCCTGCCGAATACCCAGGAGCAGACTTCTCCCGGACCATCGAACTCATCCAGTCTTCCGGTGATCGCCGCTATTACTTCCGCCATCTCTTCCCTGCGGACAAGGTTATGGAGCCCGGAGCCTTCCTTCTCTATCTCACCAAGAAGGTCGGTGTTAACAAGAGAATCGAGATCGACAGCCTCAGTAATGGCATGGTAATGTTCACCGAGCTGCGATGCTGAGACTCCGTATTCAAAGGCAAGCTGCTTCTGTGTGAAATGGGGGCCGTTTTTCGTTACCGCGTACTCCAGAGCCGCCGCCCAGATCGCAGGTTTCCTGCCCTGCGGCGTAGTAACGGAGCAGAAGCTGTTCCATACATCAAGAGCCTGTCTCGCCTTAGCGCGGGAATAGCCGTGAAGTTCAAGCATACCGCTGACCATACCGGCAACAAGGTCCTCAATAGGAAGATCTTCATGGTGAAGAGCTTTCCTTTTCAGACTGACCCTGAGGGATTCTATCCTCAGGAGGGTGTGTTCGATCTTCTCGTCGAAAGGAGCAAGCTCCTTTGCCTGCAGAAGAAGATGAAGGCTCTCCTCAATCCTTCCATTCTTCGCCTCGAGTATGGCGAGATAGGTCAGGGTAGCCGGGATTCTGTGTTTCTCGCGCCGGGCGGTGGCAAGAAGAATCCGCTGGGCTTCATCGTCATTGTTCAGCATTAGATGAACAAGGCCGAGTTTCCGCCTGGCATCCAGATCCTCCGGAATGAGCTTCAGATAATCTTCAAGGGTTTCCCTTGCCTGTTCGAACCATTCCAGCTTCAGATAGGAGTCCGAGATAAGCAGCAGCCCCGCAGGACCGGGGACGCCATGCCATTTGAAACCGGACAGGCGAAGCGCGGCTTCCCTTGAACGGCCCTCGTCAATATCAAGCTGGCTCAGATTGAGAACGGCAAGGTCCTCATCGGAGGTATTTATAATGGAAGGATCGGCCAGAAGCCTTTCAAGACATTCCCTGACAGCTTCATTATTTTTCTCTTCTCTTGCACTTTCAACCTGTTTCCAGAGCCAGTCTATTTTATCACCGGGTGAGCCTGCCAATGTTAATCCTCCCTGATTACAGCAAGTATGCCGAATTCCTCCGTCGTTCTGCTGAATACGGAGGTACCCAGAGCTTCAGCATTAATCTTATAAATGTAAGGACCCGACGCAACAGGGTCTCCATCGTGATCAAGACCGTTCCAGAGGATCTGGTTGTACCCCTGGCTGCATATCTGGGTCAGGTCTTCTATTCTCGTACCTGCTACTGTGAAGATGGAAACCGTTACCTGGGCATCCTCCGATATTCTGAAACTGAAACATCTTCTCCCGTTGCCCGGATTAGGATAAACGAGAGCTTCGGTAATATCGAGATCGCTATCTTCAAGGATACTGATGGTCAGTGTGTCCATGGAACTGTTGCCAAGACCGTCCACACTCCAGAGTATCAGTGTGTGTTCCCCGGTGGACATGGATTGTAGAGTATACATAAGCTTCCCTGTAATCGAACTGCCTCTGTTGTATGAGAAATATGAACTGACGTTGTTTCCATTACCGTCGACAAACAGATTGAGTTCTTTTCCAGAACCGCCCAGAAGACAGATTCCGCTGGAATCGGTCAGTTCCGCCTCCAGTGTGATATCTCCCGTCAGTTGGGGATGCTCGATGCCTTCATAACCCCTGATCCACATGTTCACGGAAGGTCCTTCAAGATCACCTCCCTGCGGTGTCCCAAGGGCAAGATCTGCCGGGTCGAACGCTCCTGACACGGCGAACTGGCTCGAAAGCGCCAGCGCAGCCGCGCGCGCCATGCTGCCTATCATGGATTGAACGGGAATGAAGCAGTCGATACTGAATTCTCCGCCTTCCACAAGTTGCGAGCCGCTGTAGGCTGTACCGCCGTATTTGATATAAGGGATCTGGGCACCCCCGAGACATGTGTAGATAACATTCGAGGAGGATTCCAGAATTTCGATGAACGCCAATCCATCGCTCTGGAAACCATTTCCGGAAACAGTATTCAATTCTCCACTCCAGAGAGTGTCATCACTGAGGATAATCGATCCGTCGGAGGCCGGAAGAGGCAGCGGCATATCGGGGTACCCGAACAGTACATAATACTTGTTATTCGAGCCATAGGAACCGGCAAACGCGAGTTTTGAATGCCAGACAGCGTCACCTACAGTAAGATCCTGATGGAAGCAGAGCGAATCAATGACACTTCTGAAATACTGGTAGTTTGCACTGCCATAAGTTCCCCTGGTTGCGGCTACACTGGAAATGCAGCCCCCTGCAGGATGATAGATAAGTGTTTCACTGATAGCATCACTTCCCGGATTGTCAAAATGCCCCACATCGCAGGTACCCCAGAAGGAGACCGGCAGCCTGTGACCGTTGACGAAAGTACTCACATCTTCTCCGAGCATCATCACTTCGTGCGCTATCTGATCAGCAGCTCCATGCCCTTGGTACAGCAGGAAAAGAAAACCCTCATTGAAAGTATCTATGAAGCTTTCCCTTGCTTCAGGTTTTTCCGGATGCGGACCGTCAGGATTCAAGGGACCAGGAGGCCAGGGATATTCAATAAGGTAGAATTTCTCCCGGGACACCCAGCGGGGCAGGACTTCCTCAGTTATGAGTTCACTGTTCAGGGTGTGGTAGGTTTCATTCCATGCAGGACCCTGACCCCACTCGTCATCGGCAACGATAAGAGCTCTGTTCATCCATGTACCGCTGTTTCGATCATCATTGTAAGCAAGCAGTTTCGCGGTACAGGTGCCCAATTGGGAGAGATTGTCAACCGGGATACGGGCAATGGGGACTTCAGGCAGCAAAGCATCCTCATGAACCATTATGTACATATCGTCAACGCAGGAGCTGTTACTTGTCATCAGTTTTATCCAGGGGGGTATCATAACCGGCTGAGTGGTCGCATGGCCAAGGAAATCGTAATGCCCGTCCCCTGTAAGTATCACACCGCTCAGGCCGCCGGACCAATCGTCCATTCCCCATCTGACAGCCGATCTTATAGCACCGGGATCAGCGACACCCTGACCGAATTCATCGTAGATCTCTGTAGTAGTTGCCACTACTGGATTGTGTCCCTGCATGGAGCTCAGTGTTTCAATTCCAAAGATGCCGTTGTACAGGGAAGGATGCACAACAATGAGCCTGTCTCCATCCAGAACTGTGCCCACCAGGCGTCCGGGATTGGAGGATATAATCGTGTCCGGAGCCATCCAGTCACCAGAATCCATAAGTATCAACGCTGATAGCGTATCGGCACTGTAAGAAAATTCAAGTTCGCCGCCTGCAAACTCAGTACCGGTGATCAATTCCGGGGAATTGAAATCGGAGATGCTGTAAGCACTGCAATTGGAGGATACACCTGAAGCACTGAAATTGTACCTTCCTGTTTTCTCTCTTGAAGGAAATAGTGCAGTACCTGTAAGATCACCAGGTTGATCGGGATGAATAACCTGAATTGAAGCGAGCCCCAGAATACCTTCGCCTGCATCCTCAACCAGCTCTATTTCAATCGTACAGGAACCGGAGAGCTGAAGGCTGTCTGCCATTAATATCCTGCTGCCGGAACCGGACCAGGTATCAGTCAGAACATGGGTCCCATTTATGTAAACTGCGACTGTACGGGACTGGTATTCGTCGGTTACAACGGAAATGGCAATTGAGCTGTTCCCGGAACCGGATACCTGAAATGTTTCGGTAATAGTCTGTCCCTCTGAAATCGTCTCCCATATCCATCCTGTTGTACCTTCATGGTGCGGCATCCAGATATGCTCTTCCCGAAGCCAGAGATCGGTAAGGATCGAGTTTCCCCATGCAGGGGATGAATCAGGCTGCCCTGATATCCCGTCTATTCTCCGGCCGTTTTCGGAACCCCATGTAAGCCAGTATACGTTATGGGTTGCGTACCTGTGCTGCAGCCTCAGAACATCCTGATCCGAGACCTCCCATCTCGACAACCCTCTTCCGAAAAATTCTATGTAATCATCTCCGTCAAAAATTCCATCGTTATCCAGGTCATTCACAGCTACAGCAACTTCGGATAATTCATGCGAATCAGCAGGATCATCGCTGAACATCAGACCAGGGCCCGTGAAAAGCCTCAGGGAAGCAGACGGGGAACCTGTTATCTCACAGCCGGCGGCAGCAAGATCGTTGCCCGATACAGTGTAACCACCGGTATTCTCCACCGCTATCCGAGCCCATGGCTTACCCCAGAAAATGCTTTCCGCAGCGGAGTCAGTACTGTTTCTCCAGTAAAGACAATCCTCCGGGGCTATATGCCGGAGCAGGGGATGATTCTCAATGGATATGCCTCCGGGCACCGGATCCCACTGCAGATGAATATCGATCCTGGAGGCGAAGGTACTGCCGCGCTCACCGGCGACAGGGTACACCGTAACCATAGCCACACGTGTTCCCGCAAGGGGAATGATGCCGTTGAACACGACATGCCTCTCTTCCGGAGGCAGCGGATCAGCATCGATCTCCATAGCTGCCAGACCTTCTCCCTCAATTGCAGGGGTCCTTGCCTGGCTCAAAGTGATGCCTGTTGACCGGTACGAGGCTGCCGAATAGCTTAATTCAGGTGCAGCCCCATCGGGAACAGGGATAAATAGAGTCAGTGAAGGACGAACGGGCTCACCAGCAGCGTATCTTAAAGGTATTCCCTGGAAAACAGGGTAACTGCCGGCTTCAGTATTGATCACAACAGGATCCTCAAAGGTAAGCACGGTGCTGTACCCTCTTGAAGGATCCGTAGAAACAGATGCTGTCAACTGTGATACGGATACACATAATAGAAGCAGGGAAATCATACTCCGTATACCGCCTTAACTAGTTCGGGAAGAACACTGCCCGCAGTGTAGCGCAGGCTTAAAACTCCATCAAGGGATGAAAGGGGAGTTTCCTCAGGATTAATCTCTATAACTTTTACGCCTCTTCGCAGAGCTATAAGAGGCAGGGAACTTGCCGGATATACGACCATGGAAGTTCCTATGACCATCATCAGATCGCAGCTGTCCGCCAGTCGGAATGCCCGGCTCAGAGCCTGCTCCGGGAGCTGCTCTCCGAAGAGAACGACATCCGGCCTCAGGATGCTTCCGCATGAGCATCGCGGCGGCAGCTTCTCGAAAAGATCCCCGGTCATCTGCACCCTGGAAACACCGCAGGAATCAATGCAGGATGCCGTTCTGAGATTTCCGTGCAATTCGATTACATCCTTTACTCCGGCTTTCTGATGAAGTCCGTCGACATTCTGTGTTATCAGTGGAAGTATCCCCTTCCCGTTTTGCATGCTTACAAGGGCATAATACCCTGCATGGGGCTCAAGTTCCTGACATGCTTTCAATCTCTCCCGGTACCACTCCCATACCAGTGCCGGATCCTTCCTGATGCCCTCGATCGAAGCGAGGTCCTCGGCTCTGTATTCCTTCCAGAGCCCCTCCTCTCCTCTGAAAGTCCGTACTCCGCTTTCCCTGGACATCCCTGCTCCTGTCGAAACAACAATCGATCCGGCAGCTCCAATCATGTCCGCAGCTTCTGCAATAAGGCCGCCCGAATGAGGTTCTGTTACTACACTCCTTGAAAAATCTTCTTCAGCGCTCACGCACAACCGCTACAATATCGGTAACTGAACAGGACGCGCCTCCCAGAGCTGCAAAATCTATTCTGTATATGTAAGCGCCCGATCCTGGCTCATCGTGATCCATATCAAGACCGTTCCAGATAACCTGATTGTAGCCTTCATCGCAGATCACAGTTGCCCGCCATATAGCTCTTCCTGCAACGGTATAAACGGTAACTGAAGCTGTGCCTGCAGATGATGTCTCGAAACTGAAGCACCTCTGCCCTTCCCCCGGATTCGGGTACACGAATACAGAAGACAGGAGATCTTCAGCTGTATCAGTTACAACAAAATCGAGTGTATCCCTTGCTGAATTACCCATTCCATCCCATGCGACCAGAATTACCCTGTGGTCGCCTTCTGCAAGTTCTGGAAGACTGTATTCAAGCTCACCGCAGGTGTAACTATTAATATCGTAAGTAAAATACCTGCTTACATCGAATCCCTGGGAGTCAAGACTGAGAAGGATAGAGCGCCCCGCCCCTCCCCCTATTGTGCAGATCCCGCTGGAATCGGAAAGAGAAGCTCTAAGTATCGCATCACCGCTTACGTTCGGAACAGTTTCTCCGCGGTAACCATCGATCCAGAGCTCGATAGAGGGGGGCAGCGAATCGGGGGAGTGATTGCCCTCGTCCACGGCGGTAATCCACTCATCGAAAGCCACCTCACACCCGTTGGATGATACCCCTACAGCGCTGCCGCGGGAAAACGAACCCGTGTCCGCCTGCATCGGCATGAAGAAGGATGCGGAGAACCCCTGCTCGGTTCCCGTAATAAACGCCTGGTAAATGCTCGACCCGTACCTGAGATAGGTTAT
>Ga0164313_10004463_pt1 | contig 12437 bp, 7 predicted proteins | sample GuaBasSedimGuay4_FD_113735 | JGI IMG/M metagenome (GOLD analysis project Ga0164313, IMG submission 113735) | Subseafloor sediment microbial communities from Guaymas Basin, Gulf of California, Mexico - Guay4, Core 4569-4, 0-3 cm | ecosystem: Environmental > Aquatic > Marine > Hydrothermal vents >... | reverse complement strand
CCGGCGGATCGGTTGTTACGCCAAACCCGGAGCACCGCTTCCGGTCATTTCAGGCAATGTCAGTTTCTACAATCAAAGCAGCACCGGTCGTTCGGTGGCGCCTTCGCCCATCGTGGCCTGTGTGGCCCTGGTCGACGATTATACCCACTGCCGCAGCCAGCGTTTCAAGAATGAGGGAGATGTCATTCTGATGGTCGGTTCCCGGCTGCCGGAAATGGCGGGATCCCTCTACCTGGACGCGGGGTTCAAGGCCGGTAGGCCCGCGGTGACTCCTTTGGATTTCGACGCCGCCCGTTGCGAAATCAGGGGTGTCATCGATCTGGTCCGCGCCGGCCTGGTCACCGCCGCCCATGACATCAGTGACGGCGGTCTGGCGGTTTGCCTTAGCGAGATGGCCATGGGGCAGGAAGCCGGCAACTGCAGCGGGGCCGCCATCAAGATCCCCGAGGGTCAGGATCATCTCTCGGTTCGTGAATTCCTGTTCAGCGAAGCGGGCGGGTTCCTGGTGACAATGTCCGCTGAGGATCTGGAACAGGGGAGCGATATTCTGGATGCCGCGGGAACCGACTGGTGGCCGCTCGGCCAGGTTGTTTCCGCTCCCGGGATCGAGATTGCCTCCGCCGGCGGTGATAGCCTATTTTCCCTGGACGTGCTGGCCATGACCAGGGCCTGGCAAACCGGACTGCCCCGGATTTTGGGTGGACCCAAAGCCGAAAGCGCCGTCCCCGCCCCTGCCCAAAACGGGGATAACGCGGGTCAGCAGGATCCGGCTTCCTGTCCTGTGGCCGTCAACCTGAAGACCAAACCGCGGGTTGCGGTGATCCAGTTGCCCGGAGTCAATTGCGAAGACGAGTCCCGCCGCCTTTTGGAAGTTTCCGGGGCGGATGCGGAAATTTTCCGCTGGACCAGGTCGCCGGCCGAATTGGACGTATTCGACGGGTATCTGATTCCGGGCGGATTTTCCTACCAGGATCGTGTCCGGGCCGGAGCCGTGGCCTCCAAGGATCCCCTCTTGCGCGTCCTGCTGGAGGGAGCTGCGGCGGGCAAGCCCATCCTGGGCATCTGCAATGGTTGCCAGGTGCTGGTGGAAGCCGGCCTGGTGCCTGGAATCGAACCCGGTGCGGTGGAACTGGCCCTGGCCGCGAACCGGTATCCTGGACGCAGGGGTTATCATTCCCGCTGGGTGGGGTTGCAGGCGGTTCCCGGAGCCAGAAGCCCCTTTGTCGAAGGCCTGGCCGGTACGTTTCCCTTGCCGATCGCGCATGCCGAAGGGCGTTTCACGCACGAGGATCCCGAATTTTTTACCCGGCTGGAAAATGACGGACTGGTGGCCCTGCGCTACACCGGTCTGGGCGGTCGGTCGGACGCCGCGGCAGGCAATCCCAACGGTTCCCTGAACCATGTGGCGGGATTGACAAATGTCGCGGGCAACGTGCTGGCCATGATGCCCCACCCGGAGCGCGCCGCGCAGCTGCGCCACGTGCCGGAAGATCTTCCCCATGCCTGGGGTCGGTTCCGGCAGGCCTCCGCGGGAGATTTCAATATCCTGGAAACCGCGGGCCCCGGAAGTTTCCTGCTGCGCAGGTTGGTTGAGTTGTGCTGATGCAATTTGAAAGGATGCCATGAGTAGCCCGTCGACTTCCCGGCCCGCAGCTGCGGCCACCGGTTTAACGACGATGTTGACCAGCCATAAGGGTGTGGATCTGCATGCGGCCACCGCCCTGCTGGTCATGAAGGACCGGTTGGACGGGGGACATCTCCTGGAGGGGCTGTTCCGCTGTGAAATGCATTCCTTCGGCAGCGGCGAACCGGGGGTTTCGATTGCCCGGCTCCTGGACGTCGGCCGGTATTTCAATCCGAACAAACACCATTATGGACATTTCACGATGGCGGGCGAAGGGGCGAACCGGTTAGCCGACGCGTCCGGCAGCCATACTCTTGATCCACAGTGGCCGGGTACCCCCGTGGGATCGGATCTGGAACCGGCGGCTCTTGAACAGGACCAGCTCTACGATCTGCTTCTGGGAGGAGCTCCGGCGCCGGGAATTACCGCGGTGGACGTGGTCTCTTTTCCCTACGGGCAGGAGGGCCCCGTTCTTTCAGGTGTTTTGTGGAGGCTCATGATTCGGGGCGATAAGGATGTCGCCCTGGAAACCGGCCGGATGCTGGCGGTTGCGAGCCACCGCAAGGAGGGGTTGCTCATCAATCCCCACATGGAGGCCTGGCTGGCAGCCTCACGTTGACCGACATTTTTGATACAGGACCGCGACCCCGGGAGATTTAATGAGTTCGATGTACGGAAACCGCCGCCGGCACTGGAATGAAGAATGTGGAGTGGTGGGAATCGCCGCCGTCGCCGGCGCGAGCGAGCTGGCCAGTCTGGCTCTTCATGCCCTGCAGCACCGTGGTCAGGAAAGCGCGGGAATCACCGTGGCCGACGGGCACCGGTTGAATACCTACAAGAAAATGGGCCTGGTGGCGGATATTTTCGACGAAGATGTCACGCGTTCCCTGGCCGGAAATTATGCCATCGGACATGTCCGTTACAGCACCTCGGGTTCCTCCAATATCCTGAACGCCCAGCCCCTGCAGGTGGCTTCGCACCGGGGGACGGTGAGCCTGGCCCACAACGGAAACCTGGTCAACGCCCACCTGCTGAGACGGCAAATGGAACTCGACGGCTCCATCTTCGCCACCACCAGCGATACCGAGGTCATCCAGCACCTGCTGGCGCGTCACCGGGCCGAAGCCTGCGAAGACGCCCTTCTGGATATTCTGCCGGAAGTCCAAGGGGCCTACAGCCTGGTTGTCCTGACCCGGGAAAAACTGATTGCGGTTCGCGATCCGTACGGCTTCCGCCCCCTGTGCCTCGGCCGCTACCGCGACAGCTATGTGGTCGCCAGTGAAAGCTGTGCTTTCGACATCATCGGCGCGACCTACCTCAGGGACATCGAACCGGGGGAGATGGTGGTGCTGGGGGACGGGGAACTGGTCAGCCGCAAGCTTCCCATCGAAGCCGAGGAAAAGCGCTGCATCTTCGAACATGTCTATTTTTCACGGCCCGACAGCAGGGTGTTCGGCAGCAATGTGGAGGCGGTCCGGCGGCGCAGTGGTGAGATCCTCGGTCGCGAGGCCCCGGCCTCCGCTGATCTGGTCTGCGCGGTCCCCGATTCCAGCAACACCGCGGCGCTGGGTTACGCCCGCGCCACCGGTCTGCCCTTCGAACTGGCCCTTATCCGCAACCATTACGTCGGGCGGACCTTTATTTCCCCCGCCCAGAAGGTGCGGGACATGTCGGTTCGCATTAAATTCAATCCCGTGGCCGAGATCATCGAGGGCAAGAGAATCGTCGTGGTGGATGACTCCATCGTGCGCGGCACGACCATGCGCAAACTGGTAAAGCTGATCCGGGGAGCCGGAGCCAGTGAAGTCCATCTTCGCATCGCCTCGCCGCCGGTGACCAATCCCTGTTATTACGGGATCGACACTCCGGTCCGTAACGAACTGATCGCCTCGAGCCACACCGTGGATGAAATCGCGACCTATTTGAGGGTCGATTCCCTCGCCTACCTTTCCCTACCCGGCCTGTTGGAATCCGCCGGCGACGGGGAAAAGTACTGCGAGGCTTGCTTCACCGGAAACTACCCCGTGTCCTTTGATGAAGGGACTCGCAAGGATGTGTTCGACAACCATGCCTCAGGGGTGGAAATTCCGGTAAAACCGTTGCCGCCGGTAATTGAACCGGAACAGGGCAGCTCCTGAAATCGAGGATAAATTGTTTGATCTGAACAAGGGGTCCGGCACTTCGGAAAAGTGGAGGCCGGATCCGCGCTTTGATGATCCCCTCTTCCTGGGCAGGACCCTTACGCGCAGGGTGTTGCCGCTGGTCTCAGCGCCGGCCCGGTATATCGGGGGGGAACTGGGCACGGTGCGCGAGGGCTTCGACCCCGCGGGCGCCAATATCCTGCTGACCTTCCCCGATGCCTACGAAGTGGGTATGTCGCATCAAGGCCTGCGGATTCTCTACAGCCTTTTGAAGGAACAGCCGGATACTTTTTGTGACCTGGCCTACACGCCCTGGCCCGACATGGAGAAGAAGATGCGGGCCGAAGGCCTGCCGTTGTTCGGACTGGAATCCCGCCACCCGGCGGGTCAATTCGATATCGTAGGCTTTTCACTGGGCTACGAATTGGCCTATTCCAACATGTTGACGATGATCGATCTGGCGGGCTCGCCGCTGCGGGCGTCCGACCGCGGCGAGGGCGATCCCATTTTCATTGCCGGAGGATCGTGCACGCTGAATCCGGCGGTGGTCAGCCCCTTCCTGGATCTGATTCTGCTGGGAGATGGTGAAGAGGGGGTGCTGGACGCGGCCGCCATCGTGCGGGAAATGAAAACGGCGGGGGCGACACGCGCCGACACCCTGCTTCGGCTACGCGAGATCGATGGTGCCTGGTGGCCCGGAGTGACCCGGCCGGTGCGCGCGCGGGTCCTCAAGGACCTCAATACTTTTTCGCCTCCCGCCCAACTCGTGCCGGTCATGGAGCCGGTGCACGACCGCCTGGCCCTGGAGGTCATGCGGGGCTGTGTGCGGGGCTGCCGTTTTTGCCAGGCCGGCATGATTACCCGCCCGGTAAGGGAAAGAGACGCTGCCGCCCTTGTTCAGGCAGCCGCCGAAGGTATCGCCGAATCCGGTTACTCCGAGGTTTCGCTGCTGAGCCTGTCGACTTCCGACTACAGCGGTCTGGGGGAGACCGTCGTGGGCATCCAGGACAAGTTCGAGGGCCAACGGACCAATCTGGCCTTGCCCAGCCTGAGGGTCGATTCGGTGGACGAGGGACTTTTCAGCCGCATCAGCCAGGAAAGGCCCGGCAATTTCACCTTCGCCCCGGAGGCCGGCAGCCAGCGTCTGCGCGATGTGATCAACAAGAACATCACCGAGGATGACATTCTCACCACGGCCCGGCAGGCGTTTGATTCCGGGGTCAAAAGCGTCAAGTTGTACTTCATGATCGGTCTGCCGACGGAGACCAACGAGGATCTCGACGAACTGGTGGCCCTGGTGGGCAAGGTCGTGGCCCTGGCGCCTCGCGGCGGTTCCCAGATCCATGTTTCCATTTCCCCGTTCGCTCCCAAGGTGCACACGCCGTTCCAGTGGGCCGGCCAGATATCCCGCGCGGAAATCGACCGGTGCAACACCTACCTGGCCAGACCTCTGCGCCGTATGAAGGTAAAAGTCAGCCTGCGTGAACCTCACACGTCGTTCCTGGAAGGTATTCTGGGCCTGGGCGATGGCAGCATGACGGCGGTTGTCCAGCGGGCCTGGGAGTTGGGCGCGCGTTTCGACGGTTGGACCGAGCATTTCCGCATCGAACTTTGGGACCAGGCCCTGGAAGAGATGCAGATTGATCCCGCAAAATATCTTTCTCCCCGGGACCCCGAGGCGCCCCTGCCCTGGGACACGGTGGATGCGGGGGTGGACAAAGCGTTCCTGCAGAGGGACTGGCGTCGGGCCACCAGGGAACGCATCCTGCCGGACTGCCGCTTGGAAGGCGCCTGTTACGACTGCTCTTCCTGCGATGGGGACATGGTCCATATTTTTTCAAAGCTCGAGGCCATGAAGGGACAGGAGGCCCGCCGGGGGCCCGCGATTCCCACGAAGGGACGGGAGGGAACCCAGGAACGGATATCCCCGGCGCAGAAGACTCCTTTGGCCGAAACTCCCGATAATACTATGGGAACGGGATTCGATCCCCGGAACCGGGATGGCGCGGAACCCGGTCAGGAACAGCGCAAATGGCAGATCTGGCGGCAACAGGCGGCCGCCAAGTGCTGGTATCGCATTGAATACAAAAAATCAGGGGATATGGTTTTCCTGGGCCACCTGGATTTCCAGCGGCAGCTTCATCTGGCCCTGCGACGTTCGGGCTTGCCTGCTGCCTACAGCAAGGGCTATCATCCTCATCCATTGCTCAAGTTCGGCCCCCCGCTTCCGGTGGGCGTTGTTGGCTTGCGCGAATGTCTGGACATTGCCCTGGAACGTCAGGTGCCCGGTTGGATCGAAGAAATGAACCGGACCCTGCCGCCGGGATTAAAGATTTTGAGGGATGCCGTAATCGGTGGACAGACCCCCCGGTCCATCGATCAGATCGTCACCCGCATGGACTACCGGGTTGTTTTGCCCGGCAGCGCTGAGGGCGGCCCCGCCGTAGAGACGGTCGCCGCCGCCGTGGACGCCTTCCTGGCCAGTGACAAATGGCTTTATGTAAGGAAACGTCCCAAGGGGGATATCGAAATTGATGCCCGTAAGCTGGTTGCCACCTGCGAACTAGGGCCGCTCACAACCATCGAGGCCGGCGAAGGACCCGTCCTGCGCGTTTCATTGTTGCGCAGCAAAACCGGGGCTTCCCTGCCCATTCACGATTTTTTGACCGCCCTGCTGCGGGACGCGCTGCCCTACCCGGGCCACTGCGCCATTACCCGCACGGGATATTTCGGTCGTCACTCCGATGGGCGATGGTTATCGCCCATCGAGGAAGTAGGTGAATCCAGCCTGCGCTACTGGATGGGTCGGCATATGATCGGCTGATCTTCAGCGCCACCGCTGGTTGTTTATGAAGAAAGAAATGGTTATCAACTCGTCCCCTCACGAGATCCGTATCGCCATGCTGGAAGACGGCGAACTGGTGGAACTGATCGTCGAGGGCGCCGACTCCAAACGGATCGTCGGCAATGTCTACAAGGGAAAGGTTTCTTCCGTCAAACCGGGGCTTCAGGCCGCCTTCATCGACATCGGCATGGAGCGGGCGGGATTCCTGCACGCTTCGGACCTGGATCACGACGACAGCGAAGAGGAGGAGGCCACCTCGGGCGGCCGCGGAGGCAGGCGGCGTTACCGGCAGGTCCCCGACATCGGTAATGTCCTGAAGGTGGGGGACGACATCCTCGTCCAGGTCACCAAGGAACCCATCAGCACCAAGGGGCCTCGCCTTACCGCGGACATCAGTCTGCCCGGGCGTTACCTGGTCATGATGCCGAAGGGCCGCCACATAGGCGTCTCCCGCAAGATCGACGACCGCCGCGAGCGGGTCCGTCTCAAGCAGCTTCTGCAGAAACACCGCTCGGACGAGGGTGCCTTCATCATCCGCACCGCGGCCACGGCGGTCAAAGAGGACGCCTTGAAATCAGACGTGACTTATCTGAGCGATCTTCTGGACAAGATCAAATCCAACGGCAAGGAAGTGGAAGCTCCCGCGCTGGTGCATGAGGACGTCGGCCTGGTGGTGGCCCTGATCCGTGACATCTTCAAGGAAGACACGGCGCGTCTGCTCATCGACGACAAGGAAGATTACGACCGCCTGTGCACCTACGTGAGGAATTTCGCGCCGGAACTGAAGAACCGGATCGAGTACTACAACGGCGATCTGCCCATTTTCGACCAGTTCGAGATCGAGGCCGAGATCAAGCGCACCCTGGACAAGCGCGTGTGGATGAAAAAGGGCGGCTACCTGATCATCGAACCCACCGAGGCGCTGGTAACCATCGATGTAAATACCGGCCGCTTCACCGGCCGGCGCAACCAGGAAGAGACCATCCTGCAGACCAACATGCTGGCCGCCCGCGAAGTGGCCCGTCAGCTGCGTTTGCGTGATTTCGGCGGCATCATCGTCATCGACTTCATCGACATGGAGAACGAAGGCAACAAGAAGCGGGTCTTCAACGAACTGCGGCACCACCTGAAGCGTGACCGCGCCCGGCACAAGGTTTTCCAGGTCAGTGGCCTGGGGCTGGTGGAAATGAGCCGCCAGCGCGTACGGCCTTCGCTGCTGTCCCAGCTCTCGGACGACTGCCCCTATTGCACGGGCACGGGCAAGGTCCTTTCGATGGAGACCATGAGCAACCGCATCGAGCGGTTGGTGCACCGGATCGCCATCGTCACCCGCGAGAAGCGGCTCCAGATCCAGGCGAATCCCGTGCTGGCGCTGTATCTGCTGGAACGGCGGCCGGAGCAGTTCCGGGAGTTGTGCCGGACCTTCGACCTTGAACTCAATGTTCTGGACGACGCGTCGCTTCACGTTGAGGAATTCCGGATCATCTCGCTTGGTTCGGGTGTCGACCTGATTGCGGAGTTCGAGAAGAAGGCCCGCAGTGGCGGGGGGCGCCGGTAGGCTCTGTATCTTGGGTTGTTGTGCCTCTGGAATTGTGCCTGGCATGGTCAACTCCCTATGCAGTGGTTCCGGCCGCATAGGGATATTGGATATGAATGCAGAAACCCCCGCTGGCGGGTTTGTAAGCTTGGATAAAAAATATCATTGCGAAAAAGTGCCCCCGGGGGCACTTTTTTAATCTATTTTGTTTGTTTTCAATGTGTTGAAGTTCTGAATGTTCCATTATGACAATATTTTTATTGTCAAACCTCAGAAGAAGTAAATAAATATGTTGTCAAAAAGTATTTATTGACAACAAATATGTTGTCCCAAGTTGCCCCCCGGGGGGCGATTTTGCAGTGATATTTTTTATCCATGTGGACAATCTCAGCAATCAGAAAATGCAATCCGAAACTCGCCACAACGGGAATTTTTCTCTCAGGAGGGGGGTGCGGCATCAATGCGGGATTTGAGTTGAAGTCGGGCGCGGACAGCGAAATTTTTAGCCAGTTCTTGATTACGGGCGCGATCCCCGGGAGCCAGCCGCCGCCACAGGTATTTTGATCCGTATTCAAAAAACTGGGCCAAGCGGAAGCTCCACACCGAGAGCTTGCCGTAGTGTTTGGCGATGAACAACCGGTAGCTTTTCTGGAATTGAAGGATGCTGAACCGGCTGACCTTGGCGGCGGCTTTTCCCTCGAGGTGGGTGATTTCCACTTCCGCGCAGTACCAGATTTCCAGGCCGGCGTGTTTGGCCCGGTAGCACCAGTCGGTTTCCTCGAAATACATGAAGAACCGTTCGTCCAGCGGGCCGACGGTATCCAGCGCGCGCCTGGACATGAGAAAGCAGGCTCCCATCACGTATTCCACTATCCGGGAGCTCTCCTGGCGAGTGGGAACGAAGACGATGCGCTGGGAAAGGGACCCCCGCAACCACATTCGTCGGGGATCCAGAAAGCCGAACCAATGGTAGCGCGCCCGTGGGAAGTACCCGCCTGAAATGGTGGGACGGCCGTCTCCGTCAACCAGTCGGGGGCCCACGGCGCCCACGTTCTGGTGGCCGTTCATGAACCGGAACATGCGCACCAACGAGGCTGGGGGGCAGATCGTGTCAGGGTTCAGCAGAAGGATCCCGTTACCCCTGGCCTGGCCCAACGCGAGATTGTTCCCCCGGCTGAAACCCAGGTTGCCTCCGGATTCGATGACCTCGACCGTGGGGAAGTCCTGGGCGACCATGGCGACGGAACCATCATGCGAATCATTGTCCACCACCAGAACCTCAGTCGCCAGACCCTCGGTGGCCGCCGGCAGCGAAGCCAGGCAATCACGCAACATCTCCCGCGTGTTCCAGTTGACGATGATGATACTCAGGTCAATGGTATGATGCGAATCCATGGTGTCCCGCGCTACTTGCGGCCGGCGCGGCGCAGGATTTCCTGCTCCTCGTCGGTCAGGCTCTGCAGCCCTTCGCGGGAAATCTTGTCGAGAATGAGATCGATGCGCTGCTGATTGGGTGATTTCTTGCTTTTGTCGCCTGTGCGGCCGTTGCCCCCGTGGTTTTTATCCTCAGGACGAACCACCCGCATCTTGCGCTTGGTCTGATAGCGTTTCCACGCCCCGCCCAGTCCACCGGGGCCGCCGCCCAATGATCCCATGCCGATGGGGTTGCCCAGCGAGGGAATGGTAATGCGCAAAAAGATGAACCCAGCCAGCATCCCCCCGAGATGGGCCAGGTTGGCTACCGTGCCTCCGCCGGGAATCGACATCAGGTCGATCAGGGCCAGCAGGATCACGAAGTATTTGGCCTTCATGGGAATGACGAACATGAACAGGATGATGGAATTCGGAAAGGTCATTCCATATGCCAGCAAAATACCCATGACCGCGGCTGAGGCGCCAATCATGGGGACGAAGGTCTCCATCCCGAAAAGTTTGAAGATTCCGTAGACGATGGCCCCGCCCAGCCCGCACACGAAGTAATAGACCATAAAATTCCGCTGGCCCCAGCGGGATTCGATCTGGGAGCCGAACATCCACAGTGCGAACATGTTGAAACCGATGTGGTACAGGCCCCCGTGCAGGAACATGTAGGTCACAAAACGCCAGACCTGCAGACCGAAGATGGCCTCGTGGGGGATGAAGGCCAGCCACCCGGTCAGCGGTCCGATTTTCCCCGTAAGGCCGCCCCCGAAGAAGGTCTGCAGGGCAAACACCGCCACGTTGGCGATGATCAGCGCTTTTACGGCCGGAGTCATCATCCTGCCGCCGAACGACATTCCTGGTCTCATGGTCCTCATCGGTCGTCCTTCAATCAGCTGGGGCGTGTGGTGCGGAATAGTTGCATTGGAAAAATGTACACAAGATAGGGGATGTCACCAATGAAAAAAGCGGGGGAGCCCAAGGCTCCCCCGCCTGTGTTGGTGTATCAACCCTCTTTAGCGGTAACTCATCCGCATGGCCTCGACCACTTCGGGAGAGAGCTTCGTAATCCCGCCCCGGGCCGCGTTTGACGGAATGGGAGCGCCGTATGTGGGATCCCAAACGAAAGCGTCAACGGGTACCTGGGCCCAGGATGATCCGGTCACCTGGTTTATCTTCTCCAGGAAGGCGTTGGCTACGAATGCGTACCCCTTGTTGTTGGGATGGACTCCGTCCAACGAGAAGTAGGTGCTGGCCGCCCAGTCGGCGATGGAGCCGGTCGGGTTGGTGATCTTGTGGAACAGGAAATGCCGCGCCGCGCCCGGATTCTCGGCGCGAAGATCGTCCATGGCGGCGTTGAAGTCCACGATCGGGAGCATTCCGATGTCAACATCTCCAGTTCCGAGAATCATCTCGAAGGTTCCTTCGATGGCCGCATTGTAGGCCCCGATGACCTCGGTGTCGAGGTACGCAACCTCCGCAGTGTCCAGGGTCATGGCCGCCGGGAGTTCTCCTCCGGGAGTGGTCGGCAGATCCGAGCCGAGGAAATCCGTGAACAGGATGTATTCGGCGTCCGCTTCCTCAAAGGTAAGCTGGAGGGCGCCGAAGACCGCATCGAAAGTGGTGCGGTCCAGGAAGTAGGCAATGTTTCGCACCAGAGGCAATGTGGCCCCGATAATGGGGGTCGGGAATCCATTGCGTCCCGCGAGACCGCCGGCCAGAGAACCGAGGAATCCCCCATAATTCTGGGCGAAAACCGCAGCCGACGTAATGGCCGGATGCCCGATCGGTTCACCGCTGGTCGCCCCAAACAGGAAGTCGTTCCCACCTATCCAGGCAGTTGCCAGGGCGGGGCCCTTGGCGATTACCTGATAGAACTGGGAACCGGTCTGGTAACCGGGAGCAGGGGCATTGGGGGGAACCTCAACGTTCTTGAACAACCCCACCATCGGGCCGGCCCGATTGATGAACTCGAAGAAAGTATTGGGACTGCCCAGATTGACTCCGTAGCTGGAGCCTGCGCTGTATGCGTTCATCAGGTCGGAACTGAAAGCTCCGGGCACACCCAGATTGTGGTACTGGGTGGGCTGAGTCACCGCCAACAGGAGCCCGGCCACTGCGTCTTCGTGTGTGACGCCCAACGGTACCACACCTGTGCCGTTGTAGTGCAGGACACCGGCCACATGATTAGGAGCGCTTTCGCTCACGTCGGTGGTCCCAATCCCGGGAGCATCGACCCAAGGCTGCGTGAACGTATCCTTGTTCAGACCCATCTGGGTAGCGACGATCATCGGATAGCTGTTGGCCTGTCCCGCTTTCATCAAGCCGGAATCCATGAACCCCGCCGTCAAGCTGTTACCAATCGCCACATAGGGCGTACTGGCATCCGCCGGGCCGGGGTCGTTGACCTGGCCCGTGGGATCCGATGGGGCATCCAACGAACACCCCGCCAGCAGGAGAGCCAGCAGGAGTGCAATCAGTGTGAATGACATATTGAGTTTCTTCATTTCCCGCACCTCCTTCTAGAAGTTGTAGCCGATGCCGACCCCAAAGAGGTTGGCCAGGGATTTGTAGGAACCGAACGGATAATCGGTGGTATTGCGAACCGGCTCACCGTTTTCGATATTGGTCCGTTCGTCACCCACAACAAGCATGTAACTGACGTTGAAGTCCCATTTGCCCGCCTTGTACATGGCGCCGATCGAGTAGTCGTTTCGGTCGCTGTCCGGGAGCAGGGGACTGACCGCGACCAGAGGCTGCGGTGATTTGTCATGCACGTAACCGGCCATGAGATTGAGCTTCTCGCTGGCCTGGAAATCGAAGCCGAACCGAAGCTGCCATGAATCTTCGTAGTTGAAGTGGATGGTCTGG
>Ga0164313_10004462_pt1 | contig 12439 bp, 6 predicted proteins | sample GuaBasSedimGuay4_FD_113735 | JGI IMG/M metagenome (GOLD analysis project Ga0164313, IMG submission 113735) | Subseafloor sediment microbial communities from Guaymas Basin, Gulf of California, Mexico - Guay4, Core 4569-4, 0-3 cm | ecosystem: Environmental > Aquatic > Marine > Hydrothermal vents >... | reverse complement strand
TGCATCCAACCATGGATGATAAGACTCTCAGGGAGGGCATTGAGTTGGCCAAAAAATACAATGTGGCTTCGGTCTGCATCAAACCTTATGCTGTAAAGATGGCGACAGATATGCTGCAGGGATCCGATGTCATGGTATGCACCGTGATTGGTTTTCCACATGGGAACAGCCGTGTGGATGTGAAGGTTTATGAGACGGAGAGGGCCATCGATGATGGTGCGGTGGAGATCGATATGGTGGTCAATACAGGGAAAGTCCTTTCTGAGGATTGGGACTATGTAAAAGATGAAATTGGGTCCATCATAGCCGTGACAAAGAAGCATGGGGCTGCCCTGAAGGTTATTTTCGAAAATGATTTCCTGCCCGAAGCAAAACATAAAATCAGGCTGTGTGAAATCTGCAGCGATCTGAAGGTAGAGTTTGTGAAAACCTCCACCGGGTATGGATTTAATAAGCAAAGCGATGGTTCTTATAACTATAAGGGTGCCACACACGACGATCTTGTACTGATGCGAAAGCATTCTGATCCTGCGGTTGAGATAAAGGCTGCCGGAGGAGTGCGTACTCTGGAGGACACATTGAAGGTGAGGGAGCTGGGCGTGACACGAATTGGTGCCACAGCGACCGAGGCAATTATCCTTGCTGTGGATGGTGAAAAGGCAGGTGAGTCACCAGAAGGATACTAAGCATATAAAGCATAAATAATATTGATCATGAAATATTTCCTATTCGTACCATTACTTGCTCTTGTTTTGTCTTTCACTGCATGCTCTGACACAGTGAAGGAGAAGCAAAGACCCAACATTGTCTTCATTATGTCTGACGATCATGCCTACCAGGCCATCAGTGCCTACAGCGATCATTTGATTCAGACACCCAATATCGACCGGATTGCGGATGAGGGTATGCTATTTAGCAACGCCTGTGTAAGCAACTCTATCTGTGCTCCTTCCAGGGCCACCATTCTAACCGGGAAGCACTGTCATCTGCATGGGAAGATCGATAATATTTTCCCCTTCGATACCACACAACTTACCTTTCCTCAACTATTCCAGGATGCCGGATACCAGACCGCCATGTTTGGGAAGCTCCATTTTGGAAACAATCCCAAAGGGATCGATGAGTTTAAGATTCTGCCCGGACAGGGAGCCTATTATAATCCTGATTTCAATACCAACGATGGCAAGATCCGCATTGAGGGCTATACCACCGATGTGATTACCGATCTTACAATGGACTGGATGAAGAACCGCAGGGACCCGGAGAAGCCCTTTCTTCTTTTCTACCTTCACAAGGCACCCCACCGCAATTGGCTTCCCGCCGAAAGACATTTCAAGGAGTTTACAAAAAAGACTTTCCCGGAACCACCCACTCTGTTTGATGATTATGAAGGACGTGGAACAGCTGCAAAAGAGGCTGAGATGAATATACTGCTTCACCAGAACTGGGCAGGGGATTCCAAGCTGCGTCCCGAAGTGATGGATAAGCTGGGCATCACACCTGCTTCCAAGGCGGACCAGCGGATCATGCAAAACACTTACAGGCGTTTCACTGAAGAGCAACTGGCCGCCTGGAACGAAGTATACGATCCCATCACTGAGGATTTCAAGGAGCGCTATCCTAGCATGACAGAAAAGGAGCAGATGAGCTGGAAATACCAGCGCTATATGCAAGACTACCTGGGTTGTATCGCAGCCGTGGATGATGGTGTGGGAACGGTGCTGGACTATCTGGACGAATCGGGACTTACTGAGAACACCATAGTGGTCTACACCTCCGATCAGGGCTTTTACCTGGGCGAACATGGCTGGTTCGATAAGCGCTTCATTTATGACGAGTCCTTCAAAACACCCCTATTGGTCAGATGGCCCGGAACCGTGCAGCCTGGAAGCAAAAATGACGAGATGGTACAGAACCTGGACTTTGCACAAACTTTCCTGGATATTGCCGGAATTGAAGCTCCCTCCGATATGCAGGGAGAAAGCATTGTTCCACTTCTGAAAGGTGATGTCAAGGGCTGGGACCGTGATGCAGTCTACTACCACTATTATGAATATCCGGGAGCCCATATGGTTAAACGGCACTATGGGATAGTGACCAGGGAGTACAAATTGGCGCATTTCTATGATGATGTGGATGAATGGGAACTCTATGATCGCAAGAACGATCCCATGGAGATGCAGAACGAATTTAACAATCCGGAATACGCCTCTGTAGTGGCCGAATTGGAGGAGAAGCTGGCCGAATTGCGTGTAAAATATGAAGATTCTGAAGAACTGGATCAAAAATTTATAGACCTCTATCAGAAATAAACCTAAATATCAGGACCCATGAGAATTAAGCTATTATTGCCATTGTTTGCCCTTGCCCTTGCGCTGACGCTCGCCGCCTGTTCGAATAAGGGCGATCAGAAGCCCAGACCCAATATCGTTTTTATTATGTCGGACGATCACGCCTATCAGGCCATAAGTGCCTACAGCGATCACCTGACACAGACTCCCAATATCGACAGAATTGCAAATGAAGGAATGTTATTCAGCAATGCCTGTGTAACCAACTCCATCTGTGCTCCCTCGAGGGCCACTATCCTCACAGGAAAGCACTGTCACCTGCACGGGAAGATCGACAACAGGTTTCCCTTTGATACCACCCAGGTTACTTTCCCGCAGCTTTTTCAGGCTGCCGGATACCAGACAGCTATGTTCGGGAAGCTTCATTTTGGAAACAATCCCAAGGGGATCGATGAGTTTAAGATACTGCCCGGACAGGGTGCTTATTACAATCCCGATTTCAATACCAACGATGGTAAAATCCGCATCGAAGGATATACCACAGATGTGATTACTGATCTGACCATGGATTGGATGAAGAACCGCAGGGATCCGGACGTACCCTTCCTGCTTTTCTTTCTGCACAAGGCACCCCACCGTGAGTGGTTGCCTGCTGAAAGGCATTACAAGGAGTTTACTAAAAAGACTTTCCCGGAACCTCCCACGCTGTTTGATGATTATGAAGGACGTGGATCGGCAGCCAGGGAGGCCGAAATGAATATTCTACTTCACCAGAACTGGGCGGGGGATTCCAAATTACGTCCCGAAGTGCTGGATGAGCTGGGAATTACACCTGCCTCCAACTGGGACAAGCGAGCCATGCAGAACAAATACAATCGTTTCACAGAGGAGCAACTGGCCGCATGGAATGCTGTCTACGATCCCATCATCGAAGATTTCAAGCAGCGCTATCCAACCATGACCGAAAAGGAGCAAATGAGCTGGAAGTACCAGCGCTATATGCAGGATTACCTGGGTAGCATCGCTGCTGTGGATGATGGTGTTGGTGTATTGCTTGACTATCTGGACGAAGCAGGACTCTCAGAAAACACCATAGTGGTCTACACCTCCGATCAGGGCTTTTACCTGGGCGAACATGGCTGGTTTGACAAACGCTTTATTTACGATGAATCTTTTAAAACCCCCCTGCTTGTAAAATGGCCGGGAACAGTGAAGGCTGGAAGCAAAAATGACCAAATGGTTCAGAACATGGACTTTGCTCAGACCTTTCTGGATATAGCCGGAATAGAGGCCCCTTCTGATATGCAGGGAGAGAGCATTGTGCCGTTACTGAAAGGCGATATCAAGGGCTGGGACCGTGATGCGGTTTACTACCACTATTATGAATATCCGGCTGTGCATATGGTGAAGCGACACTATGGGATCGTGACCAGGGAGTATAAACTGGCTCATTTCTATTACGATGTGGATGAATGGGAGCTGTATGATAGGAAGAATGATCCTATGGAAATGCAGAACGAATATAACAATCCTGAGTATGCCAATGTTGTGGCCGAGCTAAAGCAGAAACTGGATGATCTACGTGTGAAATATGGAGATTCAGCAGAACTTGATCAGAAATATATAGATCTGTATAATAAGAAATAAACTGGATACCGAAGGAACCAAGTAAAATTTAAATAAAATCTTTGTCATGAGAAGAAATCTGATTACCCTTTTACTGATCATTGGAATGATTCCTTCCCTGCAAGCGCAGAACCTTCTAAAATTCGAATGGAAATTTAAAACGGGTGACAATGCAGCCTGGGCCTGGCCTGAATATGATGACTCTTCCTGGGAAATCATTGAGGCAGGTACCGACTGGGAGAACCAGGGTCATGGCACCTATGATGGATTTGCCTGGTACAGGCAACAGATTCTTATTCCCGAAGATCTGAGAGAAAAGGCGGCTGAGAACGGGGGATTGATACTCCGTCTGGCCAGGATTGATGATTCGGATGTGACTTACTTCAACGGGCAGATTCTTGGGTCAACCGGCGGACTGCCTCCAGACTATGTAAGTGGCTATGGGGAGCTCCGGGCCTATACAGTCCCAATGGACCGTGTGGGATGGGGAGCACAGAATACCATTGCTATCAGGGTATATGATGGCGGAGGTGGTGGTGGTATTGTGGGCAATCCTGTGAGCCTTACTGTGAAAGGGATGGAGGATATGCTGGTACTCACCCCGGTTATGGAGCGTGAGGATCATCTGGTATTGAATGAGGAGCCTGTGGTGGTTAATCTTCAGGTGGAAAACAAGATGAAACAAGCAGTGGAAGGGACTTTGCTGGTGGAAACAGTTACTGATTTCGGGGATGTCATTGTTGATATTTCAAAAGAGCTTAAGGTCAGGGGTGGAGCCACCAGGCAAATACCTCTTGAAATGGGACGACTTTCACCAGGATTTTACAATGTTTCGGTGGTGCTCGATAGTGAGAACGGTAACAAGCGGCTCGACTTTGCTCTGGGTGTTCGGCCCGAAGAGATTGTCTCACCTCTGGATCGGGCTGATGATTTTGATAACTACTGGATGCGGGCCCGACGTGAACTGGATGCGGTCGATCCCCAGTTTAAGTTGATCCGGCAGAATAATCTCTGTACCGAGACCCGTGATGTCTTTCTTGTGGAGATGCGCTCCCTGGGGAATGTTTTGATTCGGGGATGGTATATGAAACCGGTTAAAGAAGGCATCTATCCGGCCATTCTACATGTGCAGGGCTACAGCAGCACCAAGGTGCCTCAGAACCTTTACCCGGGCGATGATATGGTGTCACTGGCTCTCAACATACGGGGACATGGGAACAGCCAGGACGATGTAAACCCGGGCTTCCCCGGCTATCTGCAATTCCATGTGGATGACAAAGAGCGCTATATTTATCGTGGAGCATATATGGACTGCGTACGGGCAGTGGACTTCCTGTATTCCAGGAGCGAGGTGGACACCTCACGGGTAGCTGTTGAGGGTGGTAGCCAGGGGGGTGCATTAAGTTTTGCAACAGCAGCTCTGGACAATGAACGAATCGATCTCTGCGTACCCCATGTGCCTTTCCTATCCGATTTTCGGGACTATTTTAAAGTGGCCGCTTGGCCGGGAGGTGAGTTCACGCAATACTTTAAAGACCATCCGGAGCTTTCAGAAGATGAGATCTATAAGACCCTGAGCTATATCGATATCAAGAACCTGGCTCCGTGGATCAATGCTCCGGTATTGATGTCCATCGGACTGATGGATGAAACCTGTCCACCACATATTAATTTTGCTGCCTACAACCAGTTGAATGTTTCAAAGGAGTATATAGTCTACCCCTATGCGGGACATGGACTACCCGGTGAATACTACAATGCTATGATGGACTATATCAAGCGACAATTCAATATGGAATAAACACTAACTATAACCACTAACTATTAACCAGTATGATCATTATTCAATCTTATTTCGTTGCAGTGCTCATGTGTGTGATCACCATGCTCTGCTGGGGTTCATGGGCCAACACCCAGAAAATGGCCTCCAGAAAATGGGCCTTCCAGCTCTTTTACTGGGACTATTCGCTGGGTGTATTAATCCTCGCACTGATACTGGCCTTTACCATGGGCAGTTCAGGAGAGGAGGGTAGGGGATTCCTGGCTGACCTTGCCCAGGCCGATAGCAAAGCGATTGGATCGGCCCTGCTGGGTGGTGCGGTCTTTAATATTGCCAACCTGCTGATCGTGGTGGCCATCAATATTGCAGGGATGGCTGTGGCTTTTCCTATCGGAATCGGGCTGGCACTGGTTATCGGTGTTGTGGTAAATTATGTGGCCACACCCCTTGGAAACCCGGTCGTTCTCTTTATTGGGGTAATCCTGGTGGTGCTGGCGATCATACTGGATGCCATTGTCTATCGCAAACACAGTGGTGGAGCAGCTTCGGGAACCACTAAAGGTATAGCAATCTCCATCCTGGGTGGAATTCTAATGGGCTTCTTTTACCGTTTTGTAGCAGCCTCCATGGTAACTGACTTTGCAGCTCCCGAAGCTGGAAAACTCACTCCATATACGGCATCTGTAATATTTGCTGTGGGCTTGCTGCTTTCCAATTTCGTCTGGAATACCTTTTTCATGTACAGACCTGTCTCGGGAGAGAAGGCCACTTACAAGGATTATATCAAGAAGGGAGATACAAAACTTCACCTGATAGGAATACTTGGCGGAGTCATATGGAGCCTGGGAATGACCTTTAGCATCATTGCTTCTGAGCAGGCTGGCTATGCCATTTCCTATGGACTTGGACAGGGAGCTACACTGATTGCAGCACTCTGGGGAGTCTTTATCTGGAAGGAATTTGGGAAGGCTGAAGGATTGAAGGGACTGCTTTTGGCCATGTTTCTCTTCTTCCTGGTCGGACTTGGAATGATCATCGCTTCTAGACTTATATAATGAAGAAGATTGTTGTTGTAGGAAGTTCCAATACGGATCTGATCATCAAAGTGCCCGAAATACCCCGTCCGGGTGAGACCTTGCTTGGAGGCGAGTTTATGACCTTTCCTGGTGGTAAAGGTGCCAACCAGGCCGTAGCAGCTGCACGGGCAGGAGGAGAGGTGGTATTTATAGCAGCTGTGGGGGATGATCCCTATGGGGAGGAGGCCATCAAAGGCTACAGCTTGGACCACATCAATACGGAGAATATAAAGGTCTGCAAAGGGGTACCTTCAGGAATTGCCATGATAACCATATCTGAGAAGGGGGAGAATGCCATCACTGTTGCCTCGGGTGCCAATGCCTTGTTGCTTCCGGCCGACCTGGAAGAGGCAGAGGAGCCATTTCAGGAAGCAGACTACATGCTGATACAGCTGGAAACACCGTTAGATACTGTGCAGAAGGCGGTTGAACTATGTAATGAATTCAAAACCCGGGTGATCCTGAATCCTGCTCCTGCAGCGGAGCTACCGAATGAAATTCTTGAGAAAGTCTCTATAATTACTCCCAATGAGACTGAAGCGGAACGTTTAACCGGGATCATTGTGAAAGATGTAATATCGGCTGCTGAGGCTGCTGATGCGCTTCATGAGCGTGGTATTGGAACAGTGATCATAACCATGGGCGCAAGTGGAGCATATCTTTCTGATCGCGCCACCGAAATCCAAACATTGATTCCCGGATTCAGTGTGGAGGCAGTGGACACCACTGCAGCCGGAGATGTGTTCAATGGTCAGCTAGCCGTATCCCTGGCTGAGGGCAGGGAGCTTCAAGTAGCCGTAATGGAGGCCCACGCCGCCGCCGCCCTTTCCGTTCAAAAACTTGGTGCCCAGAGCTCCATCCCCCGAAGGGAGGAGACTAATAATTTTCTTGACAGAAAACTATAAAAATGAAATGATATATAGAACCATACTGCTATTTTTGGCTTTGTGCTTTTTTCAGGTAGTGGGATCAGCCCAGTTTTTGCAGATTTCTGAAAACCAGCGTTTCCTGGTCACTCAGAAGGGAGAACCTTTTTTCTGGCTTGGTGATACAGGTTGGGAGATGCTCCACCGCCTCGACAGAGAGGAGATGGAACACTATATGAGAAACCGCTCCGGGAAGGGATTTACGGTGATCCAGACAGTGATCGTTGGGGAGATTGACGGCTTGGCCTTTCCTAATATGGAGGGTGATCTTCCTTTTGAAGAATTTGATCCCTTGCGCCCTAATGAAGGCTATTTTGAGATGGTGGATTTTGCAATAAAGAAGGCCGAAGAGTTTGGATTGGTTCTGGCACTGCTACCCACCTGGCACCGGTACGTATTGCCGGGTTCTCATCCACTTCGCAATAAGGAGGCTGTTTTTGATCCGGAGAATGCCTATGCCTATGGAAAGTTTCTTGGAGAACGTTATAAAGATGCACCCAATATAGTATGGGTGCTGGGAGGGGACTGGCCCGCCGGACCCCAGATTGAGATTTGGGATGCCATGGCCAGCGGCCTTGGTGAAGGAGATTCTGCTACCCATCTGATTACATACCATCCCCGGGGACAGCAGTCCAGCTCTACCTGGCTGCACAGTCGGGAGTGGCTCGATTTTAATATGGTGCAGACGGGACACCAGGCTCCCTCTTTCAATGTGTATGACTGGATCTATAATGATTATATGCTAACTCCACCAAAACCGGTGCTGAATGGAGAACCGGCCTATGAGGAGATTGGCATCTGGTTCAATCCGGCCAATCCGAGGCATGACGACTATGAGATCAGGAAACAGGCCTATTGGTCGGTGTTTGCCGGGGCCCTTGGTCACACTTACGGGAATAACAATATCTGGCAGATGAACCGGGATGATGAAAGCAGCAGGATCTGGCCTAACCGCACCTGGGAAGAGGCCCTGGAGAGTCCGGGTGCCGGACAGCTTGGATATCTTCGCAGGCTTATGGAGTCCAGACCCTTTCTGACACGCATTCCTGACCAGGAGATATTGCAGGGTGAGAATCCATCACACGCTTCCGACCACATCCGGGTGACCCGGGATGGCACCATGGGGGCGGATGATGCCACCTATGTAATGGTCTACTTACCTTATTACAGGAGCTTTAGCATCAGTACTGGTGTGATTAGCGGGGAGAAACTAAAGGTATGGTGGTACAACCCACAGAATGGTCAGGCTAAGCTCCAGGGGGTAATTGAAAACAGCGGTGAGTTTAGCTTCTCCAACTGGAAGGATCTGATTAAAGAGGGGCAGGGGGGACCCGATTGGGTGGTGGTGATTGATGATGCCGCTGCAGAATATAAGGCTCCAGGAATATCTAATATGAGATAAGATGAAAAAGACAACATTACTGATTTTTGGGCTGATCCTTTTTTCGGGTTTGCTCTTCTCCCAACAGAATGAGTTGAAAGTCCTCTTTGTGGGAAACAGTTATACCTATGGCTACAACCTGGCACACATAGTTTCCATTATTTCTGAAGGGACATCCACAAAGCTTATCACAAGAAAATCAACAATTGGAGGAGCCAGTCTTAGGGAACACTGGAGGGGAGGAAGAGAGCTGGAAACCAAAAAGATTATTGCTGAAGGAAATTTTGATATTGTTGTACTACAGGATTTCAGTATGTCGGCCATCCAGTCACCCGATAGCACCTTGAAATATGTGAAGCTATTCACGGAATATAACAGCAGTTTCGGTGCACTTACCTACCTCTTCAATACCTGGGCCCGGGAAAAGGTGCCACAATTTCAGGCTGAAATTGATGAGATATACAGACAGGCAGCCGGAGAAAATGGTGCGGTGAGAGTTCCTGTGGGTGCTGCGTGGGCATTAGCCCAGGATCTCCGCCCAATGGTGGATCTGTACACTTCTGATGGAAGCCATCCAAATGAACTGGGCACCATGCTTTCAGCCTCTGTGTTTGTCAGGGTAATATGCGAAGAACTTCCTGAGGTACTACCTACTCTGTACAGGATAGAAGATGCCTCCGGGGAGACAGTCAGACTGATGAACCATAATCCGGAAGATGCAGAGTTTTGCAGGAGGATTGCCAATGCTGTAACTGAATTCAAATAGAACTAAAAACTATCTTTTTACAATTGATAAATCCATTACTTATGAAAATCCACAAGCTATTTCTGACCAACCTCTTACTGACTTTAACGATTTCCTTATCCGCACAGTTGCAGATAGGCTCCCTGACCACCGACTACAAGACCAATCCCATTGGGATCGATAATCCCACACCCAAACTTAGCTGGATCATCCAGTCGGATCAGAGCAATACCATGCAGGCTAGCTACGAGATCCGTGCTGCATTGGATCCTGCCGATCTGGCAAAAGGAAGAAAGCAAATCTGGAGTTCGGGAAAGGTGCTTTCCTCACAAAGCGTTCATATCAAGTATGATGGCCAGGTGCCGCTTTCATTTCAAAGGGTCTACTGGCAGGTACGAGTTGAGGATAATCATGGAAAGAAAAGCAAGTGGAGTGATCCCGCTTTCTGGGAGATGGGTATAGTAGATAAAGCTGCATGGGAAGCAGATTGGATCACGCCCACCTGGGAGGAGGATATAAAAAAGTCAAATCCTTCCCCTTATCTCAGAAAAGAATTTACACTGGGCAAGGCCATAACAAGGGCCAGGTTGTATATCAGCGCTCAGGGCCTGTACCAGGTTGAGGTAAATGGCTTAAGAGTTGGCAGCCAGGAATTTACTCCCGGATGGACCAGCTATGAAACCAGGTTACAGTATCAGACCTATGATATTACATCTAATCTTGTACAGAATAAAAATGCCATTGGGATTGTTTTGGGAGATGGTTGGTTCAGGGGCAACCTGGGTTGGATTGATGGTAGGAACAACTATGGTGAAAGGCTTGCGGCCATTGCGCAGATTATTGTTGAGTATTCCGATGGAAGCAAAATCATGATATCTACGGATGAAAGCTGGAAAGCCACGACAGGACCAATTCTGGAATCGGATATTTACAACGGGGAAGTTTACGATGCCAATAAAGAGCTGACTGGATGGAGCAAGGCAGGGTATGATGATGGAGCCTGGGAGGAAACCAGAAAGGCGGATATCTCCAAGGAGAATCTGATCTCTTCTGAGGGTCCTCCTGTGAAGATAGTCAACGAATTGGTGCCCATTTCTATCGAGAAGAGAGAAGAGGGATGGCTTGTGGACATGGGACAGAATATGGTGGGATGGATCCAAATCAAAGCTTCGGGTATGAGTGGTGATGCTATTACATTGAGACATGCCGAGGTACTTGACAAGGATGGGAATATGTACTATGATAACCTGCGTGCGGCTAAATGCACCAATACCTTTTTACTTAAAGGGGGAGAAGAGGAAACTTTTGAGCCCCACTTCACCTTTCAGGGATTTCGTTATGTAATGGTAGCAGGATATCCGGGGGAGCTTACTGCTGCTAATATCATGGGAATGGTGATCCATTCTGCCATGGAACCGGCAGGGACATTCGTCTGTTCTGACCCATTGATCAACCAGTTACAGCACAATATCGTATGGGGCCTGAAAGGGAATTTCCTGGACGTACCAACCGATTGTCCCCAACGTGACGAAAGACTTGGGTGGACCGGTGATGCCCAGGTATTTGCCCCGACTGCTTGTTTCAATGTAGATGCGGCTACCTTCTATACCAAATGGTTAAGAGATTTGGAAGCTGATCAGGACGAGGATGGTAGTATTCCTCACGTTGTCCCTAACGTTCTGGGCCACGGCGGAGCCACAGGCTGGGCCGACGCTGGTATCACGATTCCCTGGGCCATATACCTGGATTACGGGGATGTTTCGGTACTGGAGAATCAATACGAAAGTATGAAGCAATGGATTGCTTATATGAAACAGCGTGCTGGTGAAGATTTGATCTGGGAGGGAGATTCACACTTTGGGGATTGGTTATCATTTGCTTCCACCAGGTCCGACTATATGGGGGCTTATACGCTTAAAGACCTGATTGCTACAGCATACTACGCTTATTCTTCTTCCATAGTTGCTAAGGTGGCTGATATCCTGGGGAATGAAACAGACGCTACTTACTACCAGCAATTATCGGAAAAGGTAGGCCTGGCTTTCAATAAGGAGTTTGTGACCTCCACAGGTCGCCTGGTGTCTCATACGCAGACTGCCTACACACTGGCACTTGCCTTTGACTTGCTGGATGAGGAAACGGCCGGAAAAGGTGCAGCCCACCTGGCTAAAGATGTGGAACAATTTGGTCATATAACTACTGGATTCCTGGGTACACCCTTGATTTCACTTACCCTTACAGATATTGACAGGAATGATCTGGCGTATATGCTGCTGAACCGAAAGGCTTACCCCTCCTGGCTATATCCTGTGACCATGGGTGCTACTACTATCTGGGAACGGTGGGACGGACAGAAGCCAGACTCTACCTTCCAGAATCCCGGAATGAATTCATTCAATCATTATGCCTATGGAGCCATTGGGAAATGGATGTATGAGGTGGTGGCCGGAATAGGAATTGATGAGCAAAATCCCGGCTACAAACATATCATTATCAATCCGAGACCGGGTGGCGGATTAAGCTCGGCAAGGGCCACCCATCAGAGCATGTATGGTGAGATAAGTTCCGGTTGGGAACTGGAAGAAGAGAAGCTGACCATGAAGGTGAAGATCCC
>Ga0164313_10004461_pt1 | contig 12439 bp, 14 predicted proteins | sample GuaBasSedimGuay4_FD_113735 | JGI IMG/M metagenome (GOLD analysis project Ga0164313, IMG submission 113735) | Subseafloor sediment microbial communities from Guaymas Basin, Gulf of California, Mexico - Guay4, Core 4569-4, 0-3 cm | ecosystem: Environmental > Aquatic > Marine > Hydrothermal vents... | reverse complement strand
TAATTGCAGTGAAGGGCTTGCCATGAGTCAGACGATCCTAGAGCCGGAATTCCGTGCCCAGGTAAACCTTGCGCACGTCTTCGTTTTCGAGAATGGTTTCAGGGCTGCCCTCGGCCAGAACCTGGCCGTCATTCAGGATATAGGCATGATTACAAATACCGAGCGTCTCACGGACATTGTGGTCGGTGATCAACACACCAATATCCTGGTCGATCAAATGCTTGACGATTTCCTGGATTTCCCTGACAGAAATCGGATCTACTCCGGCGAATGGCTCATCCAGCAGTATAAAGCGGGGTCGGGCTGCCAGTGCGCGGGCAATTTCCACCCTGCGACGTTCCCCACCGGATAACACCTGGCCCATTTGCCCCGACAGGTGCGCGACCCCCAGTTCTTCCATCAGTGTCTGCAGAATCTCCTTGCGGCCGTTGAGGTCAAGATCGGCGCGTAATTCCAGGATAGCCATGATGTTGTCACTGACCGAAAGCTTGCGAAACACCGACGCTTCCTGTGGCAGGTAGCCGACGCCCAGGCTTGAGCGAATATTGACGGGCTTGTGGGTAATATCCACGCCGTCCACTGTAATGTTGCCCTTGTCGGTGGGGATAAGTCCTACGATCATGTAAAAACAGGTAGTTTTGCCGGCGCCATTGGGCCCAAGCAGTCCAACTACCTGGCCGGGCTCTACCTCGATGGTGACACCGCGTACGACTGATTTCTTGCGGTAGGACTTGTGCAGGTTGGTTGCTTTCAGCATGTCAGTCTTTATCCCCGTTTGTATTATCTTCTTCGGGATCAGATTGTGGTTCTTTTACGGGCTCAGGGGAGCCATTATTCTCTTTCTTGTTGATCACTTCCGGATCCAGACGGATATGAATCCTGCCGTTTCCACCATTGCTGCTGCCTTCAAAATGCTGTACTTTGAGGTCATAGGTCAACACATCACCGCTGATCTGGTATTGCGGGTGTTGAACATCTGCATTACCCGTCAGTGTCACCAGGCCGCTGGCGACCTGGTAGTTAATGGTGCTGGCAGTGGCTGTGACCAGGCCCTGTTCTTCAATTTCCTGTTGCAGGAAAGCAGGTTTGCCGCGGAATGTTACCGATTGTACCCGTCCGTCAGATTTCTTTACCTCGGCCTCATCGGCGGTGATGTGCAGGGTTCCCTGGCGGATCTCAACATCCCCGCGCATCGTGGTAATACCATCGCCCAGTGTACCGTCGGTGGCGTTGGCATTGATCTCGAGGGGTTGCTGCCGGTCGCTCTCCAATGCCAAGGCCGTCAAGCTTGAGCCCAGGCTGATAATCATCAGGCACAGCAGCGGACAAAGGCGGACCTGAATCTTGAATAGTCGGCTAATTGACTGCATAAATAGCTTTAACCTGTTGTTTTAATTCAAATGTATCATTCATCATGTTCACCTCCATACCAACGGCATTGAGACTATTAATGCCGTCAAAGATGCTGACATGTTCAAAGGTTTTGGCCGTTTGTGGCGTCACCTCTATGCTGAGCTCGCTGGTATTAAGTTCAACCAGTTCTCCGGTCAATAACTCATGCCTTTGCACATATACTTTGCCCAGTAACTCTACGTGTTCCTTGTCGGCCGTTATTGTGGCTGAATCCGCGGTCAGGTTCCACGTAATATCCTGTTGATGCAGAACCAGTAACGGGTTTTCGATGGTACCCAACTCCAAAATCGGATTATTTCTGAGAACAGGTGCCTTCAAATTTAATGTCGTCTTGCCGTTCACGTCATAGACCTGTAGCTCGAAATCACGTAATACGTAATTAAGCCTGGGGTCCAGGCCTGTGATGGGCTCAGGTGCATCATCGCCTTGCTCACGGGTGGCCCAGAAACTGACTCCTGTCAGCAGCACGAGAATCATGATGCCACGACGTGTTTTACGGGTAATCATGATGCCAGAATTTCATCCAGCACGATCTTGTCTTTGCCCTGGGCAGCCAGTATCAGGTTACAGATTTCCCTGACGGCACCCTCACCGCCATTACGTTGTGTGACCCAGTGCACATGCTCCATAACGTACTCATCGGCGTCTGCAACCGTAACCGCAAGTCCAACCCGTAAAAGTACCGGTATATCAATCCAGTCATCACCTGCGAAACATACCTGTTCGGCATCGAAACCGGTGGCCTCAAGCAAATGGGTAAATGCATCCAGTTTATCCACCCGTCCCTGGTAGACGTGTTGTACATCCAGTTGAGCCATGCGTTGGGCGACGATCTCGGATTTTCTGCCTGTGATCACTGCCAACTCGATTCCGCTGCGCTGTAATGCCCTCATACCGAGTCCGTCACGGGTATTAAATGCCTTCATTTCATTGCCGGAATTATCGAAATACAGTCTGCCATCGGTCAGCACGCCATCAACATCCAGTACCAGCATGCGAATCTTTTCGGCACGCTCCCGCAAAGCCTGGTCCATGCTTGTCATTCAGACCACGCCTGCTTGTAACAGATCGTGAAAATTCAGCACACCTTGTAAACGGGCTTGCTCATCAACCACCAAAAGACCCTGGACTTTATGTTTTTGCAGAAGCTCCATTGCTTCCACGGCCAGTGCTGTCGAGGATATGGAATGGCTGTTGCGGGTCATGATCTCTCCTATCGGCGTGGTTTGGAGGTCTAGTGCCTGCTCAAGTGTGCGGCGCAGGTCACCATCCGTGTAAACACCAAGGACGGTCATATCGGCGTCGGTAATGGCCACCATGCCCAGTCGCTTGCGGGTCATCTCCATAATAGCTTCTGACAGGCTGGCTGTTTCTGCTACAACCGGCATCTCATCACCGCTGTGCATGATGTCACTGATATGCAGCAACAGGCGACGACCAAGCTGGCCAGCCGGATGCGAACGGGCAAAATCTTCCGCGGTGAAGCCACGTTTTTCCAGTAGTGAAACCGCCAGCGCATCTCCCATTACCAGGGCCGCGGTGGTACTGGAAGTGGGTGCCAGGCCCAGCGGGCAGGCTTCTGCAGCAACTTCGACATTGAGGTTTACACTGGCGTATGTGGCCAGCGTCGAGGTGGGTTTGCCGGTCATGGACACAATACTGACCCCCAGTCGTTTTAATAACGGTATGATCTGTTTGACTTCATCGGTCTCGCCGGAATTGGACAATACCAACACCACATCATCGGCGGTAATCATGCCAAGATCACCATGGGATGCTTCTGCCGGATGTACAAAGAAAGCGGGAGTGCCCGTACTCGCCAGTGTGGCGGCAATCTTACTGGCGATGTGACCGGACTTGCCCATACCCAAAACGACGACCCGGCCACGGCAGGCGAGAATGATTTCGCAGGCGGCAACAAATGAATCATCAATGCGGTTTTCAAGGCTGGCAATGGCTTTGGCTTCGGTGCTGATAACGGCCTTTGCCAGGCTTTTCAGGGCAGTGCTGTCCATAGGCGTATTCTAACCGATTTAGATGACACGGGACTGAATGTGCATCAACCCGCTGCCGCTATGTTGATACTGGCGGAGCTCATCCAGACCAGAATAATGTAGCCGAAAAACATGGTCAGCAATACGGTTCCGGAACGGCGGCCTATACGGCCCGGGCCACGAAAGTCTGAGGCCAGCAGATACAACACACCTGTAATCAGGAACATTGCGGGGTAATCACGCGCCAGGATAATCGGATAAATCTCGACCGGGCGCAAAACGGCGGCGATGCCCAGAACACCGAGCAGATTGAAAATGTTAGACCCGATTATGTTGCCAATGGCCAGATCATCCTCTTTTCGCAGGGCGGCTGTAATGGCGGTTGCGAGTTCAGGCAGGCTGGTTCCGAGCGCCACGATGGTCAGGCCGATAACGACATCTGTAACACCCAGGACCTGCGCAATTGTAACAGCCCCATCAACCAGGAATTTTGAACTGACCGGCAGGACGACCAGCCCCACGATGAGCCAGAAAACGGCAATTTTAGTTGGCGTATCCTTGGGAATTTCAGCTTCAAACTCTTCGGCAAGAGGATCGGAAGGTGGGCGGCGTAAGCCAATGTGAATGATCCAGATAACAACGACCAGAAGACTGGCGAGTAAAATCCAGCCTTCCGTATGGCTATACAGGCCGTCGAGGCCCATTAAAAAACATACCAGCATGATCAACAGCAGCATCGGGTATTCGCGTTTCAGCGCGGTAGATTCCAACCGCAGGGGATAAATTAAAGCTGTCGCACCCAATACCAGGCCCATGTTGGCTATGTTCGACCCCAGCGCATTACCGACTGCAAGACCTGAGTTTCCCTGCAGGGTGGCAACGGCTGAAACAACCAATTCCGGTGCAGATGTACCAAAGCCGATAATGGTCAGGCCGATGACCAGTGGTGACACACCGAGGTTTCTTGCAAGTGCCGATGCACCTGCAACCAGCCGGTCTGCACCCCAGACCATTAACAGGAACCCGGCAACCAATTGTATGACGGCTGTCAGCATACTATCTGATGTTCCCACTTATTAAGGGCAATTCGCATATACGGGGAGTTCTTAATGGCGTTAGAATCCATTATTATAGTCGCTCCAAAAAAATTCGTCTGATTGCCCCCCGACAACTGAGGTTGATAGTCTATGGATAGCACAACGATAGCGCAAATGATTCGTGCCGGTCTTCCGGAAGCTGAAGTCGATGTCAGTGGTGATGATGGTGTTCATTTTGAAGCCGTTGTCCGCTGTGCTTCATTTAAGGGAAAGTCTACTTTGCAGCGGCACAGGCTGGTTTACGCTACCCTTGGCGAATTGATGGGAAATGAAATTCATGCACTGGGCTTGCGCACGGAGTTGCCTGAATAAAGTTGATTTTTTTTCACCGGTTTATTGAAAAACACCATCGTGATTCATCTGTAGCGGTTGCTGAAGCACGTCGTCGTTGTACCTGATTACACCTGATTTGATATGAATCGCACGCCGGCAGAACTGCTCTACAGTAGCCACCAGCAGTTTATGCTCAAGCGGTGCCAGCCTGCTACGCAGTGATTCGGCATCATCGCCACCTTTGATCGGTATTTTGACCTGTGAAATTACCGGGCCGTCATCGAGGCCCGAAGTGACGATGTGGATACTGGCACCGGTCTCGTTGTCACCTGCATCCAGGGCGCGGGTATAGGTATTCAGACCCTTGTACAGCGGCAGCAACGATGGATGGAGGTTGATCATGCGACCATTGAAGCTGTTGGTAAAGCTGTCCCCGAGGATACGCATGTAGCCGGCGAGGATGACCAGTTCTGTGCGGTCTTCTTCAAGCACTTGCACCACGGCCTCATCATGTGCCTGGCGCCCGCTGTAGTCCTTATGGCTGATAACGCTGACAGGTATATTGGCCGCCCTTGCAAACTCAAGACCGCCAGCGCCGGCACGATTTGAAACGACCCGTACGATTTCCACTGCAAGCTGACCGGATTCCACAGCATCAATGAGTGCTTTGAGATTACTGCCGGTACCGGAAATCAGCACGGCAGCTTTCAACCTGGCCGGCTTCATGAGCGTGTATAAGCGACCCGCGACCTGTTTTCTTCCTGCCCGCCGCCATGATGTTCAACAACATGTTCAACAACATGGCCAAGCCGGTAGACTTTTTCTCCCGCCAGGGACAGCGCCTGGCTGATTTCATCGGCGGAATCTTCAGCAACCAGGATCACCATGCCAATACCGCAGTTAAAGGTGCGTAACATTTCGGCTTCATCGATTTGACCGTTGCTTTGCAACCACTTGAATACGGTGGGGAAGTCCCATGCAGACAGGTCAATCTCCAGGCCCAGGTGGTCAGGGATCACCCGGATAATGTTCTCGCTGATGCCGCCACCGGTAATATGTGCGAGGCCATCAAGTGTGAATTGTTCGATCAATGGCAGCAGGGCTTTGACATAAATTTTTGTCGGTGCCAGCAGGGCGCTGCCAAGCGTTGTGTCATCGAGCGGCATGGACGGGTCATCGCCGGAGCGCTCCAGAACTTTGCGAATCAGGGAATAACCGTTGGAATGCGGCCCGGAGGATTCCAGCCCCAGCACGCAGTGACCCGCCTTGATGCGGCTGCCATTGATCAACTGTGGTCGATCAACTACGCCGACTGTAAACCCGGCCAGGTCGTATTCATCCTGGCCATACATGCCGGGCATTTCGGCGGTCTCACCCCCGATCAGTGCGCAATTGGCCTGTCGACAGCCTTCGGCAATGCCTTCAATGACGGCCTGGGCATTGTCGATTTTCAATTTTCCGGTGGCGTAGTAATCCAGGAAAAATAACGGCTCCGCGCCACAGGTAAGTATATCGTTGACACACATGGCAACCAGGTCGATACCAATCGTGTCGTGGATGTCGAGTTGCCTGGCCAATAGTAACTTGGTGCCGACACCATCCGTACCGGAAACCAGTACAGGTTGCTTGTAACGCGTTGTGTCGAGCTGGAACAGGCCGCCAAAGCCGCCAAGCCCGGTGATCACGCCGTCGCGGTTGGTGGACTTTACAGCTGACTTGATCCGCTCAACCAATTCATTGCCGGCGTCGATATCCACACCTGCGTCGAGATAACTCAAACCCGAAGGTTTTTCCGCTTTAATGTTCAATGCTGGGCCCGTTTATTCATGCGAAATTGGAGTGTCCTATGGTATCGTATATAGGAGTCCATGATCTATCCGAAAGTTAACAAATCAGAGTCAAGATACCCCTGATCAAACGCTGGTAACGCAGATGAAAAAATTACTGCTGATAATTATCACCTTCAATTTGCTGACTGTTGAAGCAGTCGCTGACAGCAAGTTGTATTCCGGTGAAGTTACGGTGGCAAGCCAGGCCGAGGAAGAGCGCAAGGAGGCGATTCCGGAGGCGCTGATCCAGGTGTTACAAAAACTCAGCGGCAAACGGGACATGCCGATCTCACCCTCACTGGATGAGGCCCTGCAAAATGCTGATGCCATGTTGCTTTCATTCCGCTACAAGAATGTTGAACGGGCAGGGCCTGACGGTGAAATACAGCAGGAGATACGCCTGGTAGCCAACTTCATGCAGCCGGAAATTGACAGGGTGGTACAGCAGCTTGGTCTGCCCCGCTGGCAGCAGGACCGGCCGCCGGTACAGATCTGGGTTGTGCTTGATGACGGTCGCGGCCGGCAATTGAAACCGCTTGAATATGAATACGCCTGGGATGCCGTGCAAGATATGGCGGCGTTGCGGGGCTTGCCTGTTATATGGCCTGAACTTGATGAGGAAGAGGCGCAGTTGATCGATATGAGCCTGGTCTGGGGTGGTTTCACCGATTACCTGGTTGAACGCGGTGCACCGGATGATGGTCTCGCAATCGTTGCTGCACGGCGGGAAGGGCCGCAATGGATTTTGCGCTGGAACCTGGTGGCGAGCGGACAAAACTGGACCTGGCAAAATACAGATCACGAATTGATGTTTGCGTTGGCCGGCGGCATTCATCAAATGACCGACCAGATGGCGGCTGCCAATGCAATAGCGGCTTCAGAACAGGCTGAATGGGCAGTGAACATCAACATCGGGGGCCTGCGTAGCGCTAAGGATTACGCGGCATGTCTCGGATACTTGCAAGGCCTGAGCCTGGTGACCAGCGTCGAAATCCTCGCTGCAGAGCCCGGCCTGGTATCTTTTCATATGCAACTGAATGCGGCACCTGAGTTTCTGGGTGAAGTATTCAATCGAAGCACCGTGTTGGTTACTGCGAGGTCGGGAAGTAATTATGATTATGAGTTTTTACCGTGATGACTGAATCACGCAGCTGGCTTTTGCTGGTATTACTGGCAGGCAGTGGCTGGTTGGTCTATTTGCTGGCACCGGTGATTACGCCGTTCGCCATTTCTGCGGTACTGGCATATTTTGGTGACCCGATCGTCGACCGTCTCGAGAAGGTTTCAGTCTGGCGCTGGAAGGTCGGCAGAACAGTCGCAGTCAGTATTGTATTTATGTTGATGGTCGTACTGATCACCATCATTTTATTGATTCTGATTCCATTGCTGGCAGACCAGATTCGTCTTCTGGTTGAGCGCTTTCCACAGTGGATTGAATGGTTCTCCGGCATGGCGCTACCGTGGGTCGCGGGTAAACTGGGATTCGAATTGACAGGTTTTGATCCGGCCGGGCTCTCCGACATGCTGAAGGAATACTGGAAAGAAATCAGCTCGGCCGCTTTCAATGTCATTGATTTCATTTCCCGCGGCGGTATGGCCGTGGCAACCTGGCTGACGCACCTGGTATTGATCCCGGTGGTCACTTTCTACCTGATGCGCGATTGGGACCTGATGATCCGGGGCATACACGATTTGTTACCACGCAATATGGAGGCTGAGATCAGCCGGCTGGCATGCGAAGTCGATGATGTGCTCGGTGCATTCTTCCGGGGTCAGCTAATGGTGATGCTTGCACTGGGTGTAATGTATTCGATCGGCCTGTCGCTGGTGGGCATCGAGTTAGCTGTTTTGATCGGAATGGGGGCCGGGTTACTGAGTATCGTGCCCTATCTCGGTTCAATCGTCGGTGTTCTGGTTGCAGTGGGCGCGGCGATATTCCAGTTTCACGATTGGTTTCACCCGGTCATGGTATTGCTGGTGTTTGGCGTTGGTCAGTCGGCTGAAAGTATGTATCTGACGCCGAAGCTGGTTGGTGACAAAATCGGCTTGCACCCGGTGACAGTCATTTTTGCAGTTTTGGCCGGTGGACAGCTTTTTGGCTTCCTGGGGATATTGCTGGCATTGCCGGTGGCTGCTGCTCTCAATGTGCTGGTACGCCATATACATCAGAAATACCGGCAAAGTGACCTCTATAATCCCGCCTCAAGCGGTGATGGCTAAGCGGTCATGCTGTTTTCACCCCAAATACCATTGCAGTTAATGCCCCGGCGTGATTGTCGTTTTGATGATTACGTCTCCGGTCCAAATGCGGCCGTGGTCAATGCTTTGCGACAGGTCAGGGATGAACCGGGATCGCACATATTTCTGTTTGGTGCCCCGGGCAGCGGCAAAACCCATTTGCTCAATGCCCTGTGCCATGAAACCCGCGAGGGGCAGGGTCGTGCTTTTTACCTGGCGTTGAAGCGATTGCCAAAGGACGCAATCACCTCCCTGGAAGGACTTGAAGAACAGGACCTGGTGTGTGTGGATGACCTGCATGTCATCGCCGGCGATGAGGCCTGGGAAGAGGCCCTGTTTCATTGTTTCAACCGGATTCGTGAAGCCAATGGAAGGCTGGTGATCAGTAGCCGTGAACGTTTATCAGCCCTGAACCTGGGTTTGCCCGACCTGGCTTCAAGACTGGCCTGGGGTTTACGCTTGCAACTGTTGCCGCTCGAGGACCAGGATAAGCTGGCCGTGATTAAATTACACAGTGACGCCCTGGGTATCAGTTTGCCCGAGGAAGTTCAGCAGTATTTATTAAAACGTCATGAACGTAGCATGGCGTCATTGATTCAAACAGTTGAAAACCTGCATCGGGCAGCATTGACCAACAAACGCAGAATAACCATACCGCTTGCACGTGAAGTGTTGAAAGCAGCCAAAGAGTGAGCTCGATATGAAAGTAATGCCGACAAAAACCCAGATTACCCGCAACTGGCTACCACGCTACACCGGAATGCCGCTGAAGATGTTCGGTGAATATATCCTGGTCACTAACTTTGGCAACTATGTCAGGCGCTTTGCAGAGATGTTCGAGTGCAAGGTTTACGGCGAAGATCGAGCCATGCAGGCTGCTACAAACGCGGCCGGCCTGACCATCATCAATTACGGGATTGGTTCCAGTAACGCGGCCACCATCATGGATTTGTTATCGGCGGTTTCGCCAAAAGGTGTATTGTTCCTGGGCAAGTGTGGTGGCCTGAAGAAATCGACTGAAATCGGGCATTTTATCTTGCCTATCGCGGCCATCCGTGGCGAAGGTACCAGCGATGATTATTTTCCACCCGAAGTTCCTGCCTTGCCTTCATTCAAATTACATAAATTTGTATCCGATAAAATACTTGCACACGGTGTTGATTACCGGACAGGTGTGATCTACACGACTAACCGGCGGGTGTGGGAGCATGACGAGGCCTTCCACCAAAAGCTGCGCGACATGACCTGTATCGGCATAGATATGGAAACGGCTACGCTGTTTATCGTTGGTCACGCCAATGAAATTGCACATGGTGCACTGTTACTGGTTTCGGATGTGCCGGTTACTCCGGATGGGGTGAAAACTGAGGAATCCGATAAAAAGGTAACGGCGAACTGGGTCGACCTGCATTTACAGATTGGCATTGAAGCGATGACCGAGCTTGGTCAGAAGGGTGAAAAGATCAAGCATTTCCGGTACTAGCTGTAGGAGAGAGCAGCTTGCTGCTTACGAGCTCTTTTTTAGCCGTGGCTATCGTAAGCAGCGAAGCTGCTCTCTCCTACTTAAAGGTCATGTGGCTGTCTATTACCAGGCCTTCGCCGCTTAAGCGCATATCTACGCGTGATCGGCCGAGCATGGATGTGTAAGACGTCTTGAATGCCTCGGAAAGTTCATGTAATTGAGCCTCGTGGTCAGACTCATCAGAATTGTCCCCGTCATATCCTGGGGTATCAAAGTTATACTTTTCCGCCATTTTTTCCTGGATATCCGCCTGCTTTGCCAGGTCATAGGAGACAGAGAAGAATGTTCCGCTATCCTGGAGCTTTGCAGCTAAAAAGGCCTTTAATCCTTTGGACTGTCCGGCGCCCACTGATGCACCTATCGCGTTGTCGCTCATCAGTGCAGAAACTTCAATACCTTCCATATGTAGCAGCTCAGCTGGAATTTCGACCGGATCTTTCTGGTTGGCAAGATCAAGGTTATCGAACCCGGGTACCATCATGCTCGCCATGCCCACAAACATCTCGGGCTTGTCGACATACAGGGCTAACAGGCCGTCGCCTTGAGGAGGTTCGGTGGTCGGATCAAAATCTTCGACCAGGATTCGTGCCCCCATCAGGTTGTTGACCATCGGTGGCATTGGAATGTTCAGCTGAGTCATCAGCTCTGTGGCGTTCTTATTAAACTCCTGCAGCATTTCGCATTCATAAGGTGTTGTGGCGATAGCGGTGGCTTTCTCAAGTACAAAGCTGCGTAATTTTCCAACTTGAATAGCCAGCGAGCCGGAAAGCAATTGGTCGCCATCAACAGCCACGGGTGTATCTGACACCAGTCCGGCCAGGCTTGCTGCCAGTGAGTTCTCAATTTCCAGTTCGTAACGCATGCCAATTTCATTGGCTGTCAGCATGGTGGTGCCCGCCGTCATACGCGGTGCTTTTTCAACCATTGATCTGATCTCAGCAGTGCAGACGGCATCAAGTACTGGAAACTCCTGAACCATTTCAGGGCCAAAATAGGTGCGTGTGGCACTATCAGCCAACAGGAACTCATCGGCCAGCCTTTGCATATCAATGATGCCGGAACCGTAACCGGTATAGCCCTTCTTGCTGTTCATAATCGCCAGGGCATTGCTTGAGGCCATGCTTTGAGACGGCATTTCCTGGCCGAGGAAAGCTGCCAGTAAGCCATCTTCTGCATTGACCGGGAAAACACTTAGCGCCAGTTGCTGATCAAGAATAGCGATGTAGAATCCAACCGGCATTCCTTCTTCGGACAACTGCCAGTAAGTACTGCCATTAAGGTCTTTCTGCGGAATTTCAAAACCCATTTTGCTCTCAATGCGGGTAATCATATCGCGAAATTTCTGTGAATCTTCCAACTCGACACGCAGCACAGGAAATATTCCCATCGCGTAAAAAGCATGATGGGCCTGCAAGTTGATTCCCAGGTTGGCAAGGTTGTCAGTACTCAGGCTTCCACCCAATTCGTCCAGAACCGCTGTGGCAAGCCGGGCCATTTGGTCGTCTTCATACTCTCCGGAATCATAGGAGGCCTGGAACTGTGTTATTTCTTTTGAAATTACATCCAGGGCTGGTTGAAACCTGGTGATATAGGCATCGGTGACTTCTTTCGGAGTCGTTTCAAGGTCAGCAAACACGTAGGCTGTATCGGCCGGGACATATTCAAGCAATGGATTGGTATTTGACTTTACGGCAACGGTTGCCTGGTCAGATTCCTGGTTGCAAGCTGCGAGAAACAGGGCGGAACCGGCAATCAAGGCGAGTGTACGGGTGAATTTCATTGTGGTAATTTCCTGTATATCAGTTATGTGTAGGTGTTATACCACAGTACAACACTAGGCACAAATGAATATTGGATTTCTTTGGGGCAGAAGCCAAGCAAAATGCAGCGATACGGGGTGCCTGCTTACTTCCGTAAAATGAGGACCTTTGTCTTCCCGGCGAAAGCCGGGATCCATTTGCTCTTGGTATCTTTCTGACCCGCGTAAAAATGGGTCCCGGCTTTCGCCGGGATGACGTTGCCACTTATGGAGATCAACGTTTCGGCAAGAGAGCAGGTACCCCATATCACCGC